>OMDR01000854.1_pt1 | contig 17372 bp, 16 predicted proteins | sample 1645251 | NCBI WGS metagenome assembly OMDR01 (sample SAMEA103958142, study PRJEB25191) | human gut metagenome | biome: human-associated habitat [ENVO:00009003]; feature: intestine environment [ENVO:2100002]; material: feces | place: Germany | collected 2013/2015 | reverse complement strand
CTCGTTCGGTCTCAGCGTTTGCTTTATGACAGTATTCTAACACAGCCCCTTTAAAAACGCAAGCCCAAAGATCACCTCTCCGCGCCATTTTATGCGGCTTTTTTCTTTTGGTGATTTATAATTCACCTATTTTAACAAACTAAATATAAAATTATTGATTTTATGCCTAGATACAGTCTTGACATATATTGTAAACTATGTTAATATATTTTCGACATAAATTCTAAAAAAGGTGAGTCCAATGTCCAATGTATAAAACTGTGTATATTTATCAATAATCAAATTCAAATTGTTTATATGGAGGAAAACTCATGAAAAAGATACTCGCGCTTGTTTTAGTTGCTGTTCTAATTCTCACCTGTGCAGTTATTCCTGCATCCGCAAATGAATCTGATAACTCGCTTATCCAACCCCATTATGAAGTAGTCTGCCCTGGTGGAGCTCAGCATATAATGGTAGCAAAAGGCATAGCACAAGTTTATACAGGAACCTTATACAATCCGGGTACACTTATATTCAGTGGATTTGCATGGAAATGCTCTGGCTGCGGCATGATGCTCGGCACCGAGGGCAGTCCTCTCCGTAGTGGCGTTATTGGGCGCTATGCAATCAATAATTGCTCCTATACTGACACTATGGCGCTGTTTTATGGCGGTGTCACCGGCACTTTTTATGGGAATATCAAAACAGACTCCTTCTGGAAGCATTTTGCTTTCACGTTATAAAAACCTCTAAAGCAATTTCTTCATGCTTCCTTTTGAAATTACTTGAAAACGAGGGCGAATTTAATATGTTTCATAAAAAAATCAGTTATTTTCTCGTTCTTACTTTTTGCTTTCTTTTGTTTTTGCCGAGTTGTTCAAATAATGTCGATACACCTGAACAAAGCATTCAACGTGTTTTAACTACAATTTTCACCTGTCCAGACAATGAGGAAAAAGAATACGGTAAAATACTAAATAAAAACAAATATTCTTTAGAACAAGAAAACAGCCAAACGGAAATTGCAGAGGCAGAAAAACGTATGCAAGAACATCTATGCCAAAAATACAGCAAAGATGATTTTACAGAAGCCTATTATAATTCATTATTTAAGCATCTATATACAAGTCTCGCCTTTCCGACTATGTGCATTCTAAATGAAGCTGAAATATCGCCCATCTCCGTTACTGTGGAAAAAGATGCTACAACCAATATTTACCTTTATACCGCCAAACTAAATGTGACAAAAGGAGACTCCAATCCTATAGAAATCACACAGACCGGAAGAGTTCAAACTGATGGTGACGGACACATTGCTTTTATCGATTTAGATGATTCCACTCTTTTTAACGCCCTTTCTTAAAAATCAATAAACACACAAAAACAGGGTACGCACTTTTTTACAGTGCATACCCTGTTTATTTTAGCTGTGATTCAAAAATTAGAGCTGCTCGTCGATGATCTTTGCCTTTTCAAGCGCACGCTTCTGGAGCAGTGCGTCGATCTTGGCGTGCGGGTCGAGCAGGGAGCTGATGGAAGCGTCGTGGTTCAAAGCGGAGATGAAGTAAGCGATGTACTTCGAAACGTCGACTTCATGGAACCACGGGCGGTTCTTCAGTTCCGGGTTAAGGTACGTCAGGTTGCTGCCGAAGATGCCGTCGATGAGGCCCTCTTCATACGCTTTATCAAACTTTGCGAGGCCGTTCGTGAAGATGGCATACGTGCCGTAAGCGAAGAAGCGGCGTGCCTTGCGGGCCTTGACGTTCTCTGCGATGTCGAGCACGGACTCGCCGGAGGAGATGATGTCATCGGCAACGAACACGTCCTTGCCCTCGACCGGGGTACCGAGGTACTCATGTGCAACGATCGGGTTGCGGCCGTCTACAATGCGGGAATAATCGCGGCGCTTGTAGAACATGCCCATGTCCACACCGAGCACGGAAGCATAGTACATGTTGCGGTTCAACGCACCTTCGTCCGGGCTGACGATCATGAAGTCTTTCTTATCGATGGAAAGATCCGGGAAGTCCTTGAAGAGCTTCTTTAAAACCTGATAAGTCGGCATCAGGTTATCGAAGCCCATAACCGGCACAGCGTTCTGCACGCGCGGGTCATGTGCGTCGAAAGTCAAAACGTTGGAAACGCCCATCTGCTGAAGCTCCTGCAGCATGTATGCGCAGTCCAAAGACTCGCGGTAGCTGCGGCGGTGCTGACGGCCGCCGTAAAGCAGCGGCATCACAACGTTAACGCGGTGTGCCTTACCACTTGCCGCCTGAATGAGACGCTTCAAATCCTGATAATGGTCATCCGGGGACATGTGGTTCTGGTTGCCGAAGTAGTTGTAGGTCAGGCTGTAATTGCCTACGTCTACAACAAAGAACAGGTCATAGCCGCGCACGGTCGACTTGATAAGACCCTTGCTGTCGCCGGAAGAGAAACGCGGGCAGCTGTTTTCGATGATGAACGTGTCCACATCCATACCGGCACGCTTTGCCCAACGCACCAGATGGGCCTCAACCTTTTCGGAAAGCTCACGCGCACCGGCAAGCGGTACGATACCAAGCGGTGCTACGCGATTCTCTGCACTGAAAAACGTCTGTGATTCCATTGCCATTTGATTACTCCTTCAAACTGCATATTCCGTTATTTGCCTGTCCGTTTTACACGAACAATGTCGGCTCTTGTCTATTTCAATATAGCACAAAATAGCGAGAATTTCCACAGCAAATACGCAAAATATTAAACTTTTGTTAAATCCGATAAGAGGGCAATGCCAAACGGAGCGAGTTTGATTGAATTTACCGTTTGATCTGTACCGTACAACTTGTAGTCGCGCGGCAATTCCACGGTTTTTCCGCTTTCCGTGTAGTTTTCTACAAAAATGATATTCTCCTTTTCGCCGTGGCGGATGTGTGCCGTTACGCCGTGCGGCAGGGCGCAATCGAGCGCTTTTTCAATGTGCAGCGTCTCAATCATTTCGCCGTACAGTACAGAAAGCATATCGCTGCCGGTACGGGCCGCAATGTAATACGCCTCTCCCTTGCCGAACTTGTTTTTCGTCAGCGCCGCTTCGCCTGCGTAGAAATCCTTTTCATATGTGCCGAGCACCTCCGCCGTCAGCGGGTGGATACGTGCACAAAGCTCCATAGCATCGTAACGGCTGCCGTTAAACGCAATGCCGTTCTTCATGCCGTCCGGCAGGCTGTCGATTTCTTCGTTCCACACGCCGAACACGTCCATCATGTCGCCGGGGAGGCCGCCCATTTTGCACAGGTCGGTATCGTCCACAATGCCGCTCCAGTACGTTGTGACGAGCGTGCCGCCGTTTTCGACGAACTTGCGCATCTTCTTTTCAAAGCCTGCGCGGTACATATAGAGCATCGGCGCAATGACAAGCTTATATTTCGAGATGTCTCCGTCCATATCGACGATGTCCACCTGCACGCCCTTATCCCAGAACGGACGGTAGTGCGTCAAGAGCGTCTCCACATATTTTTCGTCTTTATCCTTGTTGCGCGGGCCCGCGGCAGCATCCAGCGCCCAGCGGTTTTCCACGTCGTACACGATGGCGATCTGCGGCTTGACTTCGGTGCCGTATACGTCGCCGCGCTCGTTCATGCTCTTCAGCTCAGCGCCGACGGACTGCACGTCCTTAAACACACGGGTGTTCTCGTTCGTGACGGAGTCGAACACGCCGCCATGGCTGACATGGTCGACGACCGCACCGTGGAACTTTTCACAGGAGCCGCGGCTTTTTCTGAACTGGAAATACTGCACGGAATTTGAGCCGTGTGCAACCGCCTGCATAGAGGAAAGCAGGTGCATGCCCGGGCGCTTCAGCATACTGATGGACGTCCAGTTCGTCATGCTCGGCGTGCTTTCCATCAAAAGGAAGTTTTCGTGCTTGATCGAACGCATCACGTCGTGCGTCATCGCGGAAGAGACCGCAATCTCTACGTTGTCGGTCGTATGCCACTGCGGGTAGTTGTCCCAGGAAACAACGTCGAGCTCCGGGCCGAACTTGAAGTAATCGAGGCCGTCGTAGAAGCCCATCAGGTTCGCCGTCACCGGGATATCCGGGTTTACTTCCTTTACGGTGTCGCGCTCCATTTTCATGAAATCGACGGTCTGGTACGTGACAAAGCGCTTCCAATCGAGCGTCAGACCGTGCACGTTCATTTCGCCGTTCGGCTGCGGCGCGTGAATCTGGTCCCAGCTCGTATACGTGTGGCTCCAGAAGTCCGTCCACCACGCGTGGTTCAGGTCGTCGAGCGTCTTATACTTCTTTTTCAGCCAATCGCGGAACGCCTGTTGGCACAGCGGGCAGTAGCACTCGCCGCCGTACTCATTAGAAAGGTGCCACAAAATGACGCCCGGGTGGTTTGCAAAGCGCTTTGCAAGGCGCTTATCCATCTCGCGGGTCTTCTCTCTGTACACGGGGGATGTATAGCAGTGGTTATGGCGCGCGCCGGAAAGGTCGCGCACACCGTTATTCTGCACACGGCGAATCTCCTCATACTTTTCGCTCATCCAAAGCGGCTTTGCACCGGACGGTGTGGCCAACACGGTATAAATGCCGTTTTTGTAGAGATTATCGATGATCTTCTCCAGCCAGTCGAAATCGTATTCTCCCTCATTCGGCTCCAGATGTGCCCAGGAGAAAATACCGACCGACACGCAGTTGATATCCGCTTTCTTCATCAGCTCCACATCCTGCTTGAGAATCTCGGGGTAGCGCAGCCATTGTTCGGGATTATAATCGCCGCCATGCAGCAGCTTCGGAAATTTCGGTGTAAGGGGCCTCATAATAAAATACCTCCGTCAGCGCGACTTCCCGCGCGTAATCTACACCCAGTATACAGGTTGTACGGACAAACTTCAAGAGTGAGTTTCACATTCTTCATTCTTTAGTCTTTGCCGCGTTCTTATGCGCATGTAATAAAGAAAAGCGCACAGATTTTGTTTTCTGCACGCTTTTTAGCTTCATATTTTTCCGAAAGGCTTCTTTTATTCGCCCGCTTTACTTTGGCTTGTGTCAAGCTCTCTCGTCAGCTTATGCATTCTCAAAAAATACGTCGTGACAAGCAAAATAGCCGCACCGGCCCAAGCAGTGATCTCCGCATAGAAAATACCCTCCTGCCCGATAATAAGCGGCAGAAACAACGCCACGCCAATACGCATCAAAAATTCCATGATGCCCGAAGCCATCGGCATGATGGTATCGCCAAGCCCCATCAGCGCGGAGCGGTAAATGTGCAGCATATAGAGGATAGACAGACAAATACTCATGATATTAAGATAGTGTATTGCCACCTGCGACGAGATCGACACTTCCTCCGCCGTGCCGGAAATAAACAGTGCGATGCCGTATTTTCCGAAAATCAGCACAAAAACCGTAATGACGACCGAGGTCAGCAAAGCAATCCACGTTGCGGAGTGCATACCCTTTTTTACGCGGTCTAAAAGCCCCGCGCCGAGATTCTGCCCGACATACGTCGTCACGGCGTAGCCAAACGAAACGGCGGCAATCTCCAAAATACCGTACAGCTTATTCGTTGCCGTAAAGCCCGCCACGAACAGCGTGCCGTAGCGGTTGACGACCGACTGCACCACCATGCCGCCCACGGCGATGATAACATTCTGTGCGGCGACCGGCGTACCGAGCCCCAAAAGGCGCTTTGCTATTTCCGGATTGAGCCGGAAATACTCTTTTTTCAGGTGGATGACCTTCACGTGCAGCACAGCGCGCAAACAGTAAAGCGCTGCAAAAAGCTGTGCGATGACCGTTGCGATGACCGCACCCGCAATGCCCCAGTGGAACACCATAACAAACAGCAGATCAAGCCCGATATTCAGAATAGATGCAATGACCATGGCATACAGCGGCGTTTTGCTGTCGCCGAGCGCACGCAGGATGCTTGCAAGCACGTTATACGCCATGATGATGGGTATACCCGCAAACATGATGCGCAGGTATGTGAACGCGCCGCCGATGATCTCCTCCGGCGTGTTCATGGCGCGCAGCACGGGTGCCATGGCGACTTGGCTCAGAATGACGGTCAAGATTGAAATGACCGCCGAAAGCGAGATCGTCGCGCCGATGGAACGGTTAAGACCCTCGTGGTCTTCCGCGCCGAAACGCTGCGCCATGTAAATGGAAAAGCCCTGCGCAAAGCCTTGGATAAGCCCCAGCACGAGCCAGTTCAGCCAGTCCGCCGCACCGAGCGCCGCCAGCGCGTTTACGCCGAGCGCCTGCCCCACAATGGCGGTATCCACCACCGTGTAGAACTGCTGAAACACGTTGCCCAGCATCAGCGGTATCGCAAAGGTGAAAATCAGCTTTGCAGGGCTGCCTTTTGTCATATTTTGAATGCGTTCTGTTTTTGCCATAAACCCCTCATGTTTTCGCCGAAAGTTTTTCCGGCAATTTGTGAATACGAATGTAATATGTCACGCACAGCAGTGCTGCCGCGCCGAACCACGCGGAGACCTCTGCAATGCAGATGGAAAGAAAACCCAGATTGAACACTTTAGAGAGCACGAGTACAACGGAAATGCGCAGAATTAGCTCCAGCGCGCCGGAGAGCATCGGCACCACCGTGTCGCCGAGACTTTGCAGGGAAAAGCGGTAGACGAACAGCAAACCCAGCACCCACATCATCGCACCGCAACACAGCAAATACGGATACGAAGCTTCGATGACCGCCTGCTCCACGCCGGAGACGAACACCGCCGTCAGCTGGCGGCCGAACAGAATCATTGTGCCGCCGATGAAGAAATCGACGATGAGCACCATCAAAATGCTGCGGCGCACGCCGACTTTAATGCGGTCAACGCGTCCCGCGCCGAGGTTCTGCCCGACATACGTGCCAAGGGATAACCCGATGATGTTGCACGGCTGTTGCGCAAGACCGAAGATTTTCGAGCCCGCCGTATATGCCGCCACAATCGTAGAACCTAAACCATTCACAATGCCCTGTAAGATCATACCGCCGATCGCCGTAATGGAATTCATAATTCCGACCGGCAAACCAAGCTTCAATAAGCCGAAAATAATAGACTTATCCATGCGCTTTTCGCCGGCTTTAAAACGCAAAACCGGCATACGGCGCAACACGAAAAGACACATCAGGCCGGAAAGCAGCTGTGCCAAAACGGTCGCCCACGCAGCGCCGGCCACGCCCCATTTAAAGGCCATGACAAACAGAATGTCCAGCCCGACGTTCACTGCCGAGCTGATGAGAATGATAATGAGCGGCGACATGCTGTCGCCGAGCGCTCGAAGAATACTCGAAAGCGTGTTGTAAAATACCGATGAAAATAATGCGGATGTACAAAAGCGCGTCGTCAAAAATATCGGTCGGCGTACCCATCAGTGTCATGAGCGGGCGCGAGAAAATGAGACTTAACGCCGTGATGACCACAGCGCTCATAAAGCCGAGGTAGCCCGCGTTCATCACCGTGCGGCGCATGCCGCTTTCGTCGCCTGCGCCGAAGCGTTGCGAAATCAAAATGGAATACCCGTGCGTCAAACCGTTGATGAAACCAAAAATAAAGAAATGTACCGAACCCGTGGAACCCGCCGCCGCAAGCGCGTTGACGCCTACACCGCGGCCGAGCACCATAGCATCCGCCACAGAGTATAACTGCTGAAACACATTGGCAACAAGCAAAGGCAGTGCAAATGCCAACAAAAGCTTTACCGGGCTGCCCTTCGTCATATTGCGAACCACAAAATCGCTCCCTCCAAAAGACACTTTAATTACCATTATATCGGATAAAATGCTGCAATTCAATGCCCATATGTCGTTTTCGAGGGGTATAAACGCCGAATTTTCCTATTCTTTTTTGGCTAATTTGGCGCTATTTCGGCTTCAGTAACAAGCCGTGTAAAAAAGCAGCGCCATGCAAAAGCCGCACAGCGCCGCGTGAATTTTGTTCAATCAAACGATGTAATCGACCGCAACCGCCTTTTCGCGAACTGTCGCAACATAGGTCTTCACCGTGTTGCAGTGGTACGGGTCTTTCTGGTATTCTTCGAGCGCTTCGGGACTCTCGAGCGTAACGGTCAGGCAGACGTCAAAGGAGCGCTCGGAGTGGAGGAAATCCGCACCGGCTTCCACGTCAAGTGCCTGCGGCACGCGGCCCTTCATCGTCATAAAAAGATCGCGCAGCTTTTCGCACTGCTCCTTGGAATTGTCCTTGAGCTTGATCATTAAAACATGCTTTACCATTTGAAAAACTTCCTTTCGGATAAAATTATTGCATAGCTAAAGAAAACCATGGTTAAAAGTTTTGCTCAAGCTTTTTCAAAAGCTTGCAGGTTCTTAGGGCAGCGCCCTACATCGCTTTCCGCAGAAAGCGAAATCTTCTTGCGTTCGTAAAGTCAGGAAGGGAGGACGAAACTTCCGGTGGACGTTTCGTCCGAGGGAAACCCTACTAAGGGGTTTCCCTATAAACTTGTAACACAAGTTTATAAAAATCGAACCCAGTTTTCCCCGAAAGGCGGCCAAAGCCGCCTTTAAAAAATCGACTTATTCTATCTAACCCCCGAAACCGCCCTGTCGAGCGCGCCCAAGTCCTTGTGAATCCGCACATCGCGCAGACCGGCGGCTTCAAACAGCACCTTTACCGCCTGCCCCTGCGTCTCACCGATTTCCACGGCAAGCACGCCGTTCGGGTGCAATTTTTTCGCCCAAATATCGCAGATCGCGCGGTAGAAGATGAGGCCGTCCGCGCCGCCGTCCAGCGCCGTTTTCGGCTCTTTCTGCACTTCGCGCTGCAAAAGCGGCAGCTCGCTTGTCTCAATATACGGCGGGTTCGACGCGATGAAATCGAACCCATCCGGCAGCGTCTCCGCAAAAGCTTTATCTAACATGTCGCCCTTTACCGCCGTCACCGGCAGCTCCGGGTAACGCGCCAAATTCTCGTTTAAATAGTTGAATGCGCCGTCGTACAGCTCCACTTCCGTCACTTCGGCGTGTGCTTCCTTCGCGATGGAAAGCCCCACCGCACCCGTGCCGGCGCAAAGGTCAAGCCCCTTCGGCAAATTCTCGGTTTTCGACAAACGCTTGCACACTGCTTCCACCAAAACAGCGGTGTCCTCGCGCGGAATCAGCACGCCCTCTCCGCAGGAAAGCGTCAGGCTCATAAAGTCCCACTCGCCAAGCAGATATTGCAGCGGCTCGCCCGTTTTGCGCTTTTCGAGCGCGGAAAGCACCGCTTGCTCCGCTTCAGACTCCGCCGGCTTATCGCCGTGCAGCAATAACTCTGTGCGGTTCGCGCCGCAGAAATGCTCCAAAAGGCACGCGGCTTCAAACGTCGGGTCTTCCGTGACGGGTTCAAGCGCCGTTTTCGCTGCGCGGTACAGCTCGTTCAGCGTCATCGGATAATATCCTCGCCGTTTTCCGGGATAACCGCTTTCATCGCCGCAATAGCGGCTTCCATCATCTTGTCGGTCGGCTCTTTTACGGTCAAACGCTGAAACCACAGGCCCGGCGCCGCAATGATGCGCGTCAGCACGTTATCGTACTTGCCGCAAAGCTTGATGAGCTCATAACCGATGCTGACAACGATTGGCAGGCACAAGAGCTTACAGAATGTGCGCAGGAACGGATTGGAAAACGGAATGAAAAAGCCGATGATGATGCCGAGCAAAAGCATTAAGATCATAAAGCTGGAGCCGCAGCGCGGGTGGAAGCGCTTTTGCTTCCGCACATTTTCCACGGTGAGCGGCAGGTCGTTTTCATAGCAGAAAATCGTCTTGTGCTCCGCGCCGTGGTAGCGGAATGTGCGGTCAATCTCCGGCATTTTAGAGATGACAACAATGTACAGTACAAAAATGACGATACGTAAAAGGCCCTCAAACACCGAACGCCAACCACTGATGCCGTCGCCCGTGAGCATCATCAGCCCGTTAAAGAGCACCGCCGGCAAAAAGAAGAACAGCAGCACCGCAAGCGCCACGCCCAGCACACCGCCCACGGCGACGACCGCATTCATCACCTTGTCTCCGAATTTCTTTTCGAGCCACTTTTCAAATTTCGAGGGCTCTTCCTCTTCCTCGCCGCCCACTTTATCCGCCGAAAGCGTCAGCGCCTTCATACCGAGGCGCAGGGTATCCACCATAGAGAACACGCCGCGTATAAACGGCTTTTTCAAAATGGGGTATTTTTCGCGCAGCGACGGCGTGGAAACCTCCTCCGTTGTAATATTTCCGGCTTCGTCACAAAAAGCCGCTACGTTTTTCTTCGGGCCAACCATCAAAATGCCCTCAAGCAAGGCCTGCCCGCCGATAGATGTTACGCGTTTTGCCATTCTTTCTCCTTTTGCTTATAAACAATATTTAATCCTGTTTTCTCTCCACGACCTGCACCTGCGCGGTGGCGGTGGGAATCTGCGTTGTATTGGAAAGCTCGGGATTCATCTCAAGCTTTTTCATGGTCGGTATCGTGATGATGACCGTGGTGCCCATGCCTTCTTCGCTGTCAATATCAAGCGAGCCGGAGTGCAGCTCCATGATCTCATTTGCGACGGCGAGGCCGATGCCGTTGCCGCGCACATTTTGGTTTGCTTTGTAGAACTTCTTTTTGACGTTTGGCAGATGCTCCGCCGGGATGCCGCAGCCACTGTCCTTAATGATGACGCGGATAAACCCGTCGTCCTCATACGCGGAAACGCGCACCGTACCACCGGGATTCGTGTATTTCAAAGCGTTGTCGATGACGTTGATGAACACCTGCCGCAGGCGGTTCACATCGCCCAAAATCGGCGAAAGCATCGTGTCTTCCTCATCGTAAATGAGGTTTTTATGCTCCGTTCGCGCGCGGTCGGTGAACATATACACGGCCTCATCCAGCTCCGCCAAAAGATCGATCTTCTTGAGGATCAGCCGCATTCTGCCGCTTTGCATGCGGGAAAAATCCAGAAGCTCCTCCACCATGCCGGAAAGACGTTCTGCCTCGCGCACGATGACGTTCATGCCCTTATCATACGTTTCGCGGCCGATGCCGCCTGTTTGCAGCGTTTCCGCCCAACCCTTAATAGCCGTCAGCGGTGTGCGCAGCTCGTGCGAAACAGAGGAAATGAAGTCGTTTTTCATTTTTTCCGCTGTGCCAAGCTCTGCCGCCATGTCGTTGATGGAGTCGCACAGTGCGCCGAGCTCGTCGTCCTTCTCTTTCTTGACGCGCACGTCAAAATCGCCCTTTGCAATTTTTTCCGCCGTAGCATTGAGTTCCCGAATGGGCGTGATAATAGACCGCACAAAATAGATGCCCGAAAGCGTGACGAGCACCAAAATAAGCACGCCGATACCAATCAGGACCAGCACAACATACGTAATCTGCCGGTCTGCGCGCTCCATAGAGACGATGTACCGCACCGCGCCGAGCACCGCGCCGTTCGCGCCGCGCGCCACGCGCGAGACGGCCATGACCTTCTCGCCGCTTGCGAGCTTGCCGATCCAATAGCCGTACCCGTTTTCACTGTGCAAGGCGCTTTCAAAATCGGGCTTGCTCTGGTTTTGGTCCGGCGCAAAGCCGGAGGATGTAGACAAAATGCTGCCCGAACGCGAGACCGCCATGACCTCCATGAGGTCTTTATCCGGGAAATTTTCGGTGTAGCTTCTGGCTGCAGCGTTAAACTCGCTTACGGTTTTCATGCTGCCGGAAAGCACGGTGGGCAGCTCGTCGCTGCGGCCGATGAGCGTCATTTGTATGCCGTTATAGGCATAGCTCTGCACAACGAAAGAAAGCGCCGCAATACAGGCTGTAAATAATAAAATCATCACACCGAGGCTGTTAAACAGCCAGCGTCTTGCGATACCTTTTTTGAACACGCGCTTTCCTCCTTTCTGTGCTTCTTTTTGTAGTTACCAGTATTTTTAAATGGCTTGCCCTGCAAGTCATCAGAAAACCCATACAACTGGGTTTTCTGCGGTTCAACAGTCCACCGGACTGTTGAACCTACTTTCCTAGTTTTTTATTAGGCAAAAAGATTTCGTCGTCTGCGGACGACGCCTCAGGGCCTTGCCCCGAGACCCCATAAACTTTCTGAAGAAAGTTTAATCAAAGACTTCATTCGTTTGCTTTCACGCAACCTTTTAATTACTTATCCCACCGATAGCCGATGCCCCACACGGTGACAACATGTCTCGGGTTCGAGGGCTCGTCTTCGATCTTCATTCTCAATCTGCGAATATTCACGTCTACGATTTTTTCCTCACCGACATATCCGCTGCCCCAGACGTGCTTTAGAATTTCGGAGCGTTTTAACGCCTTACCGGCATTTGAGATGAAGTATTCCATGATCTGAAACTCCACCTGTGTCAGCTCCACGGGGTTGCCGTCTTTTGTGAATGAGCGGTTGCGCAGGTTCAGCACGAAGCGGCCGGAGCGCAGCTCTTCGGAGAAATTCGGCTCTGCGGCTCTCGTAAACTGTGCCACACGGCGGTAAACGGCGTCCACGCGCGCCACGAGTTCTGAGGGGCTGAACGGCTTCGTCACATAATCGTCCGCGCCCATCATCAGTCCCGTCACCTTGTCCATTTCCTGCGTTTTCGCCGTCAGCATAATGATACCGATGGTCGCGTTTTTCTGTCTTAATTCCTTACATACGGCAAGGCCGTCCAGACTGCCGGGCATCATGATGTCCAGCACGGCCACGTCAAAATCGCCGCCGGCCTGCTCGTACACGCGCAAGGCTTCCTCACCGCTTGCGGCTTCCACGCAGTCGTACCCCGCGCGCTTTAAATTGATGACCACAAACTCGCGGATATTCTGCTCGTCCTCTGCCACCAATATCTTTTTCATGTTCGTTTCCCCTTTCTGTCCCCCATTTTCAGTCTATATTTATTCCAGCACTTCAAATCCGCTTTGCAGCGTTTTTTCGTCGCTTTCCGCCATGGAATCGTCCAAAATGCGCAGCACATACACGCGCCCGGCGGAGCTGCTCAACAGAATATCTTCGTCATCCTGTTCTTTTTCCGCCCAGTCTTCCTCCGTATATACCCGAATGGAGAACTTATCCTCCCGGCCGAGATAATTGCCGTTAAAGCCGATCTGTGTATACGTAAAGAATGTCGCTGTGCGGGTCACGGTGTCATTTTGGCAGCCGTAGTTATCCTCGCTGCTCGGCAAAAACAGGTTGTAGTTTTCCGCCGTATTCAAAATACTCGTGCACACCGGCGTCAACGTGTTGTCCTGTAAGCTATACGTGTTCCACGTGATGACATACCCGGTGGAATCTGCCGTCGTTTCGCTGCCGTTTATCGTCAACTCCGCCGTTGGAATCTCCAAAATGCCGTCCTTATTCACATCGCGCGAGACCGCTGCGGCCGCCGTTGGCCGATCCGTCGCGTTTTCTTCGTTTGACAGCGGCGAAATGAGTCTGTCCGACGCTTCGTCATACCCAATGACCTGCGTCAGCATGCGCCCGTCCGCTTTCACGCCGTCCAGCACCGCTGCGCACCGCCAGGAATTTACCTGCGAAAAGCTTACGGAGGTGTAACGCGTCACCGCCGCATCGAGCGGCACGGTTTTGGAGACATACGGCTGGTCGCCGTCAAAGCGGTATAACCCGCCAAGCGCCATAATCTCCTCTCCGCTCGTCTGCGCTGCCTGCAAAACGAACAGCTCTTTTATATTGTCGCTGTCAAAATCCGTCAGCAGCATTTCGCTGTAAGAGACTGTTGTCATGGAGAATTCGCGGATCGTGTCTCCGTCCACATAATAAACCGAAACGCTTGCCGTCGCCGTGAGCGGATCTCCCCAGCCCACGATGATCTCGTCCATACCGTCAGGTCACCGAAAAACACCTTGTCCACCTGCGTTGCCGCCGAGGTAAACCGCGCCATAGAGTTCCAAACACCGTCCGTGTTTTTCTTAAAAAATTCCAGCCGCGTGCCGCCCGCGTCGCCGTTTGCACAGAAGCTCACAACCTCCGAAGTGCCGCACCCGTCTAAATCGCGCGAGATGATTGCCGAGCGGTAATCGCCGTATTTCGGGTAAACAAGCGTCACGTCACCCACGCCGCCGCCCATCAGGGCATATATCGCTTCTCTGTCTGCCGTCGTCTTTGGCGGAGACATCAGCGCTTGCGCATCAAGACCCGTCAGTTCGCTGCACCCCGAAAAAGAAAGCGTCAAAAGCACGGCGAGCACCGCTGCAAAAAGTTTTTTCAGTTTTCCGCGCATCGCCGTCACCTCCTGCGCAAATTTATAATATCAATATAAGTATAGCATATCCCCCGCACCGCCGCAAGCAGTCAGGGGCGCTTTGGCGTCATATAAAAATTAAATTTCTGTGACAGCATTGAGAAACCGGCGCGCGCGTGGTAAAATGGAGAAAATATCTCGAAAGGATTCCGCATGAAACAAACAATGCACAATACCCGCGTGCGATGGGTGCTCGGCATTCTCATTGCACTCACGCTTGCGTTCATCTGGAGCAACTCCATGCAGAGCCGTGCGGTCTCCGGCGGCATGAGCAGCTCCTTAAAAGCGTGGCTCGAGCAGCTTCTGCACACGGAAATCAGTGAATTTTTACTGCGCAAGGCGGCGCATTTTTCGGAATACGGCCTTCTGGGTGTGGAATTTTCGCTTCTGCTCGGCCTGCAGTACGATAAAAACGGCAAAAATCTCCAGTGTGGGCGCAATCTTCTCGACTTTCCGCTCATCGGCATGCTGTGCGCCGTCACGGATGAGACCATTCAAATTTTCTCCGGCCGCGGTTCGCTTGTTTCCGATGTGTGGATCGACACCGCCGGCTTTTCGACCGGATTCTTTTTGACCGTTCTGCTCTTTCTTTTTATCAATCACTGTAAGAAAAGCCGGGTAACCGGCAACCGGAAAGGATAAATACCATGAAACAGCATATTTTAAAGAAGGTTCCCCTCTTCGTCACCGTGTCCGTTCTGCTCGCGTGCATCGTGTTTTCCGGCTGCGCGGGCCGCACCGTCATCACAGATGCGCAATTCAAGTCCGCCTGCGAGGCTGCCGACTGCGAAGTAACGGATGTTTCCGACCAGTTTGACAGCAGCGTCATCACAAAAGCGCTGACCGTTTCGGGCGATGATTACTCCTTAGGCTTTTTCACATTCGCTTCCACGGACAGCGCCAAAACGAACTACGCGCAGATGCTTTCAAGCGTCAGGACCTCCGAGGGCAAGGCGGTCGATTCCAGCGAATACAACCGCTACACGTATAAAGGCGACGACCTCACAACGGTGCTCTACCGCAACGGCACCACGATTCTTTTCGCCACCGGCGCGGATAAGGACACTGTAAATAAAGTCGTAACAGCATTGGGACTTTAACTTTTAAAGGCTCGTCGGCAAAACCGACGAGCCTTTAAAAATACCTGGTCATGCGGGCAGCGACGTTCGGGATGAATGTTTCCGCCCGCTCTGCTATATAAGCCGCCGTCAGCGCACCCGCGCCGACGTACTCCCCATACTCCGTAAACAGGCTGCGCGCCGCGATGCGCTCTGAAAACCGCACCGTCACGCACAGGAAAAACCGGCTGCCGATCCGCCCCAGCGCCGAAGAAAGAACATGGAGCGTGTGCACGGCACGCTCCACCGCATCCATCAAATGCCCCACGGTCTCAAAGCAAAACGTCAGCGGCACGGGCGGCGAAACGATACGAATGCCACCACCCCCTTTCCGTTCCCAAGGCACACCCGCAGGTGTATCTTAAACCAGTTTACGCCAAAGGCAGGTACACCGTGCCGATTTTTCTTTGAAACCTTGACATTTTCTTTTTACGTTCTGATCATTACCAAAGTTAGTTATCATCTGACATCGGTGAAACGCTGAACCGGCCGCGCCCCGATGTGACCCGTACCGTAAAGGAAATAGAGCAAAAAGACTACCTGCAAAAGACCGATTCCGAGGAAGACGGTCGCGTGACCTACATTTCCGCAACGAAAGCTTCAGCGGTAATGTAACCGGCATGTTAAGCACCGGCAAAACAGACGTCCCGTCAACAGCGGCACAGGCACATGCAAAGTCAGCACGCTCAGCGGCAGTATCCGCATTAAAATTGCAAAATAACGTAAAAAATCTCTCTCGGCCGCGCCGAGAGAGATTTTCAATTTCGAACCTTATTTTACTTTATTTCTGAACTTCGGTACCAACACGGTGGCGAGCACCCAGAACAACTCGTAGATGACGAGCGCAAATGCGGAAATCTGCTCCACGCCCGCAACGAACGTGAGGAACGCCACAAGCACAAAGCCGATGACGACCGCCGCGTTCTGCATGGCGACGATGAAGCTGATGTTCTTCTTTTCATCAATGCACGTGGAAACAAGGCTCATCATGGATTCCACACGACCCTTTGTGGCGGCATAGGCGTCCACGCGGTCCGCAGTGTCGTTCACAAGGTGGTCTGCCGGGCCGTCTTGGCCCGCACCGATGACATTCACCGCCGTGGCGTCAATGCCGAACAGGCGCGAAATGAACTGCGGCGTAAGGTTCGGGTCTGCCGAACGCAGAATGAGCGAAACGCCGTTCATTTCCATGTTCTGCAGCTCCGCTTTCTTCTTACGGTCTGCGTTATAGGTCAGGATGAACATGGCGTAAAGCTCGCCGCCCATTGCAATGTACAAGATCTGTCGGCTGCCCGTCGTGTACTGACTCTCCACATTTTGCTCCGGTGCTTCCACACCGTGCGCAGTCAAAAGCGTACGGGAGCCGATGAGCACCTCTTTGCCGTCCACCGTGCCCACAACGCCGTTTCCGGCCTCAAATGCGGCCTTTTCGACCTCCGGAAGCTCGCCCTCATGCTCGCTGAACACCTGCTCGAACACGCCGCAAAGCGGGCCGCCGAGCTGCTGCACCAACGTGCCGGCAGCCAAAACGGCTTCTTCAAGGCCCTCCTGCTTAAACGGCTTCACCCCGTTCAAAACGACCGTGCCGCGCGGGAAAAGCTCTGTGGAATCAACCAGAACGGCATTTACGGCGCTCATGCGCTTGATACCTTCATAGCCGGAGACCATCGCGCCGCGGCGGCGCAGACGGTGGGAAAGACGGCTCACCGGCAGGTTTACGGCCAGCATGTTCATCACCGCTACACACACGCAGCAGGAAGCCGCCAAAGCCGTAATGGCAAGGGACGCATCCTTCGTGATGACAAGCGCCACCACGCACAGAAGCAGCGAGGAAATAAGGCCCACCGGCGCCAAAACCTGCGAAGAGGTCTCTGCCGGGTCCGGCTCATAGGAAATTTGTAAGAAGCGCTTTAAGAAGCCCGTTTTCTGCTGATACGCGATTGCAGGCTGCGAAATGACGGAGGAACCCGCCATTTTTAAAGACGTGTTGTAATCGTCAAATACGCGCACCGCATATTTCTGCTCGCGGGAAGACACAAAACGGAAATTCGAGTGGATGC
>OMDR01000825.1_pt1 | contig 17931 bp, 9 predicted proteins | sample 1645251 | NCBI WGS metagenome assembly OMDR01 (sample SAMEA103958142, study PRJEB25191) | human gut metagenome | biome: human-associated habitat [ENVO:00009003]; feature: intestine environment [ENVO:2100002]; material: feces | place: Germany | collected 2013/2015 | reverse complement strand
AATATGAAAGATTTAATGTGAGTCTAAGAGTCTAGTGCCTTATTCTCTTATGTTATGAATTTATAGGTGCATAATTTGTTCTTCAAACTGTTCAGGAGAGAACGACTTTAAACGTACTCGTGAACGATAGGAATAAATGGTGGCTTTGGAGCATCGGAGAAAAGAAGCTATGCGCTCATTGTCAGTAATGCCTAAACGAAGCAGAGCGAAGACACGTAACTCAGTAGATAATCCGCCTTTCTTTGGGGGGACAATTGCTTCATTCTCACGAAGCAGGCTATTAAATTGTTCTACGAAATCGGGAAACAGATGAAGAAATGTTTCGTCAAAAGTGTTGTAAAACGAATCCAATTCTTTTTCTATAAATGAAGAAGATTTCAGTTCCTTATATAGCGAGTCTAACTGACCCGAAGCTGCAAGTTTGTTGAGTTGCCGACGATAAGTATCTATTTTGTCAATATAGGCGGAACATTCGCTCATAAATCGGGTTATGTAGGTCTCTTTGATATTGTTGGCCTCTGTTAGTGACTCGTTGGTTAAAGACAATATATTGTTGGCTTCGTTAAGTTGGTCATTAGTCGACAATAATTGTTCGTTTAAAGTTTTCAGTTCCACGTTAAGTTTTTGCAACTGTTGGTAGGCTTGATCAAGTTGATTCCGCGTTTTTGACAGTCTTTTCAATTGTATTCGAATGAAAAACAACATGATTACTAAAGAAAGGATCAATATGGTGGTGCAAATAAGAGCGTTTTGCTGACGCCGTTGTTCTGCATGGCTTTTTAGCAGATAAGCATTTTGAATGATAGGTAGTGTCTGCGTTATTTCAAGAGTACGCAGGCGGGCATTACTGAAAGCTGCATCATCCAGAGAACGGCTCACGTATGTGTAGGCACGTTCAATATCTCCTTCTTGATAAAGAATTGCAGCCAATCTCCATAAGGATATATATTCTTTTATTCCCCATTTTATGTCGGATAGCGCCGAAACGATTAAGTATTTTTTCTCTTCTGCTATATTGCCTTGCCGACGATAAAAATCAGAAATAGCATAAGCAGTATAAGCTATTTCCCTATTTTCAGGATTGACCTTTTCAAACGTATCCAATAGCAATTTCAATCCTTTCTGATAATTTCCGTCTATGATGAGCCGATCTGCATAGATATAAGGATTGCTATAGTTGCAGTTTATTAAAATAGAATCTTTGTATTCTGTGGCCTTTTGTCTATATCTTTCTGTGCTGGAGCTATCTAACGAATGTTTCAGCATTGATTCATATAGTATATTAAAGGTCTGGAAATAGTAATCTTTCAGATAATCAACCATCTGTGGGCGGTCGATATTATCTAAAATATCAAAAGCTTCCTTGTACATTCCTGCTAATATGAGAACTCTGGCAATATTAATGTGCGAATCGTCTATATATTCTTGTTTCCCTATTTTTCGTGCAGAAATAAGTTTCTCTTTAGCATAGTGCAACGACGAGTCTACTTTATATGCAGTATATTCGTTAAACAAAAGATTTTTCAGGCGATAACGTTCCTCCTCTGCTGTAGCTTCTTGAAGTGCTTTTTTATTAACACGAATATTCTCTTCGCGCTTGTTTACATAAATTTGTTGTTCTACTATTGCCTTATCCAAATCATTTAAAGAAGGGAATTTCTTGTTTTGGGCAAATGTTGGACAAATGCACAAAGAAAATAGAAAAATGATACAAGTTGGGGTATGTATATTCATTTTTAGTATAGCATATTCAATTTACAATAGCAAATATAATCTTATTATTTCGTTAAATGAAATATTCTTTGGAGTATATTTGTAATTCAGTTCATTAGTCAATCCTTCCGGAATATGAAAAAAACCAAATATTAACCTTCGGCATCCCGATAAAGAGCATCGTCAGGATGATGGGCATACGAACATTAACAGCCACAGGTCTATGCACAAGTCACAGACCAGAAAATATCGGGAGATATGGACAGACTGATGAAATGAAGAAAAGCTGAAGGTAAAATCATCATGTCTGCCCAGGATATTATAAGGTGGCAGGGGATTCCAGATGAGTCACCCAGCAGATTTCATCAAGCAGTTCCACCATACCTGAATTCTGCATTTCACGGTTATCCGGTGGAAACAGGGTGGAACGGAAAATGTCGTTACGGGTAGGACTAAGCTCCCTGTTGTAGCGTTTCTTATCAGGAATACGTGTATCCAGCAGCCTCAGGTTCGCTTCCCGGATAACCCGGGTCCATGCCTGGTAAGTCTCTTTCCTTTCACGGCGGTCAATCATGTTCCAAAAGAGATGGACTCCGTTAAGGTTACAGTTGTGACAGCTTACCAGTTCTTCTTCAATAACCTCGGCAAATTGCAGGGAACTCTGCATGACAATGCTGTCCGCTTTGAGAGGAACGAAAATATGGTTCATTGAAGCGATGGTGTAAATAACGCCTTGGGAACGCAGTGTTCCGGGCAGGTCGAAAAGGACAATATCAAATTCCGCTTTCTCTTCCTGTATATAATTATTCAAGTCTTCCACCGCTTTCTCCGGATTACTCCTGATAATCGGATAGGCAAGTTTCTGAATTTGTTCGTGCTGACGGTAAAGGGCGACTTTCAGGGAGTCATTGTTCTGCACGTTTTCAATGTCGCGTTCACGCATCTTGTAGATGCTGTGCTGGGGGGCGTCGCAATCCACGACTCCCACCCTGTAGCCTCTGCTGTAGTGCAGGATGCTGGCGGCAAGTACGGTGAAGACCGATTTTCCGACACCACCCTTCTGGCTGGCGAAGGCAATAAATAACGGTTCTTTTTTCATTTTTTTTATTTTTAAAGATTCATACTATAATCATGTAAACCAGAAACCGGATAGCGGTATCATGTTTTGCTATGTAAAGGAAAAGATTTTGCCGATAAGATGGAATAGCCTGTCATGTATAGTCATCCGTAGTCAGTTATTGTCAGTGGAAAGTACATATTTATAGGGTGACCGGATGCCCCGGTTTCTAACGTGATACGACAGAAAAAGTCTTATGCTTTTCACCGGAAGAAAAGGTATGCATGGAAGCGTTTGGTAACCGGTGTTACAGATCGGAGTTGCTGCTCGAGGATAACAACTCCGTACAATGAAAAAAGAAGATTATCCCAAAACAATCATCCGGTCGCAAACATAAATAGTTGGCGACCGGATGAAATGTTGCAGTCATTTGTCTGCTCCTTCCGGTAATCCCTTGATAAGGCTAAATCTTAACTTTCTGGCATTTGCCCTCGATGATGGCGTTGAGCACATCCTTGTATTCTTCAAAATGCCGTGCCAGAAGACGGTTAACATATCCCTCCATAGTGATATCACCACGTCCGAGCGCCCATATCAAAGAGGACAGTTGCTGGTGCAGGACGGCATCCACATGCAGTGACCTGCGTGTTTCGCTTGGAACACAGTGAAGGTATTCCTTTTCATAATAAGCCATCCTCTCAGCCAGTTCTTTCGGTGCGGCAGTCTGCACGCTGGTGCTGCCATTTACAGTTGTTTCTTCCGAAGGCTTACAGGCGGCACGTCGTAAATCCTTGTTTCCAACCAGATCCATGATGGCTTTTTCGTCAATTCCATGGGAATTGACTTTCTTTTTTTCAGACTCTTCCATATTCCTTTTATAATTGTATGTTCAATCCACAAGGCTGATGTACACTTGTACACAGCGTTTCACTGCAAAGAAAAGGATACTATGGGAAATGTGAAGCGGGCTGTTAGGAATAGTCATGGAAAGTCATAAATTGTCACTGCATGATTATACTTAGTCCACAAGGCTACCATGTACCATATCTCACAGGCTACATGGCTACATAACATGAAAGTGGTGATGAAACCTCGGATTCAGTCAGGCGGGCATTTGTTATTACATTATTACTTTAGTCCACAAGGCTACCATGTACCACATCTCACAGGCTACATGGCTACATAACAGGAAAGTGTGAGAAAGCCTCGGATTCAGTCAGACTGATATTTGTCCCTGCATGATTACATTTAGTCCACAAGGCTACCGTGTACCATGTCTCACAGGCTACGTGGCTACATGGCTACATCACATGAAAGTGGTGATGAAGCCCCGAGTTCAGGCAGACGGGCATTTATCACTGCATTATTTAGTCCACAAGGTTACTGGGCTACTGTGTATGCTTGCTCACAGGCTACATGGTAACATGAAAGAATACTATAATAAACATTCGTAATTCCTCAATAATCATCTAACTCAAAAGAAAATTCTTCCCTCATACCACCCTGATACCTCCTTTATTCCGCATTTTCCCCTGTTGAGCGGATTTTTTTGTTTTTTAGAGCCAAGAGGGTATAATCCCAATATGCCTCCTGTCTCCCCATGCGGAAACTCTCTCTTTTTTCACCCAACAGTCGCTACAGATTATGACTATGAAAGAAAAAAAGTAAGGAATACAGTCTACTGTTGTCCGTGGCTACTTTTCAAACAGTAGCCACGGACAACAGTAGACTGCGCCATTTGCCGGACTGAATGCCTTTCCACCGGCAGAACCTTCTATTTTATACAGGAATATTCTCCCGAAACGGCTTTTATTGGGGGGATTTCTTGCAAGATTGTAAGGAAAAAATCACCTAAAAACGGTGGATGCAGGCGATGTAGCCAAGGCTACTTGAAAAATGTTGTCCCCGAAGAGGGGACAGCAAGTTGTGTTTTCGTTTAACGAAAACGGAACGGTTTAACGGCTTTCTGCTGCCAACCGTTCCTCATATCTATGCTCCGAAGTCGCTTTTTATATCTTAAATTTTATCCTTTTTTCTATTTATTCAATTCCATCTGGAACGGCGATGCAGGCAATCCCGCCCGGTTCTTCAAGTTCGCGTCTTTCGGATTATCGTCCCAGGCATACCGTACTTTTACGGGTGAAGGTACATCTGGGCAAGAAACTACCACCTTATTGCCTTGAATAGTGGCTTCGGCCCAATGGTAACGACTATCGGTTCCGGACACGGCAAAACCTTTCAATTGTCTGGTCGGCAGCAGATCATCCGTACCTTTTTCAAATGAAAGAACCACTTTGTCACCCTCAACTACCATAGAAATACATACCGGGCCTTTTTCCACTATATTATGATGCCCGTACAGGCGCTTCCGAACAAGAAGCGCAATGCGGTGCGCCACTTCCTTCTTGTTCAGCGGATGAATATCGTTCCATTCCCCCAAATCAATAGTGACGGCGAGATCCGTATTAGGAACTTTTATGACCACCTGCCGCTGCGCATCCCGCAGGGCTGCCCAATTACTTTCTACCGGATATGAATGGGTCTGCATGAAATTGGGCAGTTGTACAATAAAGAAAGGAAGATTTTCATCTGATAACTTTCTACGCCAATCCTTTATCAAAGCGGTCAACAATGCTTCGTATTCATTGGGACGTCCTGTATTCGTCTCTCCTTGATACCAAAGTACTCCTTTAAAAGAAAGATTACGTAAAGGAGAGATCATGGAATTGTACATTCCGGTAGGTATATTCTGAAAAGATACTCCCCCTTGTCTGGCAGGCATTTCGCATCCCAGTTTATATTTCCACTGGGTGGACAGACGAATCGTGTCGCCACCTGTTGCCAGGCAATAAGGCTTGTCTTTCACAAAACTGGGACGACCACCATAATTAATCAGACGGATTACAACCATATTCTCTCCACTTTTTAATATGGAGGCAGGCACATGATAAATACGAGGTGGATACTGATAGGAGGTTGTTCCCACAAATACACCGTTTACGAAAACCGAGTCGGCATCGTTCATACACCCTAACCGTAACACTGCATCTCTTCCTGCCTGTTCGGTAGACAGCGTCACTTTCTGTCTGAGCCAATGCGAACCGCTGACCGGATAGCCATTCTTCATGCCTAAAGAATAAGAAAACATATTCACCGTTTCCCAGCCCGAATCATCCAATTCCTGATGCTGCCATGCTATCGGTGCATGAAGCCCTTCGTCCCCACTATATAAGGCTGCATTCCAAAACTGTGACATTATGGCATCTGTCTTGCCGCATAATTCACGGTATTGTTCAGAATTAAAAATATCTCTTTCACGCAAGCATCTGGGAAAAGACTGCAAGGCATCCTCGCTCATCCAGGCCTCAATGGAGCTACCTCCCCAACAAGAATTGACGATTCCTACGGGAACCTTCGTTTCTGCATACATCTCTTTGGCAAAGAAATAGGCCAATGCTGAGAATGAAGTGGCATTCTCTTTGGTCAGCCTCTTCCAGTCCATCCCGGAAGGAATATCTTCTTGGGCTCCATGCAGGTCATTGCCATAAGGCGTTTTGACATACCGGATCATCTGATTTTCATAAGTCGCGATTTCTTCGGCAAACATATCAGTCACTCTTCCGGCTGTCAGTTCCATATTGGACTGACCGGAACACAGCCACACATCACCAATGAGAATATCCCTTATAAGTACATCGTTTATCTTCATGTCAAAAGGTCCTCCTGCCTTTGCTGCAGGAAGAACGATTTGCCATGTCCCGTCCCCGGTGGCTACAGTCTGATACTTATCCTTCCCAAGTTGGAGGTTTATACCATCGCCGGGGTCAGCTGTTCCCCATATCTTGATGGGCTGATTGCGTTGCAACACCATTCCATCCGACAGAACGGTCGGCAACTTCACCTTTGCTTCCAGATACAGCGAACAGACAAACGAGAGGACAGCAAACAAAAAAAACTTGTTTTTCATACGAATTCTATTAACAGCATTACACGTCATGCGCATGCTCTATAAAGATTTGATGAACGTCACCCTATATGTCTTGACAACACCCCCGTAATCAAATTTCACGACAGCAGTTCTGGAGACCGATGCCGCTTGGGTAATTTTGATTTTCACATCTTTGCAGTCTGCAAAAGCCGATGCAACTGGAATCCCGTTCGCATCAGCCGGAACCTTATAAGTGGCTTCATAAATATCATAACCGGTAACACCGTTAACATCTGTTGAGCGTACCGGAGCCTCTGGCAATTCGATGTTCTTTCCGTCAACTGTAATGCCCACTACAGGAACAACCGGACGTACAATTTCTTTCCTCTTCGAACTGAACCCCAGCCCTATTAAATCGAAAAGAGCACCTTCCGGACCTTCGGCAACAAGGAATATGGCATGTTTTTTATCCAAACCATCAACAAACTTTGATACATCTATTTTGAATTGTTTTGTTTCTTGTGCAGAATTGGCAGGAACGGATATTTCACCGATTTTTTTCCCTTTCCATGCAGCATTATCCCAAGGTCCATCCAACCATACATTAACTTTAAACGCTTTAGGCGTTTTCGGTGTAAGAAAAAGGTTAAATGCTGTTTGGTTTCCTTTTTTTGTTCCTTCAAAAGCCTTCAAACCTGACTTGTCTTTATCCAACCCTCCGAATCCGAAATATTTATATCCTATTATATTGCCGTTCTTTACATTTGCAACAGGCGCATGGTTATCCCAAATATCCCAAGCATCTTGTTGAAGAGTTACATCAGAAAGATAACATGCGAATCCCGCAGAATAATATTGATAAGGATCAAGACCATAAATGTGGAAACCTTCGGAAGTAACTTCGGCACCTCTATATTCATTTCCCCGGCTATCTTTGACCGTCCAGATACTGTCCTCAGCATACGGGTCATACGCCCTGATAGACACCTTTCCGCCTTCCGATACAGGTTTCTCGTCCCACTCCACACGAACCGGAGCCACCATGCTCTGACGTGCGTACCCAAATCCTCTGGGTGGACGATGGTAGAACACATACCATTGCCCGTTAATCAGCTGTATGCTTCCATGCGTATTATGCCCCGCATTGGTTGTCTGCAACCGCGAGCCGTCACGGTTCAGTACCGGCGCACGCGAATCGACCAGAACACCGCCGCTTTTCCACGGACCCAACGGAGTATCGCCGTATGCGTAACGCAAGGTGGAATTGGTAATGCCCAGTCCATACTCAGCACCCGAGTATCCGCTATAAATCATTACGTATTTATCTCCCACCTTACGTATGGATGAAGCCTCGAAAAAACCATACGCTCCAAGGTCTTCTCCCGGACAGATACTCGGATATGCAGTGCCCTTCGGATCCCGGACGCCGCCGTCGGGAGTACCGGAAGGCATGAAATAAGGAATGACTTCTGTTCCGGGGCGGACGGAATACATGGTATTCTGATCCAGTTGTGCAGCCGACGAACGCTGGAATCCCCAGTATCCGTATGCCCTGAAACCGATTGCATAATCCGGGTCGTTGACGTCCGTAACCGGTTCGATATAGACAGATGGGTCAAAGCCAAGGATACTTCCCGGCAAGGCTTTCGTTCCATCAGCAGTCAGGTTGACCGGTGTAAAAGGTCCGTCGGGACGGCTTCCTTTGGCAACCATCGCTTCCCTGTTCGCACCGCGACTATGCGGGAACAGATAATATTCCTTGGTGCCGTCCTTCCTTTTCACCTCCACAAGGTCGGGAGCATACATCACGTCCCACTGTCCTGCCGATTGATATGTAAAAATCGGTCCTTCGTCCCGCCAGCTCGACAAGTCTTCCACCGGTGCTGACCACATTCTGGTATCGGCACCGCAATAGCTGCTGAAACGTACATCATGTGAACCAATGATATACACACGATATTTTCCCGGCTGGTCGGGATCCTCAAACACACGAGGTTCACCATCAGGCAAGTGTTCCCACAACGGTAGATACGGATTGCCTGCCCCCCGATAAACATACTTGGAAGCGTCCGGCTGATTGTCGGCTCTTGCCCCCGTTCCTGCCAATGAAAACATAACTGCAAACAACGATAAAATTAGTTGGACTCTTTTTGAAACCATATTAATCTGTTTTATATTAAAGTTATCATGATCATTATTTAACACTACTCTCGGGCGAACCAAGGAATGAGGATTTCAATCCTCCGAAGTCTATCATCACTTTTTGCAACACCAAGGCCGGCTCCAGCGGACGGATACGCAAAGTATGCCTGTTTTTCTCGTCTACACAATGTGTAGTTTGCGTAGTGATAGCATGTTCTGCCTGCCACTTACCTAATTCTCCCTTGTATTCACCATTGATATTTACGATGTGTTCCTCGCCACCGTCCAGACTCACCGCATAACGCAAGCCCTTGTAGTTATTGAAGTTCAGCGTGGCGGAGAAACGGGCATAAACTGTTATCTCACCGCTTTTCGGTGTCTCGAAGTCATACTCCAGATACATGGTCTGATCGGGTACGGCTGTACAAGGAGAAGTGGTAACGGCAGAAAGCGTACGTCCCAAATTGGGGATAGTTATCCAATGCGCCGAAGCACCGTCAACGGCACGGGCATAATGCTCCGCTTCCATGGAGATATAGCCGTCTTCTTCCTTAAAGATACGGGAAGACGAGACGTCATGTGGCTCGGATACCATGGTGACATCAGGCATGATGTTATGTTTCGGTTCCTGCCATGAACGGTAACCGATATGGGTTTGATCCATTAGATGATTCCATTTTCCGCCACTAATAATGTGATTATAATGATAGGTCAAAACGGAATCACGCTCAAAACAGCTTCGCACCTTGTCTGCCCACCGGTTCGCTTCCACATCGTTCTTGGCAGCCAGAGAGCGGTTCATCGCCACAGCATAATACATTTCGTACAGATTAGCGCATGCCTGGATTGGGAACAAGACCAGTTGGTCAAAAGCATCCCGATGTGTTTCAGGCATCAGATAGTAAAGCCTCAGAGCGTCAAGACTCAAAGCCGTATAATCGTCTTTTACGCGTTGCCACTCGTTGTAATTGTCAAGGCTGTATGTTTTATCGTTCAAGGACTCGGGAGTCATGCGGCGGTTGTACTTAGTATAAGTGTCAATCAGGCGTGCCGCCTCCTTTGCATATTTCTCGCCAAATTGTTGCGCACAGAACCTCTCAGTATGTTGCAGCAGATTATTTTCGTTGAAGCGTAAAGGATTCCATGCCATGTCAAGGAAGAATGTAATGGGATATTCCATGGGCTTGAAATCTCCCACGTTTACCACCCACAGTTCACGTACACCGTGTTCGTAAGTCAGGTTCATTTGTTCCCAAGTACGCTGTATCTGAGTGATATTTATCCATTTGGAGTTGCGCGGAGCACCTACATAATCAAAATGATAGTACATCCCATAACCACCTTTCCGTGGGGTGGCATCAAGATTCGGAAGTTTACGTACATTACCCCAGTTATCATCGCAGAGTAGGAGCGTTACATCATCGGGAACGCGCATACCTTTGTCATAGTAATCCTGCACTTCTTTATAAAGTGCCCATACTTGTGGAGTTTCCTTCGCTTCCTTTCCGGTCACCTTTTCGATAATCTTCCGCTGGTCCTTCACGACGTTCTGCAGCAACGAGATATTTGTACCTTCACTCATTGCCTCGTCGCCATCGCCACGCATGCCTACTGTAATGACCGACTCCCAGTCTTTGCAACGTGCCATGCCCGATTGCCAGAAATCACGCAACACATTCCCGTTCGTCTTATAATTCCATTCCCCAGTGCCGCGGCGTTTCCAGTCTTGTTGTGCCAATCCCATTGGTTCATGATGTGAAGTTCCCATTATGATACCCATTTCATCAGCCAGAGGACCATTTAGAGGATCGTCATCATAAAAGGCACTGTTCCACATGGCAGGCCATAGGAAATTTCCTTTCAGGCGCAACACCAGTTCAAACAGTTTTTCATAAAACTTGCTGTTGAATCCGCCGAAAGTCATATTTGCCCAACCGCCCAGACAAGGCCACTCGTCATTCAGGAAGATGCCGCGATATTTCACGGCAGGCTCGCCATCGGTATATATCCCTTCCTTTATACTGACGATATCCTGTTTCCGAACCGGCACATCCGCCCAATAATACCAGGGCGAAACTCCCATTTGAGCGGATAACTCATAGATGCCGTAAATGGTTCCTCGCTTGTCGCTTCCGGCAATGACCACAGCTTCATCCACTCCGTCCAATGGCTGTTTGACGGTTGTCAGAATATACTTCTCGCGTTTTCCCTGAAGGTCGGCGGCATTCAGCTTGCCAGTCTTTACCAGCTGCTGTATCCATGTACTGTTGTCAATGGAGCCGATAATGAAGATACGATTTGAAGACAAGGCATGACCACTCTCCGGTTTTACTCCCGTTATCCGTTCCGCATCCGACTGCAAGTTGGCTACAGCTCTCAATACGCCTTTGTCCTCCACCTCGTCCACTATAATGGGGCAAGCACTTCCATCTTTAATCCAGATGAATCCGCCTGTACCGTTGATAACGAAAGTTTCAGTTGCAGACAAAGACTGTGCCCAACTTAGGGAACACATCAAAAAAAGAATCGTGTAAATTGTTCTCATGGTATTCATTATACAGTTAATCTATTTATCAATAATCCTAGGTTACTAAACTAATGCAAAGATAGTTCATCTGCATAAGAATCATCATACGATTGCGTTCCCTATTCACCTGTACCATGTTACGTAATCTTTTGCTATGTTACATAAATCATTATCTATGTTACAAGTTCAAATTGGAGGTTCATACTCCAATAAAATAATTCCCTTTTTATTAGGGAATATATCAGGCTTTAAATTACTTTTGTAGAAACAATCCAAGAAAACACATACCATGAAAGATACGTTGACTTTAATTTTATTATTGTTCATGCCACTGTTAGGGCACGGACAATCATGCAGGTTGTTTACAACCGACCGGGAATTATCCAGCAGTCTGATCAATAAGATATTTCAAGACCGGAACGGGATGATATGGATTGCCACGGAAGACGGTTTAAATCGTTATGATGGCGCTAAATTCACCATATACAAGCATAAAGCCGGTGATGAACATTCGTTGGCGCACAATTATGTACGTACTCTTGCCGAAGACAGCAAAGGGCATTTGCTTATCGGAACTTACAACGGAATACAGATGTATAATCCGGCTACGGATAATTTTACGCCACCCGCTACATGGGAAGACGGAAAGCCATTCGAAAACACAATCATTGATATTCTGGAACGAAAGAATGGAGAAATCTGGGTTTCAGGGAACGTATTATGTTCATTGACGATTGACGAGAAAGAAGGCAAACTCACAGTAAGGAATCTCAAGTTACCTATACCGACAAGTATGACTGACTACATCATTGAAGACCGGAATCAATCCATTTGGATGATTAGAGGTGACAATGGAATTTATAAGCTTGATGCAGGTAACAAAGTTACTCATTATTTAGGTTCTGAAAAAGGAGTTGGCATTGTCGATATCTGTAATGATTCACAAGGCAATATTTTCGCCGCAACTATGGGAAGAGGATTGCTGAAATATGATAAAAAGACTGATTCGTTTATTCCGATGCCCTATGGAGAGAAAACAAACTTGCCAGTCAAAACACTTTGTCCAAGCAGTCAGGATGAACTCTATATAGGTACGGACGGAAGAGGTGTAAAGATATTCAACAATAGAACGCAGCAAATAACAGACTATGCTTTTGAAAATACTTATTTTAACTCAAAGACCTCAAAAGTACACTCTATTTTGAAGGACAACGCCGGCAATTTTTGGCTTGCCATCTACCAAAAAGGAGTCATGCTGATTCCCGCTCAGGCAAATAATTTTAAATATTTGGGATATAGATCCATTGACAAAAATATTATTGGTTCCAACTGCATCACGGCTATGTGCAAAGACCGGAATGGAATTATGTGGGTGGGTACCGACAACGATGGAATCTATGGCATAGCAAAAGGCGGAATACAGAAAGTACATTTCCGAGTGACCGATGAATCTTCCTCCGTTCCATCCACGGTTATAAATCTGTATGAAGACTCAGAACAAAATCTGTGGTGCGGTTCATTTATCAACGGTATGGGTAAGCTGGACAAGACGACCGGACATTGCACCTATCGGCGGGACTTGTTGGATGAAGACGGAAAATATGTACAGCGCGTTTATGACTTTGCCGAAGACGAATATAAAAGGCTTTGGATAGCAACGATGGGGTCCGGACTGTTCTATTTAGACCTGATGAATGAACGTTTGGTCTATCATGAAAAGATAAATGCACAAGTCAACAAATGGAACAGTTGTTTATACTATTCTAAAGACAACAAACTTTATGCAGGTACTTACGACGGAATATACTGCATTGATTTGAACACAGACGAGTTCAAAATGCAGAAGCTATTGTCTAAACATATCATCATCTCTATCTATGAAGACTTTCAGGGCACGATATGGATAGGAAGTTCCGACGGTCTTTTCAGTTGGGTTCCCCAAACACAAAAGTTATCAACTTATACCACGGCCAACGGCTTGCCAAGCGATGCCATTTACGCCATCCAGGGTGACGGTCAAGGCTATCTGTGGATAAGTACCAATGCCGGTATCTCGCAATTCCACCCCGAAAGCGGCCGGTTTATCAACTATTATGTAGGTGACGGGCTGCAAGGTAACGAATTCAGTAAAAACGCTTCGTACAAGGATAGGGAAGGTATCATCTGGTTTGGCGGAATGAATGGCATCACTTATTTCAATCCGCAGGAGATCACGAATCCCGCCAAGAAATGGAATATCCGTATAACCGATTTTTATCTGCATAACCAATCCGTGCGAAAAGGTATGAAAAGCGGTGGTTATGAAATTATCGACCGACCGGTATTTGAAGCAAAGGAGTTTCAGCTCTCGCATTCCGACAATGCATTCAGTATCGAATTCTCTACGCAGGAACTGAACAGTCCCGAGCGGGTGACTTATCTCTATGCCATGAACAATGACCCTTGGATAGCCCTGCCCGCAGGTACCCATCGGGTATCATTCAGCAATCTGGCACCGGGTACTTACCGTTTTCGCGTAAAGTCTATGGACTATACTATTTATTCGGATGTGAGAGAAGTTATGATTTATATCCATCCGGCATGGTGGGCCACCGGATGGTCAAAACTTCTCTATTTTCTGATTGCGTTAGCAGCTGTCGGAGGTGTCATTGCACAAATACGCCATCGTTACCGTATGCGTCAGGAGATGATGCAGCATGTTCATGCAGAACAATTAAATGAGGCGAAACTGCAATTTTTTATCAATATATCACACGAAATACGCACACCGATGTCACTTATCATTAGTCCGTTGCAAAAATTAATGGATAATGATACTGATAACATACGGCAAAAAGCCTACCGTACGATCTACCGGAATGCCGAACGAATTCTAAGGCTCGTAAATCAACTGATGGATATCCGAAAGATAGACAAAGGGCAAATGTCACTTGTTTTTCGTGAAACAGAGATTACGGGATTTATTGATGATTTGTGCGAAACATTCGCCCAACAGGCACTGAAGAAAAAAATAACATTGACGTTCCACCATCCGGAAGAAGAAAAATTGAAACTATGGGTGGATCCGGCCAACTTCGACAAAATTATCCTGAATATCCTGTCGAATGCATTCAAGTTCACACCCGAAAACGGCAGTGTTGACATATACTTGACAACCAGCGAAGACAAGAACATGTATGGTTCACTCCGGCACTATGCCGAAATTACAATAGCGGATAGCGGTATCGGCATTCCTGCAGAAGAGAAAAAGCATATTTTTGAACGTTTCTATCAGATACGTAACGACTTGAACAATTCCAGTGTAGGGACAGGCATAGGCTTGCACCTGACTCATTCATTGGTGGAGTTGCATCACGGTGACATTCACGTAGAAGACAATCCAGACGATACATCCGGCACACGATTCATCATTCGGTTGCCGCTGGGATGTGAACATTTGCGTCCAGAAGAAATGGAACACAACGAAAAGAGCAATGCTATCTATACACAGGCAATGCCAATCACTCTACCCATGGAAGAGACGGACGATGCTAAAGACGCAGTTACACGTACCCGGACCAAATATCGCGTACTCGTAGTGGAAGATGATGAGGAAATACGCCACTACATTTCCCAGGAACTGACCAACGACTACTATATGCTGGAAAGTTGCAATGGAAAAGAAGCGTTGGAAATGATATTCAAACGGACACCCGACCTGGTGATAAGCGACATCATGATGCCGGAAATGGATGGTCTCACCTTATGCCGCAAACTGAAACAGAATGTAAACCTCAACTATATACCGGTCATCTTACTCACCGCCAAGACACGGGAAGAGGATAATATCGAAGGACTCGAGACAGGAGCGGATGCTTACCTAACAAAACCGTTCAACATTGAAATACTACGCAAAACGGTAGGAAACCTTATCCGTAATCGGGAGCGTTTACGCAACAACTTCAGCGGACAGCAAACCCAAGAAGACAAACTGGAAAAGATTACAGCTCAATCACCGGACGACAAGTTAATAGAACGTGTCATGAAAGTAATCAATGAGAATCTCGCCAATCCGAACCTGACGGTAGAAATGCTTTGTGAGCAAATAGGTATCAGCCGTGTGCATCTGCACCGAAAGCTGAAAGAATTGACCAATCAGACCACACGCAATTTTATCCGAAATGTGAGATTGAAACAGGCTGCCACACTTTTATCTGAAAAGCGATATACAGTAGCAGAGACAGCAGCCTTGACCGGCTTTACCGACCCCAATAACTTCTCTACTGCATTTAAAGAACTTTATGGAGTGCCGCCCACTACATATATGGAAGAACACTTGGGAGAAAAAACGCTCTAAGAGGAATAATAAAAACCGGATGAATATAGTGTGACGACACTTATTTTCATCCGGCTTTTCTATTGAAGAAGTTAGATTATTTATTCAATAGCACTCAGCTTATAACACAGTTTCCGGTATCTTTGTAATAGGTTCTATTGAAATCTCTTTTATAAACAGTTCCGCACCCTCCGATTGCAATTGCAGCCTTCCGGAAGTAAGCGGATGAATGGAACCATTATCGCAAGAACTGATATCTTCGTTCACCATCACTGTCACCCCGTTAACTGCCGTTTGCCCCGAACAATATAATTCCAACGTATTCCATTCGCCCAACGGTTTTTCAGCATGTTGCCTTTTTCTTATCATACGTCTGTTCACCCGTTGCCCAAAACGTACCTTTTCAGCTTCAGGGTTATATACATATCCTCCGTTTTCACTTTTTACCTTGGCACTGCACTCCACGCTGTCCACCATCAGAAAAGTATCTCCCGGATTATCATGCATCATTTGACATTCAACTGAAGCCATCCACGTACCGAATGCAGTACCCAAAGGACCATAGCCATGATACAGAAGTCCTCCATTACGTTCCAAGGTCACTTTGTCTCCCCATTTATAAACCACCCGCAGATGATAATTCCCGAAGGATTCTTTGGTAGCAAGGGAACCGTGAACCTCACCCGATATACGAATCATTTTACATCCGTCAATGGTCACAACAGAGAATACATTGTCCGCAGTCGCCGTTTTGCCCAATTCCTCGTGCCCTGGAAAAGTCGGACCGATATACTTATCCCAGTTTTCAAGATTTTCTCCGTTGAAAAGACTTTTCCAGCTTTCTTTTTGACTCCATGATATTCCCAAAATACCACCGAGCAATATGACTATAAATATAGCAGCATTCTTCATATTACAATCAGAGTTTCTTTATCCAAATATCCTTGAACCGAATCCGTAACTCATCCCCGTTATGGAGCTGAAGTGCAATATGTCCACTTTGCCCTACACGACGTTTTTGATGCACAGCATCATCCAGAGTACCGGTAGCGTCCCAATCAGTACACACGATTCCATTTACAAGTGTCCGGATATGCATGCCCTTGCATATAAGCGTCAAGTCATTCCATCCATCCCCGTCTTTTACATATTTGAATAAGTACTTTTCCGGTTTATATTCCTCCGGCATATTCCAGTCGGGAAGACTGGGATGTATCCAACGCCGCACTCCGGTCGTTTCATCATAAATAAGCCCCGTACGCCAAAACATGCCGGAAGGATTGATATCCACCTGCGGACCGTCCATCCAGCCACCTTCAGTCAGGGAATCATACCGGCATCGGAAATCCAGACCGCTGTTACCGGGTGAATCCGGATAAGCTTGAAATTTCAAATTCAGTTCAAAATCCGTAAAGACTTGTTCTAATACCAGCCAAACATGATGATGTTCCTTCTTTCCGATAGAATTACCTAAGATAGTACCCTCGTCAACAGTCCAAAATGTTTTGCCGCTATCTTGCGGCTGACATTGCACCATCCACCCCGAAAGGTCTTTCCCGTTGAAAAGAGATTCTCCTTCATTCTGTTGGGCAGTGACTGTCAGACACGCACCCAGCAGAATGAATAAAACAAGAGCTTTCATTTCAATTCTTCTATTTCAATATCCTTATACCATATTTCCGAAGCCTTTCCTTCATGAATTTGAAAGGCGATGTGGCCATCCTGACTTACAGTAGTACCGATACCTTCGAACGGTTCATCGGTATAAGGCTCTATATAGTCCGTCGTCTTTACACCGTTCAGCCAAATGCGGACACGCGGACCTTCGCATCGAATGATATAGTCATTCCATTCATTAGCCTTATAATCCACGGGAGTCCCCAATTGCATTCCGAGGAAATCCCAACGGCGTTGTTCATCATAGAGCGCGCCACGCTTCCAGGAAAGAATATCAGCCTGATAGCCAACCATCTCAAACGGACGTCCCGGAATCGTGCAAGGCATACTCCGGAACTGTACGCCTCCATTATAATTATCATCTGTTGCTTTCACCTTATATTTCAGGCGCAATTCAAAGTTCTTGTATTTGCGTATAGTGCGTACAAACTGGTTATGTTCCAAATCCTTGTCCATTGTTCCGCCTACTATCGCGCGCTTTTCTATCCGGAAATGAGCCATGCTGTTCTCTCCGTCATTTCCTTCCCAGCCGTCAAAGTCCTTTCCGTTGAAAATCTTTGTACCCTTGAAAA
>OMDR01000815.1_pt1 | contig 18120 bp, 20 predicted proteins | sample 1645251 | NCBI WGS metagenome assembly OMDR01 (sample SAMEA103958142, study PRJEB25191) | human gut metagenome | biome: human-associated habitat [ENVO:00009003]; feature: intestine environment [ENVO:2100002]; material: feces | place: Germany | collected 2013/2015 | reverse complement strand
CTTCCCGCCTATCTCAACAGGACATAAGTATCCCTTTTTGTTCCAACTCCATAAAGTACTACGATTAACACAAAGCATCTTTGCGGTTTCATTGACGGTTAAATACTCTTCATCCGACTTCATATTAGAGGCCAAAACCTCTTTGATCGTCTGTTTTATAATATGATCCGCAAACTCTTTCAAATCAGTAGATTTTATTGTTACACTTAAATTTGAATCACTACTCAGTATTTCTTTAATGCTCATTTGTTACCTCCTTTCCTCGCTGATTACCATTCAAAATGTAGTCATAAAGCCTCTGAGCATCTTCTATCCGGAGATACACCTGATCTTTATTGGTCTGCTCTATGCAGTATTTACGAAGTTCTATATCACTAAGAGATAAAGGTGGAGTAATGGTGCCTTTAGGCGTGGCGCTTTCGGGGCTGAGGCTGGATTTAGATGCGTTCTCTGAATCGGAGCTAAGATCTTTCTTCAATTCGTCGACATACTCTACTAACCGATCCGTTAAACTGTTATAGATCTTATATATATCATTCCGACTTTCTTTTGCGGATTCGTCGATTAAGTTCCTTATATTGCAACATTGCCAAATGACAGCCACTCCAAGTACCAGCACGAGGGCGGCAATTAATGTTAAAAAGATAATTGTTCCTGTAGTCATTGTTATTTCTCCTTATTTTTTTAATTGGTTATTACTCAAATTCTATTGATTCATCTCCCCGGTAATGATCCGCGAAACATACCGGACATACTGTTATCATTTTAGTACCGGGATGTTCGGCTATGATAGCCTCAACTTCGATACTGATACCTTCGCCCGGTTCTATTTCGATTCCGCAATCTTCGCAATGAAGATGATCGGGAGGGCATTTGCACAGATCAGGACAGAGGCGGCAATTGCCGATACAGTTCGGTTTTTCTTCCACTGTCAATCTTTCCTATTTTAATCTCATTACTGCTGTTGTATCAATCCTGCCGGCGCTGGACACGCTAAATAGATATCCTTTCTTTTTCAGCTTAATAGCTGCATTGCGGATAGAGTACTCTTTGAAATCTTTGATGTTGATTTCAATAACTTCTTTTACGGACATATTAGCCAATGTTCCGATTAATGATTTTTTGGTCACGAAATTTGTAGCTTCCATAATTAAGTATTATAATTGTTGATTATTTCAAATTGTAATTCGTGGTTAATAGGGTTTGATATTAATCACGATGCAAACATACTGTGATATTTCTGTAAAAACAAACAATTATACAGAAATATCACAGTATTAAAACATAGTTTAACTATTCTGATATGAAAGATTGGATAAAAGAGAATTGGGTAGCTTTAATGGCTATAGTTATATCGATAGTAGCTATATGTATTACCTGTGTTAGAATTGAACCTGTCGACTTCAATAACGGCTCAATGATTTCATTTGTCGTAGGATTAATGGGAATATGTGCTACCATAATGGTTGCTTCTCAAATAATGGGTTTACGCGTATCTGAATCCAAAGTAAAATCTATGCTTAACAATGAAGCAGACAAACTAAGAGAAGAGTCTTACAGAAACACTATTGAGGCATTGTTTAGAGTTGAAATGCGTGCAGCTACCGATAGTTATGAAAGACAAGAATGGAAATACTTTATGACTGATATAGACCTACTAATGTCTTATGTAAAAGAACTAAAGGATCCTAAAAAAGCTAACGAAGTTGCAAAGATATTAGTTGAGGCCGAAATCTCGTTCCGGTTTTATAGCAAGTTGTTTGAAGAGGATAAAATGCACATACACGATATCGCACTGGAATTAATAAAGATAATGGATAAAGACCCAAGAGATTTATTAATGATATTCGATGTTCTACATAAAATTGAATCACGTAACTAACAGCAATAATGATTCCAAAACATAAGGCAAAAAAAACAAAATCCAACTTAAAATTTGCATAGTGATAAGTTTTAGTGATTAATAATTTAATTCGATACAAAAATACAGAAATATCACAGTAAAATGAAAACAGTTAAGGAAAGATTAATAGAATTTATATCTTATCTCGAAATGGGGCAGGGTAAATTTGAAAAGGCTTGCGGTTTGTCAAATGGATTTGTTACAAACATAAGAGATGGATTTAGCACCCCAAATCTATATAAAATAACGAGTGCATACCCAGAATTAAATATAAATTGGTTAATTACCGGAGAAGGTAAAATGCTTAACGGGCAGCCTGTGGGCAAAACAACGAAATTAGCCGAGGTGATAAGCGAACTTAATATAACCAACGCTCAATTTGCCGAAAAGATAGGTGTAAAAGAATACAGTGTAGAGAAGATGCTATCTGGCGAACTTCCAATAGGATCCAATACTCTGAGAAAGTTAAAATCTGAGTTTAATATAAACCCTGAATGGATCACCCGAAATAAAGGAACGATGTTCATTGAAAGCAAAACATCACCCATCAACGTCGATGGTGAATTAACAAATACAGAAATGGAAAAAGAAATCAAGAGATTAAGAGCATCGATAGACGCTCTCATCGAAAAGAATGAAAGGTTAGAGGCTGAATTAGCTAAGTATCGAGAAAAACATCTGAATAAAGAGATTACAGGCTAAACCCATACTTCTATTTTTTTGAAAAAGAACCAAGCATAACATCTCTCAGATGGGAAGATAATTATTTAAAATTTTAAACAAATAAATTAAAACTTGTATTTATGGAAATTTATATATCTATATTAACGGTGTGTATAACTCTATTGGCTGTAATCGTAGCTATAGTATCTATTATATTTGGGTATAATCTAACCGTATTTAGAAAAAAAACCTCTAACAAGATAGATTCCCTTAATAAGAAATATACCGATAAACTGTTTGATTTAGAAAAAGTCATAGATCTTAAAATATCAGAATGCCTGATTAATTCAGAAAAACTCATAAAAGTTCAAGAAGGATTAAACTCCTATATTGCCACTCAAATACCCGAAGACAATATTTTGAGACATAAAGATGACGACTTATGGCAATTGATTGAATCAGTTAAAATATGCTCCGAAATCGGCAATCCTCACATATCAATCTTAGTACTAAACAGCATCTGCCGCATCTTCATTTGCAGTGTCAAGGATCAGCTAATAAAAGAGCAGACAACACCTCCGATTAGACCCTGCATTAGTACATTGTATACAGCCATAGATAAAAATATTGAAATCGTAGTAAAAGCAGGACTGCAGGAAAAATTAATAAATCAAAAAGGAAATTATTTTCTGGTCAAAGAGTATGCTGAATCTTTTTTCCAAATTTATTTTAAAAAATTCCCATATGTTTTCATGACTAAAAATTAAGTTGCCAATACGAGAATACAAGGTTTATTTTAATTAGTTAGTTATATGTTTGGATTAAGTGATATAGTCATTGACGATCTAAAGGGTGTTTTTAAACAATACCCCAACATCGAAGAGGTGCGGATATTTGGATCAAGAGCCAAAGGGAACTATTCGGAAGGGTCGGATATAGACTTAGCCTTAATAGGCGAAGGATTAACTTTTGATACTATCATGGATATCAATATAAAGATAGAAGATCTGGAACTATTATATAAAGTTGATATTCTAAATTATATGGAGAAAAGAGGTACTCCTATCGGAGATCATATAGATCGGGTAGGACAACTCTTCTATAAAAAGGATATGGCAGACAAATAAACCAATAAAATCACTAACCTAACACTTTAATAATATGGGATCTATCATTTCCTTTAAAATAGATGATTGGTAGAAAGCCTTTCTAATATTCGGCATAGCAGCAATTGCGGTAAGCTTATTGTTTGACATAGATATAATAAACAGAAAACACCTATTGGGGGTGGGCATTGGAATGCTTATAGTAGGTATCGCTAATTGGATGGCTTTAAAAACCGTAATCCGCGAACATGGCCCCGATGGGTTTTTCTATGGGCAAATCCCAATCCATAACACCTTCACAAAAACAATGCAAGTAGTAGGGTTTGCGTTGATGATAGGATTTGGGATTTTGCTTATCTGGGGGCTACTTTAAAGCCTTTATGATTATATCGGCTATGGCTAAACCAAGCGCAAATATGCCCACTGTGAAGCCTGTTATGCAGCACATCCAGCTTAAAATATCACCCTTGGGAGGAAAAAACTTTTCTTCATGATTAACAATGTTTTAATGTGATTATATGAATATGGAATTAAAAGATTTTATAAAAGGAACAATTTCTGACATAGCAATGGCTATTAAGGAGCTAAATAATGAAGTATCAAATACCGGATTGTTAGTAAACCCCGACAACCATGAGCAAGACAAAGCCGGAAATTCCTCTTTCATTGGGGATGGGCGGATCATTAAAGACATAGAATTTAATCTATCGCTTAGCGCATCCGATATAACAGAGGCAGGCGGAGGGTTAAAAATCAATGTACTAAGGGCTGGAATCAGCAATGAAACCAATAACAGCACCGTTAGTACGATTAGATTTTCTATACCTGTGGTTTTCCCTGGATGCCGTGCCCCTAAAAGGGACTACAGCGGTTGAGGGTAATAGGGTTTGGCATCCGGAGACTTTCCTGTTTTCACGAACTGATACATAAGATCAGCTAATGCGATAGGAGTACCTTTTATACCATGCTCGTTCCCTTTAAACCAACTGAAGCATTCTACGGACAACTCTATACACCGAATACGTAATTCTTCGTCTGACATAATTAATAAAGTTTTTAAGTGAATATACAATATAACCACTGCGTTGTCGGACAATAAATCAATATGTCTATGAAAATTATACTTATATTATTATCACTTTTGACTCTTTGTTCATGCGAAGAGCAAAAAATAACAGGAGCTTTATTTTCAAAAAGCTTCCTACAAGGATTTATTGATATTAAAGAAATTGCATCCGGAAACATAAGCAACAACGATGAATTGTATTTTATGTTTCAAGGTGACAACATTGCCAGGGGCAACCCGCTGTATGATGAACTTTGCACTAAATATGGTGATGTCAGCTATAATCGCTATATGGTTCCTTTCTCTAATCCGTGCCTAGTTGATACTATTACTTCACTTGATTTAATATGCAATACCGATTTTGACAATAACCATAAAAAGGGAAGTTCACTAAATGATATTGCAATACTGTATTATTCCTCACCATTGGAGTTTATAAAAAGCGGGTATAAAGAATATCCTAAAACAGAAGACACAACACCCGCCCCGTATAGACCCTCTAAGGAATACCATCCTTATTCTAAGTCATTTTCAGATTTAAAAGGTGAAGAACTGATTCTTTTATATCAGATGGGTTATATTAAATTTCTGGTACACCCACTACAAAGTAGACAAAGTATCACTTTTAAGGTGCAGACAAAATCAGGAAAAACAATCTCAACTGATTTTGAACTTAACTTTACCCCAACAAGGAGATAAGGATCATCATAGCTATTCATTCGAACACCATAAAATATCCCGGGTCCTAATTGGCCCGGGATTTATTTATGCTTCTACTTGATCTGAGCAATGTTCCATTAGCTCATCAATCATCTATACGATGCAAAATGTTGTGCAAAAGTTGTGCAACCCCAATAAAAACAAAACGCTAATTACCTTATATTTAAGAAATTAGCGTTTAAAAAGGTACTCCCGAAGGGAATCAAACCCTTATCTTAGGTACCGGAAACCTACATTCTATTCGTTGAACTACAGGAGCATTGTTTTTATGCGACGACAAAAGTATAAAAAATATTCGCATTTTCCTAATGATTCACCTTTTTTTGTAGTATTCATCTACCGAACGCTATATTATCAAATATTATTTTGCAACTCTTATGCTATATAAAACGATCAATTTGATAACATTTTAGCCTATTATTCATACAGATATAGATATTATTCATATCTTTGCCGACAAATAACAATCAATAAACCTATGAGTTACCTAATAAAACCTCAGAATTATAAACCTTTGCTTGACCTGAAACAGACAGAACTGGGCATCAAACAAATTAAAGAGTTCTTCCAGTTGAATCTTTCTTCGGAGCTGCGTCTGCGCCGTGTCACAGCCCCACTCTTCGTACTCAAAGGAATGGGTATCAATGATGACCTGAACGGTATAGAACGTCCTGTCTCATTTCCCATCAAGGATCTGGGCGATGCACAAGCGGAAGTAGTACACTCACTCGCTAAATGGAAGCGCCTGACCTTGGCAGATTATCACATTGAACCGGGTTATGGTATTTATACGGACATGAATGCCATCCGCTCGGACGAAGAACTGGGCAATCTGCATTCACTTTATGTAGACCAGTGGGACTGGGAACGGGTAATTACTGCCGAAGACCGTAATGCCGACTTCTTAAAAGAGATCGTAAACCGCATTTATGCCGCTATGATCCGTACGGAATATATGGTGTACGAAATGTACCCGCAAATCAAACCTTGCCTGCCACAGAAGTTGCACTTTATCCATTCGGAAGAATTACGCCAGTTGTATCCCGATATGGAACCTAAATGCCGCGAACATGCCATCTGTAAAAAGTATGGAGCCGTATTTATCATCGGCATCGGTTGCAAGCTGAGTGATGGCAAGAAACATGACGGACGCGCCCCGGACTATGACGACTATACCAGCAAAGGGTTGAACGACCTACCCGGACTGAATGGTGACCTGTTGCTCTGGGACGATGTGCTGCAACGCTCCATTGAGTTGTCCTCAATGGGTATCCGTGTAGACAAAGAGGCTCTTTTACGCCAAGTGAAGCAAGAGAATCAGGAACAAAGACTGGAACTCTATTTCCATAAAAGATTATTGAATGATACGCTTCCACTCTCTATCGGCGGCGGTATCGGACAATCACGCTTGTGCATGTTCTACTTACGCAAAGCTCATATCGGCGAGATTCAGGCAAGTATCTGGCCGGAAGAAATGCGTCGTGAATGTACAGCCCTTAATATACACCTTATTTAATAGCCTATGAACGTACAAATAGAAGAGAGCTGGAAAACTCATTTAGAACCAGAATTTGAGAAGGATTATTTCCGCACACTGACTGAATTTGTCAGAAGTGAATATAGCCAGTATCAGATCTTTCCTCCGGGAAAGTTGATATTCAATGCATTCAATTTATGTCCGTTTGATAAAGTAAAAGTAGTCATTATCGGTCAGGACCCCTACCATGGTCCCGGTCAGGCACACGGCCTTTGTTTCTCGGTGAATGACGGAGTAGCCTTTCCGCCTTCTCTGGTGAACATTTTCAAAGAAATAAAAGAAGATATCGGCACGCCAGCCCCGTCCACCGGTAACCTGACAAGATGGGCTGAACAGGGTGTCCTGTTGCTGAACGCCACCCTGACAGTACGCGCCCACCAGGCCGGTTCACACCAACGTCGCGGTTGGGAAGAGTTTACAGATGCTGCCATCCGTGTCCTGGCCGAAGAAAGAGAAAATCTGGTATTCATCCTTTGGGGAAGTTATGCACAAAAGAAAGGTGCCTTCATTGACCGTAACAAGCATTTGGTACTCAGTTCGGCACATCCTTCTCCCCTCTCTGCCTACAATGGCTTCTTTGGGAATAAGCATTTCAGTAAAACAAACGAATACCTGAAAACCCATGGAAAAACAGAAATAAACTGGTAAACAGAGCAAACTATCAAACGATAGTCGATAAACAGCCGGCAATTTATGCTATAGAAATTTTAAGCATAAATTGCCGGCTGTTTATCGTTCGTCCATCAGATATTTAATACCACTGAATATTACTTTGAGTCTGACTTCTCTTATCCCACTTCAAGTCACGCAGGATACTTGCCGTAGCCCGAATCGTAAAATTATAATAGCGATAGCGGCCGAAAGGCGAAATACTGGCAGACATATTGAAACAATGCAAATCACGTGTAATCGTGCAAGAAGTCTGAGTGATCTCCTTTGCCTCGAAATCATATCCGGAATTGAATGTAAACGACCAATTATTGGAAATCTTCAGGTTACCCGACATGTTGATATTTTGCGTATACTTAAACGGATAACGCATCGTATTACGATTGATCGGCTTACTGCGATCCTCGGAAATACGGAACGAATAGTTCACATTCAGCGACCATGGCATCTTAAATACCTGATAACCGTCACGATCCGCCTGTGCTTTTTCTACCCTCTTCTCAGTAACCGCTTCGTCACCGGTAGAATTTCCTTTTTCTTCGTCGACACCGTCCTTTTTCTTCTTTTGATCGTTATCCTTATCTTTCCCGAACAACTTCTTCCAGGTATCATTATTGAATGTATAGTTGATGGAAGATCCCCATCCCTGGAAACGCCCGAAGCGGCCATAAGACCATTCGGTGCGGTCACCCACTATTACATTACCCGACTTATCGAATGTATAGGCATAGGTTGCGAATACCGCGTTCATATTCAGCGTATAGTTATTAAACTTCTTGAACTTCATACGCAAACGCATATTCAGGTTACTCCATGGTTGCTTCTTTGCAGCCATATTATAAGAAAGATTGAAACCGATTTCATCAATCAAACTGACTTTCACAAGAGAGTCTTTCTTGTTACGGTATTTCATCTCCAAGTTGTTCGACACATCAAAACTAACCGTTCCGGACTTTTCACGCGGAGCTGTACCAAACTGCTGACTGGAATAAGGCGAGTAATACTGATCATTACCGTCTGCATCACGATAATATTCCCAGAATTGCCCGAAACTTGGAGAGCCATTCAATGAAATCTGCGGGGTAAAGACATGGCGAATCTGTATCTCTTTTTTCTTCATAAACAGCGGCTGGTACATACCATACATCTTGGTACTTAAAGCCAGGCTGGCCGAATAGTTGAACACCCGATAGAATCCATGAATCGTATCGCCGGGGTGTGTATCCCATTTCCGGGTAGTTTCGTCATAGCTCTTCATCACCTTACGGGTATACCAACGTTCAGTGTAATTAAATGAAGGTACCACCTGCAAATACTTGAAAAGAGTGAAAGTTGCCTGTACCGGGATGTTATGCTGCATTGCATTCTCCCATTCCCTGAAACCGGCTTTAAACAAACGGTCGTCTTTTGTCTTCAGGCTGTTGGTCAAACGTCCCGAATAACGCAATGAGATCTTTTCGTACCAACGCTCCTCACCTACCGCACGTTTACGCTTAAAAGGGAAAATAGTACTCAGAGTAATATTCAAGTCAGGCAGGGTGACAGCAATAGAAGAGTCACGCATGGTTTGCGCTATGTTGAAAGTACCCGCGAGTGTCAGCTTCTGATCCGGGAAACTACGAGAGTAGCTTACACTCGAAGTTTTTGTATTCTGGGTCATCAACTGAGAATTATAGAGGTTGTTGATATTGGTACGTTCGTAACTACTGGTAGCGAAGTTTACACTTGCCGAGAAAGTGCTGTTGGGACTCGCCTTCTGGTCTTGCCGGTGATTCCACACAATCTTGAAGTCTTTAGCAACCGAATAGTCCGGCATACCTTTATCCCCAAGTTTGGTTACCTGATAGCCGGCCTGTAACGAACCGGAATATTTATAACGCTTGTTATAATTGGTTTCCATATTGGCGGCCCATGAACCTTTAGTAAAAATATCGGCAGTCAGCTTGAGGTCCATCAGGTCACTGACAGCAAAATAGTAGCCACCACCGGTCAAACCGAAACCACGGCTGGAGTCATCCATATAACTCGGCATGACAAAGCCCGAAGAATAGCTGCTGGAAAACGGAAAGAAGAAAAACGGTACGGCCAAAGGCAACGGTACATCTTCCACTACCAGATAAGCAGGCCCCGTTACCACATTTTTCTTAGGACGGACCTTGGCTTTGGTCAACTGCATATAGAAGTGCGGATGATCGTGGTGGTCGCAGGTCGTATATCGTCCATTCTCCATGAACAGTTCATCGTTTGCGCCTTTCTTCGCATTGTTACCTACCACGTAGCCTTCCCCCTGCTGGGTAACGACGTTATTGATAAATCCTTTTTTACTCTTGAAGTTATACCGGATAGCCTTCGTTTCATAAGGAGTCTCTCCATCCTTAAACACCGGTTTCCCCTTCTCCACTCCCACAGAGTCGATCACTCCACGGGCATAGACCGTACTGCTGTCCATGTTCATGGTGATAATTTCGGCTCCCAGTTCGATGTTCTCGTAGTTCACCTTTCCATCTCCATACAAATGGGCAAATCCTCCTTGTGTAAAGACAATAGAGTCATTGGCAGAATATACAACGGGAGCGTCCAGGGGTTGTTTCTTTTTCTTCACCGATTCCGCCGACAATGTATCGGCCTTCAATACATTGGCTTTCAATGTATCGTTTTTCAGTGTGTCGACTCTCAGTGAATCGTTCTTAGGGGGTGAATAGACCACCGGCCCTTTCAACTCCCTGACACGGCGACGCTGAGCCATAGCTTCGTACGGAAGCATCAGGAGGATCAACAGTAGTATGGATGATATTATCGTATTTGCTTTCAATGGCGTCATTAACTAATAGAGTTTACGCTTGAAGGGGCAAAAGTACACAATCTTCACCAAATATACTTGAGAATCTTCATTTTTAATTCTTTTTTAGGCACTAAAGAAATAGCTTACACCAATTGTTAAAACGTTGCAAACCTTCATCTCCATACTTGGCGATGCTCTTACGAGCCCCCTCCACAGTTTTCTCACGGTCGAGATGGGTTTTCGAAAAAAACTTGTCGGCAAAGCAAATCACTTGTTCTTCCATACTCACCGGCAACATTTCGCGATGGGGGACAGGAAGTTTTTGATCCATAATATCTTTCAGTGAAAGTCCCGCCCCGGTATGCCGTTCACAGACTAATGCGTGTCGAGGGAAACCTTCCTTACGGACAAGCCCGGCTCCGAGATATCCATGACAAATGTAAGATTCCGTCCCAAAACATTGAATACCCGGAGCATGTGTCAGGAAGATACCAATATCATGCAGCATGGCGGCTTCTTCCAGAAAGACAGTATCCAGATTCAGTTCCGGATGTTTTCCGGCGATCCATAGAGCTTTATCAGCCACCGACCGGCTATGCACGTTCAAAATATGTTTCAGTTCATTATCCTGAGGATAATATTTGTCTATCAAATCAAGCACTTTCATATTCTATTATTCATTAATTCAAAAACCACTTGCCATTGGTTTCCGGAATGGAACCCCTTCATAAGCCAAGTGTGTTCGATTGGTTTCTTAAGCACATTTCTTTCCTTCTTTACCCCTCTTTCCCGGCCTTGTTTAGTGGGCCCGGGTTCGTGTACCCATCAGCTCGGATACCCGAACCCGCTGATGAACAAGTCAAAAGTCGTTAATACTCCCATTCAGGCTTATCCAAGAGGGCAAACCGGCTAAACAAATTAACTTCTCCCACATAGAAAACAAGTCATGAATGAGGAAGGTTCCTGCCAAAGGCAAAGATAACAACTGTTTTTTAATACGGAATGAAGATAATCAAAAGAATTGATTGTATATTTGTGCATTTCATAGTAACCCGGAAAACGGATCTGATATCATATTAAAAACAATCCAATATTTATTCCTATGACAAAACCTTCTTACAAACAGTGGATAGCAGCCTGTACTCTCACGAGTACATTGCTATTGGGAGCTTGCGGTTCCGCTCCCGTTACCAGAGACGCATCAATCGTACCGTTGCCTAACCAAATTCAACAATCCGGCAACGCTTTTGTACTAACCCCGAACACTACAATCGGTACCACCGACCCGGAATTACAGCCAGCCGCCCAATACCTGAAAGAAATTCTTTCGGCCGCCACGGGCTACGACCTTCAGGTTAAAGAGGGCAAGGGGACAATCACTCTTGCGAAAGCCAACATCGAAGGAAAAGAAGGTGCCTATACACTTTCGGCAAAATCAGACCGGATAGACATCACAGGCAACTCTTATGGAGGGGTGATAGCCGGTATCGAATCGCTTCGCCAGTTATTCCCACCGCAAATCGAATCCAAACAAATCATAGACAGTGTGGCATGGGCCATTCCCACGGCAGAGATTCAAGACGCCCCCCGATTCGAGTGGCGCGGGATTATGCTCGATGTATCCCGTCACTTCTACACCAAAGAGGAGGTAAAAGAATTACTCGACCTGATGGCACTCTACAAAATGAATAAGTTCCACTGGCATCTGACAGACGATCAAGGTTGGCGCATCGAAATAAAAAAATATCCGTTACTGACGGAGAAAGGCGCATGGCGTACCTTTAATTCACACGACAGATCGTGTATGAAGTCCGCTAAATCAGAAAACAATCCGGATTTTCTGATTCCGGAAAACAAACTCCGCATCGTCGAAGGCGACACATTATATGGCGGATACTATACGCAGGAGGATATCAAAGAAGTGATTGAATATGCCAAAGTACGCGGGATAGATATCGTTCCCGAAATTGACATGCCGGGACATATGCTGGCTGCTGTCAGCAACTATTCCGGAGTAGCCTGTACCGATAAAGTAGGCTGGGGAAACACTTTCTCCTCACCCGTCTGCCCCGGAAAAGAATCGGCAATGGAATTCTGTAAGAATGTATATAGTGAACTGATCGACCTGTTTCCCTACAAATATGTACACATCGGAGGAGATGAAGTTGAAAAAGCAAACTGGAAGAAATGTCCCGATTGCCAGAAACGTATGCGGGATAATCATCTGAAAACCGAAGAAGAGCTGCAATCCTGGTTTATCCACGATATGGAGAAATTTTTCAATGCAAAGGGGAAAGAGATGATCGGCTGGGACGAAATCATCGAAGGCGGACTGAGTCCGACGGCTACCGTAATGTGGTGGAGAAGCTGGGCAAAAGATGCTCCCGCAAAGACAACTCAACAGGGGAACTCCATCATTTTCACTCCAAACGGACAGTTCTATCTGGATTATCAGGAAGACAAAAACTCTGTACGCAATATTTATAACTTCAATCCGGCAATCGAAGGATTGACTTCCGAACAACAGGCATTAGTCAAAGGCGTACAAGGAAACATCTGGTGTGAATGGATTCCTTCACGCGAACGCATGCAGTATATGGCTGTTCCACGCTTACTGGCTATCGCCGAACTGGGTTGGAGCCAACCCTCACAAAAGAACTGGAATGACTTTGCACAACGCATGGCAAACCAATTCGAACGCCTCAACATCATGGGTATCAATTATCGCATCCCCGACTTGGAAGGCTTCCATCGCAACAATGCTTTTATCGGTGAAGGAACCGTAAAGGTAACCTGCCTCGATCCCAATGCCGAAATTCATTATACGACGGACGGCAGCACTCCTACTCTGCAATCGCCTAAATACGAAGGGCCTATTCAAGTAAAAGAAACAACGGACTTTACGTTCCGCACCTTCCGTCCCAACGGAAAAGCCGGTGACATCTCCCGGACACGCTTCATCAAGAGCGAATATGCTCCGGCTACGACTGTCACTCCCTCTGCCAAAGGATTGCAGGCTGAATGGTATGAGTTTAAAGGCAACAAGTGTGCAGACATCACTAAAGCACCGCTGAACGGAACTTACCCGATAGAAAAAGTTATGATTCCCGAAAAGGCAAAAGGAAATATAGGACTGGTTATCAAAGGGTTTATTAATGTGCCGAAAGACGATATCTATACCTTTGTCCTTTTGTCGGATGACGGCAGTACGCTGGTAATAGACGGTGAACAGGTGATCGATAACGACGGACCGCACGGGCCGCGTGAAGTTATCGGCCAGAAAGCATTATCGAAAGGGTATCATCCGATAGAAGTACGCTATTTTGACCAAAACGGTGGTCAACTGAAAATGACGGTAACCGGCACTGAAGGAAACGAAATTCCGGCAAGTGACTTATATGCAAACTAACATTATTGTTCAAAGGATAAATTGACATGACACACAAAGGTGTGTCATGATCCACCACAGAGTAGCACCGAATTCTACAGATCGAACTTAATCTATTATTGATAAACGATATTTATCTGTGTAAATCGGTGTACTCGGTGGCGAATACGAGTTTAGGTACACCCTCCGATACACGGATTATAATTCAGTTCCGCTCCATAACACAAAAAATCGATATCATGATAAAACTTAAACTAAGCATTCTTGTATGGGCGATCGGCCTATCGATGACCGCCTTTTCTCAAACAACTTCGTCCTTGCGGGCGAAAGTGTTAACCTTGAACGACTATCCGGATGCTCTCCGGTTGTGGGAGTTATATAACGATTCCGCTTCTGTAGAACAAAAAAATCCGTCATAGAAGGCAACTGGGAATTTATATTTCTTTTTGATAGACACGTGTATGTTCCCCCCAAGGGTGATAGCAATCTCCTATATATACAAAATTGAAATGCTCATAATAGCCTGTATGAGTTGTACACAAGTATAAATTCCCGAAGCCTAACCGCCGGGTATCCTCTTCTACTGCTTTGATCAGTAAGTTTCCGTAATTATGCCCTCTATACTGCTCTTCGATGAATAAAGCAACCAACCACGGGTATAAGTCCATACGTGAATTAAAATCATTTGTGGCAAGTCCGGCACAACCTATAATTTCTCCTTCTCCATTCATCAGAAGATACCATTGTGGCAGAGGAGATTCCGACTCCAAACAAGTTCTGAAACAGTTATCATAAACCATTCTACTATTTTCGTCAGCCCACTTCCTTTGGAAATAAGCAATTGCCTCCTCTAAATATTGAGGGCTTTTCCGTAATGAAATGATATCCATAATTATAATCTTATTTATTAGCCGCTTACATTATTACTGCATTTTTTACTCTCTTTCTTTCTCTTCTTCCAAAGTTGCCAGCTATTAATAATGTTTTGCCACAATACATAGCTTCCCGGCCCTACAGCAGAAAGTGGATTCAGATAAGTATGAGCCATCCAGATGGCAAGAATAGTATTCTTTTGCCCTAAAGCCTGTCCACCACTAATACGATCGTTGTATATACTGCCCAATGTTTTGCCCAGAAAAAATTGAAGACAACATGCTATCAGGGCGACAACCGCAATCATAATCTCCGTAAGTCCGTCTGCCGGATCATTAATCAAAGAATAAAGCGTTTGTGCAGTGACAATAGCAAGAGAAATTCCCCATAAATAAAAGGCCAGTTCATGATAACCCAACAGCACTTTATGCACCTTGGGAATAAACCTCTGCAAGAACCAGGCTGCTAAGAAAGGACAGATCAATAAAGGAAAAACCTTACTGAGAATCACCAGAAAAGCATCTATAAAACTAATACCGGGATTGGCCTCTATCAATGGAAACAGGATCGGAACAGCAATTGCAGCTCCAATATTGGCTATCAATGTATAAGTTGTCAGACTGGCGGCACTTCCCCCCAACTTCGATGTAATAACGGCAGCCGCAGTAGCCGTGGGGCAAATAACACAAACCATCGCTCCTTCTGCCACAATTTTATTAAAACGATAAAGTAGCAGATAAACAATCAAAGATCCGAATATCTGAATCAATAAAAGCCATAAGTGTAACGGCTTCGGTTTTAAGTCACGCGGAGATACCTTACAAAAAGTGAGAAGCAACATAGTGAAAATCAGTATCGGAGTAAGGAAAGAAAAGCTGATAAATACCGGATAACCAACAGCACCTACCAGCATAGCTATCGGAAGCGTCCAATTTTTCAAGAACTTCAGCATTGTTATATCGTTTAAATTTCAGGTGCAAAGTAACGTAAAAAACTCAAAACTTAACACTAAATAGTGAGTTTTCAACAAATTTCTGCTACATTTGCACATTATTTTATATGGAACTACGTAGACCACACATATTATATATATTGATTTGCCTTTGGCTACTCGTTTCTCCATCAAACGTCAGTAGCGTCTGGGCAAAAGATTTCGTTGTAGTTATTGACGCCGGACATGGCGGTCACGATCCCGGAGCCATCGGAAAGATATCCAAAGAAAAGAATATCAATCTGAAAGTAGCATTGAAATTGGGTAATCTGATCAAACAAAACTGCAATGATGTGAAGGTGGTCTATACCCGTAGCAAAGATGTATTTATACCACTTGACCGCCGTGCAGAGATTGCCAACAATGCAAAAGCCGACCTGTTTATTTCAATCCACACTAACGCTCTGGCCAATAACCGGACCGCAAAAGGTGCTTCTACATGGACATTAGGTCTAGCCAAATCAGACGCCAACCTAGAAGTGGCCAAACGGGAGAACTCTGTAATCTTATATGAAGATGATTACAAAACTCGTTACGCCGGATTTAATCCCAATTCCGCTGAATCGTATATTATCTTCGAATTTATGCAAGACAAATATATGGAGCAGAGTGTACACCTGGCTTCATTGGTTCAAAAACAATTCCGCCATCACTGTAAACGGGTGGACCGGGGAGTACATCAGGCCGGATTCCTTGTATTGAAGGCTAGTGCCATGCCAAGCATTCTGGTTGAACTCGGTTTTATCTCTACGCCTGAAGAAGAACGTTATCTTAATACAGAAGAAGGAAGTTCTACTTTGGCAAAAGGTATATATCGGGCATTTCTCTCTTATAAAAGAGAACACGAAATCCGTTTGACAGGCAGCAGCCGCACTGCACTTCCCAATGATGATGAAGTAACCGATACTGAGGTTGCACAGATAGACAGCACAGAAAGCGAAAACAAAAAGCCCCAAAATACTCCACGCACCGACAAGCTTGTAACAGAAGCAAAAACTCAACGCCCAATTGTTGTAGAAAGCACAACAAACGACTCTGAAATTACGTTTAAGATACAAATACTGACCTCTTCACGTCCACTATCTAAAAATGATAAACGACTGAAGGGATTGAAAGATGTAGATTATTACAAGGAAAATGGACTATACAAATACACTTACGGGGCATCGTCCGATTATAATAAGGTATTACGGACACGCCGTAATACAGTCACTCCATTATTTAAGGATGCCTTCATCATTGCATTCCGCAACGGAGAAAAGATGAATATCAACGAGGCTATAGCCAATTTTAAGAAAAGAAGAAATAAATAAAAAGACTAAATAACAAAACATGAAACTCATTACAAAAGAAGTCAGGATAGGAATAGCAGGTGTTGCGGCCTTGTGCTTACTCGTCTTCGGGATCAATTATCTGAAGGGCATCAACATGTTTAAGCCTGCCAGCTATTTTTATGTAAAATTCCATAATGTAAACGGTCTGGCACAATCGAGTCCGGTATTCGCCGATGGTGTCCGTGTAGGTATCGTCCGTGATATTGCTTACGATTACAATCAACCGGAAAATGTAATAGTGGAAGTAGAAGTAGATACTGACTTACGCATACCGAAAGGAAGCTCAGCCGAACTGGTACCCGAACTGATGGGAGGAGTAAGAATGAATATTTTATTGGCCAACAATCCTCGCGAACGCTATACAGTAGGCGATACGATTCCGGGAACGCTGAACAACGGCATGATGGAAAAAGTTGCAGCAATGATGCCCGCTGTCGAAAAGATGTTGCCCAAATTAGACTCTATCCTTACTTCACTGAACACAATCATGGCAGATCAAAGCATTCCGGCAACTCTGCATTCTATTGAAAAGACAACAGCCAATCTCGAAGTTACCAGCCGTCAATTGAAAGTATTGATGAACAATGATATCCCACAATTAACAGGAAAGCTCAATACTATCGGTGATAACTTTGTTGTAATCAGCGGCAATCTGAAAGAAATTGATTATGCTGCCACATTCAAAAAAATAGACGCCACTCTTAGCAACGTAAAAATGCTTACAGAAAAACTTAACAGCAAAGACAACACTGTCGGATTACTCTTAAACGATCCACAATTATACAATAACCTGAACCAAACAACCATTAATGCAGCAAATCTGCTTGAAGACCTGAAGGAACATCCGAAACGATATGTTCACTTCTCTTTGTTTGGTAAGAAAGATAAGTAGAGAATGCGCCTTAAATAGAATTTATCTAAATAAGCGTGTACCAAACGAGGATAGGATGAAATCCTTTAAAAGTCTATTCATAGACAGAAAGGATACGTGCACCAACTATCAGGTTAAAGAATAACAGGTGGACCGTCACGTGATAAGCAATTAATTAACAAGTAGTTATAAAAAAGCAATAGCTTCCCATGAGGAG
>OMDR01000795.1_pt1 | contig 18483 bp, 8 predicted proteins | sample 1645251 | NCBI WGS metagenome assembly OMDR01 (sample SAMEA103958142, study PRJEB25191) | human gut metagenome | biome: human-associated habitat [ENVO:00009003]; feature: intestine environment [ENVO:2100002]; material: feces | place: Germany | collected 2013/2015 | reverse complement strand
CACCTCTTTCCTGAGAAGAATTTTTTGTCTTTTTGTTTTGAGGCTTTACATTAAGGTTTTGTCTTTTCGTTCCGGTTTTCTATCCGGTTCTGTTTAATAGTGTTTATATTTAGGAATGTTGGAGTTGAGAAATACTAAAATGTTAAATAGGATACTTTTTGGATTTTACAATAAAGATAGTAGAACGTTAGTAGTAAGATCCGGATGGCAGTAACATTAGGTTTGGATATCTCTGTATGATGAATATACTTCTCCGGATGGAGTGAACTCTGTGTAATAAAGCAAAAATATCCCCGGAAAAAATACTTTTCTTCCGGGGATATTTTTATTTGATAGAATTATAATAAAGTATTATTTGATGACCAGTCGGTCTGCATCTAAAGCCAATTTATAAACTTTTCCTTTACTTGTTTTGAAAGAGAGAGTTTTATCTCCGTATCTCACCGTACAAGGTTCGCCTGCTTTTGAGAAGATGGTTGCTTCTGCAAGCTGTCCGTTTTTCCATGACAAATCTACCTCAAAGTTCCCTTTGGCGCAGATTCCACTGATGCTTCCGTCTTTCCAGGCATCCGGAAGTGCGGGCAATAGTTGGATGAAGCCCATGTGACTTTGCAGCAGCATCTCTGTGATACCGGCGGTACCTCCAAAGTTTCCGTCGATCTGGAAAGGCGGGTGAGTATCCCACAGATTGTCCAGTGTACCGTTTTTCAGCAGATTACCGAAAAGTTTGTAGGCGTGGTTACCGTCTTGCAGACGTGCCCATTGGTTAAGTTTCCATCCCATACTCCATCCGGTTGCTCCGTCGCCGCGATGCTCAAGTACCACTCTGGCAGCTTTGGCAAGGTCGGGTGTGGTGATGGGTGAGAGCGTATGTCCCGGGTGCAGTCCGAAGAGGTGGTTGACGTGGCGGTGCTCGTCTTTCGGGTCATCGATGTCTTTCGACCATTCCATCAGCTGACCGTAGCGGCCCACTTTGTAGGGAGCCAGATGTGTCAGCACTTCTTGCCATTGTTTACGTTCCTTGCTGTCCACTCCGAGTACTTTGCTTGCTTCAATGGCATCCTGCAGAATTTCGCGGATTACGGCGTGAACGAAAGTGGTTCCTTCGTCAATCGGTCCGTGTTCGGGTGAGGTAGACGGAGCTGCGGTGTAGGTTCCATCCGGTTTGCGCCATAAAAAGTCTGTGGCAAACTGGGCGCTGCTTTTGATCAGGTCGTATCCGGTCTCTTTCAGGAATTTCTTGTCGCGGGTGTAATCATAATACTCCCAGACATGCGTTGCCAACCAGGGGCCTGCCATTGGATTGAAGTTCCAGGCCATTTCTTCACTTTCAAGCGGCGTGGTGAATCCAAAGATATTGGCTGAGATCGATGCTGTCCATCCTCTTGTTCCGAAGTAAGCCTGCGCTGTTTTCTGTCCCGGTTTTACCAGCGTACGGATAAAGTCGATCAGCGGCAATGTACATTCGTAGAGGTTGGTCGAGCAAGCCGGCCAGTAGTTCATCTGTATGTTGATGTTGTTATGGTAGTCCACTCTCCACGGACCGTCTACGTTGTTGTGCCAGATGCCTTGCAGGTTGGCAGGCATGTTACCCGGTCTTGAGCTGGCTATGAGCAGATAACGTCCGAACTGATAATAGAGTTCTTCCAGATAAAAGTCCGGTTGTCCTTTCCGGTAGTTTTGCAAGCGTTTGCCGGTGGGCAGGTTGGCGCTTTGTGCGTCCGGGTTCAGTTGTAGTTTTACCCGGTTGAACAGAGCGGCGTAGTCGTCGTAATGCTGTTTGAAGAGTACATCATATCCCATGGCTACGGCATTGTCCATCCATTGACGGGTGGTTTCGGCAGGATTTACTCCCACATATGCTTTAGGGTCTTTGAAGTCCGGGTCGAAATTGATCTTATAATCGGTATCCGCAGTGACAAGGAATACTACTTCGTCAGCGTCTTTTACGGTGATTTTTCCATTTGCGTTCGATAGTGTTCCGCCTTTGGCAATGGCATGAATGCGCACTACATATTGCATGCCGTTATTGTCGAGGTGGGCAGTGTATGCGAGGCCGTTGGCACCGTCTGCCGACATGCTTCCTGTCGATACCGGATTGGGGGAGTAACTGAAAGTAAGGTTCTGCTTGCCCGGCCGGTCGGCTTTGAAGCGGATTGCCATCACGTTGGCAGGATAGGAAATGAAGTAATCGCGTTCGTAGGCTACATCATCTTTCTTGAATTGTACAACGGCCAATGCCGAATCCAAAGAGAGAATACGTTTATAGTCACTCATGTTCACTGTACTGAGTCCGGTTTCTATATAAAACTCTCCCATTGTGGTGAAGTTACCAAAACGGAAAGGTTTTTCTCGGTTCGACTCATAAGGTACTTCGCTGTTAAAGTTCTTGCGTGTCAGCATTTCGGCCTTTTTCTGGTCTCCGTCGGTAAAGGCCTGGCGTATTTCTTTCAGTACATGTGCCGACTGTTTGTTTACATTCCAGTAGGCATCGGCTCCTCTCGAAGTATTAGGTCCTCCTCTCCAGAGAGTTTTCTCGTTAAAGGTGATGCGTTCCGCTTCTATCGAGCCCATGATGTTGGCTCCGATGCTTCCGTTTCCAATGGGCAATGATTGCGACTCCCAGTTGGCATCGGGGTTCCGGGCAGTGTCTCCTGCGCTCTCCGGTTTGCTTTCTCCTTTCCAGAGGTCGGGACGGCTGCCATACCAGATGGCTCTGCCTTGTAGTGTATTCGGTGTGTCGAACCAGATGGAGAGCCCTTGCGTGTAGTCGGTGGCATGGACATGCGCCGCCGGCAAGGCAAACAGGGCTGTGAGGAGAAGTGAATAAAGTTTCTTCATGTTTGGGTGTTATTAGAGTTAGTATTGGTTTGTCATAGTCTGCACAAAGATAAAGAAAAACCTTGAATCTTGTGCAGACTATGTGACGTTTACTCGGAGGTAAGATAAATTATCCAACCTTTCCGGGGGGCTGTCACTATCGGTGTGTCTACATTCCATTCATGCGCCTGTTGCATGTCCGGTATTTCGGGTGTTGTCAGCTTTGCCTTTTGTCACTTTGATTATCGGACCTCCTCAGAATCGTTTCTTTCGGACCGACTGGCAGTCCGGGCGAAAAAAACGCGCCCTGCGTGTAAAGTCCGATATCACATTTCCCATCTTTGAGCTTGTTTGCTTTTACTTTGAAGGTGGAATGACGGTTCCGCCGGTAAATGGTTCCTTTCCCGGTCTCCTTCCTGCTTTTCTGTCAGTGTACAACGCTTTGTCTGCAATGGTCAACAGGAGGAAAAGTTCTTCCGCCAAGACCCGTTTCGGATAGCAATAGGAGATATTCCGGACAACAATAGGAGATATTTCCGGAACATAAGGACATTTTAGGAAAATGCTTACTTCTTTCCGGGTAAATGCTTACTCCTTTCGGAGTAAATACTTACTTCTTTTTCCGAAAAGCAAGGCTCTTTTACCCCCGGAGCCCGGCTTTTCACCTCCGAAAGCTGCCGTTCGGCCCTTTTTTTCTCCTGAAGCATCCGAAACGAATAGGAGCTCTGTTAGCGAAAAGTGCTATTCGGTTTCTTTTTGCGCTATGATTCTGCAGATGGCTGACACTTCCGATCTTTCCACTCAGATCTTCAGGAATATCTTCTGCCTGTACATGATCCGTAAGATAAGGAATACAATCAGATAGTTGGCAAAGCTTAACCACACCTGATAATAACCACCCAGGTATTGCTCCAGTCCGTAACTGACGGATGCTGCTATGCAACGGAAGTTAATGACCTCTCCCAAGATATAAGCCGTAATGGAGTTCATGCCGTATATTTTCAACCAGTTCAGCCCGCGGCTGTGTCCTTTGTAGTCTATCCGGTAGTAGAAGGCACCCATCAGCAGGAAGCAAAGTCCGCCGGAAAAAAGCGTCATGCTGCTTGTCCACAACCGTTTGATGATGGGCATTTGCAGGCTCCATATCAGCGAGAAGGCTATCAGGGATATGCCGATTATCAGCAAGGTCTGTACCACTTTCCGGCGATTATCCTTGCCTGCTTTCATTATCTTTCCGGCAAAAGCTCCCAGCATCACGGTAGCCCCGAAAGTGAGGCTGCTCCAGATCCAGGTGTAGTTGTAGTGAGCAGAGAAGCTCCAACTGCCGTCTTCATTCCAGAACACTCCGTCGCGGAAATGCCCCAGTACCAGCCTGTCCACCTTCTCGGCAAAGTTTCCTTCCGGAGTGAAGTCGCCCAGGAAGGTCATCGGTATCCAGTAGATCAGTAATAGCAGGGCTGTGACGATCAGCTGCCAGCGGAAGTTGCAATGCAACTGTATGATGGCGGCAATCAGATAGCCTGTGGCAATGGCTTGAAGGGTGTTGGAGTATAAGTACAGATGTTTCGGGTCGAGGCCCAGCAGATTGCCCTGTACAATCATTCCGAAGATGAACAGAAGGATGAAGCGTTTGATGATTTTGCGGTAAACGGGTCCTTTGTCCGGATTGTCTTTAAACTTGGAGAACGAGAACGGCATGGAGGCTCCTGTCATGAAGAGGAAAAGAGGCATTACCAGATCCCAGAAACGGAACCCTTCCCATACTTCATGATCGAACTGGAAAAGAATACTGTTCAGCCATGGGAGGTTGAGCTGATGTGCCAATGTCCACAATACCGGCTGGAAGAAGACCAACAGGAAAAGGTCGAAACCGCGCAGGATGTCCAGTGAGGCCAGGCGGGGAGCAGGGGTTGATGAAGGCTTTTTCATAAGCGTAAGGGATTATTTGATCGTTGTTTTCAGGTCTTTTCTTTTCATATTCTCTGTTTTTATACTCTGCCGGGGAGTCTCTCCTTCGAATACGGTGCCTTCTATCACTGCCTTCTTGCAGCCGTTCAGATAGAAAACGTACGGATTGCCGGATGCGGCAGGAAAAGTTTCCGTGCGGACGATGGTGTTGTTCCTGAACAAGAGTCCTGCCGTACTCTTGGCGTAGAGCACCGGGTAGTCGAATGTTCTGAACGTGTTATCCTCTATGCGGATGTTCTGGTGTACCGGGCGTTCGGCATCGATGATTTTGTTGGAAGGATGTATGGCGATCACAGCATGGCCGGGGCCTCCATTATAGGCACAGTCTATAAAGGTATTGCCTTTGATCAATACATCTTTGACCGGTCCCGATTCGTACCAGCCTTCGGCGTCGGCCTCAATCAGTATGGCGCTCATGCCCGTTTTGTAATACGTATTGTTCTCTATCACCACCTTTCTTGGAGTGGTGACCAGAGTTCCTCTTGTACTGGTTCGTGTGAAGTAGCTGTTACGTATTTCCACTTCGGGGGTACAGGTCATGTTCTCTACGCAATCGTGATTGAGCTCCAGGCTTGTCGGAATGTCCCGGTCGAAACGTACTTCCACTATTCTGTCCGATATTCGCCTTACGTCCCTGACCGTTGCCGAGGCAAAGCGTTCCATGGTGGCTGCCCGGACAAAGGCGACGGTATCTCCCTTGAAGTAAGCATTGAATCCATAGCTCTGTCCGTGCATGAAGCGTAACTTCAGGGTTTGCGCATCTATTTTCTCAAGGGCGCGCAGGTTGGTTCCGTGCACATTGACCGGATCGTCTTGTGCTCCGGCAAAATAACAACTGTCTATGATTACTTTTCCTTTACATCCCGAAAAGTGCATCATATCCGCTGAGGCTGCCAATAACCTGCCGCTATCGGGGCGGGGAGCACACTTGACTCGGTCCATCGTTATGTTTTCGGTATACTGGCTGACGATGCCCAACCCGTGCATGTAGTGCATCTGTAGCCTGCTCAGCGTGATGTTTTTGCTTTCAAGAATGAAAAGCCCCACCTGGTCGCGGATAATATCGCGGACGGTCAGTGTGTTTCCTGCTTTGGGCATAAATTCCGCCGGGGTATTGAAGCGGACGATGCCCGGAGCAATCTCTCTGGCATCGGATGCCGACAGTGTATTCCTGGCTGTAGGTGAAAGATTCCGTATCCGGGTCGTACTCGATGCAGTGATTCCTGTTGGAACGCCATCCCTCGCCATACAGCCGGATCTTTCCGTTCACAATCTCATAACGCGTATCGCGGTGCAGGGTTACTTCTGTTTCTCCTCCGGTCACTTTCCGGTATTGAATCTCAGATCCTGCGGGACGTTCAAAGTCGATGTGCAGGTTGTTTATTCTCACCCCGTTGCAATGTTCCAGGGCGATGGTCGTCATTTTCCCATGATACATCAGGGTGGCTCCGTTTCCTTCGATGGTCAGGTCATCGATTTCATGGAGCATCAGTCCCACGGTCTTTACTTTTGAGGGACATTCCTGTTCGGTGGATGTATTCGATATGTAGTATTCTTTGCGGGTGGCTCCTTCGGGCCAGATGTCATAGCGGCCTTCGGGCAGTGATAGCACTTTGGCTCCCGTGCGTTTACATTCGTCGATGGCAGCCTGTATTTGTGTAACACAGTTCTCGTACGAGTAGGGGACTGCTCCGAAGTCGGTGACGTAGACAGTATCTTTCTGCTGTGCATGGGCGGCAGCGTAAAATAAAAAGCAGGCGGGTAGGATGTGCAGATACTTTTTCATGGTATGTAGTCTCTTGCTTTAAATGTATTATTGAATAAGATGAATTGGGTATCCAAAGGTATATGATTTTTTTGTATTAGTGGATCACTTGAGGCTAAATAGAAGCCGCCGGGTTACTATTTATTTCCATAAATATGTTTACCCGACGGCTTCAGAGAACATCTGATAATTAAGCAATACTTACCTATTGAATCTGTGACTTCTACGAGTCATAATCGAGTGGGGACTTATTTATTCAGAGTAACTTTCACTGTCCAGATTTTCTTTGTACCGTCGGCAGCCATTACGCTGTATTTATGCTCCCGGGTCCAATCGGCAGGAACACCGAATTTGGGTGAACCGTCCAATGGGGTGACGCGGGCGGCGGTAGATACATTGACGTAAACCACGAGGTTACTCAATGACACTTTAGCGCGTTCGGCCTCTGTGAATTTGCCCCCTGCGGCAGGAATTGTAAATACGGCAGTGGCTACACCGTGCTCCGAGTCGATATTGTTTGTACGGTCCAGCTCTTTTTCGGCTACAATGTTTTCTCCCGTGATGGCATCCTTATCACCGGAGTAGAAGCGGTGATAAGCACCTACTTTGGTTATTTCCGCCTCTTCGTAGGCGGGCAGATCTTCTTTACTGCAAGAACTGATGATGGGGACACATATCAGTAGCAGTAACATAAACCATTTAGTATCTGATAATTTGATTCTCTTCATATTATTTTCTTCTTAATTTATTTAATGAATGAACTGTTAGGTTTACCATCCCGGGTTCTGGTCGCTGTCATTGATGGCGGAGTTGGCATTGATGATGCTTTGTGTGATCGGGAACAGGTAGCGTTTCTTGGAGAATGTACGGTCGGCATTGGTATATCCTACAGTACCTACAAACATGCGATGTCTGTCTTGGCTGATCTCAACAAAGGTGGCCGGTGAACTCAATTCCGGAATGATGTCTCCTGCGGGTTTCCCGTGATTGGCTTCGCCGCCGTACATGCCCCAGCGTAACAGACTCCAGTAGTAATCGCCTTCCAGAGCCAGATCTACGTGACGTTCAATCTTATAATCGTGCCATGCGTCGGCCAGTGAAGTGGCGATGGAAGGAGGCAGATTGCCGTGAGTGGTACGTGTCCGGTTGAATGTGGCTACCGCACTGCTCACTTTGGAGGCATCGTATTGGGCAAGTCCGAGCAAGGCTTCGGCCTTATTCAACAATGCACGTCCGTAGCGGAAGATGACATAATGGTAGTCGGTCGGATTGTTCCAGAAGATGCGTTCGGCATTGACATAGATATATTTGCGCCAGATGTAGTTCGTTATGGGGATGTATCCGTTGCCCGGTGTCTTACCGTCTACGGCTGTCCTATGCAGGTTTCCGCCCTTATGAAGAGTGATCAGCTCATTGTAGAACATGCACGAATCATACTGGATGGAGTGATAGAAGCGTTGGTCACGGTTCTTGTACATAAAGTCATTGATCTGCACGTCCGGAGCGTTGCTGTTTGTCTGATATGCCAGGCTGTTGTCATCCAGCTCCTTGGCATCTACAGCCATGTCGGCTACGTCGGCATTGGATAATGGTGTCGTGTTGTTCACGAACTGGGTCGACTCATTCCATTTCACTCCTTGGTTGGTAATCTGGTCTATTACTAAATAATCGTCCACCAGATTCTGGGAAGGTGAGTGTTCCAGCCAGCATTCAAACACCAGGTCCTGATTGAAGAACGGACGTCCTCCGTAGTCTTCCAGGCGTTTGTTGCTCTGGTTGGGAAGCATCTCATGCATAAGTGTACCTGCACCGTTGGTGTTATCCTTGCTGTAATATTGTGCCAGAATGATTTCGGGAGATGTCCTGGCACCATCCTGGTTGAACATACTGCCGTAATTGCTGTCCAGTGTGTATCCTTGTATACCGTCTACTGCAGCTACGGCCTGTTCGAAGAGTGACTTCTTGCGGGTGTCGTCTGTGCTGTAGGCAGCAGCTGTCAGGCATACTTCTGATTTCAGCGCACGGGCTGCATTGGCATTGATACGCCCTTGCAGGGAGGTTTCGGGCAGTCCTGCGATGGCATCATCTATATCTTTCAGGATCAGGTCGTACGTTTTGTCGATAGATTCTGTGAGCGGTAAGTTGAATTCATCCGTTTCAGCCAATACATGGTCTACCCAGATCACACGTCCGCAATGCTTGGCAATATAATAATAGGTCATTGCACGCAGCATCTTTCCTTCGGCTACCAATGCTTTTTTATCTGCATCGGACAAACCTGTAGATGCTTGCGATTTTTCGATGATCAGGTTACATCGGCGGATGGTGCCGAACTGGTTGAATCCCCATGACCAGTCACGGTTCATAAGATCTCTGGCTTCATTCGGGCAGTTCTGGCGCATGACCGAATTCAAGGTCCATTGCTCCTCCGTGCGGATATCGTGATAGAAGGGGAGGACATTGTTGTAGGTTTGCAATACAAAAGCGTCCGCTGTCGATTTTAGGCTCCAGACGAGGTCTTCCGAATAAGATTCCATAGGCTTCGTATCCAGGAAGTGTTCACAGCTCTGGAGTGTCAGTGCTGCGCAAAAGAGCGCAGGAGTGATGTATTTTATGAATTTCATATATTGTCTTCTTTTTAAGTTCATACTATTTAGAATCCTACGTTGACACTGATGGAGTATACTCTTGAAACCGGATAGGTGTAGAGGTTGCCGTCGCCGATTTCCGGGTCGATGTCGAACTTATTCGCTTTGCTGAAAGTCAGTAAGTTATAACCATTCAGAGAAACGTTGCATTTATTCATCCATGCCACTCTTTTGAGTAGTTTATGTTTGAAGTCGTAGCCGATGGATAATGTCTTCAGGCGAAGATAGCCTGTGTTGATCAGCCAGAAGTCTGAGCTGCCGTAGTTGTTACTGCCGTTGTAGCTTGCCGTACTTCTCAAACGTGGATAGCGGGCTCCCGTATTATTCGGAGTCCATACGTCGGTCTGGAAGTCATAGATAACAGGAGGATAACCGCTGCCGCTTTGGCTTCCCTGAATCATACCGCCCATATAAAGGTCGGCCGGAGTAGCTCCCTGCCACAGCATGTTCATGAACCAGCCTTTGTAGTTCAAGTCGGCACTGAAGCCGTATTGGCCGCGGGGCATACTGTTTTTGCCGATGCGGTGCTGGTCGGAACCGTCAATGATACCGTCGCCGTTGAAGTCATTGTATTTCAGGTCGCCTGCACCTAAGTTGACGGAACTCTGACGTTTGGGTGAGTTCATAATGTCTTCCTGATTCTGATAATAGCCCAGGCAGTCGTATCCGATACCCCAATATCCTTTGGCTTGTGTAGTACGTTTGTATGGGTTCTTGGTATCGGTTTCCGCTTCGTTCGGATTGATGTTCCAGTATTGGTCGAAGTAGGTGAAATTGCCCGAAAGTGTGTATTCAAAATCACCTCTTTTCTCTTTCCATTGCAGGATGAACTCGGCACCTTGGCGGATGAACTCGCCATTTGACTTTACTTGGGGTAATGCGATACCCAACGGGTCGGTATAAGCTACTGCCGACGGAGAGGTCAGATAACCTTTGGTGCTCTTGCGGAAATAGTCTACAGAACCCGAAAGACGGTTGTTGAGCGATCCGAAATCGAATCCGATGTTAAAGTCGCGGGTAGTATACCAGGTAATGTCTTTGCTGACCAAGGCACCTTCGGAAAATCCCGGATACCAACTTCCGTTAAGCAGGTAGCCACGGTCGTTCAGTCCGTATGATTGCAGGTAAGCATAGCGTCCGATGGCGTCTGAACCGATCTCGCCATAAGAAGCTCTTACCTTGAACTGGTCGAAGATATGACGGTCTTTTAATGTCTGCCAGAAGATTTCTTCCGAAATGACCCATGCAAGAGAGCCGGCATAGAATGTTCCCCAGCGTTTACCTCGCGGGAAGTTGTCGCTACCGTCGTAACGGAGGCTGGCCTCGGCCACATATTTGCTGGCATAGTCATATTTCAGTCGGGCTACTACACCGGCACGCGCTTCTTCACCTTCCGAAGAACTGTTTTTGGCTGTAGATACAGGACCTGCACCGATCTGGTCTACGTCCAGCAAATATTCTTCGCGGGATAACGAGGCATCGTCTTTAAAGAGTTTATAGGCTTCGATACCGGCTGTGGCGCTGATTGTGTGTACCTGATTGAAAGTACGGTCATAATTGGCAAAGCCTTGCACGGTGTACGATGACCAGTTTGAATAAGACTTGCTCAGTGAAGGTTTGCCGGGATCGTTGGGGTTGCCATCCCAATCGTATGCTAAAGGTGATTTTTTCCAACTTTTTGACTTGTCGTTGTTGATGCGGTAGTTACCCAGTGCTTTCAATCGTAGGCCCGGTACATAAGGTACGCTCCACTCCAGTGCGAGGTTTGCTATGGCACTGAGGTTTTCGTTTTTAGTGTATCCGGCGTCGGGGGAGATCTCCATCAATGGGTTATCCGGTGTGTTGAATATTTGTCCGTTCGGATTGTATGCTATTTCCCAGGGGGCTTTATTCTGGATGTGTCCCCAGGTGTGATAATAGCTGTCTCCCGATTTGGCATTAGGCGATCTTAAGTCCGTTTTGTAAGCTTCGATGCTGGAAGTTACTTTCAAACCTATTTCTTTGAAATCTGCTACGATATTTGTGCGGAAGTTGTAGCGTTTGAAACTGTTTACATCGAACTTATAGAGTGACTTCTGATCGTAGAACCCCAAAGAGGTATATGCTTTTATCTTTTCGCTACCACCGGTGACAGTCAGGGTATGTTGCATTTCCGGTGCGAAGTTCTTCAAACAGAGTTTTTGCCAGTCCGTATTAGGATATCTGCGTGGATCTGATCCGTTGCGGAACAGTTCCAGTTCATCGTCCGTATAGGCCGGTGCCAATCCGTCATTGGTCATACTCATGTTCTTGTAGAAGGCTGCATCGTGGGCATCCAGCTTATTGGGCATATTGGCAGGTTGGCTCCAGTTATAGTTAAAGTTATAATTGACGCTCATTTTCCCTGCTTTGCCTTGCTTGGTTACTATCATTACGATACCGTTGGCAGCACGTGCTCCGTAAACGGCGGTAGAAGCGGCGTCCTTCAGGATTGTGATCTGATCGATGTCTTCAGCATTCAGATTGCGGAAATCCCGCTCTTCGGAAATCACATCGTCTATTACATAAAGCGGAGTGCCCCCTCCACGGATAGAGACACTGGAAAAGTTATTCAGACCGCCTCCGCTGGTTGTGACCAACAGACCGGGAGCACGTCCTGCTAGGCTTTGGGTGATGTTTGCCGTCGGTGCTTTGATAATGTCTTCTGTATTGACACTGGCAATAGCGGCGGTTGTTTTACGTTTAGAAGTCGTACCGTAACCTACTACGATGACTTCATCCAGCGTTTTAGTGTCTTCTTCCATCGTGATGCGTAAATCTTTGGATTTTCCGACAGCGACTTCTAAGGGTTTGTATCCGATGTAGCTGATTTCGAGTACGGCCTTGTTGGGGACATTCGGTATCATAAACTCTCCTTCCATATTGGTGATGGTACCGATAGTGCTTCCTTGTACTTTTACCGAGGCACCGATGATGGCCTCTCCGCTCTCATCGACTATTTTACCTGTTATTTTCTCTGTTTTACTCTGCTGTGTGGCTGTGACAGCATTTTTTTCATAACTGTCTGCTACGGCAATTTGTGATGTCGTGCAGAATAGCAGGAGACTGATACCTGCTATCTTCAAAAAGTTGATTTCTCGAAGGCATGTGTGCTTCGGAAATTGGCAAGTTCTTTTTGTCATACATTAAATTATTCGGTTAAACATAAAATGTGATTTGGAGGATATAGATCAGACTGTCTAATCTACATCGGTTTGAGGGGATTTTTTCAGGTTCTCATAGGCATTAGCTTTTGGTTTATAATATTAAGTCTGTTCAATAACCTTGCTGAACTATGCTGATTGCTATCTGGAAAAAATAGAGCTACATGAGATAGGTTCTTTCAGTACTTTTACCATCTGTATTAGATTGATTATTAATGGTGTACTAAACGGAGTGTAAAACGGTGAAGATGCTTGGTCGAATATTTTAATGCTTCTGAGTGGGAGGTATAATACCTATTTTCTACCTTTTACTTATATATGCATCTGAAATATAGTTGATTATTGTTTATGGGAAGAGTTGTGAACGCTATCCGCATGTTTCTTCTGCCATCTCAGTGCTAACCGGATAAATAAAAATCTTAATTCTATTAAATCTTTATTATATAAATTATGTTGGTATAAAAAAATATAGTAAAAAGTTGCGGGGATATTAACTTCTTATTATCTTTGACCCCATAATAAATACTAATAATTGCAAATGCCATGGTTAACTGGTCCTAAGAGCTATCTGTTGTCTTTTCGTATAATTCCTAAGTACTGAAAGAACTTGGAAAAAATCACAAGCTATTTTGCTAATAATTTGAAAAGGCACGGAAACACAATCGGATTCCCCCATACCCTCTCTAAGGAAGAAATATAAAAATAGAAATATTAGATTGATGGAGTCACCGGTCATGCACTTGAATGTAACTGAAAGTGGAGATGAACGGTGTGACTTTATAGTGTTTCCGATGCACCATATTTTACCATCCCATTCTTGTCTCTGATAAAAGTATAATGAGGAATAACCCAAATGGCACTTAATACCATTTAAAAACAACTTACCCAAGAATACGCTGAACTGCGTAAACTTGGGTAAGATTTTTTAGCTTAGTGAGGCCTTAGGATTCGATTTCCTTTTACAGGCCTCACGTAGTAGCGATAAATCGCTTATTGAAAATAACCTATTGAAAAATGTTAGGTTTTTCTTTATCCTTAATTCGGTAATTCCAATGCTGAAGCACCATCCTCAATAGGCCATCCCGGATTCTGATAAATAGGTGAGTTGTTCACATCACCATCAGGAGATGAAAGCATGAAATCACTGAATACGATCGGATACAAGTAGCAAGCCGGTGTCCATGTATATCCATTATACATCGTATTGTTTTTTTCTGTCATTCTGTAAGGGCACAAGTTATTGCCGCTTGCAGCCTGACTTGAAACGTTTGCTTGATCACCGGTTGTAATCAACCGACTTTCACCTTTATCGTCTTTATAAAGTTCAGCAGCACCGCCTCCCCACAGGTTGAATCCTTCGATAACATAATTCTTCACTTGGTCGAGCGCACGCCAACGTTTCAAATCCCACATTCGCATGCCATCTGCAATGAACTCACATCTACGTTCACGACGGATATTATACAATGTTTTATCTACCGGCTGACCAGCTGAATAAATGGCCCAGTCATCTTCTTTAGTATAATCAGTAGCAGCAATTGTTTTGTTGAAATCCGGATCTACACCTGCACGTGTACGAATTGCTTTCCAGTAACTTTCTGCGGTAGCATCCAGGTTGCTGTTCTTTTCGTAACAAGCTTCCATGTAATTCAACATAGCTTCTACACCACGGAATACAACACAGCCGTAATCAGACAAGAAGTGAGTATCACCACCGCTTCCCTGAGCTATTTCGTATGACATGGCTTTACGGATGTGATAACCGGTTACGTTTCTTCCTTCCGGTAATTCCAGGATCTTAGGTACGTTCCATGTCGTCGGATCACTCTCCACCGGCTCTTGTTTCATTTGCAGTCTATCCAACTCCGAAGCCGAGAACAGTCTCAAACGGTAGTCTCTGTTCTGAAACTCTTTATAGATATGGTCATCCCCTTGATATTGGCTGTTCGAAGCATACCATGGCAAACCGTTCTCCATCAGGAATGTCTTGACATATCCCTTTGTAAAACCATAATTACCACCTCCACGAGAAGTGTAATAAGTAGCATTGTGGTTTACACTGAGTGCTTTATCATAAGCTTTCCAGAATACAACTTCTGACAGATCTTCCAGATTTTTAGAATTATACATTTCAAAGAACGGATTCCATCCCGAAGCTGAAGAGGTAGGATTCACCTCTTTACTGTTCACAGTCAATGTGATCTGATCTCCTACTTCTTTGGCAGCAGCCATGGCTTCTGTTAAGAAGAAGTCAATTTCCTGATTGACGTTAATGGTAAAGTCCTTCAAGTAATCTTTTTGTTTTCCCGGCCACGTATCGTCACCCGGCACACGTCCGGTACCTCTATGATATTTCAACCAGGTAGCTTCAGATAAAGCAACTCTTGACTTCACCAGTAATGCTGCGTTACGTGTCAGGCGATTTTTTCCACCTACGGGGCTGTTAGTCATCAGTTCGGCAGCCTTATCCAGGTCGCTAAGGATGAAACGTGCCACTTCGTTGCGCGGGCGACGCTTACTTGCTTCGATAAGATCTTCTTTCTTATCAGATAATACCTTAGTGAGGATAGGGAAGTCTCCAAGATTCTGTAGCTTGCTGAAATACTCCCATGCTCTGAGGAAATATATCTCGCCGATATATTGTTTAATGTTCTTTTCAACACCTTCGATTTCTCCTGCTTCACAACGCGGGATCACGATTTCCAGGAAATAGTTCAGGTTACGGATAGTGCCGAATCCCCATGCGTCATAAGTACCTACACGCCACTGTCCCGGTTCCCAATAAGTCGTATTGGGTGATGCAGTAGCTTGATTGTCAGTGCCATTGTCTGATACGATTGGACCTCCATTATATCCACTATGAATATTGAAACTGTATGCATTGATAGCATAGGCAGCCAATTGACTTTCATTCTTAAGATATGTATCCGGAGTAACCGAATCCAACGGCTCTCTGTCCAGAAAATCTTCGCAAGAGGTCAGTAAAGACGCTCCGGCCAACAGAGATAGAGTTATATATTTGAATGTTATTTTCATAAAAAGTATCAATTAAAAGTTTACGTTAAGACCAACAGACCACACTCTTGCCAAAGGATATGCTTTTCCTGCATCACCGGTGCTACCTCATCTTTGTACCTGTCCATAAGTTATCTCCCGAAACATATACACGAAGTGAATTTACAGCAAATTTCTTTGTGATAGTGCTTGGTAAAGTATAACCCAGTTGTAAGTTCTTCAAACGAATATAAGCACCGTTCTGTACGTAACGTGACTGTGTCAGAGTATTCTTTCCACCTTCACTGCTGCCACCGCCAAAGATGACTCTCGGATAATAGGCATCTACATTCGGTCCAAATACACTTTCTGTATCTTCCGGACGGAAATAATCCATGTGGTCTTTGAAAGCAGCAGCCTGCCACATTCCTTGTCCGTTAGCTCCCCAGAAATACGGTCCTCCGACAACAACATCACGCTTGCCTACTCCTTGGAAGAAAGCACTGAAATCGAAACCTTTCCAGGATGCATCTAGTGTCAAACCATATTTAAATCGTAATTGAGTATTGGCTACCACCTTCAAGTCGCCGAGATCATTCAAAGTACCGTCTCCCGAAGAAATTTTACCATCTCCGTTCAGGTCTTTGTACATGATGTCACCGGCAGCCCACTTACTACCTAGCTGGCTTTGTCCTCCGTTGGGTAATGAAGCCAAGTGTGCTTCCATTTCCGCATCTGTCTTGGCAATACCTACTGTCTCATATCCCCAAACCAGACCATCCATTCTTCCTGCATACCACTGGTTTCTATTCAGTTCTTCGTTCGGATAGCGTGTTACCTTTCTCTGGTCATCGGAAAGAACGAATTTCACTCCGTAATTAAAATCTTTAATACGGTCTCTCCAAGAAACTTCCACTTCAAAACCCCATGCTTTCATATCCGCATTGTTTACCTTAGGAACCGTAGCACCCAGTGTTGCCGGTAATTGTGGAGCCGGACCAATCATATCAAGTGTATTACGAACGAAATAGTCAAATGAACCCGTCAAACGATTGTTGAGTAAACCGAAGTCAAAACCGATATTCCATGAACGAACGGTTTCCCATGTCATTTCAGCACTCACAATGCCCGGTGCAGAAGCTGTATTCGGTTTCTTTCCATTGATCAGCCAACCGCTGTTTTCAACACCTGTAGGCATTGTCTGATAGAAAGGATAGAAAGCAGTTGTGTTACAGTTACCCAATTCACCCCATGAACCTCTGATCTTGAAATTATTCACAATGTGTTCCAGATCTCTCCAGAAGGGTTCGCGAGAAACATTCCAACCGGCAGAGAATGATGGGAAGAAGCCCCAACGTTTGTCTCCGATGAAACGGGAAGATCCGTCATAGCGACCATTGATTTCCAACAAATAACGTTCTTTATAGTTATAGTTGATACGACCGAAGAAACCGGCATTTGCCCAGTGGGAGTAACCACCATTTGCTTTCTGTTCAGTAGTACCGGTATTCAATGTCGGAACATCCGGAGTGATCAACTCATCACGCTGTCCTGATAAGTTTGTCCGTTTATACAATTCGGCATTAAAACCTCCCATCACTTTAAAGTAATGATCACCGATCTGCTTGAAATAATCAGTATACAGGTTTAGAGAATAATTGTTGTCTTTCCAATAACTTTGGTTGACACGTGACATTCCCGGAGTATATCCGTCGAACCATGCCATGGCAACAGGGCTTCCCTCGCCATCGTGATAATATACAGGCAATACTTCCCACTGATTCTGATTATTGACAATCTTCATGTTACCTTCAGCATGGATCAACCAGTCTTTCAAAGGTTCAACAACCAGCTGAATCTGTTGATAGAATTGATCTTTTTGAGTCACATCACGTCCACCTTCTTCCATCTGAATAATTTCACTATGATCCAGATAATATCCATTGGCGTCTTTTACCGGATTGGTCGGCCAGCGGCGAGCGATATTGTGGTAGAAATTACTCGTCAGGTAAGAGGGACGGTCATAATCCTCACGAATAAATTTGGTGTTATACATTAACTTCACATATTTAGAAAGTGTTGCGTTGATTTTACCTGAAAGGTTATAACGAGTCAGGCGGTCATCTCCATGGCGAGTCAGTCCCTTATCGCCCATGTAACCGGCTGAAACCATATAAGTCACTTTATCTGTACCTCCATTCACTGATATGTTGTGCTCATTGGATACGATGCTGTGATACTGTTCTTTAAACCAGTCTGTATTGGCCCATGCACCGGCATATTTCTTCCACTCACCGTCTTGCCAGGAAATTCCGGCAGCATCCGGTCCTGTTAAGGTTCCCTGCTGGAATGCCAGAATCTTATCCATTACATCCTGAGTGAACTTGATATTACCGTTCTGGTTGATACCGGCCTCGTTCCAATAGTTGGCAAAACTCCATGAGTCCATCATTTCCGGCATCGACATAGGAGATTTGAAACGGACATTAGTGCTATAATTAACGCTTGTGCGGCCTGCTTTACCACTCTTGGTAGTGATCAGGATAACACCAAACGGGGCACGTGAACCATAGATAGAAGATGCGGCAGCATCTTTCAATACAGAAATATTTTCGATATCGTTAGGGTTAATACTGTTCATATCTCCTTCCATACCATCGATAAGGATTAAAGGAGAAGAACTGGATCCGTCACCGATCGTACCCGCACCACGGATACTGATATTCATTCCTGCATCCAATGCGCCACCGGCAGTAGGAACTGTCAAGTTCAAGCCCGGAACCACACCTTGCAAAGCCTGTGATACGTTAGAGACCGGACGTGACTCAATTACCTTAGAGTCTACCATACTTACAGCGCCGGTTACGTTCACTTTTTTCTGTGAACCATAGCCCACGATAACAACTTCATCCAATACTTCGGCATCCTCTTGCATCGTAATGTTGAGAGCTGTACCTTCTGCTTTGACTGTAACGGTTTTATAACCAATGTAGGAGATTTCGAGTGTAGCGCCTTTAGGGGTGTCGATAGAGAACTTTCCTTCCAGGTCAGTAATGGCACCCATGGTAGCATTGTCTTTTACTTTGACGGATACACCGATCATGGC
>OMDR01000776.1_pt1 | contig 18933 bp, 14 predicted proteins | sample 1645251 | NCBI WGS metagenome assembly OMDR01 (sample SAMEA103958142, study PRJEB25191) | human gut metagenome | biome: human-associated habitat [ENVO:00009003]; feature: intestine environment [ENVO:2100002]; material: feces | place: Germany | collected 2013/2015 | reverse complement strand
GGGACTTCTTTGAAGATCGTGCGCATGAGTACCATATAAAGTACGAACAGAAGCACGCACACGACGGTGATTGCCATGCCGAGGAACAGGCCGGGCGTGCGGTATTTGAACTCGATCTTGACATTGGTGCCGGCGTTGACGCGGATGGCCATGAAGCCGACGTTCACCTTTTCGATATCGACCTTTTCGCCGTTGACGTAGGCCGACCAGCCGTTTTCATACGGGATGCTGAAGAACACGGGCACGTCACGGCTTGCTGTAATGGTGGCGTTAAAGCCGGTATTTGTGTATTCAAAGGTATCGCAGGTGAGCTTTGCGCGGTTTTCGCAATCTGTTTTGTAGGTTTCCTTGGTGTAGGAGAGTTCGCTTGTATCGAGCGGAGAAAGCATATCGCCCCATTTTGAAACCTGCTTATCGGTGAGGACGATGCCCTTGAGCATCAAAAGCTCGCGGTAGCTTTCGCTTGTGTTTTCGTAGTCCTTTTCGGTGACATAGCTGTCGTAGGTGAAGCCCATGGGAATGTAATGTTCGTTTTCCCAAATGTCAAAGCCGTTTGTGTTGCCGTAGTACATCCAGCCCGGCATGGCGGGGTCGGCGTAGTCTTCGCCGGCGAAATACTCGGTATCGTGATCGTCGTCAAAAAGATACTTGACGCTTGTCAGTCCGCGCAGGCCGTAGTGAGTGGTATCCGGGCGGGAAGCGACATCGCGCTGCACGCCGATGGAATCGTAGAACTCCATGAGCGAGCCGGGGACGATGCTGTGGAACGCCTGAATGGACTGTACCTCCCAGAACATGGCGGAGTTATCGAGGCTTTCGTAGAAATCCGTACGGACGTTGCCGTCGCGCAGGTCGTCTATGGCGACATCCGCGCCGCCGTTTAAGGCGTAGGGGATGATGTGGTCATAGGTGTAATCCGACTGTGTTTTGCCGAGCGCGATGAAGAAAACAGAATACAGCACGATGGTGATGCTGAGGCAGACGGACGCAGCGCGGTAGAACGGGCGGGAACCGCGGTTATAAAATGCAAGAATAAAGCCGACGAGTGCAAGTGAGAGGAGCGCAATGGCGGCGTATGTCCAGAAGCGCGTGGGGTATTTTTCGAGGCCGAATGTGACATCGGTAATCTCGCCGTCCGTTTTGGTGAGTGTGGGCATGAGGCCGATGACGAGCGTCATGGCGAGCGTAATGAGCGTTGTCCACTTTAAGGAGCGGCGCCAATCAACACGCGGGTTTTCGAGCGCCATCATGGTGGCGGCGGCCATCATGAGCGTGAGCATATAGAACCAGCGTGCGTAATACGACGCGTTCATGAGCTGGAACAAAGCGTTGAGGCCGGGAATAAACGCCATGAAGAGCAGAACGCAGAGCATCTTTTTCAGCCAGTGGCGGCGCTTCAGCTGCATCCAGCCGATGACGCCGGCCATGCTGAACATGGGCAGCCATGCGCCGAGGGACGCCCATTTGGATTCGGAATCCGGGGTGAAGTTCGGGCGTGCGGGAAGATCCGGCGGGAAGAAGAGACACTGCAAAATGTGAATGTAGCGCTGGTTGCGGTCATAAAGCAGGGCACTCCAGCCGCTGATGGGATTGGAAACGCGGTAATTTTGAATGATGCACAGAACGCTCGGCACAAGCAGAATGCACGCGATGCCGAGGCCGAGCACGGCTTCGAGCGCGAGCAGGAGGAAATCTTTGACCGTGATGTGCCAGCTGCCGGAGAGCAGACGCACAAAGAAGTAGATGACCGTGAATGTCACCATGCCGACGAAGAAATAATAATTCACGATGCACGCGGCGGCGACCATGAGCGCAAAAATGCCGCGGCGCTTTGTGTACATGTATTCATCGAGCGCGGCTAAGAGCAAAGGGAACACGATGATGGCTTCGTGAAAATGATTGAAGAAAATGTTGTAGATGGAGTAGCCCGAGAACGCGTATAAGAGAGACGCTAAGAGCGCCGTGTTGGGGTTTTTTGCATAGCGGTGCAGATAAATATAGCCAGAGAGGGAGGCACAGCCGAACTTTAAGATGAACAGCGGGCCCATGAGGTATTGCAGCCATTCGCCCGGGAACGGAATGGTGAGCCAGAAGAACGGGCTGCCGAGCAGGTAGAACGAATAGGAACCGATGAAATTGACGCCGAGGTCTGTTAAATGATTCCAGCCGATGTTGCCGGAACGAATGGCATCGTGCGCGATGCGGTAGAACGGCACCTGCTGCACATTGAAATCGCCGTAGAACAGAAAACGGCCGCCGTCTACAATCATGAACGGCACAAAGATGACAAAGGCCAGAGCGAGGCCGAAAAGGAAGGAGAAGAGGAAATAATTGCCGCGCGGCTTTTGCTGGATGCGACCATCGCGCACATAAGATTTTGAGGTATCCAAGTGAATGTCCTCCTGTATGTGAATTTAGAATGAGGTTTCTTGTAAGCGTGGTTAAAAGTTTTTGATCGACCTTTTTTCAAATGAAGGTCAAACCGGTCGTGGGGTCTCGGGGTGAAGCCCAGAGTCGTCGTCCGCAGACGACGAAAACTTTTTTGCCTCCCAAAAATCAGGACTGGGAGAAACCAATGCTTCGCATTGCTATCAAACAGTCCGGTGGACTGTTTTTGCGCGGGAGACCCAATTAGGGGGTCTCCCGAAAGGCGTGTAACGCCTTTTTAAAAGAGAGATTCCCCACATCTATATTTAAGCCCAGTATAACACAAATAAAGGGTAGATTAAAGGCAAATTCTAATTTTTAAGGAATTTTTATTGAAATGTGCGGGGCAGTTCGGTATTATAATATAAGTAAAATTAAAAATACAGAAAAATCAGAAGGATATAAAAATGAAAATCGGAAATCTGACTTTGAACGGTGTGGCGGCGCTGGCTCCGATGGCGGGCGCGACCGATCGGCCGTTTCGCGAGCTTTGCTGCTCGTTTGGCGTAGCGTACTGCGTGACGGAAATGGTCTCGACGAGAGCGCTGCAGTATAACTATAAAAAAACGCAGGAGCTTATCACGCTCGGCGAAAAGGAACACCCCGTCGCGATCCAGATGTTCGGCGACGACCCGCTCATCTTTGCATCTGCCGCAAAGCGCGCCGCAGCGGCCGGGCCGGATGTTATTGATATCAATATGGGTTGCCCTGTGCCGAAAATTGCGGGCAATAACTGCGGCAGCGCCCTAATGAAAAAGCCGCCGCTGTGCGGGGACATTGTCCGTGCCGTGAAAAATGCGGTCGACCTGCCCGTGACGGTGAAAATTCGTAAGGGCTGGGACGAAAACAGCGTGAACGCGGTGGAGGTCGCAAAATATTGCGAAGATGCGGGCGTGGACGCCATTTGCGTGCACGGCAGAACGCGCACACAGATGTATGAGCCGCCGGCAGACTGGGATATTATCCGTCAGGTGAAGGAAGCCGTGAAGGTGCCCGTCATCGGCAACGGCGACGTAAAATGCGTGCAGGATGCCGTGCGCATGATGAACGAGACCGGGTGCGACATGGTGATGATCGGGCGCGGGGCGCTCGGCAATCCATGGATCTTCAGGGAGATCAACGGCTATTTCAGCAGCGGTCTGCGCATTATGCCGCCGCCGACGCTTGCGGAGCGCATTGTGGTCATTAAAAAGCATATGGATGCGCTGTGCGCCGCAAAGGGAGAGGGGCGCGGCATGCGCGAAGCGAGAAAGCATGTGGCGTGGTACATGCACGGTCTGCGCGGTGCGGCGGAATTCCGGCGCATGGCGGGCGAGCTGGAAACGCTCAGCGACCTCGATAAATTGCTCGAGAAAGTGTATATAGAAAACAAAGACGTGTCTTTTGACCCGTAACGGAAAGGAAGATCAGCGTGAAGCTTTTGGTACTGGACGGCAACAGCATTTTAAACCGCGCGTTTTACGGCATTAAGCTGCTGACAACGAAAAGCGGAGAGTTTACAAACGGTATTGTCGGATTTTTGAATATTCTGGAAAAAGTGAAGGACGAAACGGAGCCGGACGCGGTGGCCATCGCATTCGATATGAAAGCGCCGACATTCCGCCACAAGGCCTATGCGGGTTATAAGGCGCAGCGCAAGGGCATGCCGCCGGAGCTTGCGGCGCAGATGCCGGTCTTAAAGGAACTGCTCGGCGACCTCGGCTATAAAATCGTGACGTGCGAGGGCTGGGAAGCAGACGATATTCTCGGCACGTTTGCGGAAACGTGCGAAAACACGGACAATACGTGCATGATTGCGACCGGCGACCGGGACAGCCTGCAGCTTGTCTCGCCGAAAACGACGGTGCGCCTTGCAACGACGAAATTCGGTCAGTCTGCCGTGACGCTGTGTGATGAGGCGTATATCAAAGAGACGTACGGCGTGGAACCGAAGCAGCTCATCGACATCAAGGCCATTCAGGGTGATACCTCGGATAATATTCCGGGCGTTGCGGGCATCGGCGAAAAGGGTGCGGGCGAGCTGATCCGCAAGTTCGGCTCTTTGCAGTATATTTACGACAATTTAGATGAGCTGGACATCAAGCCCGGCATGAGAACGAAGCTGATCAATTCCAAAGACAACGCGTTTTTGAGCTACGACCTCGGCACCATCCGCCGCAATGCGCCGATCGATACGGAGCTTGCGCATTATATTCCCGGCGAGGGTGACCCCGCAGCCGCGGCGCAGATCATGACGCGTTTGGAGCTCTTTAAGCTGATGGAACGCCTGCACCTGACTCCCGGCGCGGCGCCGACGGCGAACAGCGCACAGGCCGAAGAAACGGCTTTGCTGCCTGTGAAGAATTATAAAGACGGCGCAGCGGTGCTCGGCCAGTGTGAGGACGAGGGGGCGGCGTATTTTGTGCCGGTGTTTGAAAACGACGAATTAAAGCAGCTTGTGTTTAACGGTAAGTTCGACGCGGGTAAGCCGGCGATTGCGGTCGTGGATGCGGACGACGCGTTTTTGAAGGCGTTCCTCGGCAGTAAGGTGACGAAAAAGTACACGTTTGCGCTGAAAAAGCTGCACCGCACGGCACTGCATTTGAAGACTTCCCTTGAAAACGCCGTGATGGACACGGAGCTTGCGGCGTATCTTTTGAACCCCTCGGGCTCCGATTACGGTGTGCTGCGTTTGGCGGCGGAATACGGCATTGCCGTGCCCGCATATGAGGACGCGAACATGCAGGCGGCGGCTGTGCTGCCCGCTGTTTGTGCGGCGCTGCAAAAGGGCATCGACGAAAACGGCCAGCACGAATTATTGAAGAACATTGAAATTCCGCTTGCTTTGGTTTTGGGCGAGATGGAGGAAAGCGGCTTCCTTGTTGACCGCGAGGCCATAAAAACCTACGGCGAGGTGCTTTCTGAGCAGGTGGACGCGCTGCAGAAAGAAATTTATGAAGACGTGGGGTACGAATTCAACATCAACTCCCCGGTGCAGCTGGGCGAAGCGCTGTTCGTAAAGCTCGGACTGCCGCACGGCAAAAAGACGAAAAAGGGATACTCCACAAACGCAGATGTGCTGGAGGGTCTGCGCGGCGTGCATCCGGCAGTTGATAAGGTTTTGCGCTACCGCACGCTGACGAAGCTGCGTTCCACGTACTGCGAGGGCTTGCTGAAAGCCATCACGGCGGACGGGCGCATTCACTCGAGCTTCAACCAGACCGAAACGCGCACGGGGCGTATTTCCTCGACTGAGCCGAATTTGCAGAACATCCCGGTGCGCACGCCGCTTGGGCGTGAATTCCGCCGGTTCTTCATCGCAAAAGAGGGAAATGTGCTTGTGGACGCCGACTATTCGCAGATTGAACTGCGCGTATTGGCGCACGTGGCAAACGACACGCAGATGCAGGAGGACTTCCGTCTTGGGCGCGACATCCACACCATGACGGCGGCGCGTGTGTTCGATATGCCCGAAGACCTTGTGACCCCGCAGATGCGTAGCCGCGCGAAAGCGGTCAATTTCGGCATTGTGTACGGCATCGGCGCGTTCTCGCTTTCAAAGGACATCGGTGTTTCCCGCCGCGAGGCCGAGGACTACATTCACGATTACCTGCGCAATTATAAGGGCGTTGCAGACTATATGGAGCGCGTGGTGGAGGAAGCGAAGAAAAACGGCTATGTGGAGACGCTGTTCGGCCGCAGACGCTATCTGCCGGAGCTTGCAAGCTCCAATTTCAACATGCGTGCGTTCGGTGAACGTGTGGCGCGCAACATGCCGATTCAGGGCACGGCGGCGGACATCATCAAGATTGCGATGGTGCATGTGCGCAACCGTTTGAAAGCCGAAAATCTCGATGCAAAGCTGATTTTGCAGGTGCATGACGAACTCATTGTGGAGTGCCCGGAAGCGGAAAGCGACACGGTGAAGAAAATTCTGGAAGAAGAAATGGCAAACGCGGTGCAGCTGAGCGTGCCGATGCTGGCAGAGGCCGGAAGCGGTAAGAGCTGGTATCAGGCGAAGGGCTAAGGGTTTATGATGATATTTTGCTGTCCCGCATGCGGCAGCGCGTTGGAAAGAGAAGACCGCGCGCTGCGCTGCGCAAACGGACATTCTTACGATATTGCGCGCCAGGGGTATGTGCATCTTCTGCCCGTAAAGCAGATGCACGCGAAAATTCCCGGCGACACAAAGCAGATGGTGGACGCGCGCCGCGTGTTTTTGAGCGGCGGCTACTACGATGCGTTCCGTGACAAACTGGCGGAGCTGACGGACAAATATCTGCCCGAGAACGGCGTTATTTTGGACGCAGGCTGCGGCGAGGGCTTTTACACTTCGGCTTTATATGAAAAAGCCAAAGCGAAAAACGGTTCGGTTTCCGGCGTGGACATCTCGAAATTCGCGGTGAAAGCGGCTGCGGGCAAATATAAGGGCATCGATTTCGCGGTGGCGAGTTTATTTCACCTGCCGTGTGCGGAAAACAGTGCAGATGTGCTGACGGACGTTTTTGCGCCTATTGTGCCGGAGGAGTTTTTTAGGGTGCTAAAGCCGGGCGGCGTAATGATCCTTGCGGTGCCGGGGGCGCGGCATCTGTACGGCATGAAAGAGGTTTTATACCTCGGCCGTGCGTATGTGCAAAAGTTTATCACGGTGAACGGGCAGGAGAACATTGAAGCGCTGTTCTCCATGACGCCGTACTATTGGAAGACGGACGTAGAGGGTGGAGAGCGTCTGCGCGCGCTCGATGTGCTCGAGACCGAGATTAAATTTGACTTTCTGGTTTACAGGAAGAAGTAGGCGGGTGCGTCTTTCAGCAGCTTTGTGCGGCACAATGTTGTTTATTATTGTTGTTTTGTTGTCATTCATTGAAAATTAAAGAATACTTAGTAGAATTCTCTCCCGAACTGTGCTATGATAGGTAGCGGTCGTTCGGGAGCGTTTTCATTTTGGAAGACGAAATACGACCGATTACAGTAGTATTCGAGGTTTATAATCAAAGATGAAAATTTTGTTTGTCTGCACCGGCAACACGTGCAGAAGCCCAATGGCGGAGGGCATTTTCCGCCGCGAAATGGAGCAGCGCGGCTTTGAGAACATCATGTGCCAAAGCGCCGGTCTTTCCGCGCTCGATGGGCAGCACCCCAGCGAAAATGCGGTGCTGGCCTGCAAGGAGATCGGCGTGGACATCAGCGGTCACATTGCGCGCCGCTTTACGCCGGAAGAAATCGATGTGTGGGACGTTTATTTCACGATGTCGAAAACCCACGCGTACATTTTGATGCAGGCGGGTGTGCCGGCGGAGAAAATTTACGTGCCGCATTACATTGACGATCCCTACGGCGGGGACCTAAATACCTACCGCAAGTGCCGCGACAAGATCTGCGAGGAATTGCAGACGTTTGAGCAGCATCTCGGTTTTTAAGGAGCGTTTATGCAGATTGTTTCGATGACGGCGGAGCACGTTTCGCGCCTTGCGGAGCTTGAAAAGCTTTGCTTTTCGGAACCGTGGAGCGAAAAAGGCCTGACGGAGGAGATTGATAATCCTGCCGCGTGCTTTTTGGTGGCGATGCAGCAAGATGAGGTGCTCGGCTACGGCGGCATGCACACGGTGCTCGGCGAAAGCTATGTGGACAACATTGCGGTGTTCCCGGAGTTTCGCGGCCATGGTGTGGGCAGAACGCTCATGGCGGCGCTGATCGAAAAAGCGCGGGAAAACGGCGGCGTTTTCATCACGCTGGAGGTGCGGACATCAAACCTGCCGGCCATTGCGATGTACCGTTCGCTCGGCTTTACGGAAGCGGGCGTGCGCCGCAATTTTTATACAGAACCAAGAGAGGATGCGCTGGTTTTTACGCTCTCTTTCTGAATTTTTAGCTATACGGGGGTAAAAAGTATGCTTTTCGGAAAAATCAAGGCGCTTGTCGAATACGGCGTGCGCACGGGGCTCATCGAAGCGGAAGACATGATTTACACGCGCAACCGTTTATTGGAGGCGCTTTGTGAAGAGGATTACGCGGATGAGGAAGCGGAGCAGAGCGAAAACCTGGCACTTTTGCTGGACGGCCTTTGCGACGAAGCCGTAAAGCGCGGCATCATCGAGGACGGTGCGACGTCCCGCGATTTATTTGACACGAAACTGATGGGCCTTTTGACACCGCGCCCGTCCGATGTGAACCGCACATTTCGCGCACTTTACAAGGAATCCCCGGAAAAGGCGACGGACTGGTTCTATAAGCTTTGCGGAGACTGCAATTATATCCGCCGCGACCGTGTGGCGCGCGATTTAAAGTGGGTGTATAACGACCCGCGTTTCGGTGCGATTGATATTACCATCAACCTTTCAAAGCCGGAAAAAGATCCGAAGGCCATTGCTGCGGCAAAGAAAATGAAGGCTTCCGGTTATCCTGCCTGTATGCTGTGCAAGGAGAATATCGGTTATGCGGGCCGCATGAACCACCCGGCAAGACAGAACCACCGCGCAATCCCGATCACGGTGAACCATGCGGATTGGTTTTTGCAGTATTCTCCGTATGTGTACTACAATGAGCACTGCATTGTGTTCTGCGGCGAGCATGTGCCGATGCAGATTGACAAGAGCACGTTCCGCAAGCTGTTTGATTTTGTGGAGCAGTTTCCGCACTATTTCCTCGGCTCTAATGCCGATTTGCCCATCGTTGGCGGTTCCATTTTGACACACGATCACTACCAGGGCGGCCACTATACGTTCGCGATGGCGCGCGCGAACATGGAGGAGCACTGCACGCTGCACGGCTTTGAAGATGTGGAAGCGGGCATATTGAACTGGCCGGTCTCCGTTCTGCGTTTGCGCCACAAAAACCCGGATCGCCTGATTGACGCGGCCGACCACGTATTGAAAGCGTGGAGAAGCTACACGGACGAGGACGCGTTCATTTTTGCGGAGACGGACGGCGAGCCGCACAACACCATCACGCCGATTGCGCGCTGTGTGGACGGCGTATACGAGCTCGACCTTGCGCTGCGCAACAATATTACGACGGAAAAATATCCGCTCGGCGTATACCACCCGCACGACGAATATCATCACATCAAGAAAGAGAACATCGGCCTCATTGAAGTTATGGGTCTCGCGGTTTTGCCGTCCAGACTGAAAGACGAGCTGAAGACCCTGAAAGATGTGATGCTGAAAAACGGCGATGTTTCAAGCGTGGAGAGCATCGCAAAGCACGCGGAGTGGGCAGCGCAGGTGAAGCGCGACCACCCGGAAATGAACGAAGCGAATGCCGAGCACATCTTGCAGCAGGAAGTGGGAAAGGTATTTGTAAAGGTTCTGGAGAACGCAGGCGTCTACAAATGCACGGCAGAGGGCAGAAAAGCGTTCAGAACGTTTGTAGAAAGCGTACGCTGAATCGAAAATAATACGATAAAATAAGGAATCCATCGTATGTGTGAAAGCGATACGGTGGATTCCTTTTAATTCGTGATGAAACAGCTTCAAATTTCTTTGCCGCAGTATGGACGGATTGCGTTTACGTGTCCTTTACCGTGTCTTTCAGCGGTTCGCTTTTCGTGCCGTCTTCGTTGACCTTCTGCATGTTCGGGTAGACGAGTGCGAGGTAGTTGTCATCCAAGTGCTTATCGAGGAACATTTGGAACGAGCTTGTGGCGGGGATGCCCTCGGCGCGCTCGTTGGCGCGGGTCAGCGCGGCGCAGGAGATGAGCCCGTCAAACAGCATGAACGCAACGAGCAAAATGGTGAGGATAGCGCCCGGGCGCTTCGGGATTTTTTCGATCATGCGCGACATGGCGGGGTAAATTTCTTTGATCCAGATAAGGCCGAGCGTGCCCCAGATGAGCGCGAACATCAAGTTTGTGCGGCCGTCAATGTTGAACGGCGTGCCGCTGTAATCCCACGAAACGGTGCCGAACAGCATCTCCTGTCCCCAACTGCACAGGTACTCGAACGCCGCACCGATGATGCCGCTGGCAACAAAAATGACGATGTCGTCCTGCTTGTAGAGCTTATACAGGCACAGCGTGATGATGGCTGCGCCGCCGCCGTAAATGGGCTGGAATGGGCCGTACACAAGGCCGACGCGCAACTCAATCTGGTGCGCGATGAAGAACGCCCAGCATTCTTCAAGCACAAAACCGGCAAGGCAGCCGATGAAGAAGATCCAGAAGAGTTTTGTGAAGTTCATGCCGAACGCAAACGGGCGGTCTTCCGGGTTTTCGAATGTAGCTTCATATTCATAGCGGTTGCGCTTCCAGCGTTCGGCGGAGCGCTTTTTGCGCTCTTCCGTCGTGATGCGGTACGCTTTTAATTCCTTTTCGTACTGCTCGTTCGTCATATCCGGCGAGGCGCTCATGAAGCGGCGCTTTAAGAAGTTCGATTTGTTGAGGAGTGCCGTGTAGTTTTCGTCGGCGGTCTTCTGTGCTTCCTGAAGCTTCTTTTGCAGGTCGAGGTCATCGATGGCCTCCGCTGCGCCGATGGCACCGCCGGTGACGGCATTGCCGAGGGCGTTTCTCGCCTCGCGCACGCGGTCTCCGAGTTCGGATAAGCGTTTAAACTGGTGATTCAAGCGCTGCACGGTGATGGACGTGATGATGATGTCGAGCAGCATGATGCCGAGGACGGCATAGAGGATGACCCAGCCGACGGTGCGGTTGACGTAGTGCAGAAGTGACGTGAGTACCGGCACAATGAACACCACAATGAACGAGAAGCACACGCCGCGCACGGTGGCGACGGGCACGGAAACGTAGCCCTTGATATTCCACTTGAATTTGGAGTAATCACGCAGGCGGATGTGCGTTGTTTTGCGCAGCAGCCACGCGAACGTGAATTCCACAAGGAAGCTTGAAATCAGGCAGAAAAACAGCGTGGCAACAAACGACGTCTGCCAATGCAGCGCCGTCAATGCCGCCCACGGCAGCGCAATCATCAGGCCGTACTGCGGGCAGTACGGACCGTTCAGCATGCCGGGGTTTTTGAATTTTCGGTATACCATGCCGATGTACCCCACCTCTGCGACCCAGCCGCAGAAGGAAGCAAGCACAAAGTACCACAGAAAAAGCCAGATCTTATATGCCATGCGTGCATCTCCTTAAACCATCGAGCGTCCTATGTATATCTCGGAAAAGTATAAAACAGTATAGCATATTTCACGGTTTTCAACAATACTTCTGCAAGAAAAAACTGTCGGAAACCGCAGCAATATCGGAAATTTTGAGGGGAAAACAAACGACTCCTACCACGAAAACCTGCCCGTACTGCCTGATGGATGACGTGAAGATCGGCGCGACGAAATGCCCGCACTGCGCATCCGTGCTTCCGCCGGAAGACGAAGAGGAAAAGAAGGACGCATAATATCTCGCTTATACATACGCGGCTCCACGGTGCTTTCATGCGCCGGGAGCCGTTTTTCTTTTTATCGTCCGAAGGACTATAGCATTCGCCGACAGGCGAATATAATGAAGGCGCACTTTCGGAGAGAAAGTACGCCTTGAAAATATGTATTCTTATGTCTTACTTAAAGCAAAATTACCAGCCGAGGCCCTTGAGGTAATCGCGGCTCATCTTCACGGCTTCGAGAGCGGGGGTGTCATAAGACTGATCCTGCTCGACAACGACCCACTTGGAGCCGGCTTCCAGTGCTGCATCGAGCACCGGCGGAATGTTCTGCATGCCGTGGCCGACCGGACGGAACTCGAACTTGCCGGTTTCTTCCTTCTTCTCGGTCTCAATGCCGATGAGCTCGTACATGTTGGCCGGCTTACCTTCCTTGTAGAAGTCCTTGAGGTGGACGACTGGTGCGCGGCCGGCGTACTTCTTGATGTAATCGACCGGCTCTTCGCCGGCGACCTTGACCCAGCAGATATCAAGCTCGGTCTGGAGCAGGTCAGCGGGAATCTCGGTATAGATATAATCGAGTGCATACTGACCGTTCGGCATCTTTACAAACTCGAAATCGTGGTTGTGGTAAAGCAGCGTGATGCCGACTTTCTTGCAGGCTTCGCCGATCTTCTTGAAGGTCTCAATGTTCTTGAGGAACTTCTCGGTGCCCGGACGATCTTCTTCCATCAGATACGGGATGGCGATGTACTGCATGCCGATCTCCTTATACTGTGCGACCGTGCCTTCGATATCGGCTTCGAGCTCCTGGAACGGAACGTGTGCGGAAAGCGGAACGAGGCCCACTTCTTCCAAAATCGCCTTGACTTCCGCCGGCTTCATGCCATAAAGGCCTGCAAGCTCAACGCCGTCATAGCCCATGTCCTTGATTTTCTGCATGGTGCCCTTAAAATCGCGCTCAGCGTCATCGCGGACAGAATAAACCTGTACCGCTACGGGTAAAGTTTTCATGGTGAACTCCTCCTAAGTTAATGGATTGCTTTTCTTTATCATACAGTCTTTTTTGTGAAAAATCAATCCGTGATTATGAAAAATTCCTAAATATTCGCAATTTCGGAGCCGAAACAATTCAAAACGGCGTTATCTTGCAGTTCATCTTGCAGTTCACGTCTAAAAGTAGTATAATCATGCGTATCGATAAACGGAAAATTCAAATTTAAGGAATGAAGAAAATGAAACGAAATTTACGCTTTTATTTTGCGCTGATGTTCGCCCGCGGTACGGCGCTGGTTTTAAAGCTCATCGGGCGAAAGGGCACGTCCATGCCGGGCTCTTGGGCTATTATTCTGTGCCCGGATTTTATCGGGCGCATGCCGAAACCGAAGAAGATCATCGGCATTACGGGCACGAACGGCAAAACGACTGTCTCGAACATGATCGAGGATGTTTTGGAGGATAACGGCATCGAGTTCATGTGCAACCGCTCCGGCACGAATGTCGCGACCGGCGTGGCATCTACGCTCATTGCGAACAGTCACTTTTTCGGCAAGCCGAAGTGTGACCTTGCGGTGTTTGAGCTTGATGAGCGCTCTGCGCCGAACATTTATCCCTACATGCAGCCGGACATTGTGCTGTGCACGAACATTTTCCGTGATTCTTATAAGCGCAACGCGCACGCGGAGTTTATCCTCGACATTCTGAATAAGGAAATTCCAAAGGGCACAAAGCTCGTTTTGAACGGCGACGACCCGCTTTGCAGTTCCATTAAGCCCGAAAACGACCGCGTATATTTCGGCATCGACCACCTTGACACGGACAAAAAGGAATGCGACAATATCGTAAATGATGTGCCTGCCTGCCCCAAATGCCACGGCCCGCTTGTGCACGACATTGTGCGCTACCATCATATCGGCCGTGTGCACTGCGAAGCCTGCGGCTACCGCTCGCCGGACATCGACTACCTTGCAACGGACATCGATACGAAAGACATGAAAATGAACGTGGCGGAGGGCGGCAAAAAATCGGAATACCCGCTTTTGAACAGTACGAACATCAATATTTATAACGCCCTTGCCGCCATTGCGACGCTGCGTGAATTCGGCCTTTCCGAAGAAAAAATCCGCAATTCCATGGAGAAAATGGGCATCAGCGAGACGCGTTACTCTGAAAAAGAAGTGAACGGCAGAAAGTACATTCTACACCTTGCAAAGGGGCAGAACCCCATTGCGTGCTCCCGTGCGTTTGAAAATATCCGTAACGCGCCGGGCAAAAAGTCCGTTGTGATGTTTCTCGACGACTACTTCGATGCGCGCCACACCGTGGAGAACACCGCGTGGTTCTACGATACCGATTTTGAGTTTTTGAATGACCCGAGCATCGTGCAGGTCGTCATTGCCGGTGCGCGCCACCACGATACGTATGTGCGCACGCTTCTGGCCGGTGTGCCGGCGGAGAAGATCGTGCACATGCGCGATGAAAGCGATACGCCTGCGGCGGTCTCGAAAGAAGCGGACACAGTCTTTATTCTGTACGACGTATATACCATTCGTTTGGCAAATGACATTCGCGATAAGATGATCGAACGTGAGAAGGAGGGCGAGACGAAATGAAAATAGAAGTCCTTTTCCCGGAATTCTGCAACCTGTTCGGCGACGCGTACAACATGGTCTACCTTGAAAAAACGCTGCCGGAAGCGGAGTTTATCCGCACGCAATTCAGCGACGATGTGCGCTTTACCGAAGAAAAAATGAACCTTGTGTATATGGGTCCCATGACGGAGCGTATGCAGGAGCAGGTCATCCGCAAGTTGATGCCGCTGAAGGAGAAAATCCAAAAAGCCATTGACGACGGCACGGTGTTCCTTTTCACGGGCAATGCGCTCGAAATCTTCGGCGATTACATTGAAAACGAGGACGGCAGCCGCGTAGAGTGCCTTGGGCTTTATCGTTTGTACGCAAAGCGCGATATGATGCACCGACTTTGAGGGCGAATTTGACGGCAATGTCATCATGGGCTTTAAGACGCAGTTCACGATGGCCTACACGCCGGACGAATCGCACGGCTTGTTCGTGAAAAACAAAGGTGTGGGGCTCAATATAAAGGCGAAATACGAGGGTATCCGCGTAAACAACTTCTTCGGCACATACCTTGTGGGGCCGATCTTGGTTTTGAATCCGCCGTTTACAAAGTATATTTTGAACCTGATGGGCGCGGGCGATGTGAAGCTTGCGTTTGAAGCGGAAAACATGGAGGCCTACGAGCAGCGCAAGAAGGATTTTGCCGAGAAGGTACACTGATGGTGCAGCACGAAATTCCGCCGGTGTTCGACGAAAACAGCCGCGTGCTCGTTTTGGGCTCGTTTCCGTCTGTGCAGTCGAGAAAAGCGGCGTTTTTCTACGGGCACCCGCAAAATCGCTTTTGGCGCGTCTTGAGCGCGGTTTTCGGTGAACCGGTGCCGGGGGATGTCCCCGAAAAGAAGGCGCTTTTGCTAAAGCATAAAGTTGCCTTGTGGGACGTCATTGCCTCGTGCGACGTGACGGGCTCGGCTGACGCGAGCATCAAAAACGTTGTGCCGAATGATCTTTCCGTGATTTTATCGACAGCGAACATCACGCATGTGTGTACAAACGGTCAAATGGCGCACAAGCTGTATCAAAAATATCTGGCGAAAGAGATCGATTTGCCGGAAACGGTTCTGCCGAGCACCAGCCCCGCGATCTTCAATTTCGTGAAACGGTCCATCCCCAGCAACACCGAGAGCAGCAGCACCAGCAGCGGCACGATGGTGTCGATGATCGAGCCGTCGATGGGCGAAGTCATCGAAAGGCCGTACATGATGAACACCTTGCGCAGCACGCCGATCAGCAGCGCGGCGCCGATCAGCTTGCGCACGTCGGCCTTTGCGACCTTTTCGGCCTTCTGCCACAACAGCGGCACCAGCGAAAAGAGCGCCGTCGCGATCAGCGACCCGGAGACCATCGCCATCGGATGGACGTAATGCGGCAGCACGATATTGTAAAAAGGGTAGTCCATGGCCCATACGATATTGCAAATCAGCAGGGCGATATGGGGTTTGAATCTGTTCATCCGTTTCGGGGTTTATCCCGCCCAAAAACAAAAACAGTGCCCGTCCTCCCGTCCCGTCTCCTTCGCGGCCATGCCGCCCGCAGCACCGCCCAAAGGCCGTCCGTCGGACGACGCGCCCCGCTCCGCACCTCCTCCGAAGTGCTGCACCGGAGAGGGCTGGCATGGAAGTTGTTTTTTAAAAGACCGATTTTGCTGCAATCGCAGCCCCCTTGCACATTAAAAACTTTAAAACGAAACGTTATGAACACCAAGAAAAACAAAAACACCGATTCGCCCCACTTCCGCGAATTCTTCCTCGACCAGATCAAAGACGTCTACTGGGCCGAGAAACACCTTTCGTCCGGACTCAAAAAGATGAAAAAGGCCGCCACCAGCCCGAAGCTGGCCGCCGCTTTCGAGAAACACATCGAAGAGACCGCAGGCCAGATCGAACGGCTGAAGCGGGTTTTCGAACTGCTGGGCAAAACCCCGCAGGCCAAGAAGTGCGAAGCCATGGAAGGACTTGTCTCCGAGGCCGAAAGCATGATCGAGGACACCCGGAAAGACTCCTATACGCGGGATGCGGGCCTTATTCTGGCCGCCCAGAAAGCCGAACATTACGAGATCGCCTCGTACGGCACGCTGAAAGTCTTCGCCGAGATGATGGGCGAGACCGAAATCGCCCGCGAACTGGGCATGATCCTCAAAGAGGAGGTCTCCACCGACTCGCTGCTCTCGTGTCTGGCCGAAGAGGATGTGAACGAAATGGCCGTGGCCGAATAATGCCCGCCCTCAGGGCCGGAAAGGCCGGACCTCCGGCCCGACTATAACGATTTTCCCCTGCCGCACATCGTTGCGGCAGGGGAAAATCGCTTCCGGGCCTTTCCCGGTCGCTGCGTCGGGCCGTCACCATCGCTGCGAAGGGACTTCGAACGTGGCCGGAGACGCGCCGTCGATCTTTTCGCCCCGGTAATAGACGCTCCATGCATCCTTTCCATACCCTTTGCCGATATTTTCGAACGACGAAGCCGATGCGCCGCCGACTTTGCGGCCCTGAAAAAACACCGTCCATGCATCCTTTCCGTATCCCCCGCCGAGACTGACGAACGAACCGGCCGCAGCCCCTTCCACCTCGCGCTCCCGGTAATAGACCGTCCAGCTGTCTTTGGAATAGCCGCCGCCCAGCGTCCGGGTCATCTTCGCATTCGCACGCTGCCGCTCCCCGTACAGATAGGTATTCCAATTATCCCTGCCGCGTCCCTTTCCCAGACTCTCGAACGACGAAGCCGAAGCGCCCTTTACCTCTTCACCGCAGTAAAACACCTTCCAGTTGTCCTTGCCGTAGCCGTCCCCCAGATCGACGAACGACGAAGCCGAAGCCCCCTCGACCTTCAGCCCCCGGTAATAAACCGTCCAGCTGTCCTTGGAATACCCTTCGGGCCTTCTGTCCCGCCCCGGATGCACGCCGCCGTGCCGGGCAGCGCTCACCTGAGCGAAACACGCATCCCCGCCCGACAGAAGCGCGAAGGCGGACAGCAAAACCACTATCATTTTTTTCATAATACAGCCGTCAGTTAGTTTTTACTATTCAAACCCCAAATATACCCGCTTATTGCGCCGCGCCCAAGAAATCCGCCGAAAAATTCACCCGCCGCCACCGATTCGCAGCCATCAAGAGACTTTCGACTGACGAGAGATGTCCGACCGACGAGAGATTTCCAAACGACAAGAGATTTCCGAACGACCGGAAACCGTCTTCTCACAACCGCCCCCGACAAAAAAAGTCCGCAGGCTCACACCTGCGGACTTTCGCCTATATCGGACGGAACGCAGCCGTCCCGCCCTCTCTTCCGGGGATTACTCCTCGGTCTCCTCCTTGGCAGCGGCTTTCTTGGCGTTCTTCGCCTCGGCAGCCTCCATGGCGCTCTTCAGAGCAGCCAGACCTGCGATATCGCCCAGCGTCGTCTTCTCGACCGAAGCGTTGATCTTCTTCACGGTCGATTTCGTCGCATCGGCAGCGGCACGCTTCTCAGCCTTCTCGGCTGCAACCTCGGCGCGCTTGGCCTCCTCATACGTACGAAGATGCGAAAGGGTGATACGCTTGGTAGCCTTCGAGAACTCGATCACCTTGAAGTCGAGCTTGTCGCCGGCCTTCGGCGTGGTGCCGTCCTCCTTGGTGAGCTGACGTGCAGGGCAGAAGCCCTCGATGTTCTCGCCCAGAGCGACCACTGCGCCCTTGTCGGTCATCTCGGTAATCGTACCCTCGTGGATGCTGTCCACCGAGAACTGGTTCTCGAACTCGTTCCACGGGTTCTCCTCCAGCTGCTTGTGGCCCAGCGACAGACGACGGTTCTCCTTGTCGATCTCCAGCACCACGACCTCGATATCCGCGCCTACCGACGTGAATTCGCCGGGGTGCTTCACCTTCTTGGTCCAGCTCAGGTCCGAAATGTGGATCAGGCCGTCGATACCCTCCTCGATCTCTACGAAGATACCGAAGTTGGTGAAGTTGCGAACCTTGGCCGTGCACTTCGTGCCCACGGGATATTTGGTTTCGATATTCTCCCACGGATCGGGCGTGAGCTGCTTGATGCCGAGCGACATTTTGCGCTCCTCACGGTCGAGCGTCAGGATAACGGCCTCGACCTCGTCGCCGACCTTCATGAACTCCTGCGCCGAACGCAGATGCTGGCTCCACGACATCTCCGACACGTGGATCAGACCCTCCACACCGGGAGCGATCTCCACGAACGCGCCGTAATCGGCCATCACGACCACGCGGCCCTTGACCTTGTCGCCGACCTTGAGGTTCTGGTCGAGCGCCTCCCACGGATGAGCCGTAAGCTGCTTCAGACCCAGTGCGATACGCTTCTTGGCGTCGTCGAAGTCGAGGATCACGACCTGAATCTTCTGGTCGAGCGCCACGATCTCTTCGGGATGGTTCACGCGGCCCCACGAAAGGTCCGTGATGTGGATCAGACCGTCCACACCGCCCAGATCGACGAATACGCCGTACGAAGTGATGTTCTTGACGGTACCTTCGAGAATCTGGCCCTTTTCGAGTTTCGACATGATGACCTGCTTCTGGGCCTCAAGCTCGGCCTCGATGAGCGCCTTGTGCGAAACGACC
>OMDR01000770.1_pt1 | contig 19014 bp, 20 predicted proteins | sample 1645251 | NCBI WGS metagenome assembly OMDR01 (sample SAMEA103958142, study PRJEB25191) | human gut metagenome | biome: human-associated habitat [ENVO:00009003]; feature: intestine environment [ENVO:2100002]; material: feces | place: Germany | collected 2013/2015 | reverse complement strand
ATGCTGGTGGCAATGGCGGAACCCAGCATGGCTGTCAGCTCAGGGCTGCAGTCCGGGTCAACGGACATGACGGTGCAGACGATGGAAACATCGTTGCGCATGTCCTTCGGGAACAGCGGGCGGATGGGGCGGTCGATCATACGGCAGACAAGAATCGCCTTATCGGTCGGGCGACCCTCACGCTTTAAGAAAGAGCCCGGGATCTTGCCGACGGAGTAGAGCTTTTCCTCGAAGTCAACGGAAAGCGGGAAAAAGTCGATGCCGTCACGCGGCTTTGCGGCAGCGGTGGCTGCCACGTGGATGGTGGTCTCACCGTAACGGACAAGGCACTCGCCGTTTGCAAGCTGTGCCATTTTACCGGTTTCGATCTTCAGCGGGCGTCCGGCAAATTCCGTTTCAAATACTCTGAAATTTTCAAACATAAAGGTTATTTTCCTTCCCCCCGAAAGCCGGGATTTTCCGACTCCGCAGACCGTTTAACAATTAAACCGACGCACACGTGTTTTACGACCTGTATGCGCCCGTTTCACTGCTAAACAGCCCTTGGAATCATTTTGTGCAGATATTAAATCAGCTGCGCGGGTCGCGCGCAGCTGAAAAAAGACAAAAAATTACTTACGGATACCGAGTTCTGCAATGATTGCTCTGTAACGCTCGATGTCAACCTTAATGAGGTAGTTGAGAAGGCTTCTTCTCTGGCCGACCATCTTCAGCAGGCCGCGGCGGGAGTGATGATCCTTCTGGTTGGTACGGAGGTGCTCGGTGAGGTCGTTGATTCTCTTGGTGAGAACGGCGATCTGAACTTCCGGGGAACCCGTGTCGCCCTCATGGCGTGCATACTTCTTGATGATCTCTGTCTTTTCGCTCTTCAGCATTGTGTTTTCCACCTTTTCTAAAATATTTGCCGCGCTCACAGGTCTGGGTCGGTGTTATCCCTGCGGAGATGTCTCCCAAAAGGGTTAATCCCTGATCCGAGGACGGGCACTTTGAAAGTATAGCATAATTCTTCAAAGTTTGCAAGCGGTTTTTCCTCTGCGGCGCAGATTTTTCGTTCCGTACAAAATGACGAAAACGTCCGGCCCAAAACCGACTTTTTCACGGCTCTTCCTGCCTTTTTTGCGAAACTCGGACATTTTCGACATTGTGCATCTTGACAAGCTTTTGAAATCCGTATACTATTAAACAGTTAATTATCGAAACGACCGTGCAAAAGCAAGTTTACCCGTGAAAGACTGAACACAAACGACGCGAAAAGGCGTTATGGGCGCGGAAGTTTTTCCGCCGGAGAAAGGATATTTTTAATGAGCAAAATTGCAGTTGTTACCGATACAAACAGCGGCATCACCCGCGAGGAAGCGAAAAAGCTGGGCGTTTATCTTCTGCCCATGCCGTTCATCGTAGACGGCACGGAGTATTTTGAGGGCGTCACCTGCACGTATGAGCACTTCTTTGAAATGCTGGAAGCCGGCGCAGAGGTCTCCACCTCTCAGCCCTCGCCGGAATCCCTCACGGCGATGTGGGAGGAGGCGCTCGCGACGCACGATTCCGTTGTGCACATTCCGATGTCTTCGGCGCTGAGCGGCTCCTGCGACACTGCAAAGGCACTCGCCGCGGAATACAACGGCCGCGTATGCGTTGTGGACAACAAGCGCATTTCCATCACGCAGCGCGAATCCGTTCTGGACGCGCTGACGCTGGCCGAAAAGGGTCTGACCGCTGCCGAAATCTGCGTGCAGCTTGAAAACACCGCGTATAACGCGAGCATTTACCTTGCTGTGAATACACTGGAGCTCTTAAAAAAGAGCGGCCGTGTGACGCCGGCCGGTGCGGCGCTCGCGACGCTACTGGGCCTCAAGCCCGTTTTGCAGATTCAGGGCGGCAAGCTGGACGCTTACGCGAAGGTGCGCGGCATGGCAAACGCCGAAAAAACGATGCTGAAGGCGCTCGAAAAAGACCTGCAAACGCGTTTTGCGGGCAAAAAGGTGCACATTGCGGCGGCGTACTCCGGCGACATCAAGCCCGCGCTCGAGTGGCGCAAGACAATACGCAAGTATTTTGATGACAACAGCATTGAGCTTTACAAGCTCCCCATCAGCATTTGCTGCCACGTCAGCTCCGGCGTAAAAGCGCTCGGCTGCTTTGAATATTTTGAGTGATTTTTGCGTTTACATACAAAACCCTCGCTGTGTTCGTTTGAAGCACAGCGAGGGTTTTCTTATTTATGTTCAAGCATTTCAATGCTTGCGGCACGGTTATGGAGGCTGCCAAGCAGGCCTTTGAGGCTTAAAATTCGGAAAAGCAGCTGTTCGCGCTCGGTGAGCGGCGTTTGAAACGCGGCTTTGACGTCTTCGGTCGTTTTGCCGCAGTACCGCTCGAACGCTTCCGGCGTGATACCCAGCATTTCGATGAGGGCGTTGATGTCGTCAACGACGGTTTTTACATCGGCGTTTTTGCCGCTCTGCGCCAAAGAGAGGTACTCCATGAGCCAATCGAAATACATGGTTCCCTTTATGCTGCCCGACGCGGCTTCCAAAAGTGCATCGAGCGTTTCGGCATCGCAATGCGTGACGGTTTTGAATGTTTCAAACCCGAGTCCCGTTTTTTCGCGGCAGGTTTTCTCCCAGTCTTTCATGTCGATTTGGGTGAGCATATTTTTACCTCTCTTTCTTTTGATGTGTCAATCATAACATATATTTTCAAAAAAGTAAATATCTATTGACAATTATTTCGTATTATGCTATATTGTTGGTGAAAGAAATTCACACAATTCTTTCACAAATAAATATTATTAAAGGAGTGTTTTTAATGTTCAAAACCAGAAAAAAGGCAATTTCACTATTACTAGTATTTTCCTTAATTTTTTCTTCTTTGATTTTCTGCACCCCTTATGCTTCCGCAAAAAACGCGGACGAACTAGGAACTGAACTTAATCCTTACGTCTTGTCACCTGGTGAAAAAATTACTGTAACCATCGACGGCTCTAAAGATTCTGATATATCTACATTAGCTGATGAAACTTTCCCGAGCTGTATTCTTACAACCTGGTATGATGGTACATATTTTCATTGGTCTGTAAAGCCTATGTTTACTGGTGCAAATTTTAGTGGAAGCACAAATGTAATGAGAAATGGAATTTTCCTAGGAGAGGTTTATTTTAGCGGATTCTCTGGACAAAGAAGGGTATATAAAGATGAAATGATAAGATTAAGTGGTACATTAACTCAACATTTTTTGGAACCTACTCGTATACTTCGGTGTTACTACATTCAAGGCTAACTACACAGTAAAAAGAAGGAAGTTCTCACATGAGAACTTCCTTCTTTTTACTCCTTTTCAAACGCTTCAAACAATGTTCTTGCGGTTTTTTCGTTCAGGCTGATCTCCGCTTTCAGCGCGTCTAAATTTGGAAACTTTTTTTCGTCCCTGACAAAGCTCAAAAGCTCCAGACGCAGCGTTCTGCCGTACAGGTCGCCGCCTGTGAAATCGGGCATCCAGGTTTCGGAAAGCGCGTGGTCGGAGCCGACAGTGGGCTTTACGCCGACATTCGTCACGCCGCAGTAGATTTTGCCGTCCACATACACGGCGGAGGCGTACACGCCGAAGCGCGGCAGCACGAAGCGCGGCGGGAAATTCTGGTTGATGGTCGGCGTGCCGATGGTATGACCGATGTGGTTGCCGTGCACGACCTCAAAGCAGAAGCCGAACGGTCTGCCCAGCATGGCGGTGACGTCTTCCATCTCGCCGTTTTCAATCGCTTTACGGATGCGCGTGGCGCTGATCCGCTCGCCTTTATATTCCACTGTGGGCACGACGTGCATTTCGCCGCCGTGGGCTTCGCAGAGCTTTTTCAGCCACTCCGTGTCGCCCGCCGCGAACTTACCGAAGCGGAAATCCGCGCCACAGGCGATGCGCTTCGCGTTCAAACCGAAGCGCAGAAGGTTTGCAAAGCGCTCCGCGGGCCACTCTGCGACCTGTGCAAAATCCGGCATGATAACATACTCCACGCCCCAGCTTTCCAAAATGCGCATGCGCTCCTCAACGGTGGTGAGATAGCAGCAGGTGCCTGTAAGGTACTCCGCAGGGTTATCCCGAAACGTGAAAACAACGGGTGTGAGTCCGCTTTCCACCGCCGTGCGAATGACCTTATAATGCCCGATATGCAGGCCGTCAAACGCGCCGAGCGCGACCGCCGTTTTTTTCTCGCCGATGAACTTTCGTATTTCTTCCGTATTGCGAATGACGTGCATGTGCCGATTCCCTCTCATTTTTCTGAAAATGACTTAACGTATTTGAATTCCCCGTTTTCCGCGCGGGCGAGTCCCAAGAACTTCTCGCCGTCTTCGTACAGCGCGACCTGCGTGCCCTCCGGCATAGCGATCTTCGGTGCACGGCAGCGCGAAATTGTGAGTGCACCGCCGTTTAAATATCTTTGTGCCTGCGCCGGTGTGACAGACACGGCAGTGAGCATCGAAAAGAGCTTTTCCACGGGGCGAAGAATTTCATCAAAGCTTTCCCCGTTTTCTTTCATCGCCTTTAATGTATCAAGCGAGACGGCGTCTGCGAGCGTAAAGCCGCACGCTGCTGTTCTTCTGAGCGCTGTCATGGCACCGACTGTGCCGCATTTTTGGGCAATGTCTTCGATCAACGTGCGGATATACGTGCCTTTCGAGCACGTGACGTGCAGCTTGCCGGTTTTTTCATTCTCGTTATATTCGAGCAGCGTGAGCTCCGCAATATGTACGGGCCGCGCTTCGCGCTCTATTTCGATGCCCTGCCGCGCGAGCTTATATAATCTCTGTCCGTTGACGGAGACAGCGGAATACATAGGCGGCACCTGTAAAATATCGCCGCGAAAAGAATCCAGTGCCGTTTCGAGCGCAGCTCTTAAAACGGGGGTTTCATCCGTTTTGATGACTTCGCCGGTCACGTCGCCGGTGGTATACGCTTCGCCAAACCGAAAAGACGCTTCGTAGGTCTTTGCGGTTTCCGGCAGAAGCGACACGGCTTTTGTGGCGCGGCCGAGCAAAAGCGGCAGAACGCCTGTTGCCATGGGGTCTAATGTGCCCGTGTGGCCGATGCGCCTTTCGCGCGTCAACCCGCGCACGACCGCCACGGCGTCAAACGACGTGAAGTCCTGCAGTTTATCCAAAACGATGATGCCTTCCATGCTGCCTCCGTATTACCAGCCCGCCTCTTCCACGAATTTGTAGAAGTCCTTTTCCGCGTCTTTGTCTTCTGCGCGGATGGTGCCGACGGTCTCGGTATAAATGATGTATTCCTCTTCGCCGTCCAAATCAAACAGCGTATCGCACAAATTCTGGTCGTATGCGCCGATGCCGCAGGTACCGAGATTTAAAGCACTGCACGCAAGATACAGGTTTTCGCCCACGTGGCCCATATCAACAAGGGACCCTCTGTGGCTGAAAATGCCGTAGCGCCACTCTGTGCGGTACGGAACGAACGACCAATAGAACACAACGCTCGACTTTTTCACCCAGTGCTGATCGCACAGGGACTTGTCGATGACGTCTTCGATGTTTTCCACCTCACCGAGATACTCGAGCTGATTTTCGAGCGGCAGATAGTGGTATTTGCCGGGCTTTAAGCCCTCTACACGGCGCACGAGCAGATATGTTTCGAACGGATGTCTTGCGCCGCCGCACGGCACGGTACGCAGCGTTGCATACTTTTTGCCGCGGATACCCTTTACGCCCTGCGTTGCCCAAAGTAAAAACGAAAGCTCCAAAAGGGACAGGTTCTCTTCCGTATAAACGCGGGAAGAGCAGCGGTTGAAAATGACATTTAAGAGGTCTTTTTCGAGGCCAAGCGGCTTAAAATCGCGCGGCAGATCGATACGCGCATCGCTCACCGGCGCTTTCGTCAGCGGCGGCTGCGGCAGCATTTTCTGCTGGTCGGTCTTGTAGCCCTCCGGCTCGTCGCTTGCATCTTGCTTTAAAAAGCCACGTCGGCTTTCTGTGATGGCGCGAATTTCTTCGGGTGTTAATTCTTTCATGTGAACTCCTCCCATCGGATTTACAGCTGAATTAAATTGCCGATTTTCACTTATTTTCGAGCGCTTTGATGGCTTCGCCGCAGGCGGCTACCACGCGCGCTTTTACGTCTTCAAGCTCGCCCGTAAGGGAGCAGCCTGCCGCACCCTTGTGTCCGCCGCCGCCGAATTTGGCGCAGACGGCGGACGCGTCCGCGGGGTTCGTGGCACGCATGGAGACCTTCCAAACGCCCCCTTCGCGCTCGCGCAGCGTAAAGCCCAGCAGAACTCCCTCCACCTGGCGCACCATGGCGGAAACGCCGTCGAGATCGTCTTCGGAAGCGCCGGTCTCTGCGATGACGTCATTCGTCAGGCAAAACACCGCGCACTTACCGTCACAGTGGAACTCCATGTCGCTGTACAGGCGTTTCAGCAGCGCTACGGCAGCGCGGCTTTTGGTATCAAACATCAGGCGGTTGATCTCCGCGGCGTTCGCACCGTGCTCCAAAAGGTCCGCCGCGATGCGGTACGTGTTTGCGGAAGCGTTCGGGTAGCGGAAGCAGCCCGTATCGGTGGAAATGCCCGTATAAAGGCAGTCCGCGATCTTCGGCGTGATCTCCGCGCCGAGTGCCGGAATTAAACGCGCGATGAGCTCGCATGCCGCGCCTGCGGTGCCTTCTACCCACGTTTCTCTGGCAAACGGGCGGCAGGACGCGTGGTGGTCGATGGCAAAATCCGTTTTGTCGCCGTAGGGCTCCAAAGAGCCGAGCAGCGTTTTATCGGCCACATCAACCGTCACGATATGCTCCGGCTCGAACTCGCCGTATTCGATGCCCTCAAAAAGATATGTGAATTTCGGCGGCACGGGGTCTGCACAGCGGAACATGACCGATTTGCCGAGCGCGATGAGTGCGCGGCTGAGCGCCGAAGCGCAGCCGAGCGTATCGCCGTCCGGCGAGCGGTGGCTGAGGATCAAAATTTTGTCTGCGCCGCGCAGGAAATGTGCGGCATCCTCCAGATTTGCCATAAGCGTGACCAAGCTTTCGGGCGAAAATTACACCCAAAAGCACTCCTTTCTTTGAATCTTTACGGAAAGCTTATTTTTTCTCGTTTTCAAGGTCGTGCAGAATGCGCGAAATGTTGGCGCTGTACTCAATGGAATCCGTCGCCTTAAAGATCATTTCCGGCACATGGCGCAGCTTTAAGCGGTTTCCGAGCTCGCGGCGTACATAGCCCGCGGCGCTTTTAAGGCCCTTAACGGCATTTTCCGCCGTCTCCATGCCCTCCATGGCGCTGACATACACTGTGCAGTAGGAAAGGTCGTTTGTGACCTCCACACGCACCACACTCAGCATGCAGCCGCTGACGCGCGGATCCTTGAGTTCTCTTAAAATAGCGGAAACCTCACGGCGGATATCCTCCGTGGTTCTGCCCAATTTATAACTCGGCATCGTTTATTCTCCTTTCTCTTCCGGCAGGAAGCGCGCGGAAATGAGCTCCGCTGCAACTTTAAAGCCCGCCTTCAGACTTTCTGTTTCGATCCACTCGCCGCGTGTGTGCTCACCGGCGCCGACGCAAAGGCCGATTGCCGCGGCAGGAATGCCGTTTGCAAGCGGGATGTTGCAGTCTGTGGAGCCGGCATACACGCCCGGGCGCGTGCCGAAATGGTTTTCCACCGCGTCCGCGCACTGTGTTAAAAGTGCGGTCTGACGCGGGTCGTGATTTTCTTTGTTGCCGCAAGGGCGCTCGCCGAGCAGCTCTGCCGTGACGTCTACGCCCTCTGCTTTAAATTCTTCCAGTATTTTCTCAAAATATGCCTTGGCATCCATAAGGCACGCGTAATCGTCCGAGCGCATTTCGTACAGCATTTCCGCCTGTGCCGCGATACTGTTGACGGTCGTGCCGCCCGAAATCGTACCGACGTTGAATGTCGTTTTCGCGCTGCCTGCGGGAATTTTGTATTGATAGAGCTCCGTGATGATGGCAGAAAGGCGCTCAATGGCGTTTACGTTTCCGAAATCGGCAAACGAGTGACCGCCCGTGGTCTTCACTGTGACCTTGTAGCGCAGAGAGCCGACCGCCATGCCGACGATGCCGTCAAGGTAGCCGTCAAATGAAATGACCTGCTCTATGCGCTTGCCGTACCGTGCGTTTAAAGCGCGGCTGCCTTTTAAGTTACCGAGGCCCTCCTCGCACGAGTTCATAACAAATACAATGCCGCCGTTCGTTTTCGGCTTTTCGTTTGCGACATAAGCCGCCATAAGCATAAGCAAAGCGACGTTCGCGGTGTCGTCACCCACAGCGGGGCAGAACCACTTGCCGTCCTTTTCGGTCAGTTCAAGGGGCACAGACTCCGGGAAAACCGTGTCGATATGCGCCATGAAAATTGCGACGGGCACATCGTTTTCGGCGTTATATTCGTAAATGACGTTTTTCGCTTCATCGATAAAAGCGTTTTCCGCGCCGTGGTCCATAAGCCACGCTTTGCAGAATGCGGCACGCTTTTCTTCGTGGTGGCTCGGCGACGGGATCAAGCACAGCGTGCGCAGCAGCTCCAGCGCCGTTTGGTGATTCGCGAGAACGTATTCGTTCAAATTCATAGGGAATGCCTTTCTAAAGCAAAGCCGCGTCCCGCGATGGGGACGCGGCTGAACCGACTTTTAGTCTCTGTACTCTTCCATTTCGTAGGCTTCGAGGATGTCGCCCAGCTTGATGTCGCTGAAGCGCTCCAGCGTAATGCCGCAGTCGTAGCCGTCCTGCACTTCCTTCACGTCGTCCTTGAAGCGGCGCAGGGAAGCAATCTTATCATCGGCAACGATGATGCCGTCACGCACAAGGCGCACCTGCGCGCCGCGCACGATCTTACCGGAGGTGACGTGACCGCCGATGACCATGCCGACGTTCGTGATCTTGTAGACCTCGCGGCACTCTGCCTTGCCGAGGAACACTTCGCGGTACTTCGGTGCGAGCATGCCCTTCATAGCGGATTCAATCTCTTCGATGCAGTCGTAGATAATACGGTAGAGGCGCATATCGACACCGTCGCGCTTTGCGTTCTCTTCTGCGACCGGGTCCGGGCGGACATTGAAGCCGACGATGATGGCGTTCGAGGCGTTTGCCAACATGACGTCGCTTTCGCTGATTGCACCGACCGCGCCGTGAATGACATGCACGCGCACTTCGTCGTTGGAGAGCTTCTCGAGGGACTGACGGACAGCTTCAACAGAGCCCTGCACGTCAGCCTTGACGATGACCTTGAGCTCCTTCATCTCGCCTTCCTTCATCTGCTCGAAGAGGTTATCCAGCGTGACCTTTGTCTGGGAGTTGAACATCTCTTCCTTCTGCTCGGTAAGACGCTGCTCAACGAGCTCACGTGCCAGACGCTCGTCGGAAACGGCGTTGAACGTATCGCCGCCGACCGGCACTTCGTTGAGACCCGTGACCTCAACCGGCACGGACGGACCTGCGCTCTTTACGCGCTCGCCACGCTCGTTCATCATGGCGCGAATACGGCCGACCGTGGTACCTGCGACCACGATGTCGCCGGTATGCAGCGTACCGTTCTGCACGAGGACGGTCGCAACCGGGCCGCGGCCCTTATCGAGGCGCGCCTCAATGACGGTGCCCTTTGCGGCACGGTCCGGGTTCGCCTTGAGCTCCTTCATTTCCGCAACGAGCAGAATCATTTCAAGGAGATCATCAATACCCATTTTGGTGTGTGCGGAAACCGGGATGCACGGCACGTCGCCGCCCCACTCTTCCGGCACGAGCTCGTATTCGGTGAGCTGCTGCTTGACGAGATCCGGGTTTGCGGCCGGTTTATCCATTTTGTTGATGGCAACGATGATGGAAACGCCCGCTGCCTTAGCGTGGTTGATGGCTTCTACCGTCTGCGGCATGATGCCGTCATCGGCTGCGACGACCAGCACGGCGATATCCGTAACCATGGCGCCTCTTGCACGCATGGTGGTGAAGGCGGCGTGACCCGGCGTATCAAGGAACGTAATGTCCTTGCCGTCGATATTGACGCGGTAACGTTTGCGTGGCGGATGGCGTCCAGAATGGAGGTCTTGCCGTGGTCAACGTGGCCCATGACAACGACGACCGGTGCGCGCGGCACAAGGTTTGCATCGTCGTCTTCGCTGTCGTCGATGATGCGGTCTTCGATGGTGACGACGACCTCTTTTTCGACCTTTGCGTGGAACTCATCGGCAATGAGTACGGCGGTATCAAAATCGATGGTGTCGTTGATGGTAGCGAAAACGCCGTTTGCCATGAGCTTCTTGATGACTTCGGCGCTCGTTGCCTTCAGGCGGAGGGCAAACTCGCCGACGGTAATCTCATCCGGCACGGTGATGGTGATGGCCTTCGCCTTGCGTTCTGCCGCGATGCGGTTGAGTCTTTCCGCTTCCGTCTCGCGCTTTGCGCTGCGCGGCTTGCCGCGGCGCTGGCTCTTCTGGTTGATCTTCTGCTTTGCGGCAACGGTGTCGTTCTTCACCTTGTCGTACGCCAGACGGTCGTACTTTTCGTTGTACTTGTCGATGTTGACGTTGACCGTTCTGGTATCGACCACGCGGCGGCGCGGAGCTTCGCTTGCGGACTCCTGTGCCGGAGTGTTGTTGCTCGGCTGGTTGTTCTGCGCAGAACGCTGCGGCTTATTCTGCTGTGCGTTCTGGTTTCTGTTATTGCCGTTATTGTTGCGGCGATCGTTATTTTTGTTGCGATTATTATTGCTATTCACGTTCTGCTTCTTCGGCTCCTGCGTGTTCTTAGCGGTTTTTTCGCTCGGTTTTTCCGCTGTTTTCTCGGCCGGCTTCTCTTCGGTCTTTGCCGCATTGCGCGTTGCAAAGTACGCGTCAAAGTTCTGTGCGGCATGATCCTGCGTGAAGCGGTCAAAAACGATATCGAGCTCGTTTTCTTCTAACGCCGTCATGTGCTTTTTCGGCTCTTTTACGTACTTGCCGAGGATATCCAGCACTTCTTTGTTCGGCACATCCAGATCCTTTGCCACATCATGCACTCTGTATTTAATCATCATATACGCATTTCCTCTCTTTCTCCGTCTGCGATGAGCTGCTTCAGTTTTTCCGCAAATCCGCGGTCACACACGGCAAGCACACCGGCCTTTTTGCCGATGGCTGCGGAAATTTCTTCCATGTTAAACGCAGGCTCCAAAACGGATACATGATACTTTTCCGCTTCAAAGCGCACGTTCTTCTTCGTTTTGTCCGAAAGGTCTGCGGCAAGAATCACAACGCCGCACGCGCCGCTGCGCATGGCTTCCACGGCGGTATCAAAGCCCCAGTTGAGCTTTCCCGCACGTCTTGCAAGGCCCAAAGCGGACAGTGCTCTGTTCATTTTTGCGCCTCGCCCGCCTTTCCTTTCACATCTGTACACAGCTCCTGATACATGGCGTCATACACGGCGTCTTCAATTTTGCAGGAGAACGCGCGTTCAAAGCGCCGCGCCTTCTGTGCCTTTTTCAGACACTCGGGGTCCCTGCAAACGTACGCGCCGCGGCCGGGCTTGCGGCCTGTAAGGTCCAAAGAGACCTCGCCGCCTGTCTGCACACCGTTCTCATCTTCCTTAACGGGGGCGCGCACCACGCGCACCAGTTCCTTTTTCGGCTTCATTTCACCGCATCCCGCACACATACGGAGCGGTATTTTCTTTTGTTTCACGCTGTATCACGTTCCTTTCTGCGAGATGCAAGTTTCAAAAGAGCTTACGCTTCCTCTTCTTCGCCGAAGAAGCCGCTTTCCGGCTTAATGTCGATCTTCCAGCCGGTCAGCTTGGCCGCAAGGCGGGCGTTCTGGCCCTTGTTGCCGATGGCGAGGGAAAGCTGGCTGTCCGGCACGGTAACCTTGCAAACGTGGGAACCGTCCTCTGCCGTTTCAACGGAAAGCACGGTCGCCGGTGCAAGCGCTGCTGCAATGAACTTTGCCGGGTCTTCACTGTAGTCGACAATGTCCATCTTCTCGCCGCCAAGCTCGTTGACGATGTCGGAAACACGCGTGCCGCGTGTACCGATGCAGGCACCCACAGCGTCTACGTCCGGGTTATGGGACATAACGGCGATCTTCGTTCTGGAGCCGGCCTCGCGGGCAACGGCTTTGATTTCTACGGTGCCGTCGAAAATTTCCGGCACTTCCTTTTCAAACAGGCGGCGGATAAGATCCGGGTGCGTGCGGGAGATGATGGCCTTCGGGCCCTTTTCGGTCTCCTTAACGTCTACAACGTAGACCTGTACGTGGTCGCCTTCCTTGACGTTTTCGGTGCCGACCTGCTCTCCCTTCGGCAAAATGGCTTCTGCCTTGCCGATCTTCAGGGACAGCGCACCGGTCTTCGGGTCTACGCGCTCTACAAGGGCGCTGACAAGCTCTTGATGGCGACCCTTGAATTCCTGCATCATCTGGTCGCGCTCGCTGTCACGGATGCCCTGACGGATGATGTTTCTTGCGGTCTGCGCTGCCACACGGCCAAACTGTTTTGTATCGAGACGGTGGCGCACAAAACCGCCGATCTCCGCGCGCGGGTCGTACTGCTTGACGATCTCAAGTGCAATCTCGCGGTTCGGGTTTTCCACTTCCTCTACAATCTCCTTGCGCAGGAACACGTCAAACTTGCCGCTTTCCGGATCCATGTCGATGACAACGTCTTCGTTGCCGTAGCTGTTCTTGCAGGCGGTGGCAATGGCCTTCTTGATCTTATCGATCATGAAATCGACCGGGATGCCTTTTTCCGCTTCGAGGAGCTTCAGAGCCTCAAACAGCTCCTTGCCATCATTGTTCACTTCTTTTTTCTGCGCTGCTTTTTTTGCCATTTTTCAAATTACCTGCCTTCCGGTATTATTCTTTCAAATTTTTGTATTATAAACGGGAGCCTTCCCGGATCAGTCATAATCTTCGATGAGGTTGACGCTGGCACATTCTTTTCTGGTGAACGTGACCGTGGTGTCTTCCTCGGTGATGACCTCAAAATCGCCGTTTTCGGCAACGTCGATGAGGATGCCTTCGAGCTCGCGCACGCCGTTTTCAAGCGGGCGAATGAGCTTTACGCGCACCGGCGCTTCAAGGAAAGCCTCAAAGTGCTCCGGGCGGGTGAGCTTGCGGTTGATGCCGGGCGAGGAGACCTCCAAGGTATATTCCTGCGGAATGGGGTCTTCGCTGTCCAGTACCGGGTTGATGGCGTGGGTGAGGTCTACGCAGTCGTCGATGCCTACGCCGCCTTCCTTGTCAATAAAAATGCGCAGATACCAATCCGCGCCCTCTTTCGTGAACGTAACGTCCCAGATTATGAGCCCAAGCTCCTTTGCGAGCGGCTCTGCCAGCGCGCGCACGATCTCCGTGGTGCTGCCTTTCTTTTTCTCTGCCATACGCAGCTTCCTTTCTCCGCCCGCTTTTCGGCGGCTGTGTCTGTTTTGGATATACACCCTAATACAAACAAAAGAGCGGGTCGCCCCACTCTTTCATCATCCTACTATCTTACCGTAAAGATTATACCACAGCGCCGCCTTTTTTGCAAGGAGAAAAACAAAGTTTTCCGCACAAATACGGGTGTGTTTTTACGTTTTGGCGCGGCATTTTTCACAGGCTGTTTGCCCCTGCCGCGCAAAACAACGTCTGTGCGCTTTATTTCCCGAAAAACACAAAAAACGGACGCGCCACTTTTATGCGGTCACGCCCGTCGTTTGTGTTGTTTTATTCCGCTGCGGATTCAAGCTCGGAGGTCGTGCTCTCTTCCTCATCGCCCTTTACGGGCTTATTCTGCGCGATAACTTCCTTTGCTTCCAGAATCTTCTGGATATCGCTCATGCGCACGGAGCCGGTCGGCTGATCGTTCAGCGTGGCAACGGCGCGGCGTTCGGATGCCGGGTCTGCGTAGAACTTAATCTCCTCGCTCTTTCTGCCGTCGAAGAAATCGTACTTGATTGTGAGGATCGGGTCACCCTGCGGTTCCTGAATCTCCTCGTTCAAAACGGAAACGGCAAGCAGCATCTGGTAGAACGGCTGGTAGTAATCGTAGTTGATTTCCTTGCCGTCCTTCGAGACTTCCAGATCGTAGAATGTGTTCGTCTCGGTGGATTTCTCCTCGTTCTCGATGCGGGTCACGTCGTAGACATCCGTACCGGTGGACGAGGTGAGGGTCACGCGGGAAACGCTCTTGATGTACGGCAGGCGCACGAAGCCGTCGCGCAGGGAATACACTTCAATATTCACCCAAGAGGTCACGGCGCTGTCCGTGATGGTGTAGATCGTTGTGTCGTCGTCCACCATCATGCTGTACAGGTCGCCGGTCTTATCGCCAAGCTTGATGACATGGTGCTCATCGTTCATCGTGTAATCGCACACAGCGACCGGGTTATCCAGACCGTACTTTGCGATGTCTTCTTCCGTAGCGTGTACGGCGAGGACACCGGCAGCCGTCACGTTTTGCAGCTGCTTCACAAAGTCGTCAATCTTGCCGGAGTTCATGCCGGCGTAAATCGGCTCTGTGATGTCGTATGCGAGCACTTCGTCATCGGAAAGACCGAACTGAATTTCTTCCGGATAGTTCCGGCCGGAAAGGTGCAGGCTGTTGATTTCGCTTGTGCTGTCCGTCTCGGTGCCGTCCGTCGCAGTGATGGTCGGCGTCGGAATTGCGATGAGAGACTTATTGAGGAAGTCGTACTTAGACTGCTTCAAATACGTGGAAACGGGCACGATGTACACTTCGTCCTCATACAGCATGTAAGAGCCGGAGGATTCACCGGCTTTATTGCCGATGGTGAACGTCTGGGACGTGCCGTCCGTGTAGTTCATGGTGATCTTGTAGCCTTCGCCGCTGCCGAGACCGTACTCGGAGAGGTCCTCTACCGCACCGATTTTCTTCGTCGGCGTGATGGAGTATAGGCGGTCTGCAAGGCTCTTTACGTTCGAGTAGAGCACATCAAGGTCGTCCCAGCCTTCAATGGTGAACGTCTGCTCGGTGTCGCCGCTCGAGGTGGTCGTTTCCGTCGGGATGATCGTATAGCTGTCGTTCGCGGCGAGGTCTTCAATGCCGATGTTCTTCACGTCTTCGGCGGTCTTATCGATCAGTGTAGGCTCCGTGCTCTCGGAAACGGTGCCGGAACTGTTTGCGTCGTCTTCACTGTCCTTCGGAGACGTGAGGATCAGCGCTGCGGCAGCCGCGCCCAGCACGATGAGCACAACGAGCGTGATGATAATGTATTTTGTGGTTTTCTTCATGGGAAGCAGGTTCCTTTCTTCGACTTACAGATGTCTTCTTCTGAGGAAGATGACAAGGCCGATGACAAGGACGGCAACCGGCACCACAATGGTGAACAACATCATACCAATGCTCCAAGTTACAGCAGAGGAAGCACTAATATCCATTGTATTCGTTTGTGTCTGGTTAACAGTAAGACCTACGCGGGTGTCCGTCGTTCCTGTAAGGTTCTTAATGAGATCCAACGTAGCATCCTTATTGCCAAAGGTGGAGTTGCCCAATAAACTACTTCCATCATAGAAATCCGCTGCACAACCATCAACAACTACATTTGCGCATATTTTACCCTGATTATCCATATAGCGCTGTGCAAATGCAAGAATAGTATATGTGTCCGTTTCCGGTGTTTCGAGAACCTTTTCATCGTTGGAAAGGTAAGCAGTATCACTGGTTTCAATCACAGAATAAGTACTGATATCGTTGTTTGCTGTAAACAACCGCTTTACGGGAGCAGCCTGTACCTTTACAACATTATCATAAGTTTTGCTAAGTACACTATCTGTAACATTTGCAAAAATTGCATACGGCATATTATAAAGAGTGTTATTGGTGTTGCTCTCCAATACCTCCTGAGACTGAGGTTCCATACCCCACTCAGCTAAGAAAGAAGAAAGGTTTGGCATAGAACTCCAGCCAGCATTCGGCGCTGTCATTACATACAGCGTTCTGGAAGAAGCCATTTTCTCGTCACCAAGATAGGCTTCAAGCTTAGAAAGCTCGTCGGACGTATAATCGGTAGTCGGCATACCAAGTACAACGATAGATGCGTCTTCCGGAATTTCATCTGTCAGCATGTTGAACTCTTTGACTTCAAAGTTATTGTCATTTAACAATCCTGTGAAACTCGCAGAGGTTGAGGTCGTAATAGCTTCGCTATGACCCGTTGCGAATGCGACGACCGGAACGGTATCGAGATTGACGAGGTACAGGGCGTTTGCAAGCGCGCCGTCTACCTTGGAGTAGTAGTTATACTGGCCGGTGGAAGAATCCTGCTGGATGCTGAACAGGTCGGTAACGGCGAGCGTCTTGTGGCGCTTATCCGTCTTGACCATGACCTTACCGGTCGTAAGAGAGTCACCGGCATAATCGCTGATGAACTGCGGGTTCATGTCCGGGTCGATGTACTCGACTTTGATCTTGTCGTTCAGCTCATGCAGACGGTCTGCGAGGTTCGCGACCTGACTGTACTTTAAGCTGTAATTGGAATAGACCTCATCGCCGCGGATCGCGTCCTCGGAGCCGATGATGTAAATGGTCGTTTCGTTGACGATCTCCTTTGCCACGTCCGTTGCTTCATCACTCAGGGTATTGAGGCCCTCTTTCGTGAGGTCGAAGTTCATGGACGGAAAACGCGTGGTCAGCGCAGAGACCAGAACGTTGATGACGATAATCACGGCGATAAACACAACCGTGAATACAACGGCCAAAGAGCCGTGCTTGAATTTTTCTTTATGCACCGCGGTCTTTACTGCGGAAAGGTTCGGTTTCTTACTCATCTCTATGCTCCTCCCTTAGTTCCAGCGGCGGCTTTCCACCCTGCGGGCGGTCAGGAACACAAACACAGCCGCCACGCTGATGAAGTACACGCAGCTTGAAACGCTGAATATGCCCTGCGTGAAGGTATCATATCGCGAGGTGAACGAGATCCATGTGAGGATGGTGCCGATGAAGTTGCCGGAAAGCGCAGACGCAATCTGGTCGACGAACATCAGGAAAATGGCAATGACGAACGTGCCGATAGCCGCGATGACCTGGCTGATGGTGAGGCCGGAAATGAACACACCGATGGAGATCATAGCCGCGCCGTACAGCAGCGTGCCGATGTAGTTGCCAAAGAGAATGCCCCACGGGAACGCGGAGGAGAAAAAGCCCATCGTGATGGCCGGCAGCAGTGCCAGGGTGTTCGCGATGAAATACACGCCAAACGCCGCGAGGAACTTGCCCATAACGATGCCCGTCACGCTGACCGGCGCCGTGATGAGCGCCTGGTCGGTCTTATTCTTGCGGTCATCGCTCATGCTGCGCATCGTGATGATCGGCATGATCATCATGCTGAACATAAACATGGTGCTGAACACCTGCGTGATGTACGAGCTGGAGCCGATGGCCATAACCTGATAATAGAAGAAGCCGTAAAGCGCAAGCAGCGCCGCCACGACGACATAGCCGACCGGGGAAGCGAAGTACGCTCTCATCTCTCTTTTGAATATTGCTCTCATTTCTCTGCATCCTCCTTCGTTTCAGCCTCTTCGGGCTCAGATGCTTCGGTATTTTCGGGTTCTGTTTCCACTTCAACCTCAGGCTCTGCCGGAGCCGCGTGGGAAGCATCGCCGCTTGTAAGCTGCAGGAAGACTTCCTCCAGCGTGAGGTCTGTGTTTCTCAAAGCCAGCAGCGGCCAGCCCTTGCGGGTGAGCAGTGCAAACAGGTTGCGGCGCAGGTCGTAGTTCGGCTCGCCCTCGATGGAAATCTCGAAGACGCCCTTTTCCTTCTCGCCGAGGGAGTAAACCTCCACAATGTGCTCCATGCCGCGGATGGCCTGCAGAATTTCGCTTTCCGGGCCGTCAATGCGCGCAATGATGCGGTGCTCTGCGGAAAGGTCGTGCGCCAACGTATCCGTTGCGCCGTCCGCCACAAGGCAGCCGTTGTTCATGACAATCACGCGCTCGCACACGGCCTGCACTTCGGGCAGGATGTGGGAGGACAGAATAATCGTGTGGTTTCTGCCGAGGCTCTTGATGAGGTTGCGGATCTCGATGATCTGCTTCGGGTCAAGGCCGACGGTGGGCTCGTCCAGAATGAGGACAGGCGGGTTGCCGAGCAGAGCCTGCGCAATGCCGACACGCTGCTTGTAGCCCTTAGACAGGTTGCCGATGAGACGAGTGTAGACGTTGTCAATCTTCGTCAGGCGGCAGATCTCGCCGATATGCTGCTTGCGGTCGAGCTTGACGCCCTTCAGCTCATACATGAAGTTGAGGTACTCTTTGACCGTCATATCCATGTAAAGCGGCGGCAGCTCCGGCAGGTAGCCGATGAGCTTTTTCACTTCGTTCGGGTTTTCCAGGGTATTTTTGCCCTGTACCGTGACCGAACCGCTCGTGGCGGAAAGGTACCCGGTGATGATATTCATGGTTGTGGATTTACCTGCACCGTTCGGCCCGAGGAAGCCGACGATGGTGCCCTCTTCAACCGTGAAGCTGACATTGTTCAGCGCGGTATTTGTACCGTAGCGCTTCGTGAGGTTTTTGACCTCGATCATGTTTGATGACCATCCTTTCTCTGCGGGACGGAAATATGTACCCGGGAAATTCCCGTGCAAAGTCCTCCCCAATAGCGCCCGCGCAGCTGCGCGTCGCTCGAAACGGTTTTGAACATGCGATGAACCTTTTGTGGAAAAAGGGAGACCGCTTCCGGAACCGTTTAGATCCTCTGTTTTGGGTTTCCGCGCCCCTATGCAGGGCAGCGGAAGCGCACAAATTATCATACCGCAGTTTTCGCCGTTTTGCAATAGCCATGCTGTATTTCGGGCAAAAAATTAAGTCAACACTGCATAAAGAACGTGCTTTGCGCAGTGTTGACTTAACAAAACAAACGATAACTTTAGTTATCCGCATTATAGCGGCTTTCTGTGACGGCTATGTGAAAAAACAATTTGCAAGTATGAACAAAATGTGAACTCTTCACAAACCGTACACTGTCTGTACACACGCGGTATTTCAAAAAATCATTCGCCGCGCAGCAATGCGATCTCGGCGGGGATG
>OMDR01000765.1_pt1 | contig 19120 bp, 10 predicted proteins | sample 1645251 | NCBI WGS metagenome assembly OMDR01 (sample SAMEA103958142, study PRJEB25191) | human gut metagenome | biome: human-associated habitat [ENVO:00009003]; feature: intestine environment [ENVO:2100002]; material: feces | place: Germany | collected 2013/2015 | reverse complement strand
AACTCTACAATCAAATGATCTTTTTCAACCCCTCTCCTTAGAAACTATCGTTTCTTCGGTGTCTCCTCTATATGGCTAACATAGTACCCCGTAATACTACGGGACACGGCAGGGGAGGAGTAGTACGCTTTGTACAGAAATTTAAGCAAGAATCAACCTTTCACCGAAAAGTCCGGAATGTGTTTGTCGGCAAGTGATTGCTAAAATTCATGCCTACCCTACGGATTTTCTACTGGATCGAAAAAACTATGTGTGAAGGAGGAATCAGTAATTGCTGAAATTCTGGGGTTTGATGACGAACCCTACTCTCAGGCGAGAATGGAATTTGTTATAGTCGAGCAGTCCTTCGCCATAACCGTTGTAATATTGTATAAAGAAGTATTGGTTTTCGTTGGGGAATAAGCGGGCATTCAGTTCGATAACGGTGTTGAAATTGAAATTCCAGCCGCTCCGCTTGGTGAGAATAACGGTAGCCCCGAACCGACGATTGTCGCTTATGTAACTGCCTGCTAATTGAAAAATACCGCAGTATTTGAGGATATCCCGGTTGTTCCCGCTGTCGATGATAGGTATCCATGTTTTGAATTGAAGCTCTACATTGCGATCTACGGCGAGCGCACCCATAAACGAGATTTTATTCCAACTGCGAGACCAAATGCTGTCTTTCCCGTTCGATTCATGCTCGATCAGGAGCGAGACTTGTCCGATAAGTCTATTTCGATGTATGACCAGATGCGATAGCCCTATGCCGGGATTGAAGTTGAGATCGTACATCGGGAGAGATTCTTGAAAGACATTCCAAAATGCTTTTTGCGTATAGGTTATAAAGAGGTAGGTGTCGAATGGAAGTTTACTTTTTGTAAGTCTCTGGCTGATGCTTAGTTGGAATTTTACATCGGAATTTTTATTGGTCGGTTTGCTCCCGATGGTCGTACCCCCGATAAAGTAGTTATCTTTGTATAGTGAAAAATAAGGTCTTTTGTCCAGCTCTTCACGCACGCTGTCGGGATTGTATCGGGGGACATCGTTTCGGATTTGGGTAAAACCCGGAATGCAGAGCAGAACTATCAGCAGGAAGATAAACAATCGTTTCATATACAAATATAACAAATGGTGGGAGAAATGAAAAATGAACTTGTTCATTTTTTTATTTCGAACCGCATCTATATCCGATACATTCCGATATAGATAATTGTGCAAATATATGCTATATCGGCTTTATTTTATAGGTAAAAAGCTCGTTCTTTTTCGCCGGTTTTTCCATTGTTGTCGGGTTTTATACTTTGTTTTGCCCGGATATTGTTTTGCTCCTCCCGTAAAATCCAGTACATTTGCAAGAAATGAAAATGTTTTTTGCATGAATAAAATAGGTGCGGTACTGTGTATTTGTGTCCTTTTGCTGTCGGGTTGCGGCGGCAAGGATAACGAGTTTGTCGTGGAGGGAACTATCAATAATTTAGGAGGACGCCCTATTTATGCCGTTTATAGTCTTGAAAACGGCATTGTCGTAGATACTCTCCGTCCGCAGAATGGTTTTATCACATTCAAAAACTCGGCTTCGGAACTTATTCCCATACAGTTTTATTATTTCGATAAAACGTCCTTGACCAAGATATATGTGCAGAACGGCGACCGGATAGAATTGTCGGGCGACGGGCAGGATCCTTTCGGGTTGAGAGTGAAAGGAAGTTCTCTAAATAAGGATTTGTTTAAGTTCAATCAAGAGAATAAAGAGTTGTTGCAGTCTTGGTCGGCAGAAAGGAACATTTCGGCATCGGGAATGAGAACCCGGCGATACGAGCAGTTGAGCAAGGAGCTGCAAGGCGTTGTGGCAAAGTATGTAGGCGAACATAAAGATTCGCCCGTGAGCGCTATTTTGTTAGATGATTATGTATTGGGAAGGGTGAGCGATGCGTTTTGCGATTCGTTGATCGGTTTGTTGGACGACCGTGTACTGTCGGCTCCGCCGGCCACAGCATTGGAAATGTATCGACAATTTGAAACCATACAGAAGAGTGACACCGTATTACCTTATTTATCATTGACTACGGTGGCCGATACGACCGAACTGCTGAATCCCCGAGAAGCCCAAGCGACCCTGCTTTGTTTTTGGGCTGCCGAGACACCCGGAACACAGAGGTACAGCGGCTTTTTAAGGGAGATAGCAGAACGATACGATTCGTTGGTGCGGGTCGTGGAAATTTCGCTGGATAGGGACAGCGCCGTATGGAAGGAGCGAATCGAGTCCGATTCGGCCGTATGGGCCCAGCGGTGGGCGAAAGGCGGTTATCTTTATCCGGGGGTGAAAGAGCTTCATATTCAAAGCATACCTTATCTGTTGGTCGCCGACTCTTTGGGGCGGATTGTCGCCAGAGGGCTTTCGCCCGACTCTTCGAGAGTTTATATCGAACGTTTAGTAACACCATAACCTATTATTGCAAAATCTATTACTATGTTGGTGAAAGTTTTTGGCGCAGCCGTGCAGGGTATCGATGCTCTTGTAGTGACTATCGAGGTAAACTGTTCGCAGGGTATCCGTTTCTTTATGGTGGGATTGCCCGATGCAGCCGTGAAAGAGAGCCACGAGCGGATTGTCTCGGCCGTGGAACATAACGGTTACAGATTTCCGAGGAAACAGGTAATCGTGAACATGTCGCCTGCCGATATACGCAAGGAAGGTGCGGCGTATGATTTGCCTTTGGCTGTGGGGATTTTGGCGAGCGACGAGAAGATAGAAACGGGTAAATTGAGCGAGTATATGTTGATGGGGGAGTTGTCTCTCGACGGCTCCATTCTTCCTATCAAGGGGGCGTTGCCCATAGCTATCAAAGCAAGGGAGGAGGGTTTCAAGGGGTTGATTATTCCCAAAGCTAATGTTCGCGAGGCCGCGGTAGTCAATCATCTCGATGTGTATGGCGTAGAGAATATCACTGAGGTGATTCGTTTCCTGAACGGGGAGATCGAGCTGGAACCGACGGTGATCGATACTCGTGCGGAATTTTTCAAGGAATACACCCATTTCGATTTGGATTTCAGCGATGTCAAAGGTCAGGAGAGTGTCAAAAGGGCTTTCGAAGTAGCGGCAGCCGGCGGACATAACATCATACTCATAGGGCCTCCGGGCGCCGGAAAATCGATGATGGCGAAGCGGTTGCCTTCTATACTTCCGCCTCTCACATTGCAGGAAGCACTCGAAACGACCAAGATACATTCGGTCGCCGGACGCATGGAGAGGGGTAGTTCGCTGTTGTCGCAAAGGCCGTTCCGGGCGCCGCATCATACCATATCGCCGGTAGCGTTGGTGGGCGGCGGGGCTTTTCCCCAGCCGGGTGAAATTTCATTGGCACACAACGGGGTGCTTTTTCTCGACGAGTTGCCCGAGTTTTCACGTCAAGTACTCGAAGTAATGCGCCAACCGCTCGAAGACCGCAAGATAACGATAGCACGTGCGAAATACTCGATAGAATATCCCGCCGGGGTGATGTTGGTCGCTTCGATGAATCCCTGTCCCTGCGGATATTATAATCACCCGGAGAAAGAGTGTATATGCAGCCCAGGAACGATACAACGTTATTTGGGAAAAATTTCGGGCCCTCTGCTCGATCGCATAGACATGCAAGTGGAGATCGTTCCCGTCCCGTTCGAGAAAATCTCCGACACCCGTCCGTCGGAGTCGAGCGAGTCGATTCGTCGACGAGTCATTGCCGCAAGAGAAATTCAAGCCGCACGCTTCGCCGACTATCCCGGCATTCACTGCAATGCCCAAATGACTACCCGGCTGCTGAACCAATTCGCTGTCCCCGATGAGGCGGGATTGAAACGGCTGAAAGATGCGATGAACCGTTTCCACCTGTCGGCACGGGCCTATGACCGTATTTTGAAAGTAGCACGTACCATTGCCGATTTGGAAGGTAGCGAAGGGGTACAGGTGCAACACATCAACGAAGCGGTGAATTACCGAAATCTCGACCGGGAAAATTGGGGGGATAGGTAGAAATTGTTTATCTTGCAGACCTATATTAAAGTATAGTGAAACTCAGATATAACGATATGAAGAACATAACCGTATTTTTGGCATCCAGCGACGAGTTGAAAAACGACCGTAACAGTTTCCATTCGTTGGTGGCTTCTTTGGACGAAATTTTCGAGCCTCGGGGATATCGCATAAGGTGCAGACGTTGGGAAGATTTTTCGGCATTTTGCACCGGAACCCGTACTCAGGACGACTACAACCGCATAGTACGTGCCAGCGATATTTGTATCTGTATGTTTCATCGCAAAGCGGGAGAATACACCATAGAGGAGTTCAATCAAGCCTTAGACGAATATGTGAAGAATCAGAGTCACCCCAAGACATTTGTCTATATTCGAGCCTTGATAGAAGGTGAAATGGAAGACGAGGCATTGAAACGATTCAAGGAAGATTTGTTCGATCGGGTGGGGCATTATTGGTGCAACTATGCCACCGACGATGCCATGAAGTTGCATTTTGTCATGCAGTTGGAGCGGATCATTCCATCGGTATCGGGCAACGCTTCCGTAACCGAGGGTAACCACTTTAAGATAGAGAACGGAGTCGTTTCGCTTTACGGCCACAAGATAGCCGAACTGGACAATCTCTCTTTTGCCGCCGAGAATCCGGAATACCTTTCGTTGAAAGAGTCCATTGCCCGATTGAATACAGAGATCGCCCGACTAAGAGCGACCGGTGTCGCCGAGCTTCAACCGATGATTGACGAGAAACAAGCGGAACTATACAAGAAAAGGGAAAGTCTCAACCGATTGGAGTGCCAGCTGTTCGATCTTGCTCTATCCATCAACAAGCTGATCGGGAGCGGAACGCCGGTGAGCGAGCGCAAACGGTTGGCGATAGAGATGTTCGAGCGAGGGAACAGCAAAGGGGTCGTGGAGATTTTGAATGAAAAAGATATCGCCGCCGATGCCGCTCAGGCTTGCAAAGAGATAGAGCAAGGAAAACTACTGGTCGATTCCGGTCGGTCGCTTATCGAGGCGGGACTTCAAAAGACACGATCGTTGGCCGAGGAGTATGTTTTGCGGGCAAAGGCTTTGATGACAGACTATGCAGAGCCTCGTCGCTTCGAATTGGCTTGCCATGCCTATGAGCAGGGTATCGAGCTGATCAGAGCCAACCTTTCGGAGGAAGAGTTGGCAAAAAGTTTGTTTGAGTATGGTTGTTTTTTACAGACAAACAAACGATACGATTTGGCGGAAGCTCGTTATCGAGAAAATTTAGACATTTGCCAGCGACTTGCGGCCATTAGTCCACAGGCCTACGAGCCGAGTTTGGCAATGGTTCAAAATAACTTAGGCCTTTTGTGCAGCGATACCCAACGTTATGAGGATAGCGAAGAGATGTATCTCTCTGCCGTGGAGATTTATCAACGGTTATCCGTAGTGAATCCACAGGTTTACGAGCCGGATTTGGCAATGATACAAAATAATTTAGGCAATTTGTACAGAGATACCCAACGTTATGAGGAAAGCGAGGAGATGTGCCTCTCCGCCATGGAAATTTATAGACGACTCGCAGCGGTGAATCCACAGGTCTACGAGCCGGGCTTGGCGAGGACACAATATAGCTTAGGCTGTTTGTATTACAATATCCAACGTTATGAGGAGAGCGAGGAGATGTATCTCTCTGCCTTGGAGGTTTATCAACGGCTTACGGCAGTGAATCCACAAGTGTACGAGCCGTATTTAGTACGAGCGTGCAATAACCTTTCATTCTTATTTCTCGCTCAGAGCAATTTTGAAGAAGCTGAACGGTATGCCCGTGAGGGAGCAAAATATGATTCTACTCATCATACCATTTATACAAATCTTGCGGCATCCCTTCTTCTTCAAGGTCGATATGCCGAGGCGGAAGAGATATACCTGCGATACAAGGAAGAGTTAAAAGAGGACTTTCTCTCGGATTTCGAAGATTTCTATCAACGGGGAATTATTCCCCCGGAACGGGAAGACGATGTGGAACGGATAAAAAAGCTGTTGTCGAAATAGGCAGAGACATACATTCGATCGAGATCGCTGCGGGTGCGGATTAGGGAGTGTAACGCATCATTGGATAAACGAGCCGAGTCGCTTGTATACTATACAGAAAAACAGAATTTGGATATGGAAACAAAGAAAAACACACGTCTGTTGTCATTGGATACCCTTCGGGGATTCGATATGCTTTTTATTATGGGTTTCGCCCCGTTGGTAGTCGCCTTGAATGCCTTGCACCCGACGGCGGTGGGCGATGTCATAGCGGGGCACATGCGGCACGTCCCGTGGGACGGGTTTACCCAACACGATATGATATTCCCTCTGTTCTTGTTTATCGCAGGTATATCTTTCCCGTTTTCATTGGCCAAGCAAAGGGGGAGCGGATCGAGCGACAAACACATTTACCTGAGGGTTCTCCGCCGGGGTGTCACCCTCGTTTTGCTGGGATTCTTGTATAACGGATTCTTACAGTTGAATTTCCCCGATGTGCGTTTGGCTAGCGTTTTGGGGCGTATCGGGCTGGCGTGGATGTTCGGGGCTTTCATTTACATGAGTTTGAAAAAGTCGGTACAATATGGTTTGATTGTCTTTATCTTGGTGGGTTATTGGTTGCTGTTGGCTTTTGTGCCGGCTCCCGATGCTGCGGGGGCTTCTCCTCTTTCTATCGAAGGGAATCTGGTCGGATATATCGATCGGCATTGTTTGCCGGGGAAATTGATATACGGTAATTTCGACCCGGAGGGCCTGTTGAGCACGCTTCCGGCGATAGTCACGGCATTATTGGGAATTTATGCGGGGGAAATCGTCCGTTCTACCCGCTTGGGAAGCGGAGAGAGAAAGAGTTTGCTGTTGTCGGGAATCGGTGTTGTGTTGGTCGTCATAGGGCTGATTTGGAATACCGTATTCCCGATTAACAAAATGCTTTGGAGCAGTTCGTTTACCTGTTTCGTGGGAGGGCTTTCGTTCTTGTTATTCGCTTTGTTCTATTATATCGTCGATGTGAAAGGGTGGAAATCGTGGACTCTCTTTTTCCGAGTGATAGGACTAAATTCGATAACGATTTATCTGGCGCAGCAGGTGGTAGGATTTTCTCACATGAATAAGTTTTTGTTCGGAGGTATGTCCCAATGGGTGGGAGAATGTGCCGGCGAGCCTGCCGGTGCGGTCGTCCTTCGTGCAGGATATGTCGCTTGTTGCTGGTTCTTCCTTTATTTTCTGTATCGGAAAAATATTTTCCTGAAAGTATAGTTTGTCGGTGGTGAACTCGTCCCATCTCATCTACGATGAGCGGGGGAGAGAAGTCTTGTCTCTGTTGCTCTTATTGCTGGTATTTCTTTAACCCCCTCCGTCCTACGCTATATTTTGCGTTGTAAAACACCCCGTAGTGCTACGGGACACGGCAAGGGGAGGAGTGAAATGTTTCGAATGTTACAAGGTCTGGCGGGAGGAGGGAGAGAGCTGTTTCAATAGAGAAGCATAAATCTTACTCGTCGTTTTAAGAGCTGACTTTTTGTTTTTCGAAACGCAGGGGAGAGGAGGAAACGGGGAGTGGCAGCGATGAAGTGAGGAATAGAAAAAAATAAAAACAGTTTCTTACATTTTTTTAATTTCACAATTCCGGTCGAAAATGTTATCTTTGTTTCTCTTAAACAGGATTATTCATACGAATATAAAAGAAATATATCGTGGCCAAGGAAATTGTCGAAACTCCGCTGATGAAACAGTATATCGAGATGAAAGCCAAGCATCCCGATGCGATATTGCTTTTCAGGGTGGGGGACTTTTATGAAACGTTTTCGGACGATGCTTTGGTGGCATCGGAAATATTGGGGATTACATTAACTCGCCGGGCAAATGGAGCCGCCCAGTATGTGGAGTTGGCCGGTTTTCCCCATCATGCTCTCGATACTTACCTTCCTAAATTGGTGCGTGCCGGGAAACGGGTGGCTATTTGCGAACAGCTGGAAGACCCGAAACTGACAAAAAAATTGGTCAAGCGCGGCATTACGGAATTGGTAACACCGGGCGTGTCTATTAACGACAATATTCTCGATCACCGAGAGAATAATTTCTTGGCGGGTGTTCATTTCGGGAAAGGTAACAAAGTGGGTGTGGCTTTTCTCGATATATCGACGGGTGAGTTCTTGACCGCCGAGGGAGATTTCGACTATGTGGACAAGCTGTTGGGCAATTTCTCTCCGAAAGAGGTGCTGTTCGAACGCACGAAACGGAAATTGTTCGAGGAGCATTTCGGTTCCCGTTTTTTTACTTTCGAGTTGGACGATTGGGTTTATACCGAGGATGCCGCTTCGGATCGCTTATTACGTCACTTCGAGACGAAAAACCTCAAAGGTTTCGGAATTCACAATATGCCCAACGCCATTATCGCCGCGGGGTCTCTGCTTCATTATTTGGATATTACACAGCATACGCAGATTTCGCACATTACATCGCTGTCTCGTATCGAGGAGGAGCGATATGTGCGATTGGATAAATTCACGGTGCGGAGTCTCGAATTGCTTTCTCCGATGAACGAAGGGGGAAAGAGCCTGCTCGACGTGATAGACCGGACTGTCACCCCGATGGGGGCACGTATGCTCAAACGGTGGGTTGTCTTTCCGTTGAAAGATGTGAAGCCTATCGAGGATCGGTTGAACGGAGTGGAGTTCTTTTTCCGCCACCCCGAAGTTAGGGAGGTTATCGATCCGCAACTCGATACGATAGGCGATATGGAACGCCTCATTTCGAAAGTGGCGGTGGGGCGTATTTCGCCTCGCGAGGTGGTTCAGTTGAAGGTGGCATTGTCGGCGATAGAGCCTATCAAGGCTGTTTGCGAGCAGAGCGATGAACCTGTATTGCAACGTATCGGGGAGCAACTGAATTGCTGTACGATCATCAGGGACCGAATCGAACATGAAATTAATCCCGATGCGCCCAATTTGGTGAATCGGGGAGGAATTATCCGCAAGGGTGTGAACGACGAACTCGACGAGTTGCGAGAGATTTCCTATTCGGGGAAAGACTATTTGTTGCACGTGCAGCAGCGCGAGAGTGAGAAAACGGGTATTCCCAGCTTGAAAATCGGGTATAACAACGTATTCGGGTATTACATCGAAGTGCGCAATACTCACAAGGACAAGGTTCCTTCCGATTGGATCAGAAAGCAGACGTTGGTGAGCGCAGAGCGTTATATCACCCAAGAGTTGAAAGAATACGAGGAGAAGATTTTGGGGGCAGAAGAGAAGATTCTTTCATTGGAAACGCAGTTGTTCAATGATTTGATTCTTGCATTGACGGAGTATATTCCTGCCATACAACTCGATTCCAATCTCATTGCGCGGCTCGACTGCTTGTTGTCGTTCGTGAAGTCGGCCGTGGAAAACCGGTATATTCGTCCCGAAGTAAACGATTCGCTGGTTATCGACATCAAGGAAGGACGTCACCCGGTTATCGAGAAACAGTTGCCGCCGGGCGAACCCTATATCAGCAACAGTGTCGAGCTCGACAACGACAAGCAGCAAATCATGATGATAACGGGACCCAACATGGCCGGTAAATCGGCGTTGTTGCGCCAGACCGCTTTGATTGTTCTGATGGCTCAGATAGGAAGTTTCGTTCCGGCCGAGGCCGCTAAGATAGGTATTGTAGACAAGATTTTCACTCGTGTGGGGGCATCGGACAATATCTCGCTCGGCGAATCTACCTTTATGGTCGAGATGACCGAGGCCGCCGATATTCTCAACAATCTGTCGGAGCGGAGTTTGATTCTGTTCGACGAGTTGGGACGGGGAACGAGTACTTACGACGGTATATCTATCGCGTGGGCTATTGTCGAGCACATACACGAACACCCCAAAGCTCGTGCCAAAACATTGTTCGCTACCCATTATCACGAGCTGAACGAAATGGAACGTACTTATAAACGCATTGTCAATTATAACGTTTCGGTAAAAGAGGTCGACAACAAGGTGATATTCTTGCGGAAATTGGTACGCGGCGGGAGCGAACACAGTTTCGGTATCCATGTGGCGAAGCTGGCCGGTATGCCCCAGAGCATCGTCAAGCGGGCCAACCAGATATTGAAACAGTTGGAGTCGGAGAACCGTCAGAACGGTATCGCCAAGCCTACCGCCGAAATCGCTTCGTCGAGAGGTGGCATGCAGTTGAGTTTTTTCCAACTGGACGACCCTGTGCTTTCACAGGTTCGGGACGAAATTTTACAGGTCGATATCAATAACCTTACACCGGTAGAAGCATTGAATAAACTGAACGAAATACGAAAAATAATCACCGGGAAATAGAACGGTTTGTTTATGATGAAGAGAAGCGATTTTGAAATTATGGCGCCGGTGGGTTCGTACGATTCTTTGACGGCGGCCATACAGGGAGGGGCCGATTCGGTATATTTCGGTATCGAGGGGCTGAATATGCGAGCCCGTTCGTCGAATAATTTTACGATAGACGATTTACACGAGATCGTGCGTATTTGTAACGAGCATCACATAAAGAGTTATCTGACGGTCAATACCGTTATCTACGACGAAGATATACCTCTGTTACATCGTATTATCGATGCGGCGAAGGAGGCCGGGCTCTCGGCTATTATCGCCAGCGATGTGGCGGCTATGACCTATGCCCGCGAGATAGGGGTAGAGGTGCATTTGTCGACCCAGCTGAATATTTCCAATACCGAGGCGTTGCGATTCTATGCCCGTTTTGCCGATGTGGTGGTACTGGCTCGGGAGTTGAATATGGAACAGGTAGCCCGTATTCACGAAGCCATTTTGCGGGATCGTATCGTGGGGCCGGGCGGAGAACCGGTACGTATCGAGATGTTCTGTCACGGGGCATTGTGCATGGCTGTGTCCGGCAAATGCTATTTGAGTCTTCACGAAATGAATGCTTCGGCGAATCGAGGGGCTTGTATGCAGATTTGTCGCCGTTCATACGAAGTGAAAGACAAGGAGACCGGTAACGAGTTGGAAGTGGATAACGCTTACATCATGTCGCCGAAGGACTTGAAAACGATACATTTCCTGAACAAACTGATCGATTCGGGGGTGCGGGTATTTAAAATCGAGGGTCGTGCAAGGGGACCGGAATATGTGCGTACGGTCGTTTCGTGTTACAACGAGGCCATCGAGTCTTATTTGAACGACGACTTTACCGACGAGAAGGTCGCACAGTGGGACGAACGGCTCGCTACCGTCTTTAATCGAGGGTTTTGGAACGGATATTATTTGGGTCAGCGCTTGGGCGAATGGACTCACAATTATGGCTCGGGAGCCACGAAACGAAAGATATATATAGGCAAGGGCGTGAAGTATTTTTCCAACCTCGGTGTGGCCGAATTTCTCATGGAGAGCGGTTCGTTGAGCGTGGGAGACGAGATACTCGTCACCGGCCCGACGACCGGTGCGCTTATCCGCAAGGTGGAGGAGATACGAGTCGATTTGAAACCGGTACAAAAGACGGTAAAAGGCGAGCGGTTCTCGATGCGTATCGATGAGAAGATACGACCGTCGGATAAATTATTTAAATGGGTGGATAGTTCGGAACTTAATACAAAATAAAGATGTTCATGAAACGGGCGATAGTTATACTTTGTGGAATCGTATGCACCGGACAGCTTTTGGCCGCCAAGCCGGGAATCCCGGCTTATAACGATGACAGGGCTTTGATAGATAGGGGAATCTTTCTCTTTCAAGAGAAGAACTACGCGGGTTGTGCCGATGTGATGAAAGAGGCTTGTGAAGGCGATTTGTCGCCTGAGCAGCGGGAAACGGCCGACTGGTATATCGCTCTTTCGGAAGCCCGCAATTATTCGCCGCAGGCTGTACGGCGGTTAACGGATTTTTTGCGAAATTATCCGGATTCTAAACATACTTTGCAGGCTCGGTTGGCATTGGCCGATTATTATTACGACAGCCAAGATTATGCAAAAGCCTTGAAAACCTATCAGACGGTAAATGTGAGTCTGTTGACCGGCGACGAGGAGGACCGGTGGGGATATCGCACGGCATGTTCTTTGTTGAAGACCGGTAATCCCGATGCGGCGAAACCGCTGTTTCAGCTTCTAATCGGGAAAGAGAGATTTCGGACAGGAGCCACGTTCTACCTTTCGTATATACAGATGAACGAGGGAGACGATAGAGCCGCTTTAAGCGGATTTTCGAAAGTGGCGGACGACAGGAGTTTCGGCTATGCCGCACGGCTGCACATGTTGCAGATTTATTTCGGGCAAAAACGTTTCGCACAGGTATTGTCCGAGGGTAAAGCGTTGTTGTCCCGTCCGTCTTCCGATGCCGACTTATACACCGAGCTTCTTCGGTTGCTCGGCGAAAGCGCTTATCAAGAAGGTGGCGATGAAGCGGCGACGGAATATTTGGAAAGGTATTTGCAACGATGTCGCAAACCCGAACGCTCTTCTCTTTATGTCATGGGTGTCATGGCCTATCGCCGGGGAGAAGATGGCGAGGCGATCGATTATTTGGGGCGTGTGACCGGCGTGGACGATGCTCTTTCTCAAAATGCTTATCTTTATATCGGGCAAGCCTATTTGCGAGCGGGAGATAAAAATAATGCCCGCATGGCGTTCGAGATGGCTTCACAAGGAAATTACGACCGTCAGGTTCGGGAAACGGCGCTTTACAACTATGCGCTCTGCCTGTATGATCGCACGGCTTCGCCTTTCGATAACTCGGTGGGTGTGTTCGAACGTTTCTTGAACGAGTTTCCCGGTTCTCGCTATGCCGACAAGATTAACGACTATTTGGTAGAGGTTTACATGACGACCCGTAATTATCGGTCGGCACTGGCGTCTATCGATAAAATACGGAAGCCCGACGGGAAAATACTCGCCGCCAAGCAGCGCATTCTTTTCCAGTTGGGGACAGAGGCTTTCACCAATGCCCGTATCGCTGATGCCGAAAGTTTGTTTAGCCGGGCGATCGCTGTGGGAAACTATGATACCGATATACGGGGTAAGGCTGCGTTTTGGCTCGCCGAGTGCCAATATCGTCGGGAACAATACGATATCGCTGCCCGGAATTATTCGGCATATCTTTCTTCCAGCAAGGACAAGCGGAGCGAAATGTATTCGCTGGCTTGGTACGATTGGGCCTACTGTCAGTTCAAACAACATAACTTCTCGCAAGCCCTCGACGGTTTTTCCCGGTATGTCTCTGTACAGACCGGAGGAAATCGAAGCATGCTTGCCGATGCCTATTCCCGGATAGGCGATTGCTATTATTACGCCCGTCGGTTCGCCGATGCTGAGCAGTATTATGCCCGGGCCCAAGAGACCGATGTCGCGAACGGAGATTATGCCCTTTTTCAAAAAGCTTTCATGGCGGGATTGCAGAGGAATCACGAACGCAAAATAGAGTTGTTGGACAAATTGATTGTAGATTATCCCCGTTCGGGGTATCTGGCGAACGCATGGTTCGAAAAGGGACAGGCTTATACGATATTGAATAGGAATAACGATGCTATCGTATGTTACAAACAGTTAATCGCCGATTATCCCCAGAGCGCGATTGCCCGCAAGGGAGGTTTGCAGTTGGGTATGGTCTATTTCAATAACGGGCAGACAGACGAATCGGTGGCTGCTTACCAGCAAGTGATAGAGCGTTATCCGACCAGCGAGGAGGCTCGCATAGCGGTCGCCGACCTCAAATCGGTATATGTAGAGAAAGATGCAATCGATGCCTACGCTAACTATCTGAACAGCGTGGGACGGTCGGAACAGGCCCCTGTGAGCGAATTGGATTCTTTGTCGTATATGGCAGCCGAGCGCACTTATATGACGGGGAAAGGTATCGCTTCGTTGGAGAAGTATGTACGAAATTATCCGTCGGGCGCGTTTTTGATTCCGGCTAATTACTATATCGGGAAAGCATCGTTTGCAGCGAAAGACTACGACAAAGCTCTTCCGGCGTTCGACTATGTGGTGACGAACAGTCCCGACGGCGAGTTTGCCGAAGAAGCATTGGCCCGCAAGTGCGAGATACTTTATTTGAAAGCTCGTTATGACGAGGCTTTTGCCGGATTCAAGGAGTTGGAAAAGAAAGCGACTGTCGGAGAGAACAAACAGGCCGCCCGGTTGGGTATGCTTCGTATTGCCCGAAATAAGCGGCAATATGGCGGGGTGGTAACAGTTGCCGACAAGTTGTTGAGCGAAAGCAAACTTTCTCCCGATTTGCGGCAAGAGATTTTGTTTGCTCGTGCCGATGCCTATTTCCATACGGGAAAGGGAGAAAATGCGGCCGATGACTGGCGGGAGCTTTCGAAAGATACCCGTTCGATTTACGGGGCGCAAAGTGCCTATTTATTGGCCCAATATCAATTCGACAACAAAGCGATCGATACGGCCGAAAAGACGCTGAATACTTTTATCGACAAAGGTACTCCCCACAATTATTGGTTGGCTCGGGCATTCTTGCTTATGGCCGACATTTATGAAAAACGGGGCGAGACTTTCCAAGCCCGTCAATATTTGCAAAGTTTGCGGAATAACTATCCGGCCAGCGACGACGATATTATTTCCCGGATAGATAAGAAGTTGAGCGAGTTGGGACAAACAGAGTAGTTGAACGATACAATATGTATGGCTTATGAAACGGTTTTCTTTTTTAATCATATCGGTTTTCCCATTCTTCCTGTCGGCACAGGTACGTTCCGATTCGTTGCGGCGGGAAGTAACCATAGAAAAAGATTTTACACCTATCGTGCGCGATGCGTCTAAAATCAATACATTGCCCGAAGTGGAAGCACCGACGGTAACCAAACAATCTATACGGTATAGCGACTGGACGGTTCCGGCTCCCCTCGAACCTCGCGCTGTCTTGTTGGCTCCCGGCGGTTTCGGAGAAAAACCCGAAGAAAACCAATCGAGGGGATACGTGGATTTCGGGATAGGCAATTACCTGAATATGGTCGGGAATGCCGGTTATCGTATTTTGCAGAATGACAAAGACAAGTTGGGTGTGTGGTTGCAACATCGCTCTACTTGCGGAACGGTGGATTACAATCAATCGTTAACGGAGGACTATCCCGACTCGAAGAAGATGCATCGGCTCGAAGAGCGAGTGGTCGCCGATTATCTTCACTCCTTCGGGAAGCTGGATTTGGGAATAAGCGGCGGTTATCGTTACGACTCCTTCAACTATTACGGATTGCGATACACCGGTTTGACGGGAATATCTTCGCCTAACCAAGAGATAAACCGGTTCTTCTTGAAAAGCCATATAGCCTCGACTACCGGAGAGTCGGACCTACTTTATAAAGTTTCATTGGCATATTACCGGTACGGGTATCACCGGGGATATTTACAAGGTGAAAAAGGGGCTGCCGAGAATTTAGTAAATGCAGATTTTACATTATCTGCTCCGATCGACAGACGTAGCTCTATTTCTTTGGACGGTTCTTTCGATTATGTGGGTTACAGCCGGTTACAGTCGGCAGCGAATTACGGTATGATTTCATTGAATCCCCGGTATGACTGGCGGAATGAACATGTGACTTTTGCCGTGGGTGTCAAGGCCGATGTTTCTTTCAACAACGGAACTATTTTGCGATTCTCTCCCGATGTGCGATTCGATTGGACGATTGTTCCCGATGTACAGTTTTATATGGCTTTTACGGGTGGGAAGAAACTGAATACGTGGCGAAGTGTTTCGGCCTATACGCTCTACTTCAATCCGTCGGCACAGGTAGATAATACGTATGTGCCGTTGGATGCCTTATTGGGAATACGCATTAACGCATTACCCGGATTTTCCATAGGGCTTTCGGGCGGTTATGAAATTTGTAAAAAGGCGTTGTTCCTTTTACCCGAAGATTTGGACGGAAAGTTTATAGGTGTGTCGCGTTTTTGGGGTATCGATGCCAATGCTTTGAAAGCAGAGCTCGATGTATCTTATCGTTACGGTACGAAATTGGAGGCTTCGGCGAAGGTCGGGTATCACCGATGGAAGACCGCCGATGGGGGGGAGACGATTTCGTATAACCGTCCGCAGTGGGAAGGAGGAGCGAATATCCGTTATATGCCTGTTCGCCCGTTCACGCTCGAAGCCGGATATGAGTTTGCTGCGGGTCGGGAGTATTCAAATCTCGGAAAGCTCTCCGATATACATCTCGTTCACTTGAAAGCCTCGTATGCTTTCACTTCTTGGTTTTCGCTTTACGGACTCACCGACAATGTGCTGAACCGGAAATACGATATTCTTTACGGTATGCCGGCGCAAGGCATCCATTTCATGTTCGGGGTCGATTTGAAATTTTGAGGGTGAGAGGTCGGTTCTCGACATTTTCAGCCCTTCCGTCACTATGTGTACCACCTCCCCTATATGACTAACGCCACACCCCGCAATGCTACGGGACGTGGCAAGGGAGAAGAAGGATTTAACCTCTCCCACCGTGTCGGGAGTACTCATGGGACGAGTGGGAAGTTTATAAAAACAGGATTTATCCCGTCAGCTTTTTCGGAGGGAATAGTATAGGAGAAAGGCGTTGGGGAGGATATGCGACAAAAACTCTACATGGTAGGATCGATTCGAAATGTGTGCGATATACATTATTTAATAAAAAAGTAGAAAAAAGCTCTGTATTACAATCTGTTTTTCTAATTTTGCGCAAAATTTGAACGAACGTTGCGCATATGGCAAAAAATTTGGTAATCGTAGAGTCTCCGGCAAAGGCTAAAACCATTGAGAAGTTTTTGGGAAAGGATTTCGAGGTCCTTTCGAGCTACGGACATATCCGTGATCTCAAAAAAAAGGATTTCAGTGTGGATATCGAACATAACTATAAACCTATTTATGAAATCCCCGCCGACAAAAAAAAGTTGGTGGAAACGCTGAAACAGGAGGCAGACAAAGCGGATATGGTTTGGCTGGCTTCCGATGAGGACCGCGAGGGAGAGGCTATCGCATGGCACTTGTTCGAAGTGTTGAAATTGAAACCGGAGAAAACGAAACGGATTGTATTCCATGAGATTACCAAAGATGCCATACTCCATGCCATTGAGAATCCCCGGGATATAGATTTGAATCGGGTAGATGCCCAGCAGGCTCGCAGGGTACTCGACCGTATCGTGGGATTCGAACTTTCGCCTGTTCTGTGGAAAAAGGTGAAGCCCGCTTTGTCGGCCGGTCGTGTACAATCGGTCGCAGTGCGCTTGATTGTAGAACGGGAGCGAGAAATCTCGGCGTTCAAGCCCGAAGCAGCCTATCGGGTGATCGGGGAATTTTTGTTACCCGGAGGGGAATTGTTGAAGGCCGAATTGAGCCAACGATTGAAAACCGAAGACGAGGCGAAGGCTTTGCTCGAAGCCTGCAAGACCGCACGGTTCTCTATCGGGGACGTGACGGTGAAACCTGCAAAGAAATCGCCTGCGGCTCCGTTCACCACTTCCACATTGCAACAGGAAGCCGCCCGGAAATTGGGCTTCTCCGTGGCTCAAACCATGATGGTGGCTCAACGGCTTTATGAGGCGGGACATATCACCTATATGCGTACCGACTCGGTGAATTTGTCATCGCTGGCTATAAATACGACCAAAGACGAGATTGTAAAAACTTTGGGCGAGAGATATCTGCATATTCGAAATTACCATACGCATACCAAAGGAGCACAGGAAGCGCACGAGGCAATACGTCCCACGTACATCAGCCATCACGAAATCAATGCTTCCTCTCAGGAAAAACGATTGTATGAATTGATTTGGAAACGTACGATCGCTTCGCAAATGAGCGATGCCGAGTTGGAAAAGACGACTGCGACCATCGCCGTTTCGGGAAGGAAAGAACACTTCGTCGCCGTGGGCGAGGTCTTGAAATTCGACGGTTTCCTGAAAGTGTATATGGAGTCTACCGATGACGAAGGCGATGCAGAAGGAAACGACAAGATGTTACCTGCATTGGCGAAAGGCGATGTGCTGACATTGTCGTTGGTCACGGCAACGGAACGTTTCTCGCAAGCTCCCGCTCGCTATACCGAGGCCAGTCTGGTTCGTAAATTGGAAGAGCTGGGTATCGGTCGGCCTTCTACCTATGCACCAACCATTTCGACCATACAGCAACGCGAATATGTCGAGAAGGGCGATCGGAAAGGAACGGAGCGGAAATATCGTATGTTGACGCTGCACGATGGGAAAATCGAATCGGGAGAGAAAACCGAGCTCACAGGAGCCGATAAAGGCAAACTGCTTCCCACCGATATAGGAGTTGTCGTCAACGATTTCTTGACGGAGTATTTCCCCGATATTCTCAATTATAACTTTACGGCGAATGTCGAGCAGCAATTCGACGATATTGCCGAGGGAAAAACCGTGTGGAACGATGAGATAGATCATTTTTACAAACTCTTTCACCCGGTGGTAGAGAGCGCTCTCGCTTTGCGGTTGGAGCATAAGGTGGGCGAACGGGTATTGGGTACAGACCCGAAAAGCGGTCGTCCCGTATCGGTGAAGATAGGCCGTTTCGGTCCGTTGGTACAAATCGGTACTCCCGAAGATACGGAGAAGCCGTTGTTTGCCTCGTTGCTCAAAGGACAATCGATGAGCACGATTACACTGGAAGAGGCTTTGAAACTGTTCGATTTGCCCCGAACCTTAGGCGATTTCGAAGGCAAAACCGTTGTCGTGGGTATCGGCCGTTTCGGTCCGTATATTCGTCACGACGGCAAATATGTATCGTTGCCCAAAGAGTTCACCCCGCAGGGTGTTTCGTTAAAGGATGCGATAATGTTGATTCAGCAAAAGCGCGAGCAGGAAAGTCAACGCCTTATCAAGAAGTTCGATGAAGATGATGAACTCGAACTGCTTAACGGTCGTTTCGGTCCGTATATCGCTTATAAAAAGAAGAATTATAAATTACCCAAAGGTTCCGAACCGGCATCGCTCACGTTCACCGATTGCATGAAGATTGTCGAGGATGCCGACAAGGCTCCTGCCAAAAAGAAACCGGCCCGGAAAAAGACGACGAAATAAAAGAGATCCAATGGAATATTGCGGGGTATGCTCAAAAGTTAAATACTTTTGGGCATACTTTTTTTAGAAGCTGTTTTAAATTTATTGAGAAATAATATTATCATTGCAAGCAGGTATGTT
>OMDR01000749.1_pt1 | contig 19412 bp, 10 predicted proteins | sample 1645251 | NCBI WGS metagenome assembly OMDR01 (sample SAMEA103958142, study PRJEB25191) | human gut metagenome | biome: human-associated habitat [ENVO:00009003]; feature: intestine environment [ENVO:2100002]; material: feces | place: Germany | collected 2013/2015 | reverse complement strand
CTCCCTGATCTTGTTTGCCGGTATTCTCAATAGGGGTAGTCCAACGTACACTACCGTCACTGGCAACGGAATAGATGGTAGTAGTCAGATCAGATGTATAAATCATGCCATATACATTTCCTTCATTGTCTATGGCCATTGATGTATGACAGCCGCTGTTCAAACCACTGTCAAATGCTCTCCATGCCCATGGGCTGAAAGTATTGTCATCTTTAGCCATAGTAGCTTTTGCTACACCAAACATTCCGTAGTTGGTACACATGATATACATCATTCCTTGTTTGGAGATAACAGGACCTGCATAAACACCTCCGGCAGGACCGCTGGTACCATCTGCGTTAGTTAAATAGCTAACACGGTTTCCTGTTGTTTTGTCTACCGCAATCATTGAACCGGTGCTTCCCCCATTACCACAGTATACATATTTATCATCAAATGCTGGTGACACACTACGCATTTTGGCATTGGCGGCGTTACCTTTATTCCAGAAACCGGTAGTCGGATCATTGAAAGTAATCCATTTCTTATTTCCATCAGGATTGATAGCAAATAGTTTACCATTGCTTCCGTCACCTGTGCCAATGTAGATTGTACCATCCGTATCTACAGACGGTGTCATGTTTGAGCCTCCTGTTGCCTGCGCTCCCCAAGATGGATCAGTCATGTCGAATGACCATTTTTCAATACCTGAAGTTACATCATAACTATGTAATATGTGGTCATTACTATTGATGTAAACCGTTTTTTCATCAGGAGAAAGAGCGGCGGAATTGGAAACTAACTTGGCTAAATGAGTGGAGGAGGTCCATAGTAATGTGAGGTCTCCTTTTTCTACTACTTTATCGGTAATTTCAATTGTTTTCCGGTAGAGGTTCGATCTTCCACTGCTGTCGGTTATGGTCAAACTAACAACAAATATACCTTTCTCATTGTACACGTGCTTCGGGCTTTCTTCGGTAGAAGTCGTTCCGTCCCCGAAATCCCATACATAAGTAAAGTTGCCACTACCTCCATAAGATGCGTTAGTGAATTGTATTTCACCTTCTATTTGCCCTCTTTCGGGAGCGATTGAGAAAGTTGCGGAAGGAATATCTTTCCCGGCATTGTCTTCGTTGCTGCATGCGGCAAATAATAAAAGACAAACAATATATATGAACGGACATATCCGTACTTTATTTTTAATAGTTGTCATACACATAATAATCATTTAAGGTTTTGTTATTAATTTCCTGTATATCCCGCATATCCGGGATTTTGTGGGTAGGCTACCGTACCGGCCATGTCAATCTCATCTTGAGGGATCGGATAATACATCAGATAAGTACGACCATCAAGTGTTTCTAGCAATTCTAAGCGATTCGTACGTTTGATGTCTTGCCAGCGCATGCCTTCAGCATAAAATTCACGACGGCGTTCGTCCAAGATCAATGTCTGATATTCTTTGTCCGATAGAGCTTTGATTGCTGCTTCACTTGGAGCGGTAGTATATCTTTTTTTCATATATTCCACTAATGCGGCGGCTCCGTTCGTTTTTCCGAGAGCTTCGGCTTTTATCAGATACATTTCTGAAATACGGGAGATTACTACCGGGGTGCAGGTATAATCTGACGTTTCCGCCAATTGATAAGTTCCATTCGGATATTTGATTACGCGGTTGGCATCTTGGCTGGTGAATGTGGCTTTTGACCGTACGTCTCCTTTGCGTGAAAGAGTATTATCATCAGCAAAAAGACTACTATAACACCAATCAGATGGAGCATAATTCCATGAACCGTCCGTGTCATTAACGTATAATGTGAAGTTTAGAGGACTGGATGCTCTTGAATTATTAACATAGGCAAATATAATTTCCGGACTTGAACTTCCTGCAACCCAATTTTTAGAGAAATCCATAGCGGTGGATGCGAGCGAGAAACTGGAATTAGCTAATACTGCTTCTGCATAGTTTGCAGCATCCGTCATCTTGTTCTGGAAAAGAGCTACACGTGCAGCAAGTGCATTTGCTGCGTCAGAAGATACGTACCATTTGGAATCTGCTTTTGACAGTAAGCGGATAGCTTTACCCAAATCCTCTTCGATGAATGTCCATACTTCAGCTTCCGGAGAGATAGGAACCACCTCTTTTGAACGTTTACGCAGGATGGGGACATTTCCATAATGAGAGGCCAGACGATAATAAATAAATGCACGGAAATAGTAAGAGACACCACCTACTTTTTTCATGAGAGCACTTTCTTTATTTTCGGAAGCTTCATAAGTTTCTACGAGAAAATTGACCTGATGCAATGTTGTAAATGAGTTTCTCCAAAAGGAGAGAATGTTAATTGCCTGATTGGTATACGAGGGAGACATTTCGCATGGGTCTGTAATTTGACCTCCTCCAGGACCTGCTTTGAAATTTTCCCCTTGTATATCATCCAACCACCAGAAAGTGAATGTATAATTTTCCATAGTGGCGTATACTCCATTTAATAGCTTTTCGAGATCATCATCCGTCAAGGCTGATTGAGGAATTGCATGTCGGGGGCTGATGTCGTCCAGCCAGTCAGAACAGCTCGTGCCGAGTACAGTTATGGTCATTAAAACCAGAGTGAATAATAGTTTTATATTTTTCATATCGTTAGTTTTAGAAGTTAATGCTTGCACCTATGATAAAACTCTTTAATGTGGCTTGTTCTCCGAAATCTGCTCCGTAGCTGTTGCCTGTCGGATTACTTTCGTATGAGAATTCCGGATCATATCCGGAATATTTGGTCAGTGTAAAAAAGTTGTCGAGAGAAACAAAGATGCGAGCTCCCGTTACATGTATTTTTGACAACAGAGAATGAGGAAGGCTATATCCCAATGTGATGGTTTTGAATTTGAAATAAGAAGCATCTTCCAGATAGCGGGTAGAAACAAGATTGTTTCCGAAACCGCCGGTGAACGTGCCTGCCAAAGTAGGGCGTGGAACAGTGTTGCTAGTTCCTTCTCCCCTCCAGTAATGGTTGGCGGCATATTTTGATATGTTATAGAATTGTTCCGAATCGACCAGTGTGCCATTTTTGTAACCTTTGATACTGCTGGACGCCAAGCCGAGATGTTCCGTACCTTCTGTTCCCCCGCAGCCTTTCCATGCTGACAGGATTTTACCTCCGGCTGCAAATTGGCAGAAAATGGATAAGTCGAAATTTTTCCAGTTCATAGTCGAAGTGATACCACCATAAATGTCAGGTGTAACCTTTCCTACATACATGCGGTCATCGTCTGTGATGTCTCCGTCATTGTTGTAGTCAAAGTACTTACAATCACCGGCACGTACTCCTTTTGCGTAGAGTTTGCTTGGTACTTCCTGGTCGGTTTGATAAATACCATCCTGACGCAACATATAGAAAGCACTAACCGGTTTACCTACCATTAAAGCATGCATTACTTTACCGGTATTGGCACCACCGCCGTTGATTTTCATATCAAGTACTCCATCCAATGACAATAGTTTGTTTTTTGTATAGGAGAGGTTAGTAGCAAGCTCCCATTTAAAAGGACCATCGAATATTTTACCGCTCACCATCACTTCCAATCCTTTGTTCTCCAGCGAGCCGATATTGGCTGTCCGGGTAGTATATCCTGTTGTAGCAAGTGTACTGATATTATAAAGTAATCCGCTTGTCTTTTGATAGTATCCGTCTACAGATAGCGCCAGTCGTCCGTTGAATAGCTCTGCGTTGATTCCGACATTCACCTGATTAGCTTTCTCCCAGATAAGATCCGCAGCATCTGCTCCGATTTTAAAACCGGATGAACCATTATAGGAATTTCCTCCCGAAGTTACTAATGACATAGCTGCCCAGTTACTGATACCATCCATACTGCCAGTCTTACCCCAACTGGCTCGTAGCTTTAAGTCATTCAGTGGCGTGCCTTTAGGGAAAAAAGGTTCGTTGATAATCCGCCACGCGAAAGAAGCAGAAGGAAATGTTCCATAACGTTTATCATTTGAGAAACGTGAAGAACCGTCACGACGCATCGTTACATTTAAGATATAGCGATTATCCCAATTCAGGGCGGCACGTCCGAAATAAGATTCGAGTGCATATGCATTATATCCGATACTACCTGCGTAGATGTTAGAACCGGAATTTATCAGACCGAAGCTGGAAGAAGGATAAGCACCGTTTGCGTAATTATCACTGTAAGCTCCAAAAGTTTCATAATTATACTCTTCGTATGAGTGACCAAGCATTGCTGAATAAGTTAGTTTATCCCAACTATTTTCATACGAAATTACGTTGTCTATAACATATCGGTAACTTACATTTTTCTGTTCGCTAAGTGCGCCCCATCCTGCATTTTTGGAACGTGCGTCATGTTTCTCTGAAATTGTTTTCTTTTCTTCATCAAGAATACCGTATATGCTGAATGAGGGGGTGTATTTGAGTCCTTTGATAGGAGTAATATCAAAACTAAGGGCAGCTACTCCTTGTTTCTTATGTACAGTCCAGTCTTCTTCATTAATCAGCATAACGGGATTATGACGACATAATTCTGTTGACATCACTGTATAGCCTCCATCTTCCCGATAAGCTCCAATCCATGGTTGTTCTTCACGGGCAGTACGAATCACTTTCAAACTGGTAGATGACTCTTCCACTTTATCGAAACGGCTGTAAGATCCTGTGAGATTCAGATTCAGTTTAAACCATTTGTTCAGCTGATGAGTAAATTTTGCCCGTAGGTTGGTTTGCTGGAATCCGCTGGTACGGATGATACCTTGTTGGTCGTTAAATCCCACAGAGGTGAAAAAGGTAGTTTTCTCATTACCTCCCGAGAGATTGATAGATGCCGTAGTAGAGTGTGCTATATCACGTTGAATGAGTCCGAGCCAGTCTGTTTCGGTAATCCGGTCGGGGATAAAGAATGATTTTGTGTCCTTCTTCTGCACATTCCAATTATCTACGGCTGCTTGCATAGTACGAGTATATTCTGCTACATTTGCCATTGGTATATCGTTGGCAATCCATCCAAGGCTGTGGCGTACACTGGCATTTACGCGTGTTTTACTGTTGGTGTTCCCCGATTTTGTGGTGATGATGACAACACCGTTGTTAGCTCGCGAACCATAGATGGCAGCAGCTGAAGCATCTTTCAATACGTCCATGCGTTCGATGTCGTTGGGGTTTAGCATAGGCATTGATTCACTGGGAACTCCATCGACCACATACAATGGGGTGCTGTTACCTGTGATGGATGCAATACCGCGTACCCGTACACTCGGTTGTTCACCGGGGGTACCGCTGGCAGAGGCTACATTTACACCAGGAGTACGACCTTGCAGCATCTTGGCTACATTGTAGTCACTGCCTTGATCCAGATCATCCACTTTCAGGCTACTGATAGAAGTGGTTACTAGTTTTTCGGACTGGGAGCCATAGCCGACTACAACTATCTCATTTAATGCAATGCTGCTTTCTTTCAAATATATTTTCAGATTGTTTTTATTGCCGGCTTTCACTTGTTGTGAGTCAAATCCAATATAAGATACTGTTAGTGGTTGGTTAGGATCTGCTACAATGGTAAAGTTTCCGTTAATATCTGTAATGACTCCAGTTCCTTTTCCTTGCATGACATTGGCGCCAATAATAGGAATTCCACTTTCATCTAGTACGGTTCCTTTAATCGCTCTCTTTTCATTACTTCTTTGTTCTGTCTCCTGCTTTACCAATACGATGGTGTTGTTAGTAAATGAATAAGATATATTCAAAGGAGTAAATACCTGTGAGAGCACTTCGCTGATAGGTTTCTTTGTGCAGCTAATTGTCACTTTAGTCTGATCGTTAAGAACATGATTCCGGTATACAAAAGTATATCTCGTTTGCTGTTCTACTTGTTTCATGAAAGTTTTTACCGTGCCATTTTTGATATGAATGGACACATTTCCTTCTTGGGCAAACACTCCCGAAGGGAATAAAATTATAGCAGCGGATAAAATGGTAAAGTTTCTAAAAATAAGGCTGTTCCGCAGTTTCCTTCTCAATAAAAATGTTAACTTTGTGATATTCATAGTTGATAATGTTTTGATGTATAAAATTTTATCGACTTCCATACAACCAAAGGATTGGGCGATTCTTTGGTTGTTCTTTTTTGATTTTAACTACTGTGTGTTTTCCATAAGCTCCTTTCTTTTAAATTAGTAAATAGTTATTATATCTTTATGTATCTCGTACTTAAATCCGTATTGTATGCTTAAGGATCTTATGACATTCTGTATACTTTCGTTTCGGAAAGATCCCGATAGTAAATCTTGTGCGATTTGCTTATGATGCAATCTGATTTCCACCCCATACCATCGTTCTATCTGGGCTATTACATCAATTAATGGTGTGGATTCAAAGATGAGGTAATTATCTCTCCATCCGGCTTCAACATGGGCATCCGCTTTGCTTATTCGTAGTGTTTTGTCCATAGCGGAATAGGTCGCCTTTTGTCCAGGTGAAAGCGTATATTCATGGGGAAGTGAACCACCTGATATTCTGATTCGTCCGCTAAGTAAAGATGTTTCTACAATGTCTTTTTTATAGGTCTTTACATTGAATGAAGTTCCTACTACTTCAATTTGCAGATCGTTGATTATTACCTTGAATGGGCAATCGGGATTCTTGGCAACATCGAAAAAGGCTTCTCCTGATAGTTTGACGAGGCGTTGCTTGGAGTTGTTTACATCATATTCCAGGTTTGTAGCCGCATTTAGATGTACAAATGTACCATCAGGGAGAGCCATTTCTGCTTTACTGCCAGCTCTAACTGTTACAGCAACCATCTGACTTTCCGGGTTATTCATCCATGTATAAAGTCCAAAAGAGGATGATAGGATGATAGCGATAATGGCAGCATATTTCATATATTGCAGCCAACGGCGTCTCCAAATGATTTGTTGTAGTTCCTTTCGAATTTGCTTTTTCATCATAGGAGGCATCTTTATCTCTACTGTGTCGTTTTCCATATCTATCATGGTATTCCATAACTCTTCGTCAGGTATGTTGTTGAGTTCATTTCTGAACTTTCCAATATCGGAAGAGGTGATTCCTTTTTCGATGTACTGGCAATATAACTTTTTAAATTGTGGACTCATATTATTGGTGTTTCTATAGGTTATACGTAAATACATAAAGGGAGTACTAGACTTTTTTTATGTTGTAGAGCATAGAAAAAGTTAGGAATAGTAGGTGTTTGTAGAGTTTTGTGGAGTTTTAATTATTCCTACTGGAAGTGTTATTCTTGTTACAGGAAGAAAATAAAGAGAATATTATATTTCATCATTTCGCTGCGAAGAATCTTCAGGGCGGAAGTCAGATAGTTTTTCACCGTTTGTTCGGAGAGATCCAGTTGTTCGGCTATTTGCTTGATGGGGATATGTTTCTCCCTGCTTAATTCATAAATCTCGTGTTCCCGTTGTGACAGAACTTTCTTCGATTGTTGAAGTTGTTGCAGGAATTCGTCGTACAATAAGATATCTTCCGGCGATACGTCAGTTGCCTGGTTCTCGCAATACTCCATAAAGTCTTCGAATTGCAGTTCGTTGACTTGTTTGCGGAAATAATCGATTACCTGATGTTTGGCAATAGTGAAAATAAAGGCTTGCAGATTGCCGAAGCTATTCAACTGGTTACGGTTGTCCCATAGGCGTAAAAAGGTATCCTGAACAATATCCTGTGTCAGGGAACGATTTTTTAGTTGTTTAAGAACAAAGCTGTAAAGTCGGTCGGCATAGGCTTCATAAATCTGTGTAAAAGCCTGGTAGGAGCCGTTGCGTAGTTCTTTTATGCACTGTATTTCGTCTATTTTCATCCTTTCTGCAATAGAAGTAGGTCGGGCAAATGTACTGAAATAATTTAGAAATCAACAAATCTATGTGAATAAATAAAGAGAAACCGATGTCCGGTAGTTGGCAGATGAATTTTATTTTGCAATCATATTACAATCATATATTGAGCTTTATTGTGCCGTCTCTTGCTTTCCGCTAATTAATTTTGTATCTTTACTGTTTTTTACCCTTGTAAAGACAGGTGGTCACCTTATGCAGTGATAAATATCACCTTATAAGGTGACATTAGGCTGTTTACAAAGTGACTATTGTCCCGTTACAACCGGACAACTACCCGAGTGCATAAACAATGATAAATCTCTGCACTGAAAATCTTTATTCTCTGCACTGAAAAGTCTTAAATATAACAATAAGATTATGGCCTTTTACAATTTAAAGAAGAAGCCTGCCTTGACTACTAAGGAAGGAGAAACGGAAACAATGTATGCCGACATTGTCTACAGTGGAACGATTCCGGCAGAACGATTGATCCGTGGCGTTGCTAAGAGAACCGGATTTAAGGAAGGAGTGATAGAAGGTATCCTGATGGAACTGAAAGACGATGTATTGCAATATCTAGGTGAAGGATACCGCGTCGAATTGGGAGAGTTCGGCTTCTTTTCAGCCAAAGTGAAAGCTTCCCGATTAGTCGCAAATAAGAATGATATTCGTTCTGAATCCGTAGCTTTCAACGGGGTGAATTTCCGTGCTTCCAAGAGTATGCGTGTGGGTATTCGCGGAGATTTGGAGCGTAGAAAGTGTGTCGATTTCAACACTTCGCGTAAGTGGGACAGAAACAATCTGGAGAAACTCGTCCTGCAATATATCGGAGAGCATGGCTTCATCACAAGAGCCACTTATACGCAACTTACAGGACGCCTGAAGAATACTGCATTGGACGATCTTAAATCTTTTGCAGCCGAAGGCATTATCAAGCGAGAGGGACGGGGTAATCAGATGCATTTCATTGCACCGCCACGAAAGGAACCGGATGGCGAGTAGTGAAATCTAACGGAATATCGATGGAAACCTTGTCGTACAAGATTGGAGATTGGGAACAGAACAGAGAAATGAAGAGGTAGTATCTACCCGAATGGATTGAATCAGTGCAAAATGTGGTATAAGTATGATGTATGGCTAAAAAAATACAGTACCTTTGGCTGTGAATACAGGTAAAACGGTGATGAGGTGTCTATGAAACAGCCTTACAGTGGATTTCTCGTCCGAATGTTGTTTGACCGATAATACAGACTATAATATGTTGGATATCATATACTACTTCAATATCTTCGGTTGTCTGACGATGGGGATGGCTCTGCTGTTGATTCAAACAGCCCCACAGCTGATAAACCCGCACTACCGCAATGCCAAACGATTCCTGGGTATTGCATCGATTATCGTGGCTCTGTGCAATGCGCTTATCCTTTACAACAGGGTACAGGAGAGCGTTGCCGAGATATTTGCAATGCCTGTGCTCGTTGCGGCACAGTTGCAGGCGGCGCTTTTTACTTTTATCGTGCTGATACTTTTTCATTCACCATACGTTTGCCGGCGAAATATTTTGCGACACCTCTGTCCGACATTGTTTTTTGTGGGACTCTATCTATTAACGATACTTCTATTTCCTGATGTGAGGATCTATTCGGTGGATGAGTATATAGCGAATATCACGAATCCGGTTCTTTTGTTAAGAACTGTATTTGCGGCTACTTATCTGACGCAGATCGTGATTTACGTCCGTTTATTCCGGCGTGAGCAACGGAATTATATAGCCAAGATTGAGAACTATTTCTCCGACACCGACAAATATGAATTCCGGTGGGCTTCGAGGTTGTTCTACGAGGCTGCCTGCATCGGTATTGCCGTTCTGGTGTTCAGTATATTTCCTGCCCCGTTATTCGACGGAATAATCACGGTGGTGATTACAGTGTACTACTTTGACTTTGGAGTGAGGTATATCAACTACCAATACAAACTTTACTATGAGGCTTTGCCCGCGATAGAGGAGAAGGAAGAGTCGCAGCCGGCAAAGGAGAGTGAAGGAGACAAGGAACTGGAAGATGAAATGGCAAAACTATTATTGTATCTCCAGCAGGGTGTTGTGCTGGGCGACTATGCCGAGGCTCTGCATATCCCGGAACGGAAACTATCTGTATTCATCAATTCGACTTACGGGGTGAGTTTCAAACGTTGGGTGAACAATAAACGGGTAGAATACGCCACAGAGCAAATGGCGAAACATCCGGATTATACAATGGAGAGAATTGCCGAGCTTTCGGGTTTTGCCCACAAAAGCCATTTCTGTAAAATCTTCCGGGAGATAACAGGGGGATCTTTTACCGAGTACAAAAATAGATAACACCTCCAAACTGTTGTATATTTGGCGATACAGCTTGTTCCAACATACAATAAACCCACAAAAAACACTTGTGTTGCACGTTTCGACGTCAGATATGCGTAAATGTGCACCAATCATCCAAAATTTTCATTATATTTTTGCTGCGTAGGGCATAAACCGCTCTGTGCTTTTTTGTTTTCCCATGAATATTAATCAAATATAAAACAACATGAAAAAGATTTGTTCTTTGTTAGTGCTATGTGCAACAGTAGTCTTTGCTTCGTGCAGCAAGGACGATCCGGTAACGGAGCCCGTGCCGGAAGGTATCACCGTCACCACATACGACGCTCTGCTCGACGCCCTGCAGACGGGCGGCGCCTCGGCCGACGCCCCGACACTCATCACGCTGGGCGCCGACATCACGATACCCACGGGAGGTAGCTACAACAACCCTCCCATAAACGGTAGCGGCCACTTCAAGATAGACGGCGGCGGCCACACCCTCACCTGGGAAGGGGAAGACAACAACTTCCACTTCCTCGGCAATGCCGACCCCGACGCCGATGCCGTTTATATCGAACTCACCAATATCAATCTGGTCCGACAAGGTATGAACTCCGCGGTAGCTGTTCTCAACGGCAGGATTACGCTGGGCAAAGACGTGGCATTGAACGGGCAATATGAAACCATGATTGTGGCTGTCGGCGAGAAAGCGGCATTGGAACTGGGTGACGGCTGCGAATTGTCTTGCACGGCAGTCAGCGGTTCGTGCTGTGTAAGCGTCTGGTATGGCGCCACCCTCGTGCTGAACGGGGGAAAGACCGCTGCCGGGGCTTACATAGACCTATACAGCATTTATAACCCGACCGTTTCCCATCCCCTTATCTCCGTTCCGAAAGCCCTCACGGGTGATGTGCATCTCCTTTTCACCACGACCGGTGTAACCTCCATCGCCCAAGGTGCCGGCGGTTACCAACTGACGCAGGCGGACTGCGACCGTCTGAAAGTGGATCCGGAGTCAATGGTCAGCCTCTATGGAGAGCCGCATCAGAAGTACGGCGACAACTTCGAGCTTTACCTCGACCCGGCGGCGGAACATCAAATCAAGCTGCGCCTGAAGAATTTCACACCCCCCACTTCCGGCAACATCGACATGACCTCCATGACTGCCGACGAAGCGCAGCTAACCATCCTTGCCGCCCTCGCCGCGGGCTTCACCGAAATCAAGCTGACGGGCGAACTTTCCAAAACAGGAATTGGCGGTAACTGGGGTACGTTTATCAATAATAAAAGAATCACGAAATGCGACCTCACCGGAGTGACGGACTGGGGTAGAAAGCCAACTCTACCCGATGTCGCCTTTGCGAATTGCACCGCCTTGCAGGAGGTGACGCTGCCCGATGATATGAAGGTAATCGGAGGTAGTGCTTTTTCAGGTTGCACTGCGCTGACTACGGTGAATCTTTCGCAGGTTACCTGGATTAATCTAACCGCATTCTGGGGATGCACTTCATTGGAGACGCTCGCTTTGGATAATGTGACTGCAATAGGCCAGGAGGCTTTCTACGGATGCACGGGCCTCGAAACGCTCAAAATACCGAAGTGTACCCAGTTCGGCAATTATATCGTAACGGGCTGCAAAGCTCTCACCCGGATAGAAGCCACCGCAGCCGGAGATTTCGTTAGCATAAGTGATGGTACCACCAGTATAGAGCACACCGCCGTTTTTCACAACAGAGACGGTCATACCGGAGATAACGCATTCGATCCCGCCAAGTGCGACCTCGTGCTGAACGCCGACAAGCAGTATGGTGGCACTGCCGTCCCCACAGCCACAGCCTACAACGAATGGACTGTGGGGGAAAACGGTTCCCCCATGAAATGGAAGAGCGTCAGCATCACGCCACCGTAATCCGCGCCTTTCCCGAAGTTGAACTTCGAGGCGGTCTGATTTATTTTGGGAAATCCAATTTTATGCCTGATGCGGTAGACGACATATGTTGTCGTAAAAAGATTATATCTTAATTAGTAGTCGATTAAAAACGCTCTGCCATTGGCAGATTACAAAATATATCTCCGCCCAACTTGCAAAAAGGGTCCCTACTGTCAAATTGCAGGGATCCTTTTGCTTTATACAATTTACTCCGCATGACTTAGGAAAGCTGTCCTCTGTCAAAAGGAAGATTATCGAATAACGGAGTTTTTTTTACTGTCGAATTGTATAAAAACCGGTCGTGAGTTTGTTTCCTGAGAGAATTTTGTTACTTTTGTATTCGAAAGAGTTACTTGAAGATACAACTCTGCAAATCGCTAAAATGCGCACAGTTACCAAATTGTTATCTCTCAATTCCCCAAATTATGCAAAGTGTTTATTCTTCAATTGGTTATCTTAACCGCGAATAATCTAAAATAAAAAACGATGTTTCAGAAACTTGTAGCTATAGAGCCGGTCAGTCTGGTTCCGTCGGCCGAAAAAGCGTTGTATTCATTTGCCGGTCAGGTGGTGATGTATCCTGATATACCCGCGAATGATGATGAAATCATTGCCCGTATCGGAGATGCTGATGCGGTGCTTTTGAGTTATACCTCCCGTATCAACCGGTATGTACTTGAATGTTGTCCGAATGTGAAATACATTGGAATGTGTTGTTCACTCTATTCTCCCGAGAGTGCCAATGTCGATATTCGCTATGCTAATGAACGGGGTATCACGGTGACAGGTATTCGGGATTATGGTGACGAGGGAGTAGTGGAATATGTAGTCAGTGAGTTGGTGCGCTGTTTGCACGGCTTTGGACAGGAATCGTGGGAGCAGTTGCCTCGTGAGATCACCGGATTGAAAGTCGGAATAGTCGGACTGGGTAAGTCGGGCGGCATGATAGCGGACGCTTTGAAGTTCTTTGGTGCTGATATTTCATATTATGCCCGCAGTGAGAAAGAAGCGGCTACTGCCAAAGGATATCGCTTTTTGTCATTGGGGAAACTCCTTGCAGAGAGTGAAGTCATTTGTTGTTGCCTTAATAAAAATACGATTCTGTTGCACGAAGAGGAATTTAAGCAGATGGGTAACCGGAAGATCTTATTCAATACCGGTTTGTCACCAGCATGGGATGAGGCTGCTTTTACTGAATGGCTGGAAGGTGATAACCTTTGTTTTTGTGACACGATAGGCGCATTGGGGGGTGAGCAACTGCTCAATCATCCGCATGTACGTTGTATGCAGGTGTCTACTGGCCGCACGCGTCAGGCGTTTGACCGCCTGAGCGCAAAAGTGTTGGCCAATTTGTCAGAATACAATGGGTGATGCGATATTAATCAGGGTGCTCACTACTGACCACCCTGCAATATCCGATGTAGCACTATAAATGTCTACTACGGCATGCACCTGGTCATTTTTGATTTCTACTCTTTGCGTATCTCCCACAAATCCGGGAGTAGACTGTATGGATACCTGCATGTTCTCCGGACCGACAGAAGCCCGTGAAGCGGCAACTGTAACATTCACTTTGGTTGGAAAGAGGCGAATAGCTTCCGCAGCACTACCGGAGAAAACAGTACGTTGCTCCGTTTGCAAGGAATCATCATAAACGGGAGTTCCTTTGAGTCCATTAGGACCTTTTTCATTGAAGAAGCGGGCCGTCGTATTTCCCATCAGAGAGGCAGTTCTTAAAACATCGAATCCACCGGTAGCTCCGGATGCAATATAGACCCGTGTACCATTTGCTCTGGCGGTTTCTGTCACTTCCTGATAGAATGTCTCGTCTGCCAAAGCACCGATAGACAAGGTAATGACAGAGGTTCCGTTTCTCAATGCCGGCAAAGCCAATTCCCGCATAGCGGCAGGAGAGGCCGATTCCACCAGATAATCTGGTTTTAATGCCAATAACTCTTCCAATGTGGCGCAAGCAATGCAAGGCTTGCCATGTTGCTGCATTTTATGAACGATGTGCGCTGCTTTTGAAGCTGTACGCGAATAGACACCTACCAAGTCATAATCTGGTAATAAGCCTTTGACAACTGCATCCGCAACGATTTCTGCAAGTCGTCCACATCCTACAATGACTAACTTTTTCATGCAACAAAGATAATACTTTTATTGGTAAGAGCTTCGGTTGGTAATATGGTATTTATTTTCATCAGGTATGTATCCGGGAATGGATTTGTCTGATAGAGTAAGACTCATTTTTATTAATGATAATGTAACACATACCCTGTCTGGCTCCTGTTTTTTCCTTATAATAGACTGTTTGTTCCTTTAATTTATGAACTATTTATAGTTAGGTTACAAAGATTTTCTATACATTTGTCCGGTTAATCTCTATCATCTCATACTCACTAAAGTCTATCCGCCTAATGAAAAAGAACTGTCTACTCTGCTTTTTGCTCTTCTTTTCCTGCCATTCAGCTTTTGCTGGTGAAAGCTTGGATTCATTGTTGAATGTGCTTGATAAAACGATTAAGGAAGCCGATACTTATGTGCAAATTAAAGAGAACAAACTCCATGAGCTGAAAAAAAAAGCACGAAAGACACCTCCCTTTTCTGTCGAACGCTATCATCTGAATAACGATATTTATCTTGAATATAAAGCATACAGTTCCGATTCTGCACTCCACTATCTGAATGAAAATATGCTGTTAGCACGCCAGTTGAATGACAAAGAGCGGGAACTTAAAATTCAATTGGAGCTATCCTATCTGTTATCCTCCATTGGAATGTATATGGAAGCAGCAGATATACTTAACTTGATTGATCGTCAGACACTGCCATCGTCTCTTTTGGGATATTACTATACTTGCTACGAGCATGTATATTTCGAAGCAGGAGCGGCACAACCCCGTTATAAGATGTTTGCTTCCCGTTATGCTAAATTGAGCCATGCATACCGTGATTCCATGCAGGTTACTTTAGATCCATCTTCGGCTACATATCTGTGGTTGCGTGAGACGCAACTAAGAGAAGCCGGAAAATATGATGAGGCTCTTGAGTTCAGTGACCGTCGGCTTGCGGAGGCTTCTTTTGGTACCCCTCAATATGCATTAGTGGCCTATCAGCGTTTCCGCCTTTTTGAGAGCATGGGCAAGAAAGACGAGCATTTGTATTATTTGGTACTTTCAGCTATATCAGATGTACGTTCCGCCATTAAGGAGCAATCTTCTTTAATGGTACTGGCACAGGAACTGAATAGCAAAGGAGATTTGAAACGTGCCTATGACTATATCAATTTCTCATGGGAAATATCACAATTCTATAAAACGCGGTTGCGGAGCTGGATGAATATCACTCCGCTTTCCATGATTAACGGGAATTATCAGGATATTATCAAGCAACAGAATCGGGAATTACTGATCTATATTACGTGCGTAGCCTTGTTGGCGTTGTTATTGGTGATTGCATTAATCTATATCTACCGACAGATGAAGGCCCTTTCCATCGCCAAAAAAGGACTGCAGGAAGTAAACGAACGGCTCTTCTCGTTAAATGAAGAACTCGAGGAAGTGAACTGTCATCTTCGTTCTACCAATCTGGAACTTTCCGAGTCTAATCTTATTAAAGAAGCCTATATTGCCCGTTTCTTCAAACTGTGCTCTGTATATGTAGACCGTTTGCAAGCGTACAGAAAGTTGGTAAATAAGAAACTGCAACGCGGACAAGTGGCAGAATTACTCAAAATGACACATCTTAGTAATGACATTGTAACCGTTGAAGTACAAGAATTATATGCGAACTTTGATTCCGCTTTCCTGCATCTCTTTCCTAATTTCGTGGAATCTCTTAATGCCTTATTATTACCGGAAGAACAAATCGTATTGAAACCGGATGAATTACTGAACACCGAACTGCGTATTTTTGCTTTGATACGTTTAGGAATAAAAGACAGTTCTCAGATTGCAGAACTTCTGCATTACTCGGTGAATACGATCTATAATTATCGTTCAAGAGTGAAGACCAAAGCACGTGTTTCACGAGATGATTTTGAAGATTTGGTGGCAAAAATCCGTTAATAAAATCTGTGCCGAATCTACCTTTTAATGTGAGCTTGTTATTTCTTTGAGTGGATTGTATATTTCCACTTATATTCCCTTTGCTATTTTTTATCGGGGCATTTCCCTCTATTTTTGTCATAACCGAACGGAACGAACTGATTCCGTCTTCGGGAGTTCCTTTTTTTATTAACTAACCTTTATAGAAATACAAATGAAAAATGAATTATTGCATTTTTTTGTTCCGGAAAAAGGAAGAAGAACAAAACGCCAGCCTATAAGCTGGTTATGCTGTTGGGCTATTCTACTGGGAATGGTTTGCAACGCTTGCTCTGACGACGATCCAGTGAAAAAGAATCCTTACCTGCAAGTAAGTACTCGTGCCATGCTGAAAGAGGTGGTAGAGGTCAAATTCAACAACATTGATGGAAATACCGATATTACTGTCGATTTTGGTGACGGGACGGTCAAGGAGGGGAAAGCTGCCACCCCTATCACTTATGCCTATACCCAAAGTGGTGACTACACGTTACACGTTACGGCAGGTCAGTATGAGGTGCAGAAGAGAATCCGTATCTATAATCTGTTGTCGTTGACGGAGGCGATGAAGCAATTCAGAGAGCCGGACAATAAAAAAGTATGGGTTATGACACACCGGGCACATACGTCCGACAGGACTGTTCCCGAGAATTCTGTTTCTTCCGTAGAGGATGCCATTGATTCAGGAGCTGAAGTGATCGAGTGCGATACTCATGTGACAAGTGACGGAGTGGTAGTGGTTTGCCATGACCAGACGATCAATGCTACAACAAATGGTACGGGTGACATTACGAAAATGACCTATGCGGAAATACAGAAGTACAACCTGAAAGACCGGAATGGCCGGGTGACTGATGAAAAAATGCCTACTCTGGAAGAGTTTCTGAAAGCAGGCCGAGGTAGAATCTATTACAATCTTGACTACTCTCCGCGTACAGCTACTTCGCAACAAGTGGTGGATATCGTGATGAAACTGGATATGATGGAATCTGTATTCTTCTACTGTAACAGTGCGCAGAAAGCGGAAGAAGTATTGGGTATTACTCCCAAGGCACATGTGTATACATGGACAGGAAGTCATAAACCGATGATAGGATTACCGGGTAACTACTTCGTGCAATACAGCTACCTGACGAATGGGAAAAGCACTCCTTTGGGAAGTTCAATCAATGATGGAATGCTTGCTACGGTGAATATGCTTCCTGCCAGTGGCAGTAGTGTGTCCGAATGGACGTTGAACGAGACTTATCTGGACGAACTCTTGCAAATCTATCCGATGGTATGTATGATACAAACGGATTTACCGGACTTGTTGATTCCGGCATTACAGGCAAGAGGGCTTCGTTAACTTTATCATCTAATATAAAAATCATCTATTTATGAGAAATATTTATTGTAGAACGTGTACCTGTCTGTTAGGTATATTGCTGATGCTGTTTTCCGGCATCCAGGCAAGAGGAGCTTCCTGGGAAGTGCAGCAGGAACGTAAAATATCCGGTACGGTGATCGATGAAAAGGGGGAACCTGTCATCGGAGCTTCGGTGGTAGTTATAGAGACAAAACAAGGTAGCATTACCAATATGGACGGTAAATTCCAGGTGAGTGCTCCGCAGAACGGACATTTAAAAATCTCTTATATCGGTTATGAAACACAAGAAGTGGCTATCAAGGACCGGCAATTACTAAAAATCGTGTTGAAAGAGGAATCCACTGCTTTGAACGAAGTGGTAGTGGTGGGTTATGGTACGATGAAACGGAAAGAAATGACTTCGGCTATTTCGCATGTCGGTGCGAAAGATCTGAATCAAATATCCAGTCTCGATGCTTCCATGTTGTTGCAGGGAAAGGTATCCAGCGTCTCTGTTTCCAATACGGCTTTGGCCGATCCGAATAGTACGGGAAGTATTCAGATTCGTGGTATATCATCACGTAATGCCGGGCTGGGTCCGTTGATTGTTGTAGACGGAGTGCCGGGAGGTGATATGACGAATATTAATCCTGCGGATATTGAATCTATCGATGTATTGAAAGATGGTGCTGCTTCTGCTATTTATGGTACACGGGGTAGTAACGGTGTTATCCTTGTTAATCTGAAAAAAGGAACCCGTGACGGGGAAGTGCATACTACTTACAGTGCTGCTGTCACTTTCAATAAAGCAAAGAAAGAGCTGGACATTATGAATGCGGAAGAATATCGTGCTTATCGTACGGTGTCTAATCCACTTTCCGATATGGGAGCTAGTACAGACTGGTTTGATGCCGTTACCCGTTTGGGAGTGACACACATGCACACGTTAACCTTCTCCGGAGGTAATGCGAGGACCAATTATCGTGTGACAGCTGATTATCGTAAAGCGCAGGGAATCGACTTGCGTTCCGACCGTCGGGAATATGGTGCACGTGCCACTATCAGTCACACAACGAAAGATGGCCTGTTTACGTTTGCTGCCAACATGACTCCCCGTGTCATCGACCGGAACAAATCAGCCAGTGTGTATGGTAGCGTTATTAAGAATAATCCGACGATGCCGGTTTATGATCCCGAATCAGCTAATGGGTACTATCGTTTTCCGTCCGGAGGAGATAGCTCGAATATTGTTGAACAATTGAACGAGGAAGAAAATGGTACGGAGATTAAATTGCTGGAATGGAATGCTACTGTTGCCGTTAATTTGCTGCCGTTGTTTAATCCTACAAATCCGAACATGGTCTTGAAATCACAGGTTACCATTTCCCAGTATCAGGTGGATAAGTTCAACGGATGGTTCACACCATCTACTTACGGTCCTAATGTGAATTCGGGCGTTACAGGAAAAGCAAGCCGTGATTTTGATAAAAGTACTAATAACAATCTGGAATGGGTGACTAACTTCTCTACACGTATTAAGGATCACCAAATCCGTGCAATGGTGGGTTATAGTTATAATTACGGTGTAAGTTCGGGAATGGGAGCCGAGAACTGGGATTTCTCTTCCGATGGATTGACGTATAATAATCTGGGCTCCGGTCTGGAAGCAGCCAAAGAAGGGAAAACCATGATGAGTTCTTATAAGAATGACCATAAACTAATCAGTTTCTTCGGACGTGTCAATTATGACTGGAAAGAGCGCTACCTGTTTACTTTCTCTTTACGTCACGAGGGCTCTTCCCGTTTCGGTGAGAATCATAAATGGGGTAATTTCCCGGCTGTATCTGTCGGTTGGCGTATCTCGG
>OMDR01000737.1_pt1 | contig 19617 bp, 17 predicted proteins | sample 1645251 | NCBI WGS metagenome assembly OMDR01 (sample SAMEA103958142, study PRJEB25191) | human gut metagenome | biome: human-associated habitat [ENVO:00009003]; feature: intestine environment [ENVO:2100002]; material: feces | place: Germany | collected 2013/2015 | reverse complement strand
CTGACTTCGGAATAGTGGCAGGGCTGGCTATCCATGTCTTGTCTTATGCTTATCTACCGTACATGAGCATTTTACATGGGAACTCATTGCACTCTCCACAAAAATCAACGCCATGGTTCTTTGTACACTCAAGCAAAAAACATCCTTCGATGCTACAACCATTATGTTCTGTGCTGCGGCAACCTGAACAAGAAGCGCCCGCATATATGCTAAGTACTCCCTCAAAGTTGTTATAGCTTTCTACGTCATCGGGCATATGTACCTCATAAAATTCTTTTATGCCATCTAAATATTTTAATAATGTTTTAGCCGACACACAAATTAAACCATCATTATATGCCGAACAAGTGTGGCACATTAAAGAACATGGTGCAACCTTTTTAATAATTTCAGTTTTTTGTACTCCTCCACTAAATCACGATTTATAGAGCTGACCCCAATACCCTACCATAAACAATATACCACACGCCAAAAGAAAAATCAACCATCAATTTCAGAATTCCTAAGAGTAGTACTTCCTCACCGCCGCTGAAACAACCTCCGAAATCTCCTCCGCAGTTTTACCGCCGAGGTACTCCGAAATAACCTCAGCCGGAACAGCCACCATGACCGGCGGCTTCGGTCTGAGTATTTCCAAGATGACTCCCTCGGTAAGCGAATCAACGCCGGAAAGCTCACGGATTTTACCAGAGGTGAGCTTCATTTCGGGGTGCTGTTTCAGAACATCAAGAAGAACTGCCCGTTCCTTAATTCCGCACAGAACTTCGGCGTCAGCGATGCTGACTGTACCGCTGTCCAGCATGAGCAGGAATTCCTGTTCCAGAGCGTTCAGCCGACCGAATAATTCCAACTGTTCCGATGTAATTTCAAGTTCATTTTCAGCACGTTCGCCCAGTACTGCCGATACCCGTATCTGCTCCGAGAGAGTGAGTTCCGGAAATCGCTGGCGGTTGGTTTCCACGACTATCCGATTGGCGTATTCTTCAGTAATGAGCTTTCCATCGCCTATCCGGCAGGGGACTTTCACCCACATGAGCTGTTCTGCGACAGTCCGGCGGCGGTTCCCTGACAGTATCTCATACTCGCCGTTCCCGGCGGAACGCACCAGAAGCGGCTCGGTTATTCCCATTCTCGCAATTGACGAGCTGAGTTCCGACAGGTCGCCGCCGTCCGTGAAAATCGGAGAACGCAGGGGAAGCAGTCTGTCCAGCTCGATGTTGTAGGACTTATCCTCCGGGAAGCACTTTGTGATGATTTCCTCGATGGTTTCTGTTTCCGACAGTTCCGGTTCTTCTTCGTTGGAAACCGCGGCGAATCCGTCGTCAGGCATTTCGGACGGCTCATCGTCCTCGATAGGAATGTAGATAGCTTCCGGCTGGTATTCCGGCTCGGCTGGCTTCGGGGCAGGACGGATTTCCGTGCTTTCCTCGGACTCCCGCTGAGCCTGTGCGAATGCTTTCATCTTTTCAATGTTCATGCTGTCCTCCGGATCATTATTTTTGGAGCGTATCGCGGATTCAGCCCGCTGTTACGCAGATTGGGGGCGCATTTTACTGCGCCCCGGAGGTAATGTATGTGAACCCTGTGGCAGGGAGGGTTGTAAAGAAAAAGCGGAGATTTTTAGGTCTCCGCTTGGCTTTATTCTGTTGTGTGCTCAGGCTGTCTTGCCTTCGAAAAGCTTCTTTACTTCGTCCAGAGGGAGGTCTGTCAGGTCTGCAATCTGCTGAAGATCTCTTTCGCCCTTGTTCCAGAGATTATTAGCCATGCGGACTGCTCTCTCATTTGAAGCCAATTCCGCAGCCTGTCTTGCTCTCTTTTCGCCGTAATCTTCCACTAATTTACACATAGTATCAACACCCTCCTTGTCTTTCTTGAAATAACCTGCCCGGTCGGACAGTACCTTGTAGTGCATTTCGCGCGGGTCCTTGCAGAAGAAATCCTGCATAAGCTCGCCCAGAGCTGTGCCGTTGCGAATTTCTCCGTTCACATATATTATGTGCGAACCGTCCGTGAATATTGCGTGGTCAAGCTCGGAAATCGTGCGGTTCACCGTGTAAAGCGGCTTGCCGCCTTTAAGCACGTCATGCTCGGTAATGAAAATGATGTAGCTCTCCGGCAGTTCGTCGAACTTGTCGCCGGGATTGAGCAGATTTGCGTCCAGCAGACTGCTGTTGTATCTCGCACGTCTGGGAGCCGCACCGTCGTCACTGCGCTGTACCTCAATGTCATACTGCTTGCCATGCTCGTCAAATGCGTAGATATCCAGTCTTGCTGAACGTCCCTGCAAATTTTTCAGTTCGAACTGCGAAACTACCCGAACAACTGTCAGGTCGTCGCGGTTTAGAATCACTCTGAGCAGAAGCTCCGCGCACGCTTTATCTTCGAAAACCTTGCTCATAAACGTGTCGTCCATCAGCCGGAAATTTTCGATGATGTTAAGTATTTCAGCCCGGTTTTCGGCGCTGATATCGCTGGTTTTTATCTCGTCCACAGGAATCACCGTCCCTTTCTTGAATTATAGCATATTTTCCGCGAAAAATCAAGCATTTGAGCCATCTGTTTTGCCCTCTGTGTACATTTTGTGCCATTCCTCTAGGATATCCCGGCGCTGGAGGCAGAAGTAGAAATACTCCGAAATCTCCTCGTTGGATAGCTCGTCGCCGATGAGCTGGGTAACTTCCTTGCGCTGGAGGGTTATCTGTTTAGACGGCTTTTTCACGATTTGTTTTGGCTCTGCGGGAGCGCTCGACTTTGCAGATTCTGAGCGTTCTGTCGGAGATTCTGCCGCGATTTTCTTCTCTACGCAAATCTCCGATATGTCGGACTCCGAGAAGAATTTCAATTCTGCAAGCGTGGTTGCCTGTTCAACTGTGAATTTTCTTTCAGAATCACGGCTGAGATACGCCGCGATCTCCTCCTGACTGCTGTTCGGGAGCGCCGAAAACTGGCATGCTGTCGCAAGCGTAAGTCTGCCGCTGTCGAGCATTTCCATAAGTTCCGGAACCAGCCGCGTGCAGGCAATGTAGCGCTGGATAGTGCGCTTGGCTTCGCCGTATTTCTCGGCTATGTCCTTGGTTGCACGGCGGCTTCCGAGGGCTGTCAGAGCCTCCTGCTGTGCCTTGTACGCAAATGCGCGCTCGGACGGCAGAAGCTCGGTGCGCTGGCAGAGGTTTGTGTCCGCCATGATTAGCTTCGCGCGGTTTTCATCAACGTTCTTGACAATGCTGGGAACCGCCGTAAATCCGGCTCTGCGGCAGGCTTCAACGCGGTTATGCCCTGCGATTATGCGGTATTTCCCGTCAGCGGCAGGGGACACTATTATCCGGGACAGAAGTCCATTTTCCCTGATGGATTCCACCAGCTCGTTCATTTTGAAGTCGCTGTACATCTTGAACGGCTGGTTTTCCCACGGAATAAGCAGATTTATCGGGATTTCTTTTTCGTCATTCTGGACTGCCGTTTCATCGCCGAGAAAGTCGTTCATATTCAGCTTTCCGGTGTTGTTGGAAGCTCCGAGATTGAACCCCATTAAACTCCCTCCTTTTCAAGAATTTCGCTTACAAGCTGACGATACTGACCGCCTATCACGCTGTTTTTCTTAGATATCAGCGAACGCTGTTCTGCTGTGCTATTCGCCGCCTCAATGCGCTTGCTGATGGTAGTTTCGTAAACCAGACTGCCGTAGCGCTCCTTTAAGGCGATATCCACTGCCTGAGCCATCTGGGTGTTGTCGGTCATGGTTTCAAGTATTCCACAAATTTTCAGGTCGTGGTTGATTTTTTCCTTGATGAGATTGAAAATGTCCTCGAACTGGACTATGCCGTTGAGCGCAAATTTCTGCACCTGAACCGGGATTATCACCTCGTCAGCCGCCGCAAGAGCGTTCATGACCAGTATTCCGAGCGAGGGCAGGCAGTCGATGAAGAGATAATCGTAATCCTCCGATATGCTGTCGCTGGAAATCGCCTTGTCAAGAACCTGCTCGCGGCACACCGCCTGGGCAAGAAACATATCCGCGGTAGCCAGCGAAATATCCGCCGGGACATAGTCGATAGGCTCGTTTTTCGCAGTCAGAATGCACTCCGAGAGCTTCGCAGTTTCTTTCAGAACGTCAACGATGGTGCGCTTACCCGTGAAATCATAGCCAAGGTAGTCGCTGAGATTTCCCTGCGGGTCAAGGTCGATACAGAGAACTTTCTTGCCAAGTTCCGCAAGTCCTGCGGCGATATTTACCACGGTCGTTGTCTTGCCAACGCCGCCTTTCTGGTTTGCTATTGCTATAATCTTTGCCATAATTACCCCTCCTGCCAATATTCTTTCATGTCGTGATTTACCCGGGACTGCCAATAGCTGTTGAGCGTCAGCCGGGAATTGTACAGCGCCGTTATCAGGTAGCTCCGGATATTCCGGACGTCGCTGGTGTTTTTGCCCATTGCTTCCAGAACGTACTCGATGTGGCTGCCGTTCAGCTTCAGGAACGTACTTTTTACCACGTCATGCGGGACGTCTTCGCCGTTTACCCGTATCGTAGGTCTTGTGGAACAGATTGCGTCCACCATAATGCTGATAAGTTCGTTGATGGTATCCGCCTTGCCTGGATTCTGCTCGATGAGGAATTCGTAATCCGTGTTGTCCCGGACTATCTGGGCATAAGCGGAGCGCTCCTCTTTTATCCTGGTGATATATTCCATCTCGTCAGTCCCGCCAGATTGATTGATAGGATTGATTATATCAGGATTATTTTCTTTAAGATTATTATCTTTAGATTTGTCCGCCGTTTGGGCGTAACATGGTCCGCCGTTTGGGCGTATCATGTTCTGCCGTTTCGGCGTTTCTTGTTCCGCCGTTTCGGCGTTCCTTGCTTCGCCGTTTGGGCGTTCCTTGTTCCGCCCTTTTGGCGTTTCTTGCTTCGCCCTTTCGGCGGAACAATGGAGTAATGCGGTCTGAGGGGGTGTTTCTTCCTTTTCAGGAGTGCTGTTTTCCTCGTCCGCGGTAGAATTCCGCCTGTATTTTTCCGCCGCTGATGGCTTTACGGACCTCATTTTTTCCTCTCCCTCCGCAAGAATTTCAGCTAGGTGGACTATATCGTCGATTATATAGAAGCTGCGTTTTGCCGGCATTCCGCGCGGGGAGCACTTGATAAGTCCGCACTTCTCCAGAACCGTAATGCAGCGTTTCTGCTGTTTGTCAGACAGGGAGGTGCTTTCCTCTAAATCCGCGATGGTGGAGTAAAACCACCCGTCCGGGTCGAGTTTCCCTCTGTCGCTGTAATACTGCCATTTGGCTATGAGTGCGCTGTAAACCACGGTTTCCATAAGTCCGACCGCATGAGCCAGCGGACGGTTCAGGGATATCGTATTATCCGGGTTCAACAGCTGGTAGATTGCATTCATGTTATTCCTCCAGTTTGTTTTATTCCTCGTTTTATGTTTTATAAAGCATAGAAGGGCGGTGAGGAATAGGACCGCCCGTTCAGAAGGCCTTTCCGTCTATGCTGTTAAAGCCTTTCGGCTGTTAACCTATATAAAAAAGCGCACAGATTTTCTCTATGCGCTCTTGTTGTCAATATTAATAACTCTTTTTGTGAAAACGCTAAAGAAATCGGATTTTCTGCCGATATATAATAAAGGTACACAAATTGAGCATCTTATTTGAACTGTATATTGACGAAAGCGCGTTAGAAAGTGTGAAATGCACGTCATGTCGTCAAATTAAGTTGTCCATTTTCTGTCCATTATTTGTCCTTTATTCAGAACTAAAACGGGCTGAAAAAGATGTTTGAAAAAATAATACTATGTACGTTGGTACCGCATTGCTATGCGGTATGGGGGATTTTTACTGGCTGAGCTGTTCGATTCGTTGCCGAATTCAATTCCCCTCGGCTCCACCAACGATGCACACGCAAGCAGTTAAGTGTGCAAAATAAAAACAGAGAGTTCCGGCTCTCTGTTTTTTTATCCTCTTTTCCGGCTAAAATAAGATTGAATCGAATTTTAGCCGGAATCAATTGCTTGTCAGTCATGGAACTGTAAAGTACGTTGCCGCCCCGTGCTTCATCAAAAATTAACCCACTTTTTAACCCATCTGCGTTGATTAAAGCCTGATATTGCTGTATAATATGCTCGTATCTCAGAGAAAGAAAGGAAACAATATGAACAGCAATATCAAAAAAATCACAGCAGCGGTAATGTGCTGCGTATTCCTGGCAGGCTGCCAGTCCAACGGGACATCTTCTGAAAGCACTTCTTCGGCAGCGGAGAGCGTTGCTTCCGGGACGGAGGCGGCAACGACCGCAGTAACCACGACAAGCGCTGAAACCACCTCTGCCACCGAAGCGCCCGTTGAGGAAATCACACCTGCTGAAACTCCCGTAAACACCGTAACGGTAGAAAGCCAGACATTAGGCATGGAGAAACTTGGAAACGCGTGCCAGCTCGGCGGATATCTCACGACCGACGGAATGCGCGTCAAGTGCGATGTTCTGCTGAGAACTGCAAAGCTCTCCGGAGGCTCGGAAGCGGATATCCAGAAGCTCCATGATGTATATAACGTGACAGAGGTCATCGACCTGCGCACTACCGATGAGATAGCTTCCGCACCCGACCCGGATATCGAGGGCGCAACGAATGAGCGCGTGCGTATCCTTGACGAAAGCGGCGATGACTCCGCTGCCGCAATGACGGGAGTGTATTCCCAGAACAGCGATAATCCTGCAGCTTCTCTTCTGGAAATGTACCGCGCGGGGATACTTTCCGATACGATGTACACAAGTATGTTTGATAACGAAACCGCGCTTAAGGGATATCGCGAATTCGTGGACAAGCTCCTTGCGCACGATGACGGCGCTATCCTCTGGCACTGCACCGGTGGCAAGGACAGAGCCGGCACGGCGGCGGTTATTGCACTTACCCTGCTTGGAGTTGACAAGGAAACAGTTCTCGATGACTTTGAACTTACAAACCAGTTCAACGCAAAGTCCATTGAATATATGAAGTCCAATGCAGCAGAGCTTACGGACGATCAGGACGAAATAGAAGGTGTTGCAATGCTTACAGGAGTTTCCCGTCAGCTGATGGAAAATCTGTTCGACCGCGCAGAGTCTGAAAACGGCTCCATGCTGGAATTCCTCAAAGCCAAGCTCAATATCACAGACGATGAAATAGCGACCTTACGCAGCAAGTATCTCGAACCTGCCGAGTAAGATTCAACACTGATACGGCCGCCGGCGCAATGCTCCGGCGGTCATTTTTCTCTTCAGAGCAAATAAAGTCAGAATATCCGAAAGTTATTACGGATTTCCGGTAAAAAATAAACCCGGAGAGAAATCCCCGGGTTTCATCGTTATTCTCCGGAAGCGGAAACGACCTCCTTCCTGTCCGCTTTCCGGATTATTTTGAGCGCCTCCGGATAAGTCCGATTGAGCCTGTCCAGAGCCGCTGTAAGGCTCTCTGAACCTGTCCTTGCGATAACGCTGATGATGTTCCCGACCTCGTTCTCCAGGGACTTTATCGACTTTTTCAGCCGCTTTCTGTCGCTCTCAACGGAGCTTTCCGCCTGGGTAACGGCACGGTTGTACTCCTCAATTACCGCCGGGAGTCTGTCCTTGTCGAACAGGATATCCGCAAGTAAGCGCAGGGCGTTTTCTCTCATGCCTTTCATGACTTCGCGGGACAGATTAGCGGAATAGTACTCGTTCAGCGTTTCCATCAGACCCTCGAGGATTATGCTCTCAGGCGTATTATCGAATTTCTCAATGACGGAATACAGCTCCACGCCGTTGTCCCTGAGTATTTTCCGGCTGACGGCGCTGTCATAGCGGTTACGGGCGAATCTGTCCAGCTTGTGGACTGTCACCAGGTCAAACAGCCCGTAACGCGAATCGTTCAGCATTCGCTGGAATTCCTCGCGGTCGATGTTCTCCTCTGCGTACTTACGAATGGCGCGTTCCTGCGCGTCAATGCTTTCGTCACGCTGGTTATTACTCGAAAATCTCGCATATAAAGCAGCCTTTCTCACGATGTTTCACCTCCTTTCCGGGAAAGACAGCCGCTCACGAAACCGCGCCTGCTTCGCTGTTATAGCTGAAATCCAGCTGATACGTGAAACCGCTGTTCAGCGCCAGCTTTTCAGCTTCCTCATTGGTGCAGAATTTTCCGTCCCTGATGTCAATGACTCCGTTGTTCGCGTTTATATAGAACTGTGATTGCTGACGCAGGCTTTCAAGGTCCTTCTGTCTTTCAGGAGCCCATATCAGATGTTTGGTTACTTCGTTTATCGCCGAAGACGGTACGCTCACTGACTTATCGATCTTCGATATTATCCATGGTGGGATATCCATTCTTCTCATCAGTAAGAAACAACGACGACCCTGATCCCACAAATACAAATTGCCATTCGAAACAAGGTATGGGGTATTCTCCTTCAGATAATTCACGAACTCCGGAACATCAATTTTTCCATCCGGTGGCTTGTATAAAATCTCAAAAGGAGTTTTGGTATTTGATGCCATAATAGCACCTCCTCTTTTTATTCACCGGTCGTCCGGTGTGATTACAGTGTAGCAGGTTTTGAAAACCGCTGCAGGAACTCTTACCTGTTTTTAAAAATAGGCACACGTAAGACGGTTGGTTGATTTATAGGCATTTTTGTGGTATAATCGAGGTGAGAAAATTATTAAAAAAATTTTTTTTGGGAGGTTTTTTCTATGGCTAAGGCGGTAAACGGTTGCAATACAAAGGCTTAAGAAGGCAAATCTGTAAAAGAAAAGGAGCCGGTTCTTTTTGAGGAGCTGGTCAGAACGATACAATGGGGAGGGAAAATCGAATGAACGCAGTGAGTGAGATTTCTTCCCCTCCCCCTTAAAAAATAACAGGGCATCCGCCCTGTTATTTAATAGTTAGTATAATTATTTTTTATTACATTTTCACAGGAAAATTTTGAACTGAGCGCGTCCTTAGACTGATTTACCCGGTTTTTGATGAAATCACACCAGAAAATGCAGTATTTTAACTATAATTAGTCTTGATAATCATAATATAATATTCACAACATTCCTTGCTTTCGACCGAATATTCACTAAAATTCACTTTATTCACTTGACAAAAGTGAATATTCACTATATAATAGAACCATACTACCATAGGAACGGAGGTACTGATATGCCTTTTGAAAGTGAAAACACGGAATACAAGCGGGAATATGTTGACGATATCTGCAAGGAAGTCATTGCATTCGCCAACACAAACGGCGGAAAGATACTGGTTGGCGTTGACGACAATGGTAATGCAGTCGGAATCAAAAACACAGATGATACCTATACCAGATTAACTAACAGTATCAGGGATTCCATAAGCCCTGATGTAACGATGTTTGTCAAATACAGACTTGATAACGGAATTATTGAAATCGGAATATCAGAAGGCACTGCAAAGCCTTACTATCTCAAATCAAAGGGACTGAAACCAAGCGGCGTGTATGTACGTCAGGGAGCCTCCTCTGTTCCTGCATCACCGGAACAGATACGCCAGATGATCAAGCTGTCGGACGGCGAAGTATACGAAACCGCACGTTCGCTGGAACAGGATCTGACGTTCAGCGCAGCCGAAAAGGTATTCAGCGAGCACCATCTTGAATTCAACAGCGGAAAATATCCTGCACTGGGAATAGTCAGCCTTTCGGACAACCTGTATACAAATCTTGCGAAGATAATCTCGGACCAGTGCGAGCATACAATAAAGGTAGCCGTTTTCGCTGACGACAGGAACACCGTATTCAAGGCTCACAGGGAATTCAGCGGCTCTGTGTTCACACAGCTTGAGGAAGCGTTCGACTACCTTATGCTCTGCAACCAGAATCCCTCGCAGATAGTAGGAATAAACCGCATTGACAGATGGGACTACCCTGTGGAAGCGCTCAGGGAGGCTCTGCTGAATTCCATTGTTCACCGCGACTATTCATTCAGCGGAAGTATCATCATCAACGTGAACGACAGCTGCATGGAGTTCATCTCCCTGGGAGGGCTTGTCCAGGGACTTTCCGCCGACGACATAAAGAACGGAATATCCCAGCTCCGCAACAGGAATCTGGCGGAGATGTTCCACAGACTGAACTTCATCGAATCCTACGGCACCGGAATACGCAGAATATTCGCGCTCTATTCTGACTGTGCAGAGCAGCCGGAGATAAGCGTTACTTCTAACTCCTTCAAAATCACGCTTCCGAATATGAACAGATCCTGCGCGCCCGTTGATAAACATGAGCTTACCGAGCAGGAAAATTCGATCATAAACTACCTCTCCGCTCACGGAGAAATGACCGAGCTGGACGTCCAGAAACTGCTTGACGTCAAAAAGACCCGCGCTTTTAATATCATCAAAGGACTGCGGGAAATGCACCTCGTCGAGACCGTCGGTAAAGGTGCTGATAAGAAAATCGTGCTTGTAAAGTAATTAACGCCAAAGCCCCTGCCGGATAAGGCAGGGGCATAGTATTATTCAAATTCCGCTCTGATTTCAGAAAAAATTCTGTCAACGTCAAGAGTGGTCAGGCTCTGAAAGAATGAAGTATGCACGTCGCGTTCCAACTCTCTGATTCTATTCCCCACAATCGCATTATCAGGGTGTTTCTGGTGAAACCGTAATAGTATGCGATAATCCTTTGCCGCACGGATCACTATTGCATTTGCGAGTTCCCGATAGCCGTCATGTTCCATTTAAACACCTCCAGTAATTATAATTACTATACTGTTGGTGCGTTAAGGAAACGAACGCAGATACATATTGTTTTAAGAGGCTTAGGCGTTCAGAAAACGAACGTTTATGGGAAGATAGCTGCATGCCCAAAACAGCAACAACTTTACTTGTTTTACGATACATCGATTGTCTCAGAACTCATTTCAAAATCTAATACCCATAAACTACCGTTATTGAGAAAGCCTCCACATTCGAAGCTGTGGAGGCAATGTTATAGAATGGAAAAAAATCATATGATTATTTTTTGCAGCATAGTAATTAAATTGTGGTTATCGGCAACATCTTTACCATTACACGCCACAAAGTAAGTATTATGAGATAATTTCCGACCGTATCGCTCTGCAATATCGTGTATATTTTCGATAGAATTGTTCTGCTCTTTGCCAAAAATAAGGCAAAGACTATCGATGGTATCATTTTCATTGATAGTTGAGAATGAGTAAATATACCTGAAAACTAAATCAGCCAGAGCTCTGTTTTCTATGGTTTCAAATGTGCTAAATTTGGCATCCAAAATATGGTACGAAACATGATTCTCCGTTCTTTGTGCAATAATGTAGTCTGGTGTATAATAAGCATTTTTCGAGTGATTTTTAGCCCTTTTTGTAGTTGTACGAAACAAGTCTATTCCGTTTGGGCGATTATAAAAAGTAGTGCTTTTAGGAACGGTGGCAAATATGATCGGCTGGAAATACAAATCTATTACATCTGATCCGGATATGTACTTAAATGTGTTTTGAAATCTAGTGTTTTTGTAATAGCCATATTCCGGATACTTGTAAACTTTGTTTTGAATTTCAATACTCCTATATCCAAGCGCCTCTATTGATTTGTTTAACTTAATAAGGGTATAGTACTCATATATTTTACTAGTTGAAAGGAAACTTAATATAAAATCTGTTTTCTTCATATCATAATTTCCACAGCTAAACCACTTTTTTATTAAACCAAATATCTTATTATAAATTGGCACAGAACGAAATATATTTGTATATTTAGGTATATTTTTAACAGGACGAAAATCAACTTGAAAACCAGTTCGGTATTTTCTTAACAAAGCGGTAAATGTTTCTTTGAAACTCAGAATTTGCTCCTGATACTTTTCCAAAGCTCTTATTCCAGGCAGCATTATTTCATAGCAAGAATCAATATAACCTGTTGCTACTCTTGGTTTTGAGATCTGATTCTTTTTATTATCCACCTGAACAAGCATTTTTTTCAAGTTACCGATAACTTCACTTATGAAGCCTACCACAATTTGATTCTCATAAGTGTTTTTAGTAGGAATAAAGCATGTGCTGAGTGTATGTGAAGGCATATATCTCTGTTTACCGATAGTAATACCTGTATTGTGATTGGTCGGCTTTAATACATCAGGGTGTGTAGCAATGTACCGCAAAGAATTTGAGCTAACGTATTGGATTTTTTCTATTGGGTCAACCCGTTCTTTTATTACAAGATCATTCGAAGGAGAATTTTTTAGCAGCTGATAGCTTTCTGCGTAATATTTCTTTATTTCATCAAGCAGGGCTAACTTTGAATCGATGGTTACATTTTCAGATTTCTTAAACCCAGCTCCAAGTTTTGAAAATTTATGGTCTTCATATATGAACTGTTCACAATTGTCGTAGATATAGTTAACCATATTTTTTACTTGTTGAGATAGTATCTCATCTTTTACCATAACTCGGACACTATCAGAGATCCAGAAATTCTCTCCAATCCTGACTTCAAGTCGGCAAATTCCAAACAAGTCCAGAAAAATAGGATTGCCTTTATACGGATCTAGGTTCACCTCCTCATCATTTAGATACAGGGTAGTAGGAGCTATTTCATTACCAGATTCTCCGTCAATAACCGAAACTATGTATGGGTGGTCACACATTACACTAAATCCACTTATGGATGGAATAGAATAGTCTACCCCACCAGTTGACAAACTCATGTTTAGACTAATAACATTTTTGCTGTAAGTATCTGACAACTTCAATGTGTAGTTCATTCTATTCCTCCAGGGTGAAAATAAGTTAGTTTAGAAAGCTGCAATATCCCATGTCCATTTCATTTTGGTGTTTGTACACAGCATCTTCAATCATCTTCTTTGTCATTTGAAGATTGTGTCTAACGGTGAGTTCCATTAATTCACCAAGCATGGTTTCAATACGACTATCGTAAATACCGCTGATTTTAGGAAGAAGTTTTTGCAGAACAGCATAGTCAATTGCCTTTTTGTTTTTAGCGATTCCCTGTTCATCTTCCATAATGCCTATTGCAACAGCGATATAATGTTCAATAGATGCCTTTATACGTGGACTAATCGTGTATCTGTATTTTACAAACACTTTGTATATAGAATCTAAGATATCCTTTGTATCATCGTCTATTTCTTGATCAGATTTTGATTCAAAGGCATCACATAAAGATTTCCATGAGATTATTGTATTGAAAATCGAATTATAGCTGGACGGTATATCTGCTACAATTTCAGGGCTATTCGGTAGATGAATAATCCACGCTCTGTCAATCAGTCTTGGTGACAATTCAACCGTAGTCTCATCATTGTTAATGGTTGCAAGAAAACGTAAAGTCTTTGGAACGACCAAGTCTTTTTCCGTTCCAATATTAATCTTGCACAATTCATTATGCATGTCAGCAACATTCATAAAATCAGCCCAATAAAATTCCATTTGGCTAAGATTGGCTTCATCAAGAAGAATAATAAATGGATAAGCTGACTTTTCAGCTTCTTTATCTAGCAATGTTAATCCGTTATAAACACTGCTATTGCTCTTGTCATACTTATGAGTAAGAGGATTATAGTAGCCGATCAGATCACGTTTAGTAGCCCAGCCTTTCTCAACAGAAACGAGTACATATCGATTAGGTGCTGCATGGTTCTCAAATAGATTAAGTCCTAAACTATTAGCGATGATATTGCATATTGAGGTTTTACCGATTCCAGGTTCTCCTGAGAAAATTGTAAGGAAATTCTGTGTACAGCAAATCAAAATGTTAACGATATCGTTAAATGAGTACTTACGGTATCTCTGAATATTAGTAACCAAATAATTTAATAGGTCATCTTGATTTCCATCAAATATAGCATCGGTACCATCCAAAGAATTGATAGAGCTAATTTTCTGAGCCAACTCAGTTGCTTCATTATCAGAATCAAATCGACCCGCCGCCTCAAGTAATGCACTTGATATTACAGGGTCAAATGCCGCTGATACCTGCTCTCTTAATTCAAGCATGACGGAATCTAACTTTGAATGCATTGCACTAGCTGCTTTTGTTGCATTACTTTCTGCTTTTTCCGCTTTTGCATCCGCTTTTTGAGCATCTTCTTCTCTTATAGCTTTACGCTGTTCAAGATTACGGATTTCTTCATTAAGATTGTCCACATTAGCTATACTATCTTGTAACTGGTTATATTTCGTTTCAAGTTCTTGATACTGCTGCATCAATAACTCATGTTCTTGTTTATCTATGGAAGATTCGTTATGTTGTTCCTGTTCTTTCTCCTTATCCTTATACTCAGCGATACATACCGACTGCTCTTTATTTTCCTTTCGCAAAGTAATAAGTTCCGATTGGGTCTCGTTATACTTATCACGAGACACTACTCTGTCCTTGAAAACTTCTGCAATATCACTTTGCGTAACAGCTGCACTAAATTGCTTGAGAATTTCCTTTCTACTTTCTTCAACAGAAAACAACCTTAATGCCATATTTTTTCTATGCAAAATGACATTATCAGGAAGAGTTGATGAAAACAAAGGGCTCTCATTAGATAATACCCTTAAGAATTTTTTTGAATCATTATCAGAATCAACTATTATTTTAGCAACAGCCTCTATTATGTCAGATTCTGTAATTAAATCTTCCTGTTTCTTTTTATCTGGTGTTACGAATGCTATGCGTGCATAAAATTCAGTCCGAAAAATGCTTATAGTGGTTTCAATTATCTCTACATCACTATCTTCCCAACAGTTAACAACAAAAGGGGTCTGAGCCGTTCTAATGTTAGGAGCGACATTCATATCAGTATTGCGATTGATTTGTGTAATAAATGGTCCATAAAATTTGTGACCGCTATATAGAAGAACATTCTCCCCAACATAGCATTCATTGTAAATTTTAATTGTTCCTTCAACAAGATTCGGGTTTTCTGTATCAGATTCAGCAATTCTAAATATATTAAGTTTTTCAGCTGAAAAAACAACCTCTTCGACATGAACACCGGCACGTATTATGCTATCAATATCAAGTCTAAAGCGATTGCTTTCATCATTGTTTTCCGATAGCTGATCGATAGAAAATTTTACTGCATAAAGTTTTGGAATAATTTCACTATCATCAACAAACGAATCTATTACCCCATCTAAATCAGAAAGATAATCATAAGCCTCATTATTATAGATGGAATCTGTTCGAAGGTTTATGCTACCATGTTTCGGGAAAAGTTCTGTTAAGTCGGAATATTCAATACCAACTAAACCATGTTCATCTTTCTTTGCAATGGGATAGAAGTTATAAAATGTATTCTGTTTTTTAATATATCCCACATAATATGTATTCATCGTTGCATCCTCCGATATATTATCACTTAATTCAATATTTTTGTCTTTGGTATTTTCTTGAGGAATAGGTTCTATCTCTTCCCATGAATTGCTTAATGTTTTATCTACCACATTTGATGATAAAAATGACGAGATATTCTTCTCGTAATATTTAACATCATTGCCACAGCACAATAGAAAATAAGCAATACGCTCTAAGCAATTTTCCCCATTGCATTTGTTAAAAATCTCTGAAACAGATTCATAACCACAACTAGGGGCGTCACCGAATATTTTACTGTATAGCCCAACAAAAAACTTTGCTCTATGTATTTCACGTTTGAGGACAAATTCCAGTTTCTTATCAACAGTTTTGCACGAGTTGTATTCGCGAGAATCTGGACGACTCATACTGTTAGAAACGCTTAATAGTACAGATTCAATATTATCACTAGGATAGCACTTGATAATCTTTATCATTTTCTCATTGTGATTTTTTGTGGAAAACATTTTATCCTCCTTGTGGTTAGTGTCATAATATTAATTATATCACAACTCTCGTCACAAGTCAACACTTTTTGATAAATAAATATATTTATATACATTGATACCAATTTAAGACATTTAGTCCATCCATGAAATATTGATAACGCATTATGGAAAAAATAAAGCAGCAATTTTAATTAGTATTATCTCATTATTAATAGTGAAAATGAAAATCCAGGCACATTTCAGTTATCACTGTTATGTGCCTGGCACAATCTATAATCTATTTTATATTTCTATATAGAGTGCTGCGCTTTATTCCGGTAAGTTCCTCAATTTCTTTAATGGAATACTGCTTGGTGTTATATAGTTTTATGGCTTTTCTTATTTTAGCTTCATCTACTGGAGGTCTGCCGCCCTTACGCCCTCTTGCACGAGCGGCAGCTAATCCCTCTTTGGTTCTGTCGGCCAGGACATCGCGCTCAAACTGAGCCAGTGCTGACATCAGCGTGAAAAGCAGTTTTCCTGTGCTGGTCGTGGTGTCGATGGATTCTTTCAGAGATACGAGATTCACACCTTTCGCGTTGAAAGTCTCCATCAGCCAGATGAGGTCTTTGGTACTTCTGCCGAGCCTTGATAGGGATTCAACTATAACAGTGTCGCCCTCGGTCAGGCGTTCGAGAAGCTTTTCAAGCTCCGGACGGTTGCGCTTTGTTCCTGTCATTTTCTCGTTGTAGATAAAATCCACTCCATATTTCTGGAGCATATCTAGCTGGCGGTCGAGGTTCTGCTGTTCGGTGGAAACCCGTGCGTAGCCGAATATGAAATTCTTCATCAGAATTCACCGCAGTAGTCGTAGGCGCATTCGTTCAGGATTTCGCATAATGCTTCTTCAATTACGCCGGGCTGGTAGAGCATTTCTTCTATCTCATCAACAAAATAGCCGTAGCTTAGGAGAAGGTCGATGTCCTCACGGGATACGCCGATAGAGCTTGCAAAGTCTTTAAGCTGTTTCACGTACTGCGGTTCACTTTCGCATGATTCTGGGACATTCCTCCAGTCGCGGCGGAAATAGCGGTAGTCGTACATCATCAGATTCGAAGTATCGAACATTCCATGTTCCATTGCACCGGTGCTGTCGATTTTCAGAATATCTCCGCAGCAGGTGTTGACGTTCTGGTGCTCAATGCTGAGGATTCCTAATCTCGTCAGTGCACGGTCGAGGATTGCTTCCGTGCTGGCGTAGACATACAGTCCACAAGTTTCGTAATGGTACAGCGCTAATGGGTTATCGCCCTTGACGAAATAGATGTTATTCTTGTCATCAAGCACGGTAAACACAAAAGAGCCCTCGACAAGCTCAGCCATTTCAGAAATGGACTGAATGTCGAGGGATTTCTGCTGTTCCAGAAGCTGAACCGCTATGTAGCTGTCTGTCTTGATTGGAGTATTCGGCAACGACATCTGCTTGCGTAACCTCACATCGTTATGAAGAACGCCGTTGTGAGCAAGGGCGAAGCTTGTATTTTCAACCTTGCCGGGGAACGGGTGATTGTTGCGGTTATCGAGTTTGTTACCTTGCGTTGCCATTCGGGTGTGTCCCATGATGACGTTGGAATCATCGTGCAGGCGCAGATGTACTTTATGAGCGGCATAAGGGCGCTTGTAAATTGTTAGCTTACCATTGTAATTGAATGCGTAGCCGGTAGCGTCTGTACCCCGCTCCTCGCATTCCTCGGAAAGCACACGAAGCAGCTTTTCACGCTGCTTCGCATTAAGAGTGTGATTGTAATCTATCAAGCCAAATATTGCACACATATTAGTCGTCCTCCTCTGCCGTTATCGGTGTGTTTATGTAAAGTTGTCGCTCTTTCAGGTAGGTGATGAGTTCGGGTTCCGTGCTGTCATCAAGTGAACCCACGAAGTCCGACCAACTTACGGATTTCAGTTCAGAATCTGTGAGATCTGTTGAAAGTTCGCAGATCTTATCCACGAGCTCCAGAGTTGCAATCAGCGTATTGTATTTCAGCGTGCCACGGAACATACGAAATTCAATAGTGTGGTAGTTCGTAATGTTTACGCATGCATAGCGACCATTGCAACCTTTCTTAGCGTCCTCCAGAATCTCTTTCGGGCTGTTCTTGTAACCATAGCGTGCAGCCCAGCGGTTCATCTGATATTCTGTCCTGCGGCTGAATTTCAGCAGCTCCAGCCAATGATGCTCCACGAAATAAAGCACCCGGGAAATGCATTCGTCCTGTGCTTCCCGGGTACTGCCGAAAGCTGTTCTGTTAACATGGACGTGAAGTCCGCAGGTGCTTGCTTTGTGACTGCGGTAGTCCATGCGGATTGCGGAACGCATGATTTCAGCCCAGGGCATTTTGTCCTTGTGGTATTTCAGGGACATCGGGTGAGTTACGATTTCCATGCCATCGTTCAGACTTCCGTCGGACTTGATGTATATGTGCTCCGCAACCCGGTTGCCGATACCCAGAAGCGTATCAGCGTTGTCACCATTCTTGCCGCCCTCATCGATTTCAAGTTCCACGCCGAAATAGCGCTTGCTGTCGCCATAAAAGATAGGGTCGGGCTTGTAGTTGTATTCGTGAATGGAGCTGTTCTGACGTTCCTCGTAACACCTGTCACAGTAGGCGTAATCATCGTCATCATCGTAATTGGCGTAGTCCCGATGAATAATGCGTCCGCAGCATTCACAGGTAGTATAGTAATCGTCGTAGCAGGAGTTGCAGAGCGGCATATTGTCAGAGCCTGCATTATCGTCAGCCCAGATTCTGTCGCCGCAGTGCTCACAAACGACAGTCTCGCTGTGGTAGCATTCATCGCAAAGAATGTTACCATCAAATGTATAGTAGTCATCGGTTTCGATTGTTGCTCCGCAGCAGCTGCAGACGTGGCGTGTGTTTTCGTTGTTGTCCATGGTGTAAAGTCCTCCTAATCAATATTCTTCTGCCAAAAGCATAGTGGAATGTGTTTCGTCGTCTATGACGTAGATTTTCGCTGTGATGGATTCGTCAGTCTGGAAATCGAATGTGTGTTCGTATGCAGGTTCCTCCTGACTGTGAGTGACGTGCTGGGTGTGGTCCTTTGCCGTGAGTTTGAAAACCTGAAGATAATCCTTTTCGGTTTTCATGGTGTCAATGCAGTTCCAGAGAATGATCTGCGTTAATATTGGAACTGTTTCCGATATTCCTCCGGTGCTGTATCTTGGATTGCTGAACATTTCTGTTACCTCCTGTGTGGCTCTGTTATGCGGTTTGTGAGCAAAACAAAAGCCCCGTCACCGTGAATTTTCATCACGGCAACGGGGCTGTGTTCTGTTGTGAAAATCGGGTGCAGGATAAACCAAAATAAACTACTTCTTCAGCCGGAAGTCCGTGCTGTCGAGGCGTTTCATTTCACGTTCTGCGTCGTCGATTTTCTGCTGAAGCTGACTGCGCTTCTCGTCTTTGCGGCGCTCAGTAGCTAAGCCGATTATTCCGGATATAACCAGTATGCTGGCTTCGGCTATCGCTGCGAGCGTCTGTGCGCTTATTCCTTCATCGGATCACCTCCTCACAACGGTATAATATACATCTGTGGGGAGCGGCTTTTCGAGCAAACATGGGATTAAATAAACCGAAAAGGAGCGTGTTATGATGCTTAATAATACTAAGGATATACTGACACTAAAAGAGTTGCAGGAACTTCGGGTCTGAAAAAATAACTGTGTAAACGCGAATAATCCCGAAAAACATACCAAAGCTAAAAATGCAGCGAAACAGGGCAACGCTGGAGAGCGCCCCGACGCAGCTGCAAGA
>OMDR01000732.1_pt1 | contig 19662 bp, 13 predicted proteins | sample 1645251 | NCBI WGS metagenome assembly OMDR01 (sample SAMEA103958142, study PRJEB25191) | human gut metagenome | biome: human-associated habitat [ENVO:00009003]; feature: intestine environment [ENVO:2100002]; material: feces | place: Germany | collected 2013/2015 | reverse complement strand
TCAAGTTTCCGACGTTCACACTTATCGGTTCGTTGAATCTGATTTTTAAAGAACTTCGCTGACATCGATCAGCGCAGAAGAAAGAGTTTATCTGAACTTTTTCTTCTTGTCAAGAACATCTCAACGATTCGTTTGAATGCATCTCAATGTTGCTTGATTTTCTGCCTCTCGTTCGAGGCAGGGAGCGAACTTTACCGACATTTAAATCTTTTGTCAAGGGCATCTTACAAGTCAGTTCATTGCGTGGCGTCACCCTTACTAGCACAGACTACTCAGAGCGCACTGCTCACAGCGTTGATCTCCCCTCATACAATCACGACAAATTTTGCAGGTTGCTCGTTTCAAGGAGTAGTCTGCGCACTATGTCAACGGTTAGACGCTGCAGGAGGAGCTCAGGTCTTATGTCGACAGAACATTCTCAGGCTCTGCCGCGGTCCGTTGTACTGCTTCGCCTGCTGCGTCGAATACTCTCTGTCACCGCCGTCGCCTGTGCTACTGCCGGCATGATTGCTTCTGCAGATGCGCTCATTTCTGGATTCGGAGACGGCGGAGACAAGCTTTCCGTTGCTGCTGACAACAGCACCGTTATTACAGGTTCCATCTCTTCGGAGCAGGGTAATCGCGGTCTTCAAGTACGTATCGAACCGCCCGAAGACGGCCTCACCGCATCTGATATCCGCGTGAGCAATTCATTCTTCCCCAGCCGAATGAATTGGAGCGCCCTTCTCTACGCAGCACCCAGCGCCTTAGGCAAAAACTTCACGGTTACGGCCGGCTCTCCTGATACGCCACCGCTGTTCGCGCCAATAGTTCTTCCTTTTTAATGCGTATCTGGGGCTGGGAGCCGCTTAATGCAGCCTTTGCAGCGCTGATAGTGGTCGCTACTGCCTGTCTCCTCTATTTCGGCCTCATTTACTTTGGCTCTGCATGGCTCGCTAAACGAGGTTTCGTGCGCGTTTATCACACCCGGCAAGAAGGCGACGACACAATGCTCTATTGCATTGATCCTCAGTCCTCGCTCAATGAAGCACAGACTTATCCCGTACTTTCTGCCGCAGGAAAGTTGATGGGCACGGCTGAAGTAACCAGCCGAGGTGCTCGCTACTGCATCTTGAAGCTGACGGCCGCTCAAGCACGCACAGGCTGCCTGGTCGCACTTCCTATTGAAGCGGAAGCTGCTGACATCTAATACGAAGACAACACTCGATAACAAATCCGCCCACTGGCATCACGCTCGGATGCATAAAGCCGGACGCAAACCGGAGAGACTGCAAAAGAATAATTGGCTAAGGGGCTCGATAACGCTTGAGGCTGCGGCCCCTGCCATTGGCGAGCGAGCGTGATATGTGCGCGAAAGGGTTTCCGGTCATAGTGCTGTCCCATATCGTCAAGACACAAACGAACCTGCTCAGCCAACGCATTGAAGCGGTCCGTCTCCGCCAAGCCTGCCCACAAAATCTGCTGACGACTGAAAACGCCCAGACCTGAAAAACGCCAGCACACCGCTGTCTGCGGCACTTTTGCCAAGGCTGTCGCGACTTTCTTTGCAGTGTCGGGTGTTGCTTCGCCGAGGAAAGCCATTGTGAGATGGAGGTTTTTTGACTGCGACCATCTTCCGCAATCTGAATATTTGCGTCGTAACCGATTGATTTCAGCCTCAAGGGCCGCTCTCGGTTCGTTCGGCAATGCTAAAGCAGCAAAAATTCGCATGGTGGCATCCCCACAAAAACAAACGCGCCTCGAATGACAACATTCAAAGCGCGTCAGGATAATCGTCGACGAATCGATTGTGCTTAGCGTCCCTGCTTAGCGCGCCAAGCTTCCACGGCTTCAACGCTGTCAGCAACAAGCTTCGGGCCGTTGTAAATGAAACCCGTAAAGAGCTGCACGAGCTGCGCACCGGCTTCAATCTTCTCAACAGCATCTGCGCCGGTCATCACGCCACCCGAAGCAATGATCGGAATAGCCCCCTTGACATGATCCGCAACGAGGCGAACCACTTCGGTAGAACGTTCCCGCAGGGGCGCACCCGAGAGACCGCCCGTTTCGTTGGCATGATCGAGCCCTTCTACGCCTTTGCGGCCGATCGTCGTATTCGTACAGATCACACCGTCAATGCCGTTGGCAATCAACGTATCGACGCAGCGCAGAATTTCATCGTTTTCGAGATCGGGCGCAATTTTTACGGCGATCGGCACGTGCTTGCCATTACGAGCAGCTTTAAGCTCCTCACGCTTCTTCACGATCCCTTCAACCAAGTGATCGAGTTCTCCCTTCCCCTGAAGCTGGCGAAGATTCTTCGTGTTGGGCGAGGAGATATTGACAGCAATATAGTCTGCGGCGTCATAAACCTTGTCGAGACACTTCTCGTAATCTGAGAGCGCATTCTCAATCGGCGTGACGGCATTCTTGCCGATGTTGATGCCGAGAATGCCGCCGCGCAGACGAAATGCATCCGCCGAACGCAGGTTTTCAAGCACCTTATCGACGCCCTCGTTATTAAAGCCCATGCGGTTAACAATGCCGCCCGCCGGAATCAGACGGAAAAGACGCGGCTTAGGATTACCAGGCTGAGCAAGCGGCGTGATCGTACCGATTTCGACGTGACCGAAACCAAGACCGCCGAAAGCCGTAACGTGCTTGCCGTCTTTATCCATGCCGGCTGCAAGACCGACGGTATTCGGAAAGCGAAGACCCATGACCTCAACGGGATCATCATCAGGCATGTGCGTGATGAGATTCGTCACGCCGAAATTGACCGCCCAATCCAGGTTCGCAAGCGTGACCGCATGTGCCGTTTCAGGGTTCATGGAGAAAAGAATGCGACGGGCGATTTTATAGAGCAACATAATCTCTGCAGTATTGGAATGGTCTGCCGGAGTGATTCTCCAGCGATCGGGGCTGATTTAAAGTCCGGATATTATAGAGAAACGAGTGCTGGTATTCCTTAAGAAATAGCTCGAAAGTATAAGGAAGTCCAGTCCTGCGAACTCGGTCGTCAAAAAAACTTTTTCCCAAAGTCCTTGACAAGTCGATCATAATCATTCATAATTCAAATCTCTGCTGATTCAGCAGACCGGATTCATCGCGGGATGGAGCAGTTCGGTAGCTCGTCGGGCTCATAACCCGAAGGTCGGAGGTTCAAATCCTTCTCCCGCAACCAAATGTAGCTCCCGAATCGTTTTGCGGTTCGGGAGTTTTGTTTTTGTCTACTGCATTTGTCAGTCACTCGGCCGTTCAATTAAGCTGCCGATACCCCTGCAAGTCGATTCAGCAGGTTCTGTTTTTGCCTTGATCGGCCATTTAGAATGGCGGCTTCAAGATCAACGCCGCTCATGCGGCGGTTATATTAAACAGACCCAAACTTATGACCGCACCGCTCCCCGCGGATTTTCCTATCCGCCCTGGCTTCTGGAATGTGCCCCTCTGGGGCGAAATCGGCGTCTATGTCGCCGCCGTCATCACCATCGCCCTCTGTGCTTGGGGTGTCTGTAAGAACATTGAAGTTTGGCGCCGCCGCAAGGATGAAAAGCTGCCGAGCGATCCCAGTCGCCGGGATCGCCTGCTCAAAGAGGCTGTCCTTGAAGAAAAAGTGCGCCAGACTTCTGCCGGCCGCATGCATGCGGTGCTGGTCGTCGGCTTTTTCCTTTTATTCCTCGGTACGGCTACGGCAACGTTGGACTGGGATGTTGGGCACTATGTTTTCGGCAAACAGTTCCTTCGGGGGAACGTCTATCTCGCTTACAAGCTGATTCTCGACGTTGCCGGCGCAGCTGTACTCGTCGCTTTGGCCTTTGCAGCCTGGCGCCGCTGGGGCACCGCCAACGAACTGCCTAAGGACGGCCGTTTTGTACTGGCCTACGCATCGCTGGCCTTTATTGTGATCACGGGCTTCGTGATTGAAGCGCTGCGCCTGGCAGTACAGCAGCCGGCCTGGATGCACTTTTCTCCCGTAGGTTCTGCGCTCGCGAAAGTATTTCTAGCTATGGGTATTTCGACAGCTGCGCTAGAAACTGCACATATCTGGCTTTGGGTGATTCACGGCATTGCTGCTCTCGCCTTCATTGCTGCGGTACCGCTCACTTATTACGCCCATATCTACCGAGTGCCAACCGCTATTGCGGTACGCAAACCCGCTCCCAACGGCGCACTTCCAAAAATTGAGAATATTGAAGAACAAGAGCACTTCGGCATTTCGTCCATCAAGGATCTCTCTTGGACTGACCGTGCGCAGCTCGACGCCTGCGTCGAATGCGGCCGCTGCAATGACGTTTGCCCCGCTGTTCGCGCAGGAACGCCGCTCAAACCTAGAACCGTCGTGCTGAAGCTGCGTGATCGTGTGCGTGCAGCCGCAGCTGGCGCCGATGACGCAAATGCCGATGACCTGGCCGGAGGCGTAGTCACTAAGGACGAACTTTTCTCCTGTACCACCTGCGGCGCCTGTGCGGCAGTCTGTCCAGCAGACATCCAAACGCCGGATTTCATCGTCGGCCTGCGCCGGCATCTTGCCCTTGAGCAAGGCGAATTCCCTGAAGGCGCTGCGGAAGCGCTGGAGAATACGGCTTCCGTAGGGAACCCCTGGGGGCTTGATCCCTATGAACGAATGGACTGGGCTCAAGGGCTTGATGTACCAGTCGCTGAGGAAGGGGAAGACTACGATATTCTTTATTGGGTCGGCTGTGCGGCAAGCTACGATCGACGTGCTCGGCGCATCGCCCGCGCAATGGTGAAGATTCTCAAGACTGCCGGCGTCAAGTTTGCCGTCATGGCTGAAGAGCGCTGCCACGCAGAATTCGCGCGCCGCTTGGGCGAAGAGTACCTCTATCAAACTGCTGCTCAGGAAAATATCGAAAACTTTTCGCGGTTTAAGTTCAAGGAACTGCTGACAGCCTGCCCTCACTGCTTTAATACGCTTAAAAATGAATATCCCGCCTTTGAAGGCGGTTCATTTGCTGTCATTGACCACTCCAGCTTCATCAGCCGGCTTTTCGCCGAAGGGAAACTGCCCCGATCGGCCATGCAGTCTGAACGTGTTGTGTGGCACGATCCCTGTTACCTTGCCCGACAAAACGGTATCGTCCGTGCTCCGCGAGAGGTGTTGGCAGCTGTTGGCTCTGCAGAATTCGATCCTGCCGAATGCGGTGCCAATACCCTTTGCTGCGGTGCCGGCGGCGGTCAGATGTGGACTGATCAGAAAACACAAAAGAAGCGTTTCAATGTGATCCGGCTGGAATCCCTTCAAAATACCGCGTCTCAATGCGGGGCTTCAAAGATTGCCACCGGCTGTCCGCACTGCCTCACGATGCTCGAAAGTGCAAAACCGATGGTTAATGGCGCACAGGAGCTTCAAGTGCTCGATATTGCCGAAGTCGTTGCCGCCAAACTGCCTGACGAAGCATCCCCAACCTAACGGAATATCCATCAATCGAAAGGCCTGAAGCACCAAATGCTTCAGGCCTTTCATTTAGGGGATTGACGGAGCTTGTGAACTTATCGTCAGCAATCAGATGAATTAAAAAATTTCATAGGGTGCCACGTGTTCAAAGTCGCGTGAGAAATCACTTTCGCTTTGCACATAGGCACGCATCGTACGCATATCGTCAGCGCGCTGAGCATTATTTGGGCTATCGAGCACCACCATCACAAGACGACGCTCGCCCACATCGCTCTGCACGACCATGCAGCGGCCTGCAGCGGTCGTGAAGCCTGTCTTTTGAATGCCGATGCGCCACGAGGGATCACCGATCAGGCGATTGGTCGTCGCGAGATTGACCTGCCGGCGGCCCGTGCTGATGCGGGCCATGGAAGTGGTCGACGCATCCCGAATTTCCTGATGCTGGTAGACCGCTGCAACCAGTTTGCCCAAATCACGTGCCGTAGAGTGATTGCGGTTATCCAACCCCGTCGGATCAGCAAAAAAGGAGTTCGTCATCCCGATGGCGGCGGCGCGTTCATTCATTTTGGCGACAAACGCCTTTCGTCCGCCCGGATAGGTGCGGGCAAGAGCGGCGGCCGCACGATTGTCGCTTGACATGAGCGCGGCTTTAAGCAGTGATTCACGCGTCAGCCGCATGCCGGAAATCAGTTTTGAGTGGGCGGTTGAGCGGACATAGTCTTCGCGCGTGATACGGACTTTTTCATCCAAATCGACATCGCTCTCCGCGATAACCAGAGCCGTCATCAATTTCGTCACCGAGGCGATCGGCAGCTCCACATCGGCATTCTTGACGACAAGTTCCTCTCCCGTATCTTGGTCCATTGCATATGCAACGGAACTGCCCAGCTGCAGCGGATCGTCCGTTTGGCGCAGCCCTGCAAGGGTCGCCTGAGAAGGTCCTGTACGGCGTACTACGCGGCGTGCCTTCTGTTTTGGTTTTGGCTTCTTTGCAGCTGCCTGACGCGTATTTTTAGCCGATGTTTTAATAGAAGCCTTTTTCACTGACGCCTGTTTGGATTTGACATTCTTTGTCTGAGCTGTGCGCGCCTTCGCAGCAGTCGATCCCGCCTTTATCGGTACTAAAACCGCTTTTTTGCCGGCTGCTTCAGCAGCACAGGCACTCTCAAGAGGGAGAGCAATAAGGGACGCCCCGAGGGCGAATACGAGAGCGACTTGGCGGAAAGGGAGAAACATGGGACCGGCTTCAAGAACGGCGGACGCACAACCGCTCAGCTTTCTCCCAACAAGAAAGCAGATCAGCCAGACGTCGGAGGGAGCGGTACAGACGGGTGCACCGCTCCGTGGTGTAAACCTTAGAGAGATCTAAATATTGTCACTCATCAATCTTCCCGCGTACAGGGTATAGCGCTTAAGTTTTACAAATTTATGGAATTTTGTCTTAAGCAAACGCCAGTCCCGTTCTTGCCATTAAAGGCGGGTTATCGACTGCCAAATACGCTCCAAACGCTTAACCGACACCGGCATGGGTGTGCGCAGCTGCTGCGCAAATAAGGAAACGCGAAGCTCTTCGAGCATCCAGCGAAACTCTTCAAGATGAGAATCAGGCTGCCCTCGGCGCGCAGCAACCGCCCGTACCCAAGGGAGCGTAAGACGCTCGACATCTGCCTGCCGTGCAGCATCCCGAGCCGGATCACTTGAATAATGCTCCAGTCGATAGAGAACGGCCTTGAGGTATCTCGGGTAGTTCATCAGCTGCGACAAAGGCGCAGACAATAGAAAGTGCGGCGGAAAGAGACGCTTGAGCTGCTCAGCGACATCTGCTGAGAGTGCCTCATTTTCTATGCGTTTGAGCTTTAGTGCTGCCGGAGCCGCCTGCGCAACAATTTCAGTGAGGAGCCGCGACACTTCGCCTGCAACCAAGGAAAGTCGTCCCCGGGCATCTTCCCGCCTCGTCTGGAAGGCCTCTTCATTCATCGGAAGCGGATCGACAAGGGCAGTGGCATCCAATACACAGTCGACTACATCGTTTTCCAGATCGTCGATACTTTCGAAGTTCTTGTCGAGCCCCGGCACCACTGACGCCTGCATCTGTACGCGGCCGAGGTCACGCAGGCTGCGCTCAATAAACTTCACCTGCTCACGCAAGGTGAGACGGAAGAGCCTTCTGAGTCCTTTGCGATGTGCTTTCTGTGCTTCGAGCGGATCGTCGAATACTTCGATGCGGCAGGCCTCTCCCACATCCACCAATGCCGGATGCCCAATGAGCGTTTCACCGCGGCGTTGAATTTCCATGAGTTCGGGGAGTTCGCCGAAGGTCCAGTTTGTAACTTCGCCGCCCAAATCCTTGGCAACGGCAGCATCTTGCTGCGCAACGTTGCGGAAAGTTGCTTGAGCCTCTTCGCCGAGTTCTGCACGCAGCTGAGCAAGATTGCGGCCCAGTGCGAGCTGACGGCCATGCTCATCAATCACTTTGAAGTTGAGGATGAGATGCTGGGGCAAACCTTCGGTCTTAAAGTCTGATGGCTGGCAGGGCAGCCCCGTTTCGCTGCGGACGTCAGCCGCGAGCGCATCAACAAATCCTATGCTCTGAGGCGTCCCGTTTTGGGTGCGGGTCAGAAATCCTGCCGCATAGTCCGGAAGCGGCACACAATTGCGCCGAATCTTCTGCGGAAGCGTCTTCAATAGCGCCTGAGCCTTCTCCTTCACCATTCCCGGAACGAGCCATTCAGCACGCACAGGATCGAGCTGATTGAGCGCAAAAAGCGGCACAGTCATCGTAACGCCGTCACGAGGGCTGCCCGGCTCAAATTGGTATGAGAGCGTCATATCGATCCCCGCCATTTCCATGGTTTTGGGGAACCAAGCATCTGCGGCAGCAGAGGCTTCGTGACGCATGAGCTCTTCGCGCGAAAGCCGAAGTACCTTGGGGTTCTCTTTTTCAGCCGCCTTCAGCCATACTTCAAGCGTTTTCGTGGAACAGACATCCTGCGGCAGCTCTCGATCGTAGAAAGCGAAGATCATTTCGTCGTCAACGAGCACATCCGGACGACGGGTCTTGTGCTCGAGATCTTCAATTTCCCGCACCAGCCGCTGATTGTGGTGATAAAAGCTCAGTTTGCCGTCGAATTCGCCGCCAACGAGTGCCTCGCGAATAAAGAGTTCGCGGGAAAGCTTCGGATCATGTTTGGCAAAGGATACTCGACGCTGCTGATAAACCGTGAGGCCGTAAAGCGTTCCGCGCTCCAAAGCCACGACCTCGCCGCGGCTTTTTTCCCAATGCGGCTCGCTCCAGGAGCGGCGAATGAGCGGTCCCGCCGCCGCTTCGATCCACTCGGGCTCGATGTCTGCAACGCAGCGCGCAAAGAGCTTAGACGTTTCAATGATCTGGCCCGCAAGGATCCATCGGCCGCTCTTTTTGGCACGTACCGATCCCGGCCAAATCCAAAATTTGATGCCGCGAGCTCCCGCATAGGGCGGCGCCCGACGGTCGCTCTCGACCGTCTTGCTTCCGATATTGCCGAGCAATCCTGAGAGGAGTGCACGATGCACTTCCTCATATGTAGCGGGTGCCGTATTGAGACGCCAGTCCAGATCGTCGACCAGGGCCTTCAGCTGCCCCATGACCTCACGCCATTCGCGGAGTCGACGCGGCGACAAGAACCGACGCTTGAGTTCCTGGTCGTACTTGCGGTTGCTTTCTTTGGAAGCACGCGCAGCCTCAGCCCAATCCCAGAGCTTGACATAAGAAAGGAAATCAGAGCGTTCGTCAGCCAATTTTTTATGTGCTTCATCGGCGGCCTGCTGCTGCTCGGCCGGGCGTTCACGCGGATCCTGCACCGAGAGCCCCGAAGCGACAATCAAGAGTTCGCGCAGCGCACCGCGGCGAGCCCCTTCAAGGAGCATACGGCCGAGCTTGGGATCAATAGGCAGCCTGGAGAGACTGCGGCCGACTTCCGTCAGTTCATTGTCTTCACTGATGGCTCCCAATTCCTGCAGAATTGCAAAACCATCGGCAAAGGCCTTCGGAGGCGGCGCCTGCACAAACGGAAATTCACGCACGTCACCCAAGCGCAGCGCCTTGGCGCGCAAGATAACGGCAGCGAGATTCGAGCGCATGATCTCTGGATCGGTGAATGCAGGCCGACGAGCGAAATCCTCTTCACTGTAAAGCCGAATACAGATGCCTTCCGCTACGCGGCCGCAGCGGCCCGAGCGCTGGTTGGCAGAAGCCTGACTAATGGGCTCAACGAGCAGCTGCTCGACCTTGGAGCGATAAGAATAGCGTTTGATACGCGCGTAACCGGTATCCACCACATAGCGGATGCCGGGAACGGTAACGGATGTTTCAGCAACGTTTGTGGCGAGCACAATGCGTCGCATATTCCCCGAAGGCTTGAAGATTTTGTCCTGATCGGCCGCAGAAAGACGAGCGTAGAGCGGCAGAATTTCTGCCTTGCCAATGCGCGAGCGCCGCAGCTCTTCGGCCGCAGCATTAATTTCGCGTTCGCCCGGCAGAAATACCAAAATATCCCCTCGGCCGCTCATTTCACACTCGCTTACTGCATCGTCTATCGCAGCGAGCATCGTGCGGTCATCGTCTTCATCACGGTCTTCAACCGGGCGCCACCGGATTTCCACCGGATAAGTGCGCCCGGAAATGGTGAGCACCGGCGCGGGTTTGCCGTTGACCGCAAAGTGATTGGCAAAACGCTCGGCATCAATCGTGGCTGACGTCACAATGACCTTGAGGTCGGGGCGTTTAGGCAGCAGACGCTTCAGGTAGCCAAGCAGGAAATCGATGTTGATCGAACGCTCATGAGCTTCGTCGATAATGATGGTGTCATACGCTTTAAGCAGCGGATCCCCCTGCGTCTCAGCAAGGAGAATGCCATCCGTCATCAGCTTGATGGTAGCGCCCGAAGCCGTTTGATCTGTGAATCGAACCTTGTAGCCCACCACGTCGCCCAACGGCGTTTTGAGTTCTTCAGCGATACGCTTGGCAATGGAGCTCGCAGCGATGCGGCGCGGCTGCGTATGACCGATGCGGCCGGTTTCACCTCGTCCTGCCATCAAGCAGATCTTCGGGAGCTGCGTCGTTTTACCCGACCCCGTTTCACCGCAGACGATGACGACTTGATTCTCTTTAATCGCCTTGACAACATCGGCTGCGCGTTCAGAAACCGGCAGCCCCGGCATGACTTCAAAAGGCGGAATGGGATTACGGCGTTCGGCCCAGGAGAGTTTCGGACGAGCTGAACGCTCCGATCGTCCTCCACTGAGAGCACGCGTGTCTTGACGTCCATTTTCAGTTCGTGCCTGACCGCTCTCGGGCAGATTGGGACGACGAGGCCGCAGCTGACGATTTTGACGGCTGTCAGCTTTTGCCGACCGACCTGCCGCTGCTTGCAAGGGCCGATCTGCTCGCCCGGAACAGATGCGCTCTCGAAACGAGGATGCAGAATTTCGCGTTTGCCGTTCTGCACGGTTTTATCTGCAGATGCGGCTTTATTGGTCAGCGGCGCCTTGCTGCGTTTCCCGGCGCTTTCCCCCTGCAGAGCAGGAGACTCACGAAAAACAGCGCCGGACGCCTGAGCAGCGCCGGCAAGCACCGCTCCGAAAGCACCCTTTGGACTATAGGTACGGGGGGTTCTGACCGACGTATTTTCTGGGACCTTCGCTGATGCTTGCTTGGCGGCTGAGGACGATGCCTGAAGGGGGGTCACCCGAGCAGCTTTAACCATTGACTGCTGGCTTTTGCTTTCCTTTGCGCTATTCGCTTCGCCCGCAGAAGCTTTACCCGACTGCTTGGCTGCAGCGCTTCCCTGCCGTTTCTCACGCCGCTCCTGAGCACGCTTGGCTTCTTCCGCAGCGCGGGCAGCTTCCTCCTTACGGCGCGTCTGTTCGAGTGCTTGATCCACATCCGCCCGAACTTTCTGAAATGCCGCCATGAGCGCGCGATTGTCCGCCATTATTTTGTCCTGTTTAACTGCAATTGAATTGAACTCAGTCGGTTCACTTTATCTGCCGCCGCTCTGCGCGGCGTCCTTAACTTTGAGAGCAAGTGAGCACGCGGCGGCATTATACGGAGGTGCCGAGATCCGTCCCATCTCACAATCCGCGCAGATGAAGACAGATTTCTGCTTCGCAGGCTGATGATCCTTCGAGTAGACTTCTGCGCACAAGATCAGGATTGTTACGTCTGTTCGTCGTTAACCCACGGACGATCCTCCCGCTTTCAACATCTTCGCCGCACGCCTTCGCGTTCCGCGGCAGCAATCGGAGACTTCACGATATGGCTCGCATGGTCAACTGCGTCAAGCTACATAAAGAGGCCGAGGGCCTTGACTATCCTCCTTTCCCCGGCGAACTCGGCGTGCGCATCTGGAAAAACGTGAGCAAGGAGGCTTGGGCCGACTGGACGCGTCTGCAGACGATGATGGTGAACGAATACGGTCTCAATCTCGCCGATGCTTCCGCCCGCAAGCACCTCATGACGCAGTGCGAACGCTATTTCTTCGGCGATGGCGAGGCGGTCGCAGTTCCGGGCTACAAACCCCATCCGGAAGAAGATCAGAAATAAGATCTTCTGCCCTCTTTTATTGAAGCCATGGGCTCGACTTTTTCAAAAAAGTCGAGCCCATGACACATTTAAACTGCTGCAGCTCACCCGCGCTTAAAGGTCTTAACGCCTTCGGAAGTGCCTAAGAGCAGCACATCAGCGCCGCGAGCGGCAAAGAGACCGACAGTCACGACACCAGGCCAACTGTTGATCTCCGTCTCCAATCCCTGAGGATCTCGAATCTCCAGGCCTGCGGCATCGAGAATGCTGCAGCCGTTGTCGGTGACAAAGTCGCGAAGCTTTACGTCAGCGCCCAAAGCTTCCAAACGACGCTTAATCTCGCGCGCTGCCATTGGGATCACTTCAACGGGAAGCGGGAAACGTCCCAACACATCCACTTTTTTCGACGCATCGGCAATGCAGACGAAGCGGCGAGAAATACTCGCCACGATCTTCTCCCGGGTGAGTGCTCCGCCGCCGCCCTTAATCATTGCAAAATGGCCATCAATTTCGTCGGCACCGTCAATATAAACACCAATCGAATCAACCTCATTCATGTCGAGCACCTTAAAACCGAGCGCTTCAAGACGCTTGGTCGAACGCTCCGACGAAGAGACGCAAGCCGGAATACGATCGCGAATTTCAGGAAGCTGGTCAATCAGCTGATCAACGGTGGAGCCGGTGCCGACGCCGAGCACTGCGCCCGATTCGACATAGTCGAGCGCGGCACGTGCGACGAGGCGCTTGAGTTCACTTTGAGAGAGCGGACGGGATTGTGTCATGGGAATTTCAATGGAGTCTTCTTTGAATCACGCAGCAGAGCTCTCAAACTGACAGCGTCTGCGGCGCATTGAGTTGAATTCTAAAGGCGCCGCCCATGCGGCGCTTAAAATGAACTGCACACAATATCTCTTCGCAGAAGCTTTCTTGCGCCATGCCTGCCGACCAGTCCGAACATCTTATTTCCGACGCATTCCGCCACCTCAACGCTGCAAACAAAGAGCTGCCCGCAAAACTGCCGGCATTTTCTGAACATGGTTTGTGGGCTGCCTGGGCCGCACTGCTGCTTGTCGCGGCGTTTCTCACAGGCGTTGCATGGCTTGTGATTGACTCGGATCGTGAAGCTGAAACCATTCGTTTGAAGCAGACCACCGACCTCGTGGCCCAGTCCATTGAAGCGCAGGTTCTCGGTGTATCCGAGATCCTGCAGAAGATGAGTCTGCGCCTTGTGCGCGGACAACAAGGCGACTTTGCATCGGCTTCGCTCGACCTCGCCGCACAAACACTCTTTATTGACCGCCGCGAAGTCACAGAACTTGCGCTTGTCACCGAAAAAGGCGAAGTGCGCCGCGTATGGTCATCGTCGACAGCTCGTGCACCATCGCTTTTTGAGGGCATCAATCAGATCAATGACGCGCATCTGCTTCGTGCTGTCCGCTTGGCCAAGCGCTTTGACCGCTCGCTTTCCACGCCTTTTTATGTCGGTCCCTATTCACAGCGCATTTTTGTGAATATCGTGACGCCGTCGGCCATACCAGACACCCTTCTGATGGCCCGCATCGATCTCACGCGCCTGCTCCTGCTGGCTCAGCAGCGCTATGCAGACACGGGGTCATACCTTCTGAGCTTCGCACTCAATGGCCGCTCCATTCCGGCTCCCGTTGGCAGCCGCGGACCTTCTAAACCCCCAGTCAATCAACCCGAACTCACCGAACCCATCATCTACGCGACGGACATCACACTGCTCGACGCTGCGCCGGAAGAAGAGATGTCATTGGTCGCCAAGAGCTACGACCACGCACTCTTCGCCAACAACCGCGTGCAGTACTTTGCTGTCGGCGGCCTAGCGCTGATGCTCCTGGCAGCTATCGGCCTCGTTTTTTACTACCAACGCCAGCAGGTTCGATCGCACCGCACACTCATGGCCGAATATTCTCTTCGCCGCGCCATGTCTGAATCTGCCGTTGTCGGCCTGCGTGTCACCGACCTCAAGGGACGCATGCTCTATGTGAACGACACATTCCCTAAGATCGTGGGCTATCCGGCTAAGGAATTGATCGGGCAGAAGCCGCCCTATCCTTATTGGGCCAAAAACTATGTCGCAGAGCTTACCGAGAGGCTTCTTTCGGCCACTAACCATCCGGAAGCTGAAGAAACATTGCCCGTCATTACACGTTTTGAAGCCGTCCGCAAGAACGGTGAGGAATTTTGGGCAGAACTGCGCATTTCCCCGCTTCTTGACGACGATGGGAAACCCTTTGGCTCCATTGGCGCGCTCTTTGACGTGACGAACTCGGTGCTCGCACAGTCACGAGTTGAAGCCGCAAATGAACGCTTCACACTGGTCGTTGAGTCGATGGCGAGCGCTATCGCAGTGCTCGCGGAACCCAACCGCGACGTGCTTTTCTTTGCCAACCGCTCCTACCGCACACTCTTTAATGATCGACCCAACGGTGCGGCAAAACTCCTTGCCCGCCTGGAAAAGGCGCCTCCCACGGTACAAAGCGACGGCATTTTCGACGAAGAAACATCAAGATGGTTTGATGTTCGTTCGCAGCGCATTGTTTGGACGCGCGGCGAAACCGCTGTCATGGTGATCGCAACCGACATCACCAAACGCCGTGAACTTGATCTTGCCCGAGAAGCACAGCTGCGCCGCGCAGAGTCCACTCACCGATTGGTTACGATGGGTGAAATGGCGAGTTCACTCGCGCATGAACTCAATCAGCCGCTTGCAGCTATCGCAAACTACGCCAATGCCGCAGCGACGATGCTTGCCAACGGGACGCTTTCCAAAGAACGCGAAGCCCAGAGCTACGCCCGCATTGAAAATCAAGCGCAGCGCGCCGGCCGCATCATTCAGCGCATTCGCGGCTTCGCAAAGAAAACCGACGCCAAACTCGAACCCGTCGCCGTGGAAACGGTTATTCAGGAAACGCTCGAACTCGCCAACATTCAGGCGCGTAAGCTTGACAGTCGAATCAAACTCGTCATAGCGCCGGGGCTCCCTTTGATGATGGGGGACTCGGTCATGCTCGAGCAGCTGCTTTTAAATCTCCTGAAGAACGCTATGGAAGCGTGCGCCACGAGCAACATCCCCATGGAGGAGAGAACCATCGAACTCCATGCCGATCCTTGGGAAAAGAACCCCGAGCGTCTCCAATTCCAGGTCGTTGATCACGGACCGGGCATTCCGGAAGAATCCCGTTCCAAACTCTTTGACGCCTTCTATTCCACAAAATCCGAAGGCATGGGCATGGGACTCAATATCTGCCGCTCCATTGCCGAACTTCACGGCGGAGAGCTGCGCATGGATCCAACGCCGGGCGGGGGTTCCACCTTCTCCTTCACTGTCCCGTTCGTCAAAGAAGCTGTCACACACGCGCCATCCATCGGTGAAAATAGCTCACAATAAGGACTAACCCGCGAAGGATCCCTAGGTATAACTGAGGATTCAAAAGGCTAAAATGGGGAATTCCTGAAGGAGGAGGAACTTCAAATCATGATGCCAAATTACGATTATTCAAAAGACCTGACCTCAGACAATAAGAACGGTCTGGTATACGTGATCGACGATGACGCCGATGTGCGCGAATCGATCAAGTGGCTGCTTGAATCGACCAACTACCGCGTTGAGGATTATGAAAGCGGTGAAACCTTCATCGCGCAGTTCAACGAGTCGGTACCTTCTGTTATTTTGTGCGACCTGCGCATGCCCGGCATGTCGGGTGCAGATGTGCAAGATCATCTGATGCGCCGCCGCATTGACGCCCCCTTCATCTTTATCACTGGTCACGGCGATGTTCCTCAGGCTGTTCAGGCCTTTAAGAAAGGTGCCATGGACTTCATTCAGAAGCCCTTCCAACAGCCTCAGCTGCAAAAGTTGGTCGATCGTGCCATGCGTACCGCCAAGGAGCTCTTTGCCCGCCGTCAGACACTCGCAGCCAACCGCGCTCTGATTGAAAAGCTCACTCCTCGCGAACAGCAAGTGCTCGAGCGCATTGTCAACGGCCGTCTCAATAAGCAGATTGCCGATGACCTTGGCATTTCGATTAAAACAGTGGAAGCACACCGTGCTTCGATTATGGATAAGACGGCCTCAGGCACCGTAGCCGATCTGATGCGCGTGGTAGTGAAGTCTGAGCTCTATCCGAAGATCAGCTCAACGCTTGCCGAAGCTGTTGCCGCCCTTCCAAGCCGCCTTGCGGAAACGGGGCTTCCTCACACGGAGGAGCACGTTGAGCATCTGCGCCGTCTCGACCATGAACTGCGCGAATCTGAGGCCGAACGTGAGCGGCGAGAAGCTGAAGCAGCTGTCACCGGCATCAACAGCTCGATGAACGGCTCTTCGAACAGCCTGCTCTAATACCGCAGCCAGTTCGGCAAACTGCCGAACAAAGACATCCCTCCTGAACGCCTGTAGCGATTCCCCCGCGGCAGGCGTTTTCCCGTTTAAAGACTACGATTAATCACAAGGTTGGAGGCGAGCGATGCGGAGCGCAGGTGATAATGCTTTTGGCATCGATTCTGCTTATTTAAGAGAACCGGAAGTAAAACGATTCCGATACATTTTTAAGGAGGTTTCCCATGACGGCACGCATCATTGACGGCAAGGCGCTCGCGCGCGAGGTGGAGGCGCAGGCTCGCGCCCGCAGCGAGGCGCTTGCCTCCCGCCCGGGAGGCCGTCGTCCCGGTCTCGCCGTCGTACTGGTGGGCGAAGACCCGGCAAGCTGCGTCTATGTCAAAAACAAAACCCGCGCCTGCGAACGTGCCGGCGTCATTTCAACCGAATACCGCCTCCCGGCCGATACAACGGAAAAGGAGCTGCTCGAACTGATTGAGAAGCTCAATAATGACCCGGCTGTAGACGGAATCCTTGTTCAGCTCCCGCTGCCCAAGCAGATCAATCCCGATGCTGTAATTCTTTCGATTTCTCCCGAAAAAGATGTTGACGGATTCCACATGCTTTCAGCCGGTGCCTTGCTTACAGGCCGCCGCGACCGCGGCTATCGTCCCTGCACACCCGCTGGCGTAATGAAGCTTATTGAAGCCTCCGGCGTTAATCCCGAAGGGCTTGAAGCAGTGGTAATCGGCCGCTCGAATATCGTCGGCAAGCCGATGAGCATGCTGCTGCTGCACCGTCACGGTACGGTTACCATCTGCCACAGCCGCACGCAGGATCTTGCAGAGGTGTGCCGCCATTACCCGCCGCGCAGATATCCTTGTTTGTGCAGCCGGCCGCCCCAAAATGGTGAAAGGCGACATGGTAAAGCCCGGCGCCGTTGTGATTGATGTGGGTATTCACCGTGACGAGAACGGCAAACTTTGCGGCGACGTGGATCAGGCATCCGTTGAACCGGTGGCCGGCGCACTGACGCCAGTGCCGGGCGGCGTTGGACCGATGACGATTGCCATGCTGATCGACAATACGGTGCTCGCAGCAGAACGTCACTTGGCGTGAGATTTTGTATAAAAGAACATAAATAGGGCAGAGATTGTTCTTGAATAATCTCTGCCCTAATCTTGATATTGTCTTCGAAATAACCTAAAGCAGTACCGCACACTCTCTCGGTCTTCCCATTCAGACAAGCTGTGATGGACCGAAAACTAATGCCGCCCAAATGAAAATAAAATTGGGCGCACTACCTTTTTAAGAGTATAAATATCGAATCTCAATACCTCTGTTGGGAGAAAGACCATTCAACCAGCGAAGGTCTTTTGAAGCCATTAAAACGCTTGTCTAACAGTCGACAGCTATGGAAGTCAATATTCAGCAGACATCTTTAGCTCTTTGATTTCTCAATAAGATGCTTGTTTTATTTAGAAATAAAACAAAATACCATTTCTTTTTCAATCAAGCGTCATACACCAGCTCCGCCTGAACGGCAGGCCGCTCACAGCGAGCCAGCACTGATCAGTGAGCTGCTGCAGAGATCTATCTTCTGCCCTCATGATGTGCCACAATGAGAGAACCATAACCTGATCTTAACCCTTGAACTTGTAGGCAACAGAGGATCTGACAGTACCTCATAGAAAAGGTTTGTAAGGCATTAAGTTCACCCTATGAGCGAATAAATCGCTCTTGCTGACGTATGTGTGGACCTAGAGCGTGATTATTTTTTCATCCTGCATACCCGGCGGTCCATCTGGCCATACTCACCTTCATTTGGTTTCTCCACATTTCATACCTCTGCTCATAACACATTTCTGTTCGAATGGATATGTGTTTCAGAGGGCCAAGTCTGCTTATGATCGAATCGAAATCCAAAATCGCATCTTTAGAGGAAAGTAATGCATATATTCAAAAAATTCTAAATTCAATGAAACTTTTTTTGGATTGTCTGCACTTTCCTATTGCGATTATCAATGTGGAAGGACGGTACGTTTACTATAACGAAGAAAGCGCAGAAATTGACGGATGCTCTCGCGAATTTGCCTTAGGCAATCTTCTGCTGAATGTTTATAAGAAAATGCGCCCAGAAGAAAGCACTATGTTGCAATCGTTACAGACTGGTCGATGCTATTCCTCGCATGAACAAAATTACTTTAATGCGAGAGGAAAACTGCTCAACTACATGCATACAACCACTCCCCTTTTCAATCAAATTGGGCAAACGGTTGGCGCTATAGAAATTGGCTGGGATGTTTCGCAGATTACCAAACTGCAAAATCAGATTCTGCTTCTCACTAAAAAGCTGCAAAGTCGCCAAAATAAACAGATACGACCTGGTGAATCTTCTGTAAAAATCATCACAAGATCGCCTTTGATGCTTAAAATCATTGAGGATGCCCGCATGTTGGCCGCATCCAATGTACCTGTAGTTATTATGGGAGAATCCGGCACAGGCAAAGAGCTTATTGCTCAGCTCATACAGAGTGAGAGCAACCGTAAAAATAATGTTTTTGTAACACTCAACTGCGGCGCACTCACGGAAACATTAATTGATTCCAGTCTTTTTGGAACGATTAAAGGCGCTTTCACCGGCGCAGATAATTCACAAGGTTATTTGGAATTTGCTAATGGCGGCACACTGTTCCTAGATGAATTCAACTCCATGCCGCCATCCATGCAGGTCAAACTTCTTCGATTCCTGCAAAATCGAACTTTCAGTCGCGTCGGCAGCCCCAAACAGCTCACAAGCGATGTCCGAATCATTGTGGCCATGAACGAAAACCCGCTCAGATTGATTGAGAAGGGAACTTTGCGGGCAGATCTTTATTGGCGTCTATGTGTCGGACAGATTGAGTTGCCTCCGCTGCGAGAACGCCGTGAAGACATACCGCTTTTAGTAGAGTATTTCATTGCAAAATATGCTGCGGATGTGGCGCATCACATCACCGGCGTCACACAAAATGTACTTGACCAGCTAATGGCTAAACCATGGCCAGGCAATATACGGATGCTGGAGAACACCGTTCTGCGTACGATGGTTATGCAGAAAGAAGACGGCCCAATATCAGAAGTATTTTTTGACACATCAGAGTCAGACTTGTCGCAGCTCAATGAAGACTTCCCCAAACAAATATCAGAAGAATTACCAGCCTCATTAAACATCAAGAAAGCAGATAACAACGCAACAGCAGAAGATTTAACCATCGACAAGCCATATAACGAAATGGTCGATGACTTTGAAAGAAAAATACTCTCAACAGCACTGAAGAAAGCAAAAGGGAATGTTTCAGAGGCAAGCAGCCTATTAGGCGT
>OMDR01000723.1_pt1 | contig 19790 bp, 19 predicted proteins | sample 1645251 | NCBI WGS metagenome assembly OMDR01 (sample SAMEA103958142, study PRJEB25191) | human gut metagenome | biome: human-associated habitat [ENVO:00009003]; feature: intestine environment [ENVO:2100002]; material: feces | place: Germany | collected 2013/2015 | reverse complement strand
CCCCCAGCCGTATCTGGTAGGAGCAGTAGAACAGGACGAATCCCGCGACGATTATGACGGCGGCTACATACATGTCAGTTCCATGGCCGATTCGGTGCGGCCCGAAAAGTCGTTGTAAAGCGTGATCTTATGCCCGGCGTTCTCCGCGACCGCCTGCCGGAATACCTCGGCGATCGCTGTAAAATGCGGCTTGACGCCGGTTTGCGAAGCCCGTATCGCCCGGCCTTCGGACGCTTCTGCGCCGGCTTGCCCGATGCAGGCGTTTTCGTTTCCAGATGCCTTTCCGCAGGAGTTTTCCGTATGGTTCTTTTCCCCGCCGCTCTCTCTTTCGTATCTCTTTTCGCAGGTCGCTCTGGCGTATGCTTTTCCGCCGGACTCTCCTTCATGCGCTTTTTCGCTGGGTTCTTCTTGGTGTGCCTTTCCGCCGGTTTCTTCGGCGCGGGGCTTCTCTTCTCCGTCCGTTTCTCCGCTTGTTTCTCCGCCCGCCGGATATCCGCCGTCCGCCGCCGGAGTCTCGGCCGGGATGCGGATTCCCGTGATTTCGGCGACCGAACAGTCGAACCGCTCGGCCGTCAGCACGAAGAATACCGACGATTCGCCCCATCTCCCCTCCTGTGCGACGCGGAGCCGCTGCAGAACCTTCTCGACCGAGGGCGTCGTCTCGTCGAATGCGCCGACCAGCACGGCCCGCGACCAGCCCGCGCCGATGCGCAGTGCGGCGTCCGTAAGCGCGTTTTCGAAACTCGTCCAGCGGTGGGCGTAGGTGGTGTTGTAACAGTGCAGTCCGCGCAGCAGGGCGATCTGCGCGCCGACCGTGTTGAAGGTCGACTGGATGAACGGCGTGGGGTTGAGCATCGTCTCATCGCCTGCGATCAGCCCGTCGAGGAATTTCTCGCTGTCAGCGATGCATCCCAGTCCCGTCGCGGTGATTATCGCGTCGATCGGCGCCCGTGCGCCGAATTCCAGCAGCGATTCGATGCCGGCGGCCACGCCCGACTTCACGACGCGGCTCATCCGCCGCCGCAGATTCATTTCGGGAATCAGGACCTTGATGTCGTTGCGCAGCTCCGCGCCCGATGTTATGCAATTGACGTATGCCTTCATTTTGCGAATATCAGAGTGGAACAGTTTCCGCCGAATCCGAACGAATTGGACAGCACCGAATTTACGGCTGCGGATTCCGTCTCCGCGACGGGCCGCAGCCCCAGCTCCGGAATCGGCTCCGCGAATCCGGGATTGCCGTAGCGCAGTCCGTGCCCGATGGCCAGCGCTGACAGCACGGCTTCGATGCCGCCGGCCGCGGCCAGCGCGTGCCCGGTGAAGCCCTTCGTCGAACTGAACGGCGGCACCTGCTCGCCGAACAGCCGCCGCAGGGCGGTGCCTTCGGTCAGGTCGTTGTTCGGCGTCGCCGTGCCGTGTGCGTTGATGTAGTCCACGCGCTCCAGCCCGCTCCGGGCCAGCGCTTCGGCCATGGCGCGGTACGCCCCCTCGCCCGTCTCGGACGAAGCGGTCTGGTGGTGGGCGTCGTTGGCGTTGGCATACCCCGCAAGGCGGCAGTAGGAGCGCATGCCCGGCGCTTCGCGCGCAAGGACGACATATCCCGCCCCTTCGCCCAGATTCAGCCCTGCGCGCGTGGCGTCGAACGGGCGGCACCGCTCCCGGTCGAGAATCGAGAGCGAGTTGAATCCGTTGAGCGTGAAGCGGCACAGCGCGTCGGTGCCTCCGGCCACCACGTAGTCGGCCATGTCGTTTTCGAGCAGCAGCGCGCCGGTGATGACGGCGTTCGCGGCCGACGAGCAGGCCGTGCTGACGGTCGCCGTGTAACCCGTGATGCCGCAGTACTCCGCGATCCGGCGGGTGCTGTCGGCGCAGTCGTGCCCCGCCACTGAGCGCAGGCGTCCTCTGCCGTTGTCCGACCTGAAGGCGCGGTAGAAATTCTCCGTGAGGTCCATGCCGCCGACCGAGGTCCCCGAAACGAGTGCCACGCGCGCCGCGGCGGGAATCGCCGCATCGGCCACGGCCTGCGCCGCGGCGATCATCCCCAGCAGGGCCGTGCGCGAAGGGGTCTCGCGCGCCGGGATGCCGAGCAGTTCGCCGAGCGCCCGGTTGTCGTGCCGGACCTCGCCGACGGGCACGTCGACGGCCGAACGGAAAAGCGTCAGCTTCCCGATCCCGCTGCGTCCGGCCCGCAGGGCCGCCAGCGTCTCCCCGGCCCCGTTGCCGAGTGCCGAGATGATCCCTATGCCCCGGACGGCTATGTTCATTTGCGGTTTTTACGGATATAGTCGGCCAGCGTGGCGACCGAGTGGAATATCGGTTTGGCTTCGGCCGGGTTGGCCAGCCGGATGCCGTAGTGTTTTTCGAGCAGGAGCGTGATTTCGAGGGCGTCGATCGAATCCAGTCCGAGTCCTTCGCCGAACAGCGGCGCGTCGGTGGCGATCTCTTCGGCGGTGATCTCCTCCAGATTCAGCGCTTCGATAATCTGCTGTTTGAGTTGCAGTTCCAGATTTTCCATCGTATCTATTCGAGTTTTTCGGTTAATGTCAGTTCACAGTCGTACTCCCCGCCGCAGAGTTCGCACCAGCCCCACACGACGGCGTCCATGCGTCCTTGGGCGATCAGTCCTTCGGCGTATTTCCGGATAAAGTTACAGCTTTTGTCGGGGAACGCAAAAAAAGTGCTTTCGCCTTTCAGCCCGTGCTTGATCGCGATCTGCCCCAGCATGATGTTCGGGAGCGTGTAGACGAACACCGCCGGAGAGGCCCCGCCCCCGTCGTCGGCGTCGATGACGGCCTGATGGCGCATGTCGCTGTCGAGCGATGCGCTGCGGTTGGCCAGCACCACGCCGATCCGCTCGGCCGGGCAGTCGGGCCGTCGCCCGGCCAGCAGTTCGCACGATGCGACGTATGCCAGCTTGCAGAGGTCGTCCATCTTCGAAAACTTCATGTTCGGGTCTGCCAGCGCGCGGTATCTCTCGCGGATGAAGACGCTGAACGGCACCTCCGGATGCCGCGTTATGGCCACGTGCGCCGTGTCGCGGGCGGCGTGTATCCGTCCGGCCTCGCTGCAGCCTGCCTGCCCGGCGTTTGTTATGACGTTGTTTCCGTTCGCTGCGGCGCACTCTTTCTGTCCGACGTTCGCTGCGGCGCTGCTTTCGTCCGCTCCGGTGAATCCGGGTTGTCCGCCGGCTGTTTCCTGCCTGCGTTTGTTCTGTGCGTCGTCCCGGTCGGTTTCGGCGCCGTTTGTCCCGTCCTGACGGGCGGGATTTTCTCCGTCGCAGTATCGTCCGCCGAAAACGTCGCTTCGCTCCGCCGCGGCATTCTCGTCCGTGCTACCCGTCTCGTCCGTGCCGTATGCGTTCCGGCCCGTCCCGCGCCGGAATACCGCCGCGGCGTTGCAGCCGCCGAATCCCGATGCCGTTTTCAGCGCGGCGTCCGTCCGGGTCGTGCGGTGTTCGGCGCTTATGTTCAGCGGATAGGGCACCCCGCACTCCGCATAGCCTTTGACGCCGAAGACGCTCCCTTCGGCCAGTCCGTGCACCGTGACGATGCTTTCGATGACGCCCGAAGCGCCGAGCGTATGCCCGAAATAGGGTTTCAGCGAGTTGCAGGGCGTGCCGCACAGTCCTGCGAGATGCAGCGCCCGGCTCTCCATCTCGTCGTTGTAGAGCGTCGCCGTGCCGTGGGGATTGACCATGCCGATCGCTGCGGCGCCGAGCGACGCTTCGCGGAGCGCTGCGCCGATTGCGAACGCGAGTCCGTCGCCCGTGCGCGACGGAGCCGATATGTGGTTCGCGTCGTTGGAGATGCCGCCTCCCGCCACGGTGACGCCCGTGGCCGAAAGCTCTCGATCGGTCGTGAGCAGCACCGCGCCGCCGGCTTCGCCCAGCGTCAGCCCGTCGCGCGCCGCGTCGTAGGGGCGGCAGAGCGCGGGACTTACCGATTTGAAGGCGTTGAATCCGCTGACGATGAAATCGCACAGCAGGTCGAATCCCGCGACGAAGACATGGTCGTACTCGCCGCTGCGGATCAGCCGCGACGCGACGACGATGGCCGACACGCCCGAAATGCAGGCGTTCGAGATCACCAGCGGCCGGTTCGCCGCCCCGAAATGCCTTCCGACGACCTGCGCCGTGTCGTTCAGGTCGCATTTCGCCGGATCGCCGTTCAGCAGGCCGATGTTGCCTTTGGTCGTGGAGAGCAGGATGAGCGTCCGTTCGTCCGCGGGCGATACGCCCGATCGGGCGATCACCTCGCCGAGCGTCAGCAGCGCCAGTCGTTCCGCGGGCGTGTATTCCGCCACTGCCCGCTCCGCTGCCAGCTGCGCAAACCGTTCCGGGTCGATCCGGCAGACGGGTGTGCCGTCGTGCCATGCCGAGAGATTCGTCCTCCCGGCGCGCACGGCCTCCATATTCTCCCGCGTGCCGAATCCGAGCGCTGACAGGATGCTGTCGGGTCCCCACCAGACCGCTACTTCACGTCCCATCTCTCCTTCCATTTGCGGTAGAACTCCGGCGCGAGCAGCTGCAGCTCGCCGCGGGCGTCGAGAAACACCTGCGTCGAGCTTCCCTCGGCGACGATTTCGCCGTCGGTGGCGCTGCGGATCGTGTATTCGAAACATATTTTCGCCGCTTCGGTGGCGATATAGCGGGTCTCGACCACGGCGGTGTCGTTTACGCGCAGCGGCTTTTTGTATTGCAGCTGCAGTTCGACGATCGGCGCGGTGTATCCGCTGGCATGGATGTCCATGTAGCCCAGCCCCGCGAATTCGCGCCCGAAGGCCTCGCGTCCGTCCTCGAAATAGCGCACGTATTCGCCGTGCCACACGATCTGCATCGAGTCCACCTCGCTGAACCTTACGCGCAGCGACGTCTTGCCGACCAGACTCGCCTCGGCTGTTTTTCTGCGTACCATCACTCTTCCATGTATATTTTCATCCGGCACTCGGCGACGGGCTTTCCGCCGCATTCGGTCCGTGCCGAAAGCAGGGTTACGTTCATTACCGCCTGTTCGACGGCGATCGTCGTGACGAGCCGGCTGCCGACCGGGGGCAGTGCGTGGACTTTCAGGTCGTTCACGGCCCCGATATATCCCAGCCGCACCTTTTCGCCGCGGCTGCGGTCCATGTATCCTGCGCGCAGGGCGGCCGACTGGGCGATATGCTCGATCAGGCCGCACTCGCTGAGCGCGCCCTCTTCGACGAAGATGTTGTCTTCGCATACGGTCAGCCCGCTGCGGGCGCATCCGTCTTCGCCGATGCCGTAGAAGGCATCCGCCATGACGATCGGCGGCCGCTGCGGAATGTATTCCACTATTTCGTCCGCCGCAATCAGGGCTTTCTCAGGTACTCCCATAACGGTCCTTTTTTATTTCGTTTCAGCCGCAGCGTATCGACCAGCGCGCTCTGCGGGTCGTCGGGGAAAACCCACGCCTTGCCCGTCGCTGCGGCCGCGCTGCGGGCCTCTTCCAAGTCGAAGTCCGGGGCGATGTAATAGGCCGGCGCCAGCAGGTCGTCGTCCGGGGCGACGACGCCTTCGCGTGCGGCCAGCTCCGCCAGCCGGGTGTGCGGATAGATGCGCATGCCCGCATAGGGGAACATGACGGTGTATTCCAGCCGGCGCGAATTCTCGATCGTTTCGCGCACATGCTCCCGCGTGTCGCCGTACCCGCCCAGAATCAGGAAGTGGGCGTAGTAGACCCCGTTGTCCAGCGCCAGCCGGCTGGCCCGCACGACGTCGCCGAAGGTGAAGCGTTTGCCGTAGGCTTCCAGCGTCCGGTCGCAGAACGACTCGGTGCCGAATTCGATGTGGGTCAGGCCCGAAGCCCTGAAGAGCCGCATCTGCTCGGCGTCGATGCCCCGCGGCGAGAAGTAGGCGCCCCACTCGACGTTCGTTCCGCGCCGGATGAGCGTTTCGGCCAGCCGGACGTTGTATTCGGGACAAATGTTGAACACCGAGTCGGTGAAGAACAGGTAATTTATGCCGTAATCGCGCTTGGCGCGGAGGATGTTTTCGGCGATGATTTCGGGGTCCATCGTGCGCACGCACCGCCCGTCGATATGAGGATACGAACAGTAGATACACTCGTAGGGGCACCCCCGCTTGGTCTGGATGTTGAGCATGCCGCTCCGCTTCCAGTAATACCCGGTCAGCTCCGGCTCGAACTCCACTTCGATCGCCGGCAGGTAGCTGCGCCGCCCGTTTCCGGTGCGTTCGTTTCCGGTGGGGCTGTTGGTGCGTTCGTTTCCCGTGGGTGTGTTTTCCGTGAGACGGTTTTCCGTAGGTCTGTTTCCCGTGCGTCCGTCGCGGGTGTAGACTGCCGGAATGTCTGCCCCGGTTTCGCCCCGCTCCAAGGCTCCGATCAGCTCCGCCAGCGGTCCTTCGCCCTCGCCGTGAATGCCGTAATCGGCCCCCAGCTCCCGCATGAATGCCTGCGGATAGATCGAGAATCCCGCTCCGCCGATAATCAGGGGTGCGTCGCTGGCCGCGCGTATGACGTCGATCAGCGCCTTGTACTCCGGCAGAAACCCCCGTCGGTCGAGCGAATTGGCGCCGTCCACGTTGCGCAGCGACACCCCGATATAGCGGGGCGCGAGCGTGCGGATGCGTTCGGCCAGCTCTTCGTCCGTGAGCAGGTTGCAGTCGGCCGTATCGACACGTATCCCGCTTATCGTGCGCTCAAGGTAGGTTTTCAGGTAGGAAATTCCGAGCGGATAAACGGGGTAGGGCGACGTGTGGCGGTTTGCCGAAATGAGTAATATGCTACATGCGCTCACGACCAGAACCGATAGAAATTGAACCATTGCTGCGGATAGCGCCTTACCACGGCTTCGAGCGAGCGGACGTAGCTTCCGAGTACGGCGTTCGGGGTTTTGCCGTCCGGCGCCTCCGGAATGTCGAAGATGAAGCGGTAACGCCTGCCGCGTTCGCGCATCGCATAGTAGAATACCGCCGGCGCCCGGAACTTCTCGGCGACGACGAAGGGTCCCGCCGGGAAGAGGGCCTTGCGGCCCATGAAGGTCACCGGCGCCGTGGCGCCGCCTTCGACGAAGCGGTCGCCCTGAAAGCAGACGTACTCCCTGCGGTCGAGCATCTCCTTGATCCGCAGGATCGACTCGATGCCGCCCTCGTTCACGGGGATCACCTTGTAGCCCTCCTGCCTGCAGTGCTTGTCCATGACGTTTTTGATCCGCCGGTATTCGGCATCGTACATCACGAGGTGCATCCTGCGGGCGTAGTCGCCGAAGAACCCGGCCCCCGTGCCCCAGCAGCCGACGTGCGCGCCGATGATCACCGCGCCGCGCCCGCCGTCGAGCAGACGCAGGAAAGCGTCGTAATTCTCGAACTCGAACTTGTACCGGTCCGCCATGCCGCTGCCGATGGCCACCCGGTCGATGATGGTCTGCCCCAGCGCGTAATAGTGGGCATAGAGTTTGACCGCCGAGCGGAAGACGCCGTAACGGAGTATGCGGCGGTTATAGAACCAGACGGCCCGCGTGGCGCGGGGTGCGAAAGGGATGAAGTAGACGACTACCAGCGAGAGGAAAGCGTACGCGGCACGTATTCCGAACACGTTCATCAGGAAGATGAAGAAACCGTATCCGAAAGATCCGCCGCGCGAGCGTCCGCTCCACCGTTTGTCGTTATTTGCCATTCGTCCGGCTGATGATCAGGTCATAGAAGTCCTGAAAAGTCTTCAGCTCCTTGAAGTCGGGACCCGTGAGCGTCACGCCGAAATTCTTGTCGACGAGCACCACGACGTCCACCAGATCGAGGCTGTCGAGGTCGAGTGTTTCGAGCAGCGGCGCATCGGGGGTGATGACCTCCTGCTCCACTTCGAATTCGTCGGCCAAAACGGTATTGATTTTTTCGATGAGTTCCTGTTGTGTCATTGTCTGCGTGGGATTTATTTGCATTTCTTGATAATGAGGGTCGAGTTGGTTCCGCCGAATCCGAACGAGTTTGACAGAAAGCGGTCGAAGGCGAGGTCCACCTTGCGGGCGGGGATGTTGAGCTTCGAGGTGGCTTCGTCTCCCTGCGCGAAATTGATGTTCGGGGCGATGAATCCGTGCTCCATCATCAGCATCGAGTAGACGATTTCGCTGGCTCCCGCCATCCACATTTCGTGGCCGGTCATCGACTTGGTCGAGGCGACGTAGGGCTTGTTCGCGCCGAACACCTCGTCGATGGCCAGCGCTTCGTTGTAGTCGCCCAGCGGCGTCGAGGTGGCGTGGGCGTTGACGTAGGGAATCTCTTCGGGCTGCATGCCCGCATCCGCCAGACAGCGCAGCAGCGAACGGCGCGGCCCGTCTACGTTCGGAACGGAGATATGTTCGCCGTTCGACGAGAATCCGTATCCGGCCACTTCGCCCAGTATCGCCGCGCCCCGGCGCACCGCCGAGTCGTAGCTTTCGAGTATCACGGTCGCCGCGCCTCCGCTCGGCACCAGCCCGTCGCGGTCCTTATCGAAGGGGCGCGATGCCGCCGCAGGGTCCGATTCGCGCTTCGAGAAGGCGCCCAGCCCGTCGAAACTGCCGACCGAATAGAGGTTCACCTCCTGCGCTCCGCCGCATACGACGCGCTCCTGCAGGCCCTGCCGGATCATCAGGTACCCCATGCCGATCGCATGCGAGCCGCTGGCGCAGGCCGCCGAGAGGGTGAGGTTGACGCCCCGCAGGTTGAAGATCACCGAGAGGTTCATCGTGACGGTCGAGTTCATCGACTGGAAGATGTTTCCCGAACCGACCATCGCCGTATTCCGCTTGGCGCGGATGATGTCGATGCCCTCGATCACCGGGGCCGCGCTGCTGTCATTGCCGTAGATGATGCCGACCTCGTTGGCCGCCAGAAACGCTTCGTCCATTCCCGCGTTGCGCATCGCTTCGGCCGTGGCCATGTAGGCGTACTCGCCCTGTTGGGGCAGGCAGAGCCGCTTGCGGCGGTCGAGCGCCCCCTTCAGTTCGGGGCGCTTGACGATGCCGGTCAGCGCCGATATGTATCCCAGCTTCCTGCGCTCCGGGTCCAGCCCGATGCCCGAACGCCCTTCGCGCAGCGATTCGGTCACTTCGCCGAGGCTGGTGCCGATCGAGGACCAGATGCCCAGTCCGGTGATGACTACTCTGTTTTCCATGGTGTCAGGTATATAATCCTCCGTTGATCGATATCACCTCACCCGTGATGTAGGAGGCTTTGTCCGAGATGAGGAACATCGCCAGATCGGCGACCTCCGCCGCCTCGCAGAAGCGTCCGGCGGGTATCTGCTTTTTGAGTTCCGCTTCGTCGAGGTCGGCGGTCATGTCCGTGCGTACGAATCCCGGCGCGATGGCGTTTACCGTCACGCCCTTCTTGGCCACCTCCTGCGCCAGCGCCTTCGTCGCCGCGATCACGCCGCCTTTGGCCGCCGAATAGTTGGTCTGTCCGGGCAGTCCCTTGATTCCCGACAGCGAGACGATGTTGACGATGCGGCCGAAACGTTTGACCAGCATGTCCTTCAGCAGCGGGCGCGTGACGTTGTAGAATCCTCCGAGGCCGGTATCCACCACCGAATGCCACTGCTGCGGCTCCATCCACATCATCAGAGAGTCGCAGCGGATGCCCGCGTTGTTCACCACCACCTCGATGACGGCTCCCTTGTGCCGCTCCTGCCACGCCGCGATCGCCGCCGCGGTCTCTTCGCCCGCGGCCACGTCGAACCGCAGGGTCTCCCCGTCGCCGCCCGCGGCGCGGACGCCTTCGAGCGTCCTTTGGGCTTCGTCGGCGTTCGAGCGGTAGTTGATGAGTATGTAGTAGCCGCTCCGGGCCAGCTTGAGACATATCTCGCGGCCTATGCCCCGGCTTCCGCCGGTGACGAGCGCATATTTCGTCGGTTCGGTCATGCTTGCTGTTTGAGGAAATTTTCGATGGCGGCGATCTCCCGGTATTTGGGCGTGTCGTCGATGAACTTGGGTACGATGCGGCGGATGTCGTCGTACAGCTGCCGGGTCTGGGCCGACAGTTCTGCGGCGCACTCCAGATAATCCGCGGCCTGCACCAGCGCCAGCATCTCGATCGCCAGCACCTGATAGCCGTTTTCGATCACCTGACGGGTCAGCATCGCGGCGTTGGTGCCCATGCTGACGATATCCTGATTGTCGTTGTTGTTGGGTATCGAGTGGACGTACATCGGATTCGAAAGCGTCTGCGATTCGGCCGTGGTCGAGGTCGCCGTGAATTGCGCCGCCTGCAGGCCGTAGTTAAGCCCCAGCTTGCCGAGGTTCACGAACGGCGGCAGCGTCTCGTTGATGCGGTCGTGGAAGAGGTAGTTCAGCTGCCGCTCGGCGAGCATCGTCATCTTCGTGACGGCGATCTTGAGTTTGTCCATCTCCAGCGAAACGTAGTCGCCGTGGAAGTTGCCGCCGTGGTAGATGGTCCCCGTCTTGGGGTCCACCACCGGATTGTCGTCCACCGAATTGAACTCCTCGACGAGTATCTTCTCCGCCTGTTCGAGCGTTTCGAGCACCGGACCCAGTATCTGGGGCGTGCAGCGCAGCGAATAGTAGGGCTGCACCTTGTGCTTGAAGGTCGGAGCCTCGCCCGTGTCGCCGCTGTAAAGTTCCGTTTCGCGCTTGCGCAGGCGGCGGCTCGACGCGCATATTTCGCGCATCCGGCGGGCTATTTCGATCTGCCCGGCGTGGAGCTTGCAGGCGTTGAGCGGCTCGGCCATGAAGTCGTCGTACGATTCGACCACCTCGTTGAGCATCACCGAAGCCTTCACGGCCCAGTCGAGCAGGCGGCGGGCCTGCGCGAGGTTCACCATGCCGATTCCCGTCATCACGGCCGTGCCGTTGGTCAGCGCCAGCCCGTCGCGGATGCGGAGCCTGAGCGGCGTTATGCCGCACGCCTTCATCGCTTCGGCCGCAGGGACGACTTCGCCGCGGAACGAGACTTCCGATTCGCCGATCAGCGCCAGCGCGATATGCGCCAGCTGCACCAAGTCGCCACTGGCGCCGACGCTGCCGTGGCGCGGCACGAGCGGATATATTTCGTTGTTGAGGAAATCGGCCAGAATCCGCACCACGTCGGGATGTACGCCCGATTTGGCGTTGAGAAAGGTTTGCAGGCGCGCAAGCATGGCCGCACGCACGCAGATGTCGGGCAGCGTCTCGCCCGCGCCGCAGCTGTGCGAACGTATGATGTTGTATTGCAAGCTGTTCAGGTCGGCGTCGCCGATCCGGTACTGCGCCATGGGGCCGAAACCGGTGTTGATGCCGTATATTACTTTTCCCTGCTCGAAATCTTCGAGAAAACGGTAGCAGGCCTCGACTTCCCGGAGTTCCGCTTCGCCGAGCGAAACTTCTGTCCGGTTGAAAATCCGGCCGTTAATGGAGTCCAAGTCCGAATAGTGCATTTTTTGAACGGATTTATGGCTCCAAAAATACAAAAACTATCTCAATAAATCCTTTATATGGTCACTTTTTTGTTTCCGTTGTCCACTCCGGCCGTGCTCTGCGGGCCGGGTGCCGGACCCGCCGCGCTCCTTCCGCTTTCCGGACGCCGGCCGTTCGCGGTGTCGTGGCGGCTTTCCGGATTTGCCGTTTCGGAGACTCTTTTGAACATTCATGGCGGATATTGCCGGGATTTTATTATTTTTGTCCGGACTTTCCCGCTTGCCTATGAAATCGAAAGACATCTTCACGTTCCGCGACGCCGAGAAACAGGCCGGCCCCGTTGCCTTCTCGACGATGCTCAAGCCGGCCGGTTCTGCCTGCAACCTCGATTGCGGCTATTGCTACTACCTCGACAAGGCCGCACAGTACGGCGGTCGGCAGGCGGTGATGGCGGACGACCTGCTGGAGCTCTACATCCGGCAGTACATCGAGGCCAACGAGGTTCCCGTGGTGACCTTCTGCTGGCACGGCGGCGAGCCGCTGCTGCTCGGCAGGGACTTCTACCGCCGGGCCGTGGCGCTCCAGCGGAAATACGCCGCGGGCAAGCGGATCGAGAACACGTTGCAGACCAACGGGACGCTGGTGGACGAGGCGTGGTGCGAGCTTTTCGCCGAAAACGGCTTCCTGGTGGGACTGTCGCTCGACGGGCCGGAGGACATTCACGACGCGTTCCGCCGGACGAAGGGCGGGCGCCCCACCTTCGCGCGCGTGATGCGGACGGTCGGGATGTTCCGGCGGACGGGCGTGGAGTACAATACGCTGAGCGTCGTGAACCGCCGCTGCGAAGGCCGCGGCGCGGAGATCTACCGCTTCTTCCGCGACACGGTCCACAGCAAATACATGCAGTTCCTGCCCGCCGTGGAGCATGTCGTCGACAAGCCGGGCTTCCACCGTCCGCTGATCGTCTCCCCCGACCGCGAAGGCGCGCGGGTGGCCGAGTGGTCCGTCACGGCCGAAGGCTACGGGCGTTTTCTGTGCGACGTTTTCGACCAGTGGGTCGTGGGCGACGTGGGCCGCTATTACGTCCAGATGTTCGACGCCTCGCTGGCTCAGTGGTGCGGCGTGCAGCCGGGCGTCTGCTCGATGGGCGAGACGTGCGGCGACGCGCTGGTCGTCGAGCACAACGGCGACGTCTACTCCTGCGACCACTTCGTCTACCCCGAATACAAACTGGGCAACATCGCCCAGACCCCGCTCGACGAAATCTACCGCACGGCCAAACGCCGCGAATTCGGTCTGAACAAACGCAACACACTGCCCTCGGAATGCCTGCGCTGCAAATTCTACTTCGCCTGCCGTGGCGAGTGCCCCAAGCACCGCTTCGACCGCGGCGCCGACGGAAGCCCGAAAAACTCGCTCTGCGAAGGTTTGAAAATCTACTTCCGCCACGTGGAGCCGTACATGGAATACATGCGCGATCTGCTGTCTAAACAGCAGGCTCCGGCGTGGGTCATGCCCTTCGCCCGCAAACGCATGGGGCTGGAATGACCCTGCCCGGCATACGAATACGCCTGCATCATTCTCCGGGTGCAGGCGTTTTATTTGTGTCCGGCGGATGCCGCCCTATTCGGGTTTTGTCCGGTAAATGGTTGTCTTGTCGGTTTTGCCGGAGACGGCCTCTCCCGGCGAGGGGGTTGCCGCACCTTTCACTCCGCTCTTTTCCGGCCGTTTTTTCCGGAAGACCCACAGCAGCGGAAGCAGCGCCGCCAGCGTGATGACCGCCACCACGCGCAGGGCGTCCGTGACCCCTTCGACGTAGGTCTGCGCCGCGGAGATGGTCTCGTGTGCGGCGTGGTAGGAGGTCCGCGCCGAGAGGATCACCGTCAGGAGGGCGATTCCGATGCTTCCGGCCAGCTGTTTGATGCTGTTCGAAATGCCGGCCGCCGCGGCCATGTCCTGCTGGGTGAGGTTCTTGAGCGAGAAGAGGTTGAGCGGCGCGAACGTAAGTCCCATGCCGAAGCCGCGCAGATAGAGTATGAAGAGAATATGTCCGTGCGTGGTGTGGAGCGTGAAACGGCTGGCGAGCCAGAAACTCAGCGCCATGACCAGAATGCCCGCTGCGCTCAGCAGCAGCGGCCTGACATAGCGGGTCAGATAACCCGAAACGGCCGAGAGCACGCCCTGAATCACGCCTACGGGCAGAAACATGCTTCCCGCCGCCAGCGCCGTGTATCCCAGTCCCCGCTGCATGTAGAGCGGCAGCAGGTAGGTGCCGCCGAGCATGCCTATGGCGAAGAGCGTCAGCACGGCCATCGAAATTCCGAAGTTGCGCTCCGCGAGCAGCCGGATCTGCAGCAGCGGCGCGGGATTGCGCAGCTCCGCGGCGATGAACCACGCCAGCGCCGCCCCCGCGACGATGAAACAGCCGATCACTTCGGGTGCGCTCCACCCGCCGGGATTCGACGGCGAATTGCCCCGCGCCAGCGCATAGATCGCCAGCGGCATGAAGAGCACGATGGCCGCAAACCCCTGCCAGTCGAACGGGCTGCGCGTCTGGTCCTTCCACTCCTTCTGGACGAATGCCGCGAGCAGGACGGCCAGCAGTCCTACCGGCACGTTTACGTCGAATATCTTGTGCCTGCTGTACGCATCGACCAGATAGCCGCCCAGCAGCGGCCCGAACGAGATCGAAGCCGCCGCGGCCATCGACCACAGACCCAGCGCCAGACCGCGCTCCGCGGGCTTGAACTCGCGCGTCACGATCGCCAGTCCCAGCGCTTGGATGATGCCGCTGCCTACGCCCTGCAAGGCCCGCGACCCGATCAGGAACGGGTCGCTCGAAGCCTTGCCGCAGAGCCACGAGCCGAGCGTGAACAGCACCAGTCCGAGAATGTAGACGCGTTTGTTGCCGAACCGGTCCGCAAACCACCCGGCCGACGGAAGCATGATCGTCATCGTAATCATGTAGGCCGTGATGACCCATTCGGCCGACGAGATGCCGATGCCGAAGGCCGACATGATCGCCGGCAGTCCGACGTTCACTACCGTCACGTCCAGCACGGCCATGAACGTTCCGAGCATGATCATGCCCAGAATCCACCATTTGTAGCCGCTGCTTTGCCGTATGTGTTCGCGCAGATTCGCCATTGCGCGGCAATGCGTCAAAAAAAATGCCACCACTGCGGCGGCGGACCGAAGGGCGGGGAAAACCGGCGGCCTGAACAGCCGCCGCAGAGCAATCTGTACGACCCGTGTCCGGGGAATCGCAACGCAGGGCGTCCGGGCGGCAAAACCCGCAGATGCGGATAAGGCAGCGTCTGAAAAAGAAGGAACGTTCTCGAAGAGAGAACGTTCCGTACGTGCAGGTCCTGTAAGCCGGGTTCTGTTTCCGGGGCGAACCCCGGACCTCTGTCATTTATCTAGGGCGGCAGTCTCCTGCCGTCTCAAGCAACCTACCCCCCGGCATCGGGCGAGCAACCCTTAATTGCCGGTATACACGGTCTTGCAACCCGCGAGACGTACTGCCGGGCGACATCGCTGCCCCCGCGGTGGGCTTTTACCCCGCCTTTTCACCCTTACCCGCCGGGAAATCCCTTGTGGGCGGTTCTTTTCTGTTACGCTCCTATACCCTCACGGATATCAAGTCATTAGCTTGCGCGGCGCTCTGCGTTGCCCGGACTTTCCTCTCCCGGCCACGGCCGGCAGCGACAGAGCGGACCTGCACCGCAAAGGTAATAAAATTCGGCGGTATTCCCGCTTTGGGGGCGTGATATTCGGAAAATGCGTTTCCGTCCTCCGTGCGGGCCGTCCCGATGCGGCGCGGGCGAACTTTTTTGGAAATATCGGATTAAATAGTACTTTTGCTAAAAGGCTGATTCCGTCTCCGGCGGCAGCCGAATCGTGCGAATAACCCGGCTTATGACTGATAACGTGCAAACAATCAACATGCAAGACAACCGTACGGTTGTCGGCCTGCTGCGTGCCGGGGACGAAAAATGTTTCGACGCGCTCTTCCGCCGCTATTATAAACCCCTCTGCACCTACGCCACCCGTTTCGTCGCTCCGGCCCGCGCCGAGGAGCTGGTGCAGGATACGCTGATGTGGGTCTGGGAAAACCGCACGTCGCTGCTGCCCGAAATGCCCCTCAAGTCGCTGTTGTTCACCATCATCAAGAACAAGTCGATCAACCATATGTCGCGCGATACGATCAAAAACCGCGTGATCCGCCAGCTCGCCGAATACTACGAGGAGGAGTTCGACGATCCCGATTTTTACCTCGAAGGCGAACTGGTGGAACGTCTCACGGCCGCGCTGCGCAAGATGCCGCCCGAATTCCAGCAGACTTTCCGCATGCACCGGCTCGAAGGCAAGACCCACAAGGAGATCGCCGCCGCGCTCGGCGTGTCGCCGCAGGCGGTCAATTACCGGATCGGCCAGACCGTGCGCCTGCTGCGCGAGGAGCTTAAGGACTACTGGCCGCTCATCGTTTTGCTGTTGTGGCCGGACCTGCACTGAAAAAATACCGAAAATTCCATATTTTTTTGAATTCCGTTTAGCATCCTCTGCCGACGGATTGTATTACTATGTAGACAAGCGAACAGATGACCGATTTACAGATCAACGAAGAAGTATTGACAGCCTACCTGAGAGGCGAGCTGAATGCTGCGGAAGCCGCGGCCGTCGAAGCGTGGTACGACGCGTCGGCCGCCAACCGCAGACTGCTGGGGGAGATTTATTACATATTGTATGTCAACGACCGCATCAACGATACGGCCGGCATCGACGTCGAGCGTTCGCTCCGGCAGTTCAAGCGCCGCATGCACGCCGGACGCCGCATCTCCCTGCGCCGCATCACGCTCCGCGCCGCCGCTGCCGCCGCCGTGGCGGTGATTCTGCTGGCCGGGGGCGTTACCACCGTGTCGCTTTCCAAACGCCTTGCGCAGCCCCTGACCGTCATCACCCATCTGGGCGAACGTTCGCAGGTGGTGCTGCCCGACGGCACCAAGGTCTGGCTCAACTCCGCCAGCAGCGTCGAGTACGTCGCTCCGTTCTTTTCGCGCGAACGCCGCGTGAAGATGGACGGCGAAGCCTATTTCGAGGTGCAGCACGACGCTCAGGCGCCCTTCGTCGTCTCGACCAACGGACTCGACATCAAGGTGCTCGGCACCCGCTTCAACATCCGCAACGACGACACGAACCACCGCGTCACCACCGTGCTGCTGGAGGGGGCCGTAACGGCCGACACCCGGGAACACCGGTGCGCCCCGATACGCCTGCGTCCGGCGCAGCAGCTCGTCTATGACACCCGGAAAGGAGAGATGCGCCTGACCGACTGCACCTCGGCCGAGGCGTCGATCAGCTGGATCGACGGCCACCTGCACTTCGACCGCAGCACCTTCGCCGAGATCGTCGCCGAACTGAAACGCTACTACAACGTGGACGTGCACTTCACGGACGCCTCCCTGCGCAACGAACGCTTCTCGGGCGATTTCCACGTCGAGGACGGCATCTACCACATCATGGCCGTACTCCGGCTGACACGGAAATTCTCCTACACGGTGCATGGCAACGACATTTACCTCCACGCCATTCCGCCGAAATAGAAAAGCGGCGGAACGCCGCACATGCACGACCGAAACCAAAAACCGAATTACAAAATGCCAACCGACCTGCCTATGACCGAAACTTAGATCGCCGACCTCCGAAAGCCGCCGTCCGCGGCGGCGCCTCTCCACAACTATTTCTTAACCTAAATTTCGACCAATGAAAAAATCTTATCCTGCAGCAGGCGGGAGAGACCGTGCGGCGTGCGCATGGTTCCGCTGTCTGCTCATCGTACCGATGCTGCTGTTCGGACTTTCCGGCACGGAGGCCGCAGCCCAGACGCAGCCGCTCCGCGTATCCGTTCAGGCGCAAGACGAAGCCATTTCGGAAGTGTTCCGCTCCATCCGGGAGCAGACGGGGTATTCGTTCGTCTATAATAACTCCGACGTCGATCGGGCGCGCCGCGTCACGCTCGACGTCACAGACCAGACGCTGCCGGCCGTGCTGAACAGACTCTTCGACGGTTCGGACATCGCCTACACGATCAAGGACAAACACATCATCCTCTCGAAAAAATCCGTTCCGCAGCCGTCCTCGGGCTCCGAGGGGGGGGGAATTTCCGGCTCCGTCAGAGACGCTGAGGGAGTAGGACTGATCGGCGCCAGCGTCATCATCAAAGGCACGACGACCGGCGCGGCCGTCGATGTGGACGGCAACTTCGTCCTGCCGCAGGCCAGGCCGGGCGACATACTCGTCGTCTCGCTGATCGGCTACCAGACGCTGGAAATTCCCGTGACGGGGCAACCCCTGCAAATCGTCCTGAAGGAGGAGAACGAGATGCTCGACGCGGTGGTCGTGACGGCCCTCGGCATCAGGAAGGAGGAGAAATCGCTGACATACAACGTCCAGGAAGTCGGCGGCGAAGTGGTCAATACGGTCAAGGACGCCAACTTCGTCAATTCGCTGGCCGGTAAGATCGCCGGACTGCAAATCAACGCAAGCGCCTCCGGAACGGGCGGTTCCACGCGCGTGGTGATGCGGGGCGTGAAGTCGATCAGCGGCAACAACAACGCACTGTACGTCATCGACGGCATCCCGATGCCCGACCTGCGGTCGTCGCAGACCGAAGGCATCTACGAAACCCCCGACGGCGGCGACTTCGAAGGCATCTCCAACCTCAATCCGGAGGACATCGAGTCCATGTCGGTGCTCTCGGGCGCGACGGCCGCCGCGCTCTACGGTTCGCAGGGCGCCAACGGCGTCATCCTCATCACGACGAAGAAGGGATCGGCAGAACACCTACGGCACGAGCTCCACCTCCCCGTCGATGAGCTGGGGCACGAAGCTCGACTCGCCGACCTCCTACGATCCGCGCGACTTCTTCCAGACGGGATTCAACACCACCAACTCCGTCTCGATCTCGGGCGGCACGGAGCGCAACCAGACCTATTTCTCGGCCGCTTCGCTCAACTCGCGCGGCACGATTCCCAACAACGTCTACAACCGCTATAACTTCTCGGTGCGCAACACGACCCAGCTCGTCAAGGACAAGCTGACGCTCGACCTGGGCGCCTCCTACATGCGCCAATATTCGCGCAATCCGCTGGTGCAGGGTCTCTACCACAACCCGCTGATCGCCGTCTATCTCTTCCCGCGCGGCGACGACATCCGCAAATACCAGATTTACGAACGTTACGACGCCACGGCCGGATACAAGAAACAGTTCTGGCCGCTGGAATTCATCACCGGCGTCGAGAACCCGTGGTGGGTGGTCAATCGCCAGCTCTTCGAGAACACGGCGTCGCGCTACACCTTCAACGCCACGCTCAAGTGGGACATCGCCGACTGGATCAGCGTCATGGGCCGCGTCAGGACCGACAATACGGCGATGAACTACACGCGCAAGATCTACGCCTCGTCGAACACCCTCTTCGCATCGGAGTACGGCAACTACCTCGACCACAAGGTGAACCACAACAACTTCTATGCCGACGCCCTGCTGAGCATCGACAAGCGGTTCGTCGATGACAGGCTCTCGCTGCAGTTCAACCTCGGCGCGAGCCTCATGGACGACAAGAACAACGGTTCGGGATTCGAAGGCCATCTGGCGACCCTTCCGAACAAGTTCTCGCTCTACAACATCGACATGTCGCACTCGCAGACCAAGCCCTACGCCGACCGTTACCACGACCAGGTGCAGGCCATGTACGCCACGCTGCAATTGGGCTGGAACGGGATGCTCTACCTCGACGTGACGGCCCGCAACGAATGGGCCTCGCAGCTGGCCGGAACCCCCGACGTCAATATCTTCTACCCCTCGGTGGGTCTCTCGGCCGTCATCTCCTCGATGACCGACCTCTCGGCCTCAAGGTGCGCGGATCGTACGCCGAAGTGGGCAACGCGCCGCAGCGGTTCATCACCGGCGTGAACATCCCGCTCGCCACGGGCGGCGTCATCTCGTCGTCCACCTACGCCCCGGCGGTCAATCTGACGCCCGAGCGTACCAAGTCCTTCGAGGTCGGCCTGAACGCCAAGTTCCTGGGCAACAAGATCTGGCTCGACGCGACCTATTACAACACCAACACCTACAACCAGCTCTTCGAGTACGACGCACCGCCCAGCACGGGCTACAAGAAGGCCTATATCAACGCCGGCAAGATCAACAACTGGGGCATCGAGGCCGTGGTCGGCTACAAGAACCGGTGGGAAGAGTTCGCATGGTCCACGAACGTCAATTTCTCGATGAACCGCAACAAGATCAAGGAGCTGGTTCCCGAAGGCACGCGCGACGTATCGGGCAACCTGGTGGATATCGACGAGGTGAACATGGACTACGGCGGCTACCGCATGAAGGTCAAGGCCGGCGGTTCGATCGGCGACTT
>OMDR01000713.1_pt1 | contig 19981 bp, 19 predicted proteins | sample 1645251 | NCBI WGS metagenome assembly OMDR01 (sample SAMEA103958142, study PRJEB25191) | human gut metagenome | biome: human-associated habitat [ENVO:00009003]; feature: intestine environment [ENVO:2100002]; material: feces | place: Germany | collected 2013/2015 | reverse complement strand
GGAGGAGAGAGACGATGGCATATCATTTTGAGAACATCAAGCTGGAAAAGGGAATGTACGGCCGCAGCAGCCGAAGCTTTTCCCAGGCCCTGGAGGAGCTGGGTGTGGAAGGCAAGACCGTGGGCGTGGCCCTTCTGCAGGACGACCGCCTGCTCTACGAGTGCTATCTCGATGCGGGCATGACCCACAGCGAGACCCTGATGCCCCTCATCGACAACTGTCTCAAGTTCTGCGGCATGGGCTGCAAGGACATCGACCTCTACGGCGTCAATGCTGGCCCCGGCAGCTTTACCGGCCTGCGCATCGGGCTGGCGGCGGTGAAGGGTCTGGCCTTCCCCCGGGAGACGCTCTGTGCTCCGGTGTCCACGCTGGAAGCGCTGGCAGCGGCCCACACCGGCTGCGGCACCGTGCTCTGTGCGCTGGATGCCCGCCGTGCGCAGGTGTACAGCGCGGCTTTCGACCTTGAGACCCACGAGCGTCTGATGGACGACGATGCCCGCGCCGTGGCTGACCTGGCCGAGTTTGTAGAAAATTGCAAAAAGCCTCTGTTTTTTGTTGGTGATGGCGCAGCTCTGTGCTATAATAAATATGGCAATGTCCCGGGTGTGCTCTGTGTACCGCCGGCTCTCCGCAATGGCCGTGCCGCTGCGGTGGCCTATGTGGCAGAGCAGATGGCTCAGCGGGGCGAAGCCGTCCTGCCCGAGGCTCTGCTGCCGGATTATCACCGGCTGAGCCAGGCCGAGCGGGAGCGGGCCGAGCGTCTGGCCGCAGAAGCTGCCCGTACCGAAATACCGGAAGATACTGCAAAGGGAAAGGATCAACACCAATGACGAAACCCATCGCACTTGCCGCCGACCACGGCGGATTTGAACTGAAAGAGGCCGTCAAGGCCCATCTGGACGAGCTGGGGTTGGAGTACATCGACTTCGGCACCCACAGCACCGCCAGCGTGGACTACCCTGACATGGCTCTGCCTGCCTGCGACGCCGTGGTGAGCGGTCAGTGCAGCAAGGCGCTGCTGTTCTGCGGCACCGGTGTGGGCATCAGCATGGCTGCAAACAAGGTCAAGGGCATCCGTGCCTGCTGCTGCTCTGACAGCTTCAGCTGCGAGTATACCCGCCGCCACAACGACGCCAACGCCCTGTGCATGGGCGGCCGCGTCGTCGGCCCCGGCCTCGCCTGCCAGCTGGTGGACATCTTCCTCAACACCGAGTTCGAGGGCGGCCGCCACGAGAAGCGCATCGCAAAGCTGATGGCGATCGAGAATCGGTAAACCTTAGGATTCCAATATCTATTCACAATATAAGGAGCGTGTATTATGACCCCTATGATCGTTGAGCATCCGCTGCTGCAGCACAAACTGAGCATTCTGCGCAACAAGCAGACCGGCACCAAGGAGTTCCGTGACCTCGTGGGCGAGATCGCCACTCTGCTGTGCTATGAGGCTACCCGTGACCTGCCTCTGGAAGAGGTGGAGATCGAGACTCCCATCACCATGGCAAAGACCAAGGTGCTGGCAGGCCGCAAGCTGGCGCTGGTGCCGATCCTCCGCGCCGGCATGGGTATGCTGGATGGTATGCTGACCCTGCTGCCCGCCGCTAAGGTCGGCTTCATCGGCCTGTACCGCGACGAGACCACCCTGCAGCCCGTGGAATACTTCTGCAAGCTGCCGCAGGACATCGCCGAGCGCGACGTTCTGGTGCTTGACCCGATGCTGGCTACCGGCGGCAGCGCCATCGACGCCATCACCCAGATCAAGAAGCACGGCGCAAAGCGCATCAAGTTCATCGGCCTCATCGCTGCTCCGGAAGGCATCAAGGCCCTGCACGAGGCACATCCCGATGTGGACATCTACCTCGGCGCACAGGATGACCACCTGAACGAGAACGGCTACATCGTCCCCGGCCTGGGTGACGCAGGCGACCGTATCTACGGCACCAAGTAAATCTCTGTATAACGGAAAAGTGCTCTGCCGGCCGGCAGAGCACTTTTTGCGTCTTGAAGCTTATTTTCTGCGTTTCAGGATCTCATCCAGAATGGCATCCGCCACATCATCCTTGCTCATCAGGGGCAGCTCGCGGGCTCCGTCCGGCGTGATGAAGGTGACAACATTGGTATCCACGCCAAACCCGGCACCGGCGACCTTCAGATTGTTGGCCACCACCATGTCGAGGTTCTTTTTCTCGAGCTTGGCCGAGGAGTTGGCCAGCATATCCCGCGTCTCCATCGAGAAGCCGCAGAGGAACTGCCCCTTCTTTTTGGGGCCGATGGTGCCGAGGATGTCGGGCGTCCGCTCCACGGCGATGGAAAGGTCGCCATCCTTCTTCTTTATCTTGTCGTCGGCCACGGCAGCGGGGCGGTAATCGGCCACGGCAGCGGCCATGACCAGAACGTCCATCTCGTCGAAGCGGCTGGTCACGGCCTCGTACATCTGCTGGGCTGTCGTGATGGGGACATCCTCGGTGAACCGCACCGGCTGCAGGGCCGTCGGGCCGTGGATGAGGGTGACTTCGGCACCCCGCATCGCGGCGGCACGGGCCACGGCATAGCCCATCTTGCCGGTGGAGTGGTTGGTCAGGTAGCGCACAGGGTCCAGCGGCTCCTGAGTGGGGCCGGCCGTGACGGCAATGCGCAGACCGGCGAGGTCCTTCGGCTTTGCGATGGCGCGGAAGATGTAGTCCAGCAGGACATCCTCTTTCGGCAGGCGTCCGCTGCCCACATCCTTGCAGGCCAGTACGCCGCTCTCGGAGGGGATGACCGTGAAGCCGTACTTTTCCAGTGTGGCGATGTTGTCCTGGGTGATGGGGTTCTCCAGCATCCCGGTGTTCATGGCAGGGGAGACGAGCTTGGGACACTTGGCCGCGAGAAGGACGGTGGTGAGCATATCGTCGGCGATGCCGTGGGCCATCTTGGCGATGACATTGGCGGTGGCCGGGGCCACGAGGATGACGTCGGCCTTCTTTGCCAGCGAGATATGGGTGACTTCGAACTTGAAATCCCGGTCGAAGGTGTCTACCATGCACTTGTGGCCCGTCAGGGTCTCGAACGTGATAGGGGTGATGAACTGGGTGGCGTTTTTGGTCATGATGACCTCCACGTCGGCCCCCAGCTTGCGCAGTGCGCTGGCCACATTGGCCATTTTATAGGCGGCAATGCCGCCGCTGACGCCCAGAAGGACGCATTTTCCCTTCAGATCCATCCAGAATACCTCCTATAAATAGGGATAATATAACTACAGTATAATGCAAAACGGCTCAGAGCACAACAAAATCTTTGATGGGGGTTGTATCTTGGCCCAAAATGCGGTAAAATACAGCTTGACTTATACAAAAAAGCTCTCCGTCAAGCCTGCGGCTCACGGACAGGCCCGTCTCCATACAACCTCTCAGGCGCTTTGCGCCAGCTCCCCTAGTAGGGGAGCCTCTGGCGAAGAGATGGGGCTTTACGATATGCCAAGGCCTCCCCTCGGTAGGAGAGGCGGCATTGCACAGCGATGACGGAGAGGTTCGACCCTGCGAGGAACTGAATTATGATTTTAGCCATTGACATAGGCAACACCACCGTCGCCCTCGGGGGCATCCGGGACGGACGTGTATGCTTTGTGGCCCACATGGACACGGTGCGCACCCGCACAGCGGCGGAGTACCGTGCCGAGATGGAAAAGGTGTTCTCTCATCGGAGACACCCGGAAAAGCCCATCCGCTTCGAGGGCGCTGTCCTCACCAGCGTCGTCCCCCAGATCACGGGGGCGCTGGCCGAGTGCGCCCGCCACTACACCGGCAAAAAGCCGGTCATCGTTTCGCCCGACATCTGCACCGGCCTCACGATGGGGGTGCCTGACCCCCATGCCGTCGGCAAAGACCGCCTTGTGGATGCGGCCTACGCGGCGGCGAATTTCCCCCTGCCGGTGGTCACGGTAGACCTCGGCACCGCCACCACGTTCAACGTGATAGATGAGAATAAGGTCTTCCGGGGCGGCGTCATCTGCCCCGGACTTTCCACCGGTCTGCGGGCGCTGGGGGAGCGGTGCGCCCAGCTGCCGCAGGTACATCTTTCTTCGCCCAAAAGCGCGATCGGCGTCGATACCGAGAAGTGTATGCTCTCCGGCTCTGTGCTGGGGACGGCTGTCCTGCTGGACGGCATCACTCAGCGCATCGAGGAAGAACTGGGCCGTCCGGCCACGCTGGTGGTCACGGGCGGTCTGGCAAAGTATGTCATCCCGCTCTGCCGTCACCCGCTCACCTATGACCCCGAGCTGTTGCTGAAGGGGCTGGCTCTCCTTTACCAGCTCAATGCGCCGCAGCATGAGCGTCACCACGAGCCGCGCAGCGACGGTGAGCACCGCCGTCCCCGCCCGGCAGGCAGACGCCCTTACAACAACGGCAGCAGCCCCCGCCGCCGCAGCCACAATAACCGCCGTCCCCGCCGGGACGATGAGGCCAAAGCGGGCTGAGCCCTGAAAGGAGAGACCTTATGATGAAATTAGGCATTCTCGGCGCAGGCATGATCGTCCGGGAGTTCCTGCCCTGGCTCACCGGGCCGGAAAGCCCCTTCAAGGTCGAGGCTCTTTGCAGCACGGAGCGGAGCGCCGGTGCAGCACAGGCTCTCTGCGACCAGTATGGTGTGCCGCGCCACACCACCAGCTACGACGAACTGCTGAGCTGGGTGGACGTTGTGTATATCGCCGTACCGAATATCCTGCACGTAAAATATACCCGTGCCGCTCTGGAAGCGGGCCGCCACGTCATCGTCGAAAAGCCGATGGCCCCCACGGCGGCGCTGGCCGAAGAGCTGGCCGAGCTGGCCCGGAGCAAAAAGCTCTTCCTCTTCGAGGCGGTCACCACGCAGTATCAGGACAACTATGCCAAGATCCGTGAGGTGCTGCCCAAGGTAGGCGCCGTCACGATGGTGCAGTGTAATTTCAGCCAGTATTCCAGCCGGTATCATGATTTCTGCGCCGGCAAGGTCTGGCCGTCCTTTGACCCGGCCTGCGCCGGCGGTGCGCTGATGGACCTGGGCGTCTACAATGTCAGCTATGTGGTGGGCCTCTTCGGCTCGCCCAACAAGGTCCACTATGCGGCCAACATCACCCGGGGCATCGACACCAGCGGCGTGCTGACGATGGAGTATCGCAGCTTCAAGGCCGTGAGCATCAATGCCAAGGACAGCAGCTCCCCGGCCCGGTACATCATTCAGGGTGCCAAGGGGTATCTGCTCCAGAAATCCACCGCCAACTTCTGCGGCGGCGTCACCTTCCACCCCTATAAGGGCAAGGAAGAACACTTCAACCTCAGCGCAGGCCGTCCCCGGCAGGCGGCGGAGTTCCACGCCTTTGCCCGCGCCATCGAGAGCGAGGATATGGAGCTTTGCAGCCGGATGCTGGATACCTCGGTGGCCGTCAGCCGTGTGCTGGAAACGGCCCGCCGCGATGCGGGCATCCGCTTCACTACTGATTTATAATGCTATCCCCGGGAGTTCCCTGACAAAACATCCCGTATATTTCAGACTGTATTCTACAAAAGACCCCGTGTATTTCACGGGCAGGTTTGCGCCGTATCCGACAATTTAGGGCGGAACGGCAGCAAGGAGGAAAACTGGATTATGAAAAAGAATGACATTCGCACCCTCACCCGGCTGGCACTGCTGGTCGCCATTGAGCTGGTCATGAAGGCCGTCGGCCTGGGCAGTGTCCCTGTAGGCCCGCTTTACATGAGCTTTTTGACCCTGCCGATCGCCGTGGGTGCCATCACCATGGGTCCCGCCGCAGGCGCTATCCTCGGCGGCGTGTTTGGTGCCGTGAGCTTCTATGACGCCGTCACCGGCGCTTCCGCCATGACCGGTGCGCTGTTCCAGGTCAGCCCCGTCAACACCTTCATCCTCTGTGTGGGTATGCGTGTGCTGATGGGCCTGTGTACCGGCCTTATCTTCAACGCTGTCAAGAATTTCGATAAGCCCGGCACCTGGAGCTATATCGTCAGCGCCATGTGCGCCCCGGCCCTCAACACCCTGTTCTTCATGGGCTACATCGTGCTGGCCTTCTACGGCTGCGATTACGTCCAGAACCTCGTGTCCGTCAAGGGCGCAGCCAATCCCCTGATGTTCGTCGTCCTGCTGGTCGGCGTGCAGGGCGTGGCCGAGTTCCTTGTCTCCGGCATCCTGGGCGGCATCGTCGCCCGCGCTGTCCGCAAGTTTTTGAAGTAACAGGCGGTGTCGGTCAGGGACATCCGCTGATAAACCTCTCCGTCACGGCTGACGCCGTGCCGCCGCCCCTATCAAGGGGCTGCAAGGAAAGACTATATAATAGGCCCCTCCCCCGGCAAAAATGCTGAGGGAGGGGCTTTTGTGTTGATTTTAGCCTACTGGTGCGGTATACTTATCATACTTTATTCAAAAGAAGGAGGCGGCTGAAAATGCCCATCGGCCCCAGCAGACCCCTGAATTTAGCAAAGCCGGAGTCCATCGACATCCGGCAGGCCGCGCGGTATTTCGGCGCGCGGGGCGAGGCTGACAGCGCTACCCTCACCCTTCTGGAAAAGTGCGCTGCGCCCCTTCTCGCCGCCGCCACGCCCCGGGCCGTCTGGCTCGAGGCCGACGTGGAGAGCCTCACGCAGGCCGGTATTTTGAAGGGGGAGGACATCTTCCGGCATCTGGAAGGGTGCAGTGAGGCCCTGCTTCTGGCCGTGACAGTCGGCCCCGGCGTGGACGGACAGATACGCCGGGCCGGTGTGGGCGACATCGCCGCCGGTGTGGCGTCGGACGCCATCGGCTCTGTGCTGGCCGAACAGGCTGCGGACGCCGCCGAGGCCGAGCTGCGGCAGTGGGCCGCAGAGCAGGACAAGTACCTCACGGGCCGTTTCTCGCCGGGCTACGGCGACTGGCCCATCGGGGTGCAGCCGCTGGTGGCGGCGGCACTGGACACCGCCCGCCGGGCCGGGCTCTGCGTGACCGAAAATGACCTGATGACGCCCCGCAAGAGCGTGACCGCTCTGCTGGGCCTGAGCGACCATCCGGTGAAAGGACGCCTTGCCGGGTGCGGACACTGTGTGCTGAACACGCGGTGCGAATATAGAAAGAGGGGCAAGACCTGTGCAAGCGAATGAACTGTTTACCCAGCCGAATACCATCCTTCTCGACGGCGGCATGGGGACCATGCTGCAGGCGGCGGGCCTGAAGCTGGGCGCACGGCCTGAGGAACTGAACATCACCGACCCGCAGCTCATCGAGAGCATCCACAGCCGGTACGCCGCCGCAGGCAGCCGCATCATCAATGCCAACACCTTCGGCGCGTCGGCCCATAAGCTGGCGGGCAGCGAATACACGCTGGAAGAGATCATTGCGGCGGGCATCGCCAACTGCAAGCGGGCCTGCGCCCCCTACGGCGCACTGGCCGCGCTGGACGTCGGCCCGCTGGGCGAACTGCTGGAGCCCAACGGCACGCTGGCCTTTGAAGACGCTGTGGCCGAGTATGGCCGCATCGTCCGGGCGGGCGTCGCCGCCGGGGCCGATCTCGTCTTTTTTGAGACCTTCACCGACCTGTACGAGCTGAAAGCTGCCCTGCTGGCCGCGAAAGAGAACTGCGGCCTGCCCATCCTCGCCAGCATGAGCTTTGAGGCAGGCGGGCGCACCTTCACCGGCTGCACCGTCGAGAGCTTCGCCGTCACGGCCCGGGGCCTCGGGGCCAACGCCGTGGGCATCAACTGCTCCCTCGGCCCGAAAGAAATTTTCCCCATGGCAAAGCGGCTGGCCGAGGCTCTGCCCGGCGACTTCCCGGTCTTTGTCAAGCCGAATGCGGGCCTGCCCCGCGCCGACGGCAGCGGCTACGACATCACGCCCCAGCTCTTTGCCATGGAGATGAAGCCCTACCGCGATTTGAAGCTCTTTGCGGCGGGCGGCTGCTGCGGCACCACCCCCGATTTCATCAAGCTGCTGAACGGCGTCTTCGCCGACTGCAAGCCGGGCCGCCCCGCCCACGCCATGCCCTCGGTGCTCTGCTCGCCGATGGACTTCGTCACCGTGGACGGCATCACCGTGGTGGGCGAGCGCATCAACCCCACCGGCAAAAAGCGGTTCCAGCAGGCCCTGCGCGAGGGAGACATGAACTACATCCTCGAGCAGGCCGTCAGCCAGTCTGAGGCCGGAGCGCAGGTGCTGGACGTCAATGTGGGCGCGCCCGGCGTGGACGAGCCCGCCGTCATGGAGCAGGTGGTGAAGGCTTTACAAAGTGTCGTCAGCCTGCCCTTGCAGCTGGATTCCTCCCACGCAGACGCCCTCGAGCGGGGCCTGCGGGTCTACAACGGCAAGCCCATCGTCAACTCGGTGAACGGAGAGACCGAAGTGCTGGAGCGTGTCCTGCCCCTCTGCAAAAAGTACGGCGCGGCCGTCGTCGGCCTTGCCATCGACGAGCGGGGCATCCAGCCCAGCGCCGACGCCCGGTTTGAGATCGCAAAACGGGTGGTGGATGCGGCGCTGGCCCACGGCATCCCCCGGGAAGATATTTATATCGACTGCCTGACCCTCACCGCCAGCGCCCAGCAGCAGGACGTTCTGGCCACCGTGGAGGCGCTGGCCCGCTGCAAGAAGGAGCTGGGCGTCCGCACCATCCTCGGCGTGTCCAACATCAGCTTCGGCCTGCCCTGCCGCCCCTACCTGAACACCACTTTCCTCACCATGGCCATGTACGCGGGCCTCGACCTCGCCATCATGAATCCTTCCAGCGAAGAGATGATGGCAGCGGTCTACTCCTACAACGTCCTTACCAACCGCGACAAGCAGAGCATGGCCTACATCGCCCGCTATGCCGATAAAGTCCCTGCCAGCGCCGCGTTGAAGCAGGCCCAGACGGCCCAGGCGTCTCAGACGTCAAACACCCCGGCGGAGGTAGATGCAGCTCACAGCGGCCCTTTTGCCGCGCTGATGCAGGCGGTGGAAAAGGGCCTCAAGGGTGAAGCCGCCGCCCGCACCCACACCCTGCTGGACGAAAACGAGCCCCTGACGCTGGTGGACGAGGCCCTCATCCCGGCGCTGGACGTCGTGGGTGAAAAGTACGAGAAGGGCAAGCTCTTCCTGCCCCAGCTGTTACAGGCCGCCAGCGCCGCACAGGCCGCCTTTGAAGAGATCAAGACTGCCATCGCCAAGCGGGGCGGGGCCGGGGCCAGCAAGGGCCGCATCGTCCTCGCCACCGTCAAGGGCGATGTCCACGACATCGGCAAGAACATCGTCCGCGTCATCCTCGAAAACTACGGCTTCGAGGTCATCGACCTTGGCCGCGATGTGCCGGTGGAGACGGTGGTGGACACCGTCCGGGAGAAGGATGCCCACCTCGTGGGGCTCTCGGCCCTGATGACCACCACCCTCAAGAGCATGGAGGAGACCATCGCGGCCCTCCATGCAGCAAAGCTCGACTGCAGGGTGATGGTGGGCGGCGCTGTCCTGACGCCCGAGTACGCCGAGAAGATCGGCGCGGACTGGTACGCCAAGGACGCCAAGCAGAGCGCCGATATTGCCAAGAAATTCTTCGGCGAGTCATAAAAACAGAGCAAGAGCCGGTGCATCTGCACCGGCTCTTTTGGCGTTTACTGCGCGTATTGGCTATGATCCACCAGCGCCATGATGCGCTCCGGCGGGGCGGAGAGGCAGGCCGGGGCATCGGGTTCGGCCACGGAGAGGGTCGTCTTGCTCACCTTCCACCACAGACGGGTGGTGCCGTCCGGCAGCTGGAAGATGAGATTCCAGTCGAAGGGATTTTCGCTGGCCGAGAGCAGCTCCACCGGCAGGGCATTCTCTGCGCCCGGGGCGCAGGGGGCGAAGTCGTGGGCGCGGATGCCCACGGCGGTGCAGCCCTCCGGCACCTCAGCGGCGAGGTGCAGCAGACTCTCACTGCCTGCGAGGCGGACGCTGTGGGCGTCCACCCGGGTGCAGGGCAGGATGTTCTTACAGCCGGTCAGCCGGGCCGCAGCGGTGCTGCGGGGGTCGGCAAAGACCTCTTTCGTGGTGCCGGTGCGGAGCACCTGCCCGCCGTCCATGACGATCATCTCCCGGCACAGGCGGTAAGCCTCGTCCCGGTTGTGGGTGACAAGGAGGGCCGTGCCGTCAAAACCCGCCAGCAGGCTGCCCACTTCGCCCTCCACCTCCTCGCGGAGGTAGCTGTCCAGCGCACTGAACGGCTCGTCCAGCATCAGAATCTTCGGCTTGCCCACCAGAATACGGGCCAGCGCGGTGCGCTGCTGCTGTCCGCCGGAAAGCTCTGCCGGGCGGCGGCTGGCCAGTTCTTCCAGCCGCAAGGCCCGCAGCATCCCGGCGCAGCGGGCCTTGCGGGCGGCTTTGTCACTTTCGGCTTTCAGGCCGCAGAGGATGTTCTGCTCCACGGTCATATTCGGGAAGAGGGCGTAATTCTGGAAGAGCAGGCCCACGCCCCGCTGCTGGGGCGGCAGGTCGATGTGCTGCCCGCTGTCGAACAGCACCCGCCCGTCCAGCACGATGCGGCCCTTGTCGGGCTTCACGATGCCCGCGATGCAACGCAGCGTCATGCTTTTGCCGCAGCCCGACGCGCCCAGAATGGCCGTGGCAGTATTCCCGGCGGTGAAGTCGGAGCGGAGGGTGAAGCCGTTCAGCTTTTTCTCGATATGTACTTCCAGGCTCATGCGCGGCCACCTGCTTTCTGCTTTCTCTCCAGGAGGTTCACAGCCAGCAGCACCACGGCAGAGATGACGATGTCCACCAGCACCCACCGCATGGCACCGGCCTCATCGTTGGTGCGCCAGAGCTGGTACACCGTGGTGGCGATGGTGGCCGTCTTGCCTGGGGTGTAGCCCGCGATCATGCTGGTAGCACCGTACTCGCCCAAGGCCCGGGCAAAGGCCAGCACCGTACCGGCCAGAATGCCCTGTCGGCAGCAGGGCATCCGCACCCGCCAGAATATCCACGCGTTGGACTGTCCCAGTGTCTGGGCCGACCAGGCCAGCGTCTCGTCAAAGCTCTCGAAGGCGCCCCGGGCGGTGCGGTACATCAGCGGGAAGGCCACCACGATGGACGCAAAGATGGCGCTGTACCAGTTCATGACCAGCTTGACGCCGAAATGCTCCATGAAGAAGATGCCCAGCGGCCGCTTTGCGCCGAAGAGCAGCAGCAGAAAATAGCCCACCACCGTGGGCGGCAGCACCATGGGCAGGGTGAGCACCACGTCCAGCACGCCCTTGACGGCGCGGGGCAGCTTTGCGATATAATAGGCGGCAAAAATGCCGAGGAAGAACACTGCTGCGCAGCTGATGAGCGCGATGCGCAGGCTGTTCCATAAGGGATACCAATCCATAAATGATACCTCGAATGTTGGGGGCCTTAAGGCTCTCCCTTTGGGAGAGCTGGCGAGCGAAGCGAGACTGAGAGGGCAAGCCCGTTGCGACAGCGCCGGTGCACAGCGATAGGTAGACCTCTTTATCAGAGCGATACTATCGCCGTGCCTGAGCTTCTCCGCCCGCGTCCTTGCCCTCTCCGTCACCTGCGGTGACACCTCTCCCAAAGGGAGAGGCTTTTGCTCACGGTCAGGCTGACCTTACATCGCTGTGAAGCCCACGCCCTCGAACACGGTGGCGGCACGGTCAGTCTGCAGATAGGCCAGGAACTCCCTGGCGGCCTCGGCGTTGGGGGCAGCCTTCAGCACAGCGGCGGGGTAGATGACCTGACCGCACATCTTGGCGGTGGCCTCGTCCACGGGGGTCAGACCGGCGCTGTAAGCGTCGGTGCAGTAGACGACACCGGCGTCCACACTGTCCTCGCGGATCTGGGTGGTGACTTCCTTGACGTTGGAGCCGTAGGTGATGACACCGGCAGCAGCCAGAGCCTCTTCGTCGAGGCCATAGTAAGCCAGGATCTTCTGGGTGTACTGGCCCACAGGCACATCGCTGTTGCCCATGCAGAACAGGATGTCCTGAGCCTTCAGGTGCTCGGCCAGAGCATCAAAGCTGTCAATGCCCTTGTCGCTGCCCTCGGGCACACAGAGGACGACCTTGTTTTCCAGCAGGTCCACACGGGTGGAGGAGTCCACGAAGTCCAGACCGTCGGTATTCACGTCGGCAGAAGCGGTGATGTCCAGCTGATTCATCTGCTTCTGACCGGCGGAGAGGAAGAGGTCGCAGTCAGCGCCCTCCTGGATCTGGGTCTTGAGAGTACCGGAGGAATCAAAGTTGAAGCGGAAGGTGACGCCCGGGTTCTCGGCAGAGTAGTCTTGGGCGATGGCGTTCAGGGTCTCGGTCAGGGAGGCAGCGGCGAAGACGATGAGCTCGACGCTCTCGCCGGCAGCCTCGGAAGCAGCTGCGGAAGAGGCAGTGCTGGAAACCGCGCCGCCGCAGGCGGTCAGGGCAGCAGCAGCGCCGACTGCGCCGACCACGGACAGAAAGCTGCGGCGGGAAATGAGATCGGGTTTCATAGATTTACTCCTTGCTTTTGTAAAAAAATCCCTCATAATTTATGTTCACGTCCCAGCAAGCCGGAGCGGGACAGCAATGTTACTTGCGGGCGCACTCGCCGTCCAGACCGGCGGCGATGCGGACGCCGTGCCCGAGGCTGGGCAGGATGTACTCGAGGTTCTCCTTCACGGCTTTCGGGCTGCCCGGCAGGTTGACGATGAGCGTCTTGCCGCGCAATACACTGGCGGCGCGGCTCAGCATCCCGCGGGGGGTGATGGAAAGGCTGTGGTACCGCATGGCCTCGGCGATGCCGGGGGCGTTGCGGTCGGCTACGGCATAGGTGGCCTCAGGGGTAATATCCCGGGGCGAGAAGCCGGTGCCGCCGGTGGTCAGGATAAGGTTCACCTGACGGCCATCGGCCAGACGGATGAGCTGTGCTTTCAGCGCCTTGGCCTCGTCGGGCAGGAGCATCGTCTCTTCCACCACATAGCCTGCGGCGGTGAGCATCTCCACGATGAGGGGGCCGCTCTTGTCCTCCCGCTCGCCCCGGCTGCCCTTGTCCGAAAGGGTGATGACCGCAGCGCGCAGCGGCGGATCTTCCGGCGGGGGCAGAAGGGTCACTTCGTCGCCGACATGAATCTCGCCGCCCTTCAGCACCCGGGCAAATACGCCCTCCCGGGGCATGATGCACTCGCCGGTCTGCTGCTTGATGACGCAGTCGTTGTGGCACTCCTTGCCGATCTGGGTCATCTCCAGCACCACGTCGCCGATGGCGAAGCGGCTGGTGACGGGCAGGCTGCGGAAGTCGAAGCCCTCGATGACGAGGTTTTCGCCAAAGGCGCCATAGTCCACCCAGATCTTCTTGCGGAACGCCTCGATTTTTTCGGCGCTGAGCAGGCTCACCTGCCGGTGCCAGTTTCCGCCGTGGGCGTCGCTCACGATGCCCCATTCCGGGGTCAGGACGGCACTTGGCACCTCGGTCTTGACGGTGCCGCGCTTGGGGCTGGTGCAGATCGCCAGAATTTTTCCCATAGTAATTTATCCTCCGATACGGTACATCCCGCGGGTGGCGGGCATGGAATTGTCTCCGAAATGATGTTCCCGGGGTTTCGACCAGATCGTCTCCCGGATGGCCTGTAAAAGCTCCTCGTCGGCTGCGCCGCCGCGCAGCAGGGCGCGCAGGTCGCAGCCCGTCTCGCTGGCAAGGCAGGGGCGCAGAAAGCCCTGACTGGTCAGCCGCACCCGGTTGCAGGAAGCACAGAACTTGCCGTGGACCGCCGCGATGAAGCCCACATCGCCCGTCCAGCCCGGGACGGTGTAGTAGACGGCAGGCCCGTCGCCGAACCCGGCGCTCTGGGCGGCGGGCAGGGGCGAAAACTCCGGCCAGCGGCGGGCAAACCGCTCCCGCAGCTCCGGCCCCGAGATGCAGGGCATGGCCGCGCCGTAGCCGATGGGCATCATCTCGATGAACCGCACCTGTAACGGGCGGCTCTCGGCGAGGGCGGCCAGGTCTTCCAATTCACCCTCGTTCACGCCCACCTGCGGCACACAGTTCAGTTTGACAGGGATGCCGCTGTCGAGGGCTGCGCGGATGCCCTCCATGACGTGCTCGAACTCGTCCCGGGCCGTGATGCTTTGGAACACTTCGGGGCGCAGAGTGTCGAGGCTGATGTTCACGCTGTCAAGGCCAGCCGCCAGCAGGGCGGGCAGCTGCTGCGCCAGCAGGATGCCGTTTGTGGTCATGGTGACTTTGCGGATGCCGGGGATGGCTTTCAGGCCCGCCACCAGCTGGTCTACGCCCTTGCGCACCAGCGGTTCGCCGCCGGTGACGCGGACGGTATCGACGCCGCACCGGGCAAACAGGGCCGCCAGACGCAGGAACTCTTCGTGGGTGAGCACGGCTTCCCGCTCCAGCTTTTCCACGCCGTCGGGCATACAGTAGCGGCAGCGCAGGTTGCACAGATCGGTGACGGACAGGCGCAGATAGTGGATATTGCGCTGGGCAGAATCAAACATAGCCGCCCTCCGCCCGGATGTAGTGGCCGCTCTTGCCGCCGGTCTTCTCGACGAGATGGATCTCGCCCAGCTCCATGCCCTTATCGACGGCCTTACACATATCGTAGATGGTGAGCAGGGCAGTGGAAACGCCCGTCAGGGCCTCCATCTCCACGCCGGTGACGCCCGCCGTCTTGACGGTGCAGAGCGCCTCCACAGCCTGCCGCTCGGGCAGAAGCCTGAAGTCCACGCTCACTTTCGTCAGGGGCAGCGGATGGCACAGCGGGATGAGCTCGCTGGTGCGCTTGGTGGCCATGATGCCGGCAATGCGGGCCACGCCCAGCACATCGCCTTTTTTCACGGTGCCGCTCTCCACGGCGGCGAATGCCTCGGCGTTCATGGTGATGATGCCGTGGGCGGTGGCCTCCCGGAAGGTGACGGTCTTCTCGCTCACATCCACCATCACGGCGTTGCCGGAGGCATCAAAGTGGGTCAATTTGTTGTCAGTCATAGCTATTTATATTCTGCCCTGTACAGCAGGGCTCTCTTGTTTTTTGTTTTGTGCGTTAAGCTGCCCGTCACGCCAGAGGCTCTCCCTTTGGGAGAGCTGGCTGCGAAGCAGACTGAGAGGGCTATAAAAGGGTACACTTCGAGCCGGAAAAGCTTAGGGGTTTCCTTTTTTGAAGAAAACGCAGCCGTTCCAACCCATCGCAGGTGTACCCTCCTTTCCGTAAAGCGTTGAGCTCAGCATACCATAGTAACGACTGAAAAGCAAGAAAAATGCGGATATTCCTTAAAATCTGCCCGCTGTGCTTGCAAACCGCCCCAAAATGTGATAAGATGATTCTCGGTTATCAAAATGACCACGACCTGAATACTCCAAACGCAGTGACGGAGAGAGTAGGCAGGCGCACCGCAGCAAAGAGAGAAGCTTCACCGGCTGAGAGGGCTTCCGCGCGGGCGCAGGCTGAAGTTCGCTCCCGAGCGGCCGGCCTGAACGACAGTAGGGCCGGACGGTGCGCCTCGTTACGGCGTTTTGAGCGCCGCGCGGCTTGCGAAAGAGCCGGGCGGAAACCGGGTGGTACCGCGGAGCTGTGAACTTTTAGAGCTTCGTCCCTTTTGCCGGGCCTTTCAGGAGGCCGGGGCAGGGGACGGAGCTTTTTTGCTGTCCGCTGAACAACACGAATGAGAAGGAGAGAACATCCATGCAAGCAATGATCGACGAGCTGGCAAAGCAGGCCGAAGAGAGCCTGGGCCAGGTCTCTTCCAAAGAAACGCTGGCAACTTTCTGGCAGGAATATCTGAGCAAGAACGGCAAGATCCCCGCCCTGATGAAGAATCTGCGCTCTGTCGCTCCCGAGGAGCGGCCGGCCATGGGCAAGATCATCAACGAACTGAAGGCCAGGGTCCAGGCCGAGTATGACGCCGCTGCCGACAAGGTGAAGCAGGCTGAGCTTGCTGCCCGCAACGCCGCCGAGACGGTGGACATCACCCTGCCCGCCAAGACCCGCGCCGTGGGCGGTCTGCACCCCCTGACCCTCGTCACCAACCAGATCATCGACGTCTTCTCGGGCATGGGCTTTGCTGTGGCAGACGCCCCCGAGATCGAGGACGACGACCACAACTTCACCCGCCTGAACGTCCCGAAGGACCATCCCGCCCGCGATATGCAGGACACCTTCTACCTGTCCGATGAGTTCCTGCTCCGCACCCAGACTTCCGGCGGCCAGATCCGCACCATGGACAGCCAGAAGCCTCCCATCAAGGTGCTCATCCCGGGCCGCGTCTTCCGCTCTGACTCCGACGCTACCCACAGCCCCATGTTCCACCAGATGGAAGGTCTGGTCGTGGATAAGGGCATCACGCTGGGCGACCTGCAGGGCGCTCTGAACACCTTCGTGCAGAAGATGTTCGGTGCCGACACCCGCACCCGCCTGCGTCCCTCCTACTTCCCCTTCACGGAGCCCAGCGTCGAGGTGGACGTGAGCTGCTTCGAGTGCCACGGCAAGGGCTGCCCCCTGTGCAAGCACACCGGCTGGATCGAGGTGCTGGGCGGCGGCGTCGTCAACCGCAAAGTCCTCGAGAACTGCAACATCGACCCGGACGAGTACTCCGGCTTCGCTTTCGGCATCGGCATCGAGCGCATCGCCATGCTGAAGTACGGCATCAACAACATCGGCCTGATGTTTGAGAACAACCTGCAGTTCCTCAAGCAGTTCCACGAATAAGAGGGGAGAGAGCAAACAATGAAAGTACCTTTCAGTTGGTTAAAAGAACTCGTCGATATTGACGTTACCGCACAGGAGCTTGAAGAAAAGCTTTTCTCCTGCGGCTTTGAAGTCGAGGAACTCATCCCGCTGGACGCCGGCATCAGCAAGGTCGTCGTGGGCAGGATCGTGGAGATGGAGCCTCAGGAAGGCACCCATCTGACCAAGTGGACTGCGGCGAGTATGGCCACGACATCCGCATCAGCACCGGTGCGGCGAACATGAAGTTGGGCGACTGCGTGCCTGCCGCTCTGGACGGCTCCACCCTGCCCGGCGGCATCAAGATCAAGGCCCGCAAGATGCAGGGCGTCGAGTCCAACGGTATGCTCTGCTCCGGCGAGGAGCTGGGCCTGAACGATGACCTGTTCCCGGGCTCTGAGGTCTACGGTCTGCTCATCCTGCCCGAGGACTCCGTCCCCGGCACCGACATCGCCCCTGTGGTGGGTCTGGATGACTACATCTTCGACATCTCCATCACCGCAAACCGTCCCGATTGCCAGTCCGTGCTGGGCATCGCCCGCGAGGTGGCCGCTATCCTCGGCAAGCCTCTGCACATGCCCGCCATGGACTACAACACCGTCTGCGACGCCGACGAGCCGATCAGCGTGAAGGTGGAGGCTCCGGACCTCTGCCCCCGCTACATGGCACACTACGTCCGCAATATCCGGATGAGCGAGTCTCCCCGCTGGATGAAGCGCCATCTGGCCCTGTGCGGCCTGCGCTCCATCAGCAATGTGGTCGATATTACCAACCACACCCTGCTGGAGATGGGCCAGCCCATGCACGCCTTCGACTTGAACAAGGTCGCCGGCCGCAGCATCACCGTCCGCCGCGCCGTGGAAGGCGAGAAGATCACCACCCTCGATGAGAAGGAGTTCACCCTGAACCCCAACAATCTGGTCATCTGCGACGCAGAGAAGCCGGTCGCTCTGGCCGGCATCATGGGCGGTGCAAACTCCGGCATGGACGACAACACCACCAGCTTGCTCTTCGAGTGCGCTACCTTCGCCCGCGACTCCGTCCGTAAGACCAGCCGCGCTCTGGGCCAGAACAGCGACTCTTCCGCCCGCTACGAGAAGGGCGTTGACCGCCACTCTCCCGAGCTGGGCCTTGCCCGCGCCCTGCACCTCATCCAGGAGCTGGACTGCGGCGACATCACCACGCTGGAATACGATCTGACCGATGGCCGTCCTCTCGAGCGCAAGCACATCGTCACCACCCCGGCCAAGATCTGCGGCGTGCTGGGCATCACCGTGCCGGACCAGACCATGATCGACATCCTCAAGCGCCTTGAGTTCACCGTGGACGTGCAGGCCGACGGCAGATGGGACGTCTCCGCACCCCTCTACCGTGAGGATGTGGAGAGCTTCCCCGACCTGGCCGAGGAAGTCATCCGTGAGCACGGCTATGACCACATCGTACCCACCTTCCTGAACACTGCCGCTGTCACCAACGGCGGTCTGAACTATGAGCAGAAGCAGCAGCTCAAGACCAAGCGTCTGCTGGCTGCTCAGGGCTTCTATGAGGCTTCCACGCTGGCCTTCTATTCCAATGCCGAGTTCGATATGCTCCACATCCCGGCGGAGGATGAGGCCCGCAAGGCCATCCGCATCCTGAACCCCATCAGCGAGAACCTGTCCGTCATGCGCACCCTGCTGGCACCCTCCATGCTGAACGTCATCGTGGACAACCTCAAGAAGGGCAACGCGGAGGGCCGTCTGTTCGAGATGGCTCCCGTCTACCTTGCCAAGGAGCTGCCCATCAACGAGCATCCGCACGAGCGCCAGACCCTCTGCATCGGTGCTTTCGGCCCCGAAGAGGACTTCTTCATCGTCAAGGGCGCTCTGGAAGGACTGGCTGAGGGCTTTGACCTGACCTTCACCTATCAGCGTGAGACCACCAGCTGGCTCCACCCCGGCATCAGCGCCGCCGTCTACTGCAACGGCAAGCGTCTGGGCGTCTTCGGCAAGCTGGCCAACGAGATCAACGCGGAGCTGGAGATCGCCAAGGAGCAGAAGGACAGCCAGAACATCTATCTGGGCGAGCTGGACTATGAGGCTCTGATGTCCTGCGTCGAGGGTGAGCTGCGCTATAAGCCGCTGAGCCCCTACGCCGCTGTCAAGCGTGACCTGGCTCTGGTCTGCGACGAGGCTGTGGCCTGCGGCGACATCGAAGAGACCATCAGGAAGGCAAGCCCCCTCATCACGGAGGTCAAGCTGTTCGATATTTATCGCGGCGCAAACCTCGGCGAGGGCAAGAAGAGCATGGCCTTCTCCCTGACCCTCTCTGACCCCGCTGCCGAAGTCTCCAACGAGCAGGTGGAGCGCACCGTCAAGAAGGTGCTGGGCAACCTGAAGTTCAAGCTGGGCATCGAGATCCGCTAAACGGAAAGAATAAGAAATGAGTCCGTCTGTGCCGCTGGCACGGGCGGGCTTTTTCTTTGCGCCGATTTATGCTATACTTATCTTATATAGAAACACAGCAGGAGGATTCAGCGTGGAGGATTACCGCACCATCCGGGGGACAGCCATCGGAGAATACGAAGAGAAGAAGAGCCGCTTCATTGCGCAGCTCTCCTTTGCAGACAGCGAGGAGAAGGCCTTGGCCTTCCTCGAGCAGGTGCGCGCGGCCAACCGCACCGCCCGCCACAATGTCTATGCCTACCGCCTGCGGGAGGGGAGCCGGGAGCGCTATTCCGACGACGGCGAACCGGCCAAAACAGCGGGTACACCTGCCCTGGAGGTCTTGCAGCACAGCGGACTGACCGACCTCATCGTGGTCATCACACGATACTTCGGCGGCGTGCTGCTGGGGACCGGCGGCCTCGTCCGGGCCTACACGACCGCCACGTCCCGCGCACTGGAAGCCGCCGAGGTGGTGACGGTGCGCAGCGTGGTGGCGCTGGATGTGACGGTGGACTACGGCCTCTATGAGCGGGCAGACCTGCTCATCAAGGCGGCGGGCGGCAAGCTGGCCGAACCGGAGTTCACCGATAAAGTCACCCTCCGCTGGCAGATGCCGGAGCATACCGAAGGGCCGCTGCTGACGCAGCTGCAGGAGCTGACAAGAGGCACGGCCAATGTCACCGTGAGCGAGCCGTTCTATGCGGCGTTTTAAGAGCGCTTTACCGGTAGAACCTCTCAGTCTGCTTCGCAGACAGCTCCCCTGGTAGGGGAGCCATTGGCAAGCCGGGCCACTTCCTACTGGACGCCCGAGGTCCGATAAGGCGTAAAAGAGCGGGCCTTGCTATAGAGGGCAGCGGCTTCTGGACAACGCACCTTGTCAAGCTGCCGCTGCCCTGGACAGCGGAGCACTACC
>OMDR01000699.1_pt1 | contig 20330 bp, 12 predicted proteins | sample 1645251 | NCBI WGS metagenome assembly OMDR01 (sample SAMEA103958142, study PRJEB25191) | human gut metagenome | biome: human-associated habitat [ENVO:00009003]; feature: intestine environment [ENVO:2100002]; material: feces | place: Germany | collected 2013/2015 | reverse complement strand
AAGCAAAGCTGATATTAGATTCTTTTTCTGTTTCATTATATATAATTTGAGTTTCAATAGTTTGTTAATTTCGATTTAAAGAGTCGGAACCACTTTTTTGATTGTTCCATCTGTATTAAATTCCAGTTTATCTATGCACACCTCGCGATGATAGCCGGCATCCCTTCCTTTGGTCACAGCATCCGGGAATTTAAAACGATGATAAACAATATACCATTCATCCTTCCCCGGCACTTGTACTACCGAATGATGTCCGGTGGCATAAATTCCCTGTTCCGGTTTCTTACAAATAACGACCTGACTTTCCGCTGGATTTATCGGCCCCACCGGAGATTTAGAACGTACATAACGCACCTCATACTCCGTACTTCTCGTATCATTCTTAGACCATGTAAAATAATAATAGCCATCCCTATAAAACACATGAGCCGCCTCGCTATAATGAGCATCATGACCTATCAGAATACGAGTTGTATTTGGTTTCACCGATACCATATCATCATTCAACTCACACACAGCCATATAATAGTTTCCCCAATACAGATAAGTTTTTCCACTTATAGGATCCGTAAATACGTCAGGATCAATATTCTGTCCTCTTGGCATCCCCTTAGGCAGTTCCCGTCCAATCAAAGGTTTCCCTGAATCAATAAAAGGACCTGTAGGATGGTCGGATATAGCCACACCAATCTGCTTTTCCGCAGTAAAGTAATAATAATACTTATAGTTGCCATCCGCCTGCTTCTTTTCAATGATACTTGGCGCCCATGCATTCTTTTTTGCCCACGAAACATTTTTCAAATCCAGAATCACACCCTCTTCTTTCCAGTTCACCAAGTCATCCGAAGAAAAAGCCTTAAATTGTGTACTTCCCCAGTTGGGAATACCATCACACGTCGGATAAATATAATACCTCCCCGTTTTCTCTGAATACATCACTTCCGGATCAGCATAATATCCCTGAATAACCGGATTCTTTTGAATAGATGCAGTAGAAACATATTTCCTTTTATTCTTCTGCCAATACTTCTCTAAATTATCAGCTTCTTCGGTAGTCAGATGAATAACCGCTCCATGTTTGGGAGCATTATAATTGGTCGTTTTCATCACTCCTTCATTGAAACGCCCCAGATTCTTAAAGTTCACAAAGTCTGATGTTTCAATAAAACCGAAATTATGAGGAGTCACACTATATACATCATACATCAATACCCATTTATCTTCTCCGATGCGCTTCCATACAGTAGGAGCCTCACAAGCCTTAGGTTCAAAGTCATACCAACGCGGAGCATATTCATAGTCACCATTCGCACGCTCTGAAACAGCCTGTTTGATTCCGGCAGGTCCATCGTGGGCAACATAGAACAAATGATATTTGTCTCCTACTTTCGTGATATCTCCGTCAATGGCAGAAACACCCTCATTAGGATATTCAAACAAAATCTGCGGTAAGCTCTCAATGGTATCAAAGTCGTCATTTACATATACATAATACAGTTTATTCGCCTCATTTCTGAAACGCATTGTATAATAAATCATCAGTTTCCCTTTTTTCTCATCGTATGTTACCTCCGGCGCCCATGCGCAACCGATTTCACTCAAGCCTGCCGTTAACTTGTCAAAACGGATATTCGCGCGTTTCCAGTTAACCAGATCCCAAGACTTCATCAATACCAGTCCATAATTGTTCCCCCAACCATACATATTACGGTCACGTTCCCATTCAGTTTCCCGATAACCGTCCCGTTTTGCAAACACATGCAAGTCTGTCATTGCCAAATAGAAAGCACCATCCGGTCCACGATAAATATGCGGGTCACGAATACCTCTCTGATAGGCAATCGTATCGCCGGCAATTACCGGTTCCCCGTCATTCATGGCTGTAAAAGTATATCCGTCACGGCTGACAGCCATATACAAGCCATGCGTTTCGTCCTTGTGGAATACCATCAGATAAGCACCCATGTCCGCTTCTTGAGGAACGGCATTCTTATATCGGAACTGTTTAAATCCGGCAGTTCCCTTTCCGGCAGACAACAATCCTATACGCAAGGCATAGAAACCATGATAATTATTATGGTGAATTTGTGACACATCAACATTTTCCGCAAGTGTTGTCCATTCCTTATTATCTTTACTAACCATTATACGCAGATTATTACCCTGATTATGGATTTTAGCAATAAATCGGTTACCCAACTCATTAGGTAATTCAAGTTGTTTGTTTGCATTCTGATATACAATAAACTTTTTTCCGTCAGAAACAACTCCCGCATAAGCCTTTTCATTATAAAACAAGACAAGTCCGGCTGTATTCCCATTACCGGTATTTATCTCTACTTGGGTTTCATAATTCTTATCTTCGGCAGTTGTCAGAAGCAGACGTCCATTAGCAAGAGTACTTCCCTTAGCCTTTATCCAAAGGGTGCCATTATCAAAAGCCAAAGATTTCGGGGCATATTCTTTCCAGAAAGTCCATTGAAGTCCTAAATTCGCTTTGCTAAAGTCATCAGACAACTCTATTCCATGTTTGATTTGTTTATCCGGCTTAATCGGAGTAGCAGTAGTTTTGGTACGATACCAGCCATCCGTTGTCCATTCAATAGGTTCAATTAAAGTCTGACGTCCCAAAGTATGATAGCCTTTCGCATAAGCATGATATACAATCCACCAATTGCCGTTTACATCGTCAATCAATGTACCATGCCCTTTTGACCACCAGTTATCACGTGAACTATAAGTATGTACAACAGGATTGTATGGAGAATTCTCCCACTGGAACGGGCGGCAACAACCATGTGGCTTGTAGCCGGACCGGCTGTCCCACCTTGAGCAGAAGTCATATAATAATACCCGTCCTTATAATTCAGTTTTGGAGATTCCAGACACTTACATTCCACTTTCCATTTATTGGGAATTCCCCATCCGTCATAAACCGGTTTCTTCTCCCCGATGGTAGCCAATCCGTCGTCAGTCAGACGAATCACTTCACCTTCATTGACATAAAGATAACGGTTACCGTTCTCATCCGCGATATGCCCCGGATCAATGCCACCAATTTTCAGGTTAACAGGTTCACTCCATGGTCCCCTGATATCATCGGCCCATGTTACCCAATTCGTTTCATCAGCGGGAAAATATATATAATACCTATCTTTGTACTTCACTAAATCAGGTGCCATAGCAGAACCTTTCCAATCTGTCAAAGCACGACACACGGGTTCCCAGTTTATTAAATCCTGTGAATGCCAAATCAGAAAACCGGGAGCATAATAAAACGGCGAGTGGGTCATATAGTAATCTTTGCCGTCCCGCACAATAGTAGGGTCAGGATAATCTCCCGGAATAATAACCTTCGGATACTCTTGCGCATAAAGCACCCAGTTCATCAATGTAAACAAGAATAGTAAAGTACACTTTTTCATCATATTCAAATCTTATTCAATTAGCAATATTAGTAGACTATTTTATGTATGTTTCTATATTAAAATACGAACAGAAACTCCTACACACCTATTGAGTAATCCTATCAGCAACCTCTGAATCATTATTATTGAAAACAATTCCCTCGGTATGGGCTCCCACATAGATACGGGCCATATCGGATGTCTTATACCACGCAGGCTTATCGGCCATCCCGTCATAAATCAATTTTCCATTTATTCTCAAATTCTCAAAGCGGATATTCTTTACTTTCCGTTCTTCATTATATCCTTCAATGACAGAAAGTTCCGTATTCTTTCCTGTATAAGAGATATTCTTGAATAATACATCCTCAATCCCTCTACCCGGTGCGGTACAGTACTTTTCGTTATAAAAGATACGCAGGTTGACAAGCTGCCCCTGCCTGAAGTCTTCAACACGGATATTCTCGAAACGAACTTTACGTATCAGGTTATTATCCCCGGCATTAATCGCCATACATCCCTGATAGTCGAGCTGTCTCTCCTGATGATCCAAAATATCAATATTAATATAATTCAAGTTCTCCAGAATCTCCGGTTCTTTCGAATTTCCATGAATCCCGATAAAGATAGGATGAGCCACATCTGCCCAAAGCGTAGAATTTTGCATCGTTATATTCCTGCATCCACCCTCAAAGCCCAAACGAGTGCCATAGACAGTCGTGCAATCATCCGAATTACGACAAAATACACCATCGAACAATACATTATTACTGGCAAGTACATTCATTCCATCACCCCATCCATAATAACTTATACTCTTTACATTACGAATCGTAACATTATCCGAACCTCCTGTTCCGCATTGTGTAGTTACAATTCCCTCTACATAGACATTCCGCGAGTTTGCAATCCAGATACCCTTTTTAACTGAATGATCTATAATACCTCTTCCCACCAATTTGACATCGTGGACATTCTCCATCAAAACGCGCCCCATCAGCACAGAGCCACCGGCAAGATAGACAGTCTTTCCCGAAGGTACTTTCAATTCTCCATCCGCTATTTCATGAATCCCCGGCCCGTAGTAAATTACATTGGGATCGTTTTTATCCGGTATATTTTCTTCCGGTTTATTAGCAAATAAATGCAAGTTATGAAAAATATCCCCATTAACCTCTACAGACAAGTTTCCGGGACGTTCCAATGAAAACAATATAGTATTGTCCTTGATTTGAAAAGGGATATTATACGAAAGGGGGCGAACTCTTGCCATATTTACCTTCTCACGGTTACAGGTTACAGCGATTTCCACCGTTCCGGTAAAATCGAAAGTCACCATTGAGGCATTTTCCACATGATGTTTTCCTTCTCGCACCTCATCAACTTTTATCAAATAAGTAGACAATGTTATCCATTTCCCGCTTCGCTGCCTTACTTTAACTGTAAAATCATCATTCAAAGCTACCCCTTGAGGAGCATCCCAAGTAACCAGTCTGTCTTTAGAGAACGACGTGCCCCCTATCAAAACCAACACCAACAAAAGTAGGTATTTTTTCACCATACTACAAACATTCTATAATTTTCAACATTCAGTAAGGAATAGTCTCAAAATGACAAGACTATTCCTTACTATTTATTATTCTCTTGAATACATCAAGGTTCCGAAACCCAACTGGTCATAAGAACCACTATTTCCACCGCCTCCGGGACCTCCTTCCGGATAACTAACATCCATACCTATTTTTGTATATTGGCATTTCTCTGCATTGACACCTTTTATTTTAGCATAATGATTATATGCAAGCGCCCAGATACAACCGGCCGCACGACTACCATTGCGTTCCACTAATTTGCCATAATATTCTTCGGCAATGCCCCAGTTCCCTTTAAAAACACGGGTATAAGGAACATAGGGGACATCCAGTCCGGCAGAATAATAGCGTCCATTATATTCACAGGCTTTCAAGTACATGTTGTCATTATAACCAAAGAAATCATCACCTTGATTCCACGTAAGCTGACAAATAGTTCCCATCAATCCTTGACATAACACAGTATGTCCTGTGTCACGGCCACTTTCCTGCCATTGGGCAAGATTTGCATATTCACCGTCAAAGACATGATAAATGGCATTTGTCATTCTTCCGCTGCCTTCTCCTATCTGTAGATGCTCAACCGCCTCATTATAAATATCACGGCGATCGGTCAAAATTCCGATAGCAAGCAACGAAGCCAAATTACACAATTTCCAATTGGCCCAATAATGAAAAGGCGGAGTACCGAAATGCTCTTTGACAAATATAGAATTTACAGGATAGAACACATCAATTGTCCATTGCTGATATTTCTTAAATCCCGCTGCATCCATTTCAATCCAGTAATCACGTAAAAGTTCTCCGGCCACGGCAAACTCATAACCATATAATCCCGCACCCAAAGCCGAATTCGAGTCACCACCAATTGCTATACATTTGTCAGCCCAAGCTCTCATGATTCCAATGGCATGGTCAGCATATTCATCCCCATCTCCCAGATGGTAACGAAGCGCCAACTGATATGCAGCTGCCACATCTTTCATGGCAATCGTATAATTACCTCCATTGCTGAATCGTTCAAGATATTGCTGTGGATTCGCCTGCCAAGTCAGCTGTGCGCACCCGCTCTCCTTCAGAAGCTCATATCCTTTTTTCCAAGGGTCTCTGTTCAAACGTTCCTTGACGTATGCAATATCTTCCGGTGTGTGTAAAGCACCGCAATGAATCATCGGTACACTTTTGTCTTTCAATTTTATCGTCATCAACTTATCCAAGTCTTCCTTAACGGGGAGTTTATACAAGTCTGTTTCTACTCCCGGTGATGGCAGGTTAACGCCATCACCACAAGAGGAACATACAAATAATGCAATTATGTAATATAGTTTTTTCATGATTATCTCATTTTAAAGTTATTATTTCCGCTCTATTGCAATTTCTGTGACTTCCACATTACCACCTTTCTTGTTTCTATAGTCCATGCTTATATTAGCAACAAAACCAATAGTCACTTCTGTTCTTTCAGATAATGTAAAAGTCATATCAAAAGACTTAGGTCCTTCCGCCCTTAGTACCCTGTTATCCGATACTTTTATATATGATTTGTCACCATCAGTTTTTTCGATAAAATCAGATTCACTGACAGGGTCCCAAGTCCCATTGTTCAAATCAGGAAGCGTGCTACTTCCTTTAGTGATTCCGAAAATTACTCCAAAATTACCCCCTAAAGTATTTGATTCAGAAACTGTAAATGAAAGTTTATAAGTACCGGCCGGTAAAGTTGTTATTTGATACATCTTGGCATTTTCCAAAGCATGTTTATGGTTTGCATTCGCCCACTCATTACATAACAAAGAGATAGCTCCCTCTGGATTATTTCCATCAACTAATAAAGTACGTATCAATACCTTCCGGTCATTCTCCTCATAATAAAACTTATCATTAAACTTCCAACCTGTAGGAATTCCCCATACATTATCATCCAAAGGATCCTCTGTTCTACTAAACGGAGTTCCACAGTTCTCCAGTACTACTGCCGTCACATCTCCTCCGTTCTTCCCCATCACATTTACCGTATATCCTTCCAATGTCGGGATATCAGCATATCGCAGACTTACCTTCACATTTTTCGTCGTACCAAAATCCGCAGGAACCGCCACTTTTATTTCATCATCTTTTATAGAAGTAATTTCAACTTCTGTCTCATTCAAATATGCTTGAACCGCCTCCTTATCAGTTCCGAAATCAGTGCCCTTGATTGTCACACTCTCACCTTCCAAGACCACTGTCTCTACAATATCATTCATTACAGGCGATGAATTGATTTTGAAAGTACCATCATAGAATTGCAGTTTACCAATAGCCATAGTCAGTTGTACATTTCCTGCCGACACTCCATTCGGTACTTTTACAGTAAATGTAGCGTCACTGTTTTCGTCCTTATATTGATAATCGCTGACTATTGCCTGTACATCACCAAACTTCACAACTAGTTGTTCTGCTGTTTCAGGCATATTAGCCGCCTTAACTGTAACTACCGTTCCGACATATCCCTCCAAAGAAGAAATCCCTGCATCAGCATCTACCACAGGAGTTGCTTTTATGACCAAATTCAGTTCACCATCTACCTCTTCATACGGAGTGGTTACTTTTACAGCCACTTCTTTTTCATCCTCCAAAGACTCACTAACCGGAATACGTATCTTAATCTCTTCTTCACTACATGAAAGGACTTCGGCTTCCACTCCTCCCAAAAGAACTTTCACTCCTTCGGTTGTTGTCCCAAAGTTCTTACCTTTTATTGTCACTTCTGCACCTTTATAAGCAGTAGCAGGAGAAAGTTCTGTCAAACCAGCGTGCTGACGGATGGTAAATTTATCTACAGGAGTATTCACCTGCTTTGTATATACCATCAGCGAAATCTTTCCAGATGTAGCCCCTATCGGTACTTGTACCGTAAATGAAGTCTCACTCCATTCTGTTACAGGAGCATTGACCTTTGCATCACCGAATATCATCTTGATATCTTCCGCTTTCGTACCTAATTCAGTTCCGGTAAAAGTAATTAAATCACCGACAAATCCCCATTCACGACTAATTGTCTCAACTGACGGTTGTCCCAGTACCCGGAGCATTAAATCTGTTTTCAATTTCTCATCAAAGAAATCTACCGATATTTTCCCTGTAGTAGCATCTTCCGGTATCTGTACGGTAATTCGTTCATCCGTACAAGCCAACACTTTCGCTACATTCTCGCCAATACTGACTTTCACAAAATCCACTGCACCGGCAAGATTTTCACCGATCACATCAAACTCATCTCCCACATAACCATAATCCGGCGAGATTCCGGTTATACTCACGACGGGGTCTTTGGTTCCCAATTCAATAACTTCCGTTCCTTCCTCTTCGCAAGAAGCCAATAGAAGCAGAGCTCCCCAGCACAAAAGATTATATATTTTCTTCATCATATTTCCTTTTTAATTAATTAGTTAACTCTCTCCACTACCATTTTGGAGATATTTACATTACCTCCCTTGCTTAGACTTATATTAACTACAAAACCAATAGTTACTTGCGTTGTTTCAGTCAGTTGCATATCCATACTGTAATCCACAGGTCCTCTTTCCTTATCGAAAAGTACAATATTATCTGTTATACGGAAGTATGTCTTCTTTCCTGAAGCATCTTCAACAAACACACTTTCATCTGCAGGAGTCCACCCATTCTCTTGCACCAGATCTGGTAAAGTAGCATTTCCCTTTGTCACCCCGATAATCGTACCGAAGTTTCCTCCCAACGTATTACATTCAGGAACAGACCATTTGATTATATATTTTCCGGCAGGAAGCGTTACCACCTGATACATTTTGGCATTATCCAACGGATGCTCCTTATGGTTTACATTCGACCACATGTTACACAAGAAAGAGATGCAACCATCCGGATTGTTGCCGTCAAAAATTAAAGGACGTATCAGTACACGCGAACCGTTCTCCTGATAATAAAACTTCTCATTGAATAACCAGTCAGTCGGAATCCCCCAAACATCATCCAGTGCATCATCCGTTGTAGTAAACGGCTGACTACTATTCTTCAAGGCAAATGCTGTCAGATCGCCGGTATAAGCCGGTTCCAAAAGACAAGTACCCAATGTTTCATACCCTTTGATAGTAAGTGATACCGTTCCCAGTCCATATCCGGCGGGAGCTTTTACCTGTATTTCTTCGTCCTGCACCGAAATAATCTCTGCTGTCTTAGTTCCGATTTTCACCGTTACATTCTCTTTTTCCGTACCAAACGAAATACCGGTAATTGTAATCACATCTCCTTCAGCAGCAAACAAAGCGCTTTCCTCATTGGAAGAACTAACCGAAGTAATAGTAGGTTTGGACATTACTGTAAACTTACCCACATTATCAAACTCATATTGCCATACTTTCAGCATCACTTCGCTACTCACCGCATCTTTAGGCACTACCACAACAATACGGTTATTCTTGCACGAAACTATTTCCGCCTCCTTATCCCCGAAAAACACGCTTACCGGTTCCAGACGTTCACCAAAATTCTCACCACTGATAGCGACTTGTGATAACGTATAGCCACTTGTAGGATAGATACCATGCACAGTCGGTTCCGGATAATAGAACTCTTGTTTTTTGCCATCCTTCTCACAACTGAAAAGTAAAACGGAAAGCCCTCCTATCAGGAGTATATTTTTTATTAGACTTCTCATAAATTTATATCTTTAATCAGTTTATCAATCATCATTAATATCCCGGATTTTGTACCAGGCTAGGATTCAAATTAATTTGTTGCTGCGGCAGCGGCCACAAATAATGGTTCCGGCTAAAGGTAAAGTTTTCCTTACTATCTACCACCACACAATTCAACTTGCCCCACTGGGTGTCTATCTGTTCTTCTCCCCACACATAAGTATTTCTTGCATACTTAGATGTTGTATTGCCACTGGCATCCACAAAAGTGGTGGGATAGGATGCGTTTCCGACTACCGTTCCCATGCGCGATTCATTAAGCTCATTTTCCGCAATACCCCAACGCTTCAAGTCGTCAAAGCGGAAACCTTCCATATAGAGTTCCACAGCACGTTCACGACGGATTTCATCAAGCATTACTTCCTCCCGGCTCTTGTTTGTACCGGTTTCAGATTTTATCTTATCCACCAATGCATTCGTCAAATTGGCAATCCCGGCACGTCCCCGCAATTTATTAATTGAATAGTTCAGTTCTTCATCGGTAATCACTCCGTTGTTTCGCTCACATACAGCTTCTGCAAAAATCAGATATACTTCTGCCAGACGAAGTACCGGATAATCGGGCGATTCTGTTCTAGCTGTAACCCGTGCCGGACACATAAACTTCATATTACCATATCCTGAAGTACCGGATTTCAATTCCTTGGCAGCTGAAGTCTGGGCATCTATGTCAATATCAGACTTCATACGGTTATCCCGGTTCTGGAATTCCGCCTCCGGGGTAGCATATCCCTCAAACTCTTTGGATATTTCCACCGGCAGACCGTCCGTACATAAAAACAGATCCATCAATTTGCGGCTGGCATCCATCTTTCGGACAGTCTCATTTAAATTAACCCCACCCGGCTTGATATCTTTGTCATATACACTTTTGATAATAAATTCCTTGTTTGACTCCTTAGTCATTCCTGCCGGATTGGTAGTTGCATCTTCCAGACAGAAAAGATAACGATAACTCATATCTTTCATGCCGGACAAATGATTATAGTTCCAAATACTATACAAGTTGTCATCTATCACTTCACGGCACAAACGGACAGCCTCATCAAAAAAGTCATTCACTTGATCCGAAGCCGGGCCGGCCGATCCTTTAAAATCTGTAGTAGTCCCTACATATTTGCGCCATGTAGCTTCGTAAAGCAGTACACGTGCCTTAAAGGCTTCTGCCCCATGGTAGCTGATTCGTCCCTTATCCGCAGTAGATATTAAGGTCTCCTTGGGAAGTCCGGCTATCGCATCATCCAAATCCTTCAAAATAAAATCCACTACTTCATAGCGGCTATTACGCACACCATACAATTCCGGTGAATTTACATCCAACGGAGTCTCCACAATGGGAACGCCACCAAAAAATTGAAGTAAGAAGAAATAGTTGTATGCCCGGAAAAAATGAGCTTCCGCCAAATACTGTTTGATTTCCTCCGGATCTCCCGGATAATTTCTTGCCCTTTCAAAAAGAAGATTAACGGTACGAATTTGCTTGTAGCAGTTATCCCAACGGACATCAGTAGCGGATGGCAGAATAGTGCCGTGCCCTACATCACTATGAATACCGAAGTAGGCGGACAAATCGGTGGCTACATCCATAAATGCGGCATAACCGCCGTACGGACTTCCCCATCCTTGAAGCTGACCGTAAAAACCAGCCGTATAATTGTGACGCCTTTTTAAAATATACTACATCCGTTCTTTCATCCTGCGGCTCCTTATCAAGAAACCAGTCCGAACAAGCTGATAAGCCGAATGCCAAAGTGCACAACTGTGCTATATAGATTATTCTTTTCATATTCCTCTTTATTTATATTGTTAAAAACCAATATTGACACCAAACGACCATGTACGATAGAAGGGATAACCTGAAATCTGTGATACTTCCCCCATCTCCGGATCAAAGCCATCCTTAATGCTTGTCATTTCCCACAGGTCATTGCCCGAGAAGTAGACACGTACCTTTTCCAACTTAACCTTACGAGTCCATTGCTTCGGCAAAGTATAACCGACAATCAATGATTTCAGACGCATATAACGGCTATTCTGTAACATGAAATCATTATTACCATAGTTCCATCCGGCACGTCCGGGCTGACTAGTCAGACGAGGATATTCCGCGTTCGGATTCTCCGCAGTCCAAGTTTTTCCGAGGAATGTAGGATTCTGGTTGCTATATATAGCTGCAAACGGGAAAGACATCCAGCCGGTACGCATGATATATTGCTTGCCAACCCCCTGGAACATAGCACTGACGTCAATGCCTTTCCATGAACCGCCCAAGTTTATACCGAATACATAATGCGGATCTCCATCTCCGAGAAACTGTAAATCCCCGCTTGCCGCATCAATCTTATTATCTCCATTCAAATCCAGGCGTTTGGTATCACCCGGACGAAGCCCGGTAGTCGTTCCCTGACGAACTCCCAGTATCTCTCCTCCACCATCTCCGTATAATTCATAATAGCGGTTCACTTCCGCCTCATCCTTAAAATAACCATCCGTACGGAACAGGAAGAAAGAATTGAGCGGATAGCCGACTACCCTTGCATTTTTCCCGGCTACATACGTATCTGCCCCTTCCATTTCCTTCAACATTGTCTTCGTATCACCCACATTGAAATTTGCGAAATAAGAGAAATCACCAATCCGGTCACGCCAGCCAACTGACACTTCCCATCCTTTTACGCTCAAATGTCCGCTATTGCTTTTCGGTGCATCTGCTCCCAATACGGAAGGATAGGTGACTTGCGAAAGCATACCCTTATTATCTTTCCAGAAATAGTCAAAATTGACAGTCAAACGATTCCGGAGAAAGTTCAAATCAATACCTATATTCTTCTGTCCTACACGCTCCCAAGTAAGAGTCTGATTAATAAGACCCGAATTTTTCAAAGATGTAGAGATTTGACCCGTCAACGGACTGCCCAAATAAGTAACCCCTTGTCCGATAGCGGAAGCATACAGGAAATCTCCCAATCCGGCATTGTTACCTCCTTCACCATAGCTGAAACGAACCTTACCGAAATCAAGTACCGGTGTGACAAATTTCATAAATTCTTCTTGAGTAAACACCCAACCAAGAGACAGTGAACCAAAGTTCTTAAAACGGTAATCCTTGGCAAATTTGGAATCTCCATCCCGACGTCCCAGTAACTCAATCAAATACTTTTCGGCATAATTATAATTGATACGGGCTAAATAAGAATAAGTGCCGCTACTGCCTTTACCCCCTGAATTAGCTAATGCACTACTCGGATCAGCCAGTCCCAAATCATACACTCCGTTATCCTCAAACTTTTCACGGGCAGTAGCTGTCTTTCTCCAAGCCAATGTTTCCGCATTGATACCCGCCATCAAAGACACATTATGCAATTCCGCAAACGTCTGTCTATATTTCAACAAAGCTGAATAAAATTGATACATGTGATTATTGGTCTGTACCAGATAACCGGGGTTATTTTCAATCTTTACATTAGCCGGATTATCCGGATAGATCAAATACTGGTTTGACCATTGAACTAATTCCGCCGCGGGATTACCAAACCAATCATACGTCTGTATTGGAATCACATACCGTTCCCTACGATATTCTTCATTTTGGAAAGAAGCAGTACCCTCGAAACTAATGCCTTTCCAAATGTCGGCAACCACTTTCATATCAAGACGCGTGGTCAACTTTACCTTCTCATCACGTCCACCTTCGGAAGTGGCCGCTACAGAATTACGATTCCCAACCGTACCGAAATTGGCATACCATTGTCCCAACGGATTTTTCGACGGAAAGAAAGGTACATCATAACCATATAGCGAATTATCCAGACCGATAGAAGGGGAATCCGTATCTGTTCTGATTACACTGGCAATAGATTCAAAACGTAACCAATCAGTCATTTGAAGACCGTAGTTAAGACGGAAATTCAACTGCTTCTGTCCGTCGTAGGCAGTTGTCAGATTTGCCTGATTGTCTGCGTATGCCAACGAGATGCGGTAATCCGATTTCTCTGTAGAACCGGACACACTCAAGTTGTGCTGATAAGAATTACGATTGGCGAACAGTTCATCCGTACGACTGGAATTGGCTAGAAATATATCTCCATAATATTGTGTATGGTAGATTCCGGCTATGTTCTGTTGCATTCGTAACATATTTTCTTCGGATACCCAAGCCCACCAGTTAGGAGTTTCTTCTTCCTTGTTAGCTTCCAGCCACATGGTAGCATATTGCCCCATATCCGGTGAAAACGCTGTGATACCCGGAGTGGTGAAACGCATATTAAAGCTATAATCTACATTAATCTTTCCTCCCTTTCCACGCTTTGTTGTAACCAGAATAACTCCGTTTGCCGCCTTAGCTCCATAAATAGATGCCGCACCGTCCTTCAGCACACTGATACTCTCCACATCATCAGGATTTAGATTTTGAAAAGATTCTGTATTTACCGTAGGCACTCCATCTACAATAATCAACGGTTCTCCCCCGTTGACAGAGGTGGCTCCACGAATCTTAAAATTCAACTCTTCATTACCCGGACGGGGAGAAGTACGGGTGACAACCAAACCCGGAGTTTGTCCTTGCAGAGCCAATCCGACATTTGTTATCGCACGACTTTCCAATGCCTTGCTACTGACCTGCTCAATAGCCCCTGTCAAAGTCGCTTTCTTTTGTGTACCGTAACCCACTACGACAACTTCATCCAATGCATTATTATCTTCTTTCAGTATAATCTTCAGTTCAGACCGTCCGGCAATATTTACTATCTGGTCTTGATATCCGATATAACTAACTTTCAGTTGTTTTGCATCAGCGGGGATATCCAGACTAAAACGTCCGTCAATATCCGTAATCACTCCTTTTTGTAATCCTACGACAACGATATTACAACCAATCAGCGGTTCGCCGTTTTGGTCTGTAACTACTCCTTTGATTACCTTTCCCGTTTGGGAGATAACCAAATTTTCTTTCGTGTGCGTATTTGCCTGAAGCAATGCACCGGAAGAACCGCCAATCAATAAGGCAATAGCCATGACGACTCCTCTGCGTGATAAGAAACTAGGTTTCATTTCCATAATACTATTAATTATTAAAGTTAATACTTCCTCTATTTTATATTTTTAGCCGACTTTAGAGAATTCTTCTTGTAAATAAGCGCGCACTTTTTTTCGGGCTATTAATAATTGTCCCTCTACCGTGCGGGGAGATAAAGACATCTGACCGGCAATAGCCGGACAGGACAGTTCTTCATTAAAACTTAATTTATAAATCTGACGACGCTTGGCTGAAAGTGTGCATATAGCCCTTTCATGTATTTGCTCCAGTTCATGGTACTGTACTTCTTCCTCCACAGAATTCCGGCCAGTCTCTTTCATCTCATTATAATAGAAAGAGGATAAAAAATCTTCCTGCCTGTATTGCCGGCGTATCCTGTCTGTAATCATATTGCGTGCAATAGTATAAAGTAAAGACCATATCGTATTTGGATTCACAAACGCCCAATGCTCCCATAAACGGATAAAAACATCTTGCGTCAAATCCTCCGCTTCATACGTATGTGGAATACGGCGTGTGATGTAAACCAGAATCACGTTCCGGTATTTCTGATAAAAATCGGAAAAGTTGATGGATTCGGATGGGTTCAAATTTGTTCTCATAGCATTGTTATTTCGTTAATCACAATGCAAATGTATGAGAAACAGACTGTTCAGAGGTGTGTATTTTGTCGCAAACAAGTGTAACACTTGTTGCATAATCATGTTTTCAGGCTATCAGGGAAGGTTTTTCCCTCTTTTTATTCTTCATCACGTGATTTACCTTCATATTGCGACGGAAGAACTCCAAAAGTTTCTTTAAATAACTTGGCAAAATAACGAGGAGTGGAAAAACCGACATGATCTGCTATTTCCGAGACAGACAAATCAGAATCCCTTAATAATTGTGCCGCACGTTTCAAACGAATACTGCGAATGAAATCTTTAGGTGTCTGTCCCGTTATCCCTTGCAACTTACGATATAAAGTGGCACGGGTCATTGCCAGATCCGCACTTAGCTCTTCTACCGAATACTCCGTATTGTCCATATTACGCTCTACACATTCCAGTGCTTTCTGCACCAACTGTTCATCAAGAGACGTAATTGTGATATTACCCGGAGTTACCACAATTTCTTTATGGAATGATTCCTGCCGCTTCTTCTGTTGCTCGATCAGCTTACGTACACGAGTCAGCAAAACGCTAATGCTGAAAGGTTTGGATATATATGAATCCGCACCGGCCTCATATCCCATCGTTTTACTTTCATCCGATGCACGGGCAGTAAGCAGAATAACAGGAATATGTGAAGTCTGAAGGTTCGTTTTAATACGATGGCATAACTCGATGCCATCTATTCCGGGCATCATAATATCACTGATAATAAGATCCGGATTTCGTTCAATAGCCAACTGTTCCCCCTTTTCACCGTCAGGAGCATCAATGATACGATACCACTCGCCCAACTGTTCACGCAGGAAGATCCGGAATTCCCTATTATCTTCGACCAACAGCAACAGAGGCTTCATCACTGCCGAAGGTATCGGTTCACTAACCGGTTCCTCTTCATTTTCCACAACCATATTCTGTGTCAACAGTTCATCGGGACGCAAATCAATGGGAATAGCGACACTGAAACTCGAGCCTGCCCCCAACGCACTTTCTACTGATACACGTCCTTTATGTAGTTCGATATATTCTTTTATCAGATGCAGCCCGATACCACTGCCGGGTGTGGCGTTATTCATATTTCTCTTTGCCTGATAGAAACGTTCAAAAACATGTGGCAGATCTTCTTCCGATATGCCTATCCCTGTATCAATTACTTTGATTTGTACGTATGTATGCTCTTTTTCTTCCTGTTTCCCCATTTCTATCGTAATATTACCACCCGGTGAAGTAAATTTAAAAGCATTGGATAGCAGGTTATTCAGGATTTTATGCATCTTGTCACGATCAAAATACATATAAAGCTCCTCCATGCCGTTGACATCCAATTGGAAAGAGATTCCTTTCTCGTCCGCTATTTCCCGGAAAGAGAGATAAGATTGTCTGATAAACTCAATCCAGTCGCCATTCTGCAAGTTCAACTTTTCTCCTTTCATTTCCAATTTTCGGAAGTCTAACAACTGATTCACCAATCCCAGCAAATTCTGTGCATTTTTATATATAGCCCCCAATTGCTTTTTCAGTGGTTCATCTGCCAACCGATGTATAATCATATCCAACGGGGTGATAATCAACGTAAGAGGTGTACGCAATTCATGACTTATATTTGTAAAGAAACGAAATTTTAATTGTTCCAGTTCTTCTTTTTGTCTCTGTGCCTCTTCCTGTTGCATACGAATCATGCGGCGGCGATTGCGACGAGTCACAACATACATTATCCCGAATATCAGTAGCAGCCCTAGAATTACATAAAATATACGGGCTGCCAATGTATTCCAGAAAGGTGGATTAATTTGTATAATAAACCTGGATTCCGGCCCCCATACCCGATCATTCCCAGCTATCGAAACACGGAATACATATTCTCCTGAAGGAAGATTATTGTATGTAATACGCCCCTGCCCATTTTCAAACAGTGTTTCCGTCCATTCCTTATCAAAGCCATCCAACTGATACCTAAAAGACGTTTGGGAAGGATTGAGATAATTCAAACCGGAAAATTCAAGCGTCACGTAATTCTCATTATATTCCAGAGATACTTTCTCCGAATAACTCAAAGCTTTGTCGAACAACACACGTCCATTGTATTTCTCACCGGAAAGAATTGGAACATTGAATAGCCTGAAAGAAGTAAACAAAGGACGGGAGAGAGAGTGACTGTCTCCCATATTGTCCGGTGAAAATGTTATAAACCCGTTAAGTAACCCCAGATACAAACTGTTATGAGTCGCTAATGAAGGAAAGCTAAACAAATCCCCTTGAAGAATCTCCACTTCGGACAAATAGCTATTTACATGAAAATTATATCCATCCGCATTGCATTCCACTGTGATTTTATAAACTGAAGTTACCGTAGTTATCCAAATATCATGATTTTTATCTTCAACGACATTCAAAATAGGCTTGGAAAGCCCTTCTTCTTTTCCCAATATATGGCTTCTCCCATCAGGAGTCAACACATTCAGCCCGTATTGAGTAGCAAACCATAATATCCCTTTACGATCTTTCAATATCTGATTGTATTTAATACTCTCATAATTAAAAACAAACGTAGTTCCCTCTTTTTGCTTCAACGGACATATCTTCTTTTTATCAGGATCATAAATGTATAATCCATTATCACTTCCTACAACTAACCTGGACTGATTGTCTATTGCCAGCGTATTCGCAACCTTATGTTTTTTCAATTCAGGAAACTGCTTGAATAAGAGACTGATTTCCCCATTCTCCGGATTGAACTGCCCGACTCCCCCATATATACTAATCCACAATCTTCCTGCAGAATCTTCTACCATAGCACGTATATTGCTAAAGTCCAACTCATTTTGATAATCCGTATCCGGATAATCATAAGCCCTTATTTTCCCATTCTCAATACAATATAATCCATTATGATATGTACCTACCCAAATTCTCTTTTTACAATCTTCATAAAGCATCCGACAAATCTTCCGATCAAACACTTTGTCATACTCGGTCAGATTTCTCGTTTCAGGTTCATAGCGATAAAGTGACTGGTTGGTTCCCATCAGCACCTCTCCTGCCGATGTTTCAAGCATGCACCGAATTTCTTCTCCTTTCCAATCACCTTTTAACACTTTATTATTGCATAAGGTCATCTTATTCAAGCTAGGGTGGTAATAACAAATTCCCTGATTATGTAGTCCTATCCAAACGGCACCTGTCCTCTGATCACAATAAATGCTTTGTATACTATTCCTTATCGTTTTACCTGACAACAAAGGAAGCTCGGGAAGCCGGGTAAGAGAAAGATTACGTGCATCTACCACAAAAAGGCCGTTCTGTACCGTACCAATCCACGCATTTCCTCCTTTATCCATATCCATAGAAGTAAGCCATGAATTATGCTCTAGTTGAATACCCGATATTTGGCTCCACTTTTTATGATAATTGTCATAATAGCCTACTCCCTTAGCCAATATCTTCAATACAATCCGATCGTCGTTTTTTAGCTGTTCTTTAAGAAAATCAACTTGTTCGATAAAACGTTTTTTCTCATGGTCATAACAACGGACAATCCCTTTTTGATGAACCATCCAACTATGTCCTCCCTGACTTTCTATCCCCAACAACTTCCCATAATATTCTACGGTTTCATCATTTCCATAGACTTGCATCATTTCTTTCGTCTCCGAATTGTAGGTATAGACAGAAGAACTATCCGTCAAAAACCAATAACGTTTCTCTGAATCAATAAATATATCCGCAAGTTTTTCCTTTAGCCCAAACTCATATAATAACGAGTCTACATTGTATATATATTGTTCTGTGGTCAAATCAAATACCCGTAGACTGGAACGTTCCTTCATCCACAAACGATTGTCCGCATCAATATACTGCTCAAAAATAATATGATTGTAAGATATAGGATAACCTTTCTGAAGATCAAAAGGAAAACTGGAGAAATTCACTCCGTCATACATTGTCAATAACACAGTCCGGATCCCCATACGCCCGTCAGGCAAAGAAAACACGCTTCCGATATAATTATCAGGTAATCCCTCTGTTGCTCCGATATGACGGAATATATAGGAAGTCTCTTGCGAATGTATTCGATTCGTAATCAAGAGACTCAATAAAATAGTAAATAAATATATTCGTGCTTTCATAACTGTTATTCCTCTTTGTATCTCCGTATATATAGTTAATACGAACAAGCTCACTGATTCACTCCCTTTTCTTATGAACTTTTTTATTTAAGCGAAAATAAAAGTTCAGACTTTGTTGGGTTGCCACAAAAATAAGGCTATTTTTACAGATATTTACGTAATTAGAAAAAGAATATTATGAAAGCAATAACTATAAAGCTCTGTCTACTATTTATTCTATTATGCTCCTTTCCTGCATTTTATTCATGCAACGACGAACTGACGCTTTTTACCTATATGAATACTGGGAAGTGATGTTCGACCCGGAACCTCCCATCAATGAAGCCAGTCTATCCATCACAGGAGGAAAAAAGCTGGGGATTATGGGTGGCGTAGCTCCCTATACAGCAGAAATAGCTGACGGGCAAATAGCAACAGTTCATATAGACGAAAACAATGATGTGCAGATTAGCTCTATTAAATTAGGCAGCACATCATTAACAGTAAAAGACGCTGATGGTAGAATTATAAAAATAGGTGTAAAGGTCGTTAATGGCAACCAATCTTTTTCAGTACATTCCGTGGAAGCAAGAATCATAGGAATAGATGAAAGCCGATTGGATGAACAACAAAAAGAGAAACTGGAAACGGTGATAAAAAGATAAAAGATGAAGCGGATATACAAGCTATTGGGGGAATAGTTTTCTCTTATGACCAAAAAAGTAGTGGCAAAGTGGGGATTGCTACCGATAAAGACAATACTCCGAAAATAGAAGGAAGTTTCTCCCGTTCCGCATCAGAATCAGGTACTACATTTCA
>OMDR01000685.1_pt1 | contig 20734 bp, 19 predicted proteins | sample 1645251 | NCBI WGS metagenome assembly OMDR01 (sample SAMEA103958142, study PRJEB25191) | human gut metagenome | biome: human-associated habitat [ENVO:00009003]; feature: intestine environment [ENVO:2100002]; material: feces | place: Germany | collected 2013/2015 | reverse complement strand
TTAGTTCTGCAAAGACTTTGCAGATTTCGTATATTGGTATGCAAACACAAGAAGTGGCAATCAAGCCAATGGTGAAAGTTACACTGAAATCAGATGCACAAAATCTTGATGAGGTTATTGTTGTGGCTTATGGTACTGCGAAGAAGTCTTCATTCACAGGATCAGCTGCTGTCATTAAGGCAGATAAAATCGTTTCCGGTTCCAAAGAATCTTTTGACAAGGCATTGTCCGGTAAAATGGCAGGTGTGCGCACAGCCTCAGCAACTGGTGACCCAGGATCTATGGCCGAAATCAACATTCGCGGTGTCGGTTCTATCAGTGCTTCTAAAAGCCCGTTGTATGTTATTGACGGTGTCGTAACAAAGGCTGATGACGACATGAACTACTACGGTAAGACTCAAAGCGTATTGAGTACACTGAATCCTGAAGACATTGAGAGCATGACTGTTCTGAAAGATGCCGCTGCTGCTTCATTGTACGGTTCACGTGCCGCAAACGGTGTTATCATCATTACCACAAAGAAAGGTAAAGAAGGAAAAACGAATGTCAGCTATTCAGGTGAAGTAGGCTGGAACAAGATGGCTGTAAATGCTTTCAATATGATGGGATCAGCCGACTTGATTGACTACACTCGCGAATCATTAGCCAACTGTCTGGTTACTTACGGAATAACAGATAGCAAACAAGCAGCATTGAACAACATCGATAACGGAGGTGATATGTTCATTCCTCTGCTCGACTCACCGGCTACTGTTGCTGACTTTATCCATGACCCATCCGGTAAAGTAAATACGAACTGGAAGAAAGAAATCTATCGTACTGCTTTCACTCAAGATCACCAGGTATCTATCAACGGCGGTTCGTCAAAGACTCAGTTCTATGCCGGAGTTGGCTACAATAAGAGCGAGGGTATCGTTCTTGGTAGTGACTTCGAACGTATCTCCGGTCGTCTGAACGTTAATCACAAAGTAAATAACTGGCTGAACGTAGCTCTCAAGCAAATGATAGCCGCTACATCGCAAGATGGTTTCCGCGATCAGGGAGACCAGGCTCAAGGAATGGGTACTTCTTCTCCGATAGGTATTTTATTCGCAATGGACCCGACTGCTCCGGTAAAGAATGAAGATGGTTCATATAATAAAAATGCAGCATGGGGTAAAGTTACCAACCCGCATCTGATGCTAGGTGGTAAAGACAGCGATACAGCTCTGGAGTGGATTCAGACCAAAATGTTCCGTAGCATGACCAATGCAGATGTAACAATCAAATTCTGTGATAAGTTATCACTTAACTCTATCTTTGGTTATGACTATGTAGACAACAAGCACTTTGAATATTGGGATCGCAACAGTGTTAACGGTGGTTCCGTCAGCGGAATGGGTTCTCGTTATACCTTCGAAAGCCGCGTAGCTACCAGCTCTTCTACATTAAACTACACGGATACTTTTAAAGATATGCACAATCTGAACTTGATGGCCGGTTTCGAAGTTGAAAACAGAGACCTGCTGCAGATTGTAACTGTTGCCAAACGTTATTCAAGCCACTATCCCGAATTGGCCAACGGACAACCGGACCAAGCTGCAAGTTCAACCTTGGGAGCCGGCATGATGTCATATTTCGCAAGTGGCAATTATAACTATGATAACAAGTATTATCTTTCTGCCAGTTTCCGTCGTGATGGTTCGTCACGTTTGAGTGAAGACAATCGTTGGGCTAGTTTCTGGTCTGTATCCGGTGCATGGAGAATGAGTAAAGAAGGATTTATGCAAGATATGCCGTTATTTACCGACTTCAAGATCAAAGCATCTTATGGTACAAACGGTAACTTGCCCTCAGATTACTATGGTTACATGGACCTGTATACAGGTTCCGGATACGGAAGTGCTCCTGCTATTTACTGGTCAAGAATGGCAAACGACAAATTAAGCTGGGAAAAATCCAAGAACTTCAATATGGGAATTGAATGGAATATGTACGACCGCGTAAATCTGTCTCTGGAATATTACAATAAGAAGACTACGGATTTGCTGTTCGAAGTACCTACTTCATTAATCACCGGCTTTGACTCCCGTTGGGAAAATCTGGGTGCATTGAAGAACGACGGTTTCGAATTGGAACTCAATTCTAAAAATATCAGCAACAAGAACTTTACATGGACTTCAAACTTCAACCTGACTTACCAACGTGCATTGGTAGACAAACTTCCTGAAGGAAAAGATATCCAGTATGGAGACGGAGAAATGTATCTGCACCGTGAGGGAGAGTCAATGTATACATTCTATCTGCCCGAATGGAAAGGTGTAAATCCTGAAACAGGTTTGGGAGAATTCTGGTTAGATCCTGAAGATCACTCAAAGGGAGTGGTAAATGACTACTCCGAAGCAGGTAAGGGAATTGTAGGAAAAGCATTGCCTGATGTTATCGGTGGATTCAGCAACACTTTCACATACAAAGACTTTGACCTGTCATTCCTGATCACTTATCAGTTTGGTGGTGACATGTTCGATTATCCGGGATATTTCTCTCATCATGATGGCGTAAGAATCGGTTCCATGAACCTGTCAGAAGATGTAGCCGGAAACTACTGGAAAAATCCGGGTGATAAAGTAGACAACCCGATGCCTATCTATGCCAACCCTTATCGTTGGGACAGATTCTCAAGCCGCACAATCAAATCGACTGACAATATTCGTCTGAGAGAAATGACAGTAGGATATACTCTGCCGGTATTGAAGAAGCACATTTCCAACTTCCGCATCTACTTCAGAGCAAACAATCTGGCTATGTTGTGGTCGAAGACTAAAAACATTGACCCGGATGTAGCGATCAATGGTTATCGTCAGGCAGATACACCGGCATTGAGAAGCTGTGTATTCGGCATTAATATCAAATTATAATCTATAAACAGACTGAATAATGAAAAAAATATATTTACCCATTCTATTACTGACGTTGGCAGTATCCTCATGCGATACTTTCGACAAAGTGCCTTCCAGTGAATGGCCTTCAGAAGGTGCTATTAAGACTCTCGAAGATTTACAGTTTGCAGTTAACGGTGTTTATGAGTCTCAGACTTCTTCTATAGACGCGGGAACTAATCCACGTGGCAGCTACGCAGGTGATTTCTTCTTGTACGCCGACCAAAGAGGCAGCGACTTCAAAGCCATCGGTAGCAATAAGCAAACAGTTGATGTATATGCCTACCAGGCTACTAAGAATAGTTCTGATTCATACTATTTCTACAAACGCTTTTATCTTTCTCTGGCAAGAATAAACAAAGTTTTGGAGGGAGTTAAGAAATCCGGTCTGGAAGGAGCTGAAGTTGATGTTCAGGTAGGCGAATTGTATGCTTTGCGGGCACTTTTCCACTTTGACTTGGCCCGCTTGTTCGCTAAACTTCCTTGTAATGCACAGGCCAGCGATCCGGGTATCGTATTGTCTACAGAAGTTTTCGAATCCGGATATACAGCAGAAAGAGCTACTATTGCGAAAACTTACGAAACCATACTGGATGACTTGAAGACTGCATTGGATAATCTCCCAGAAACCAGCAAGGTAGTAACTGCCGGTCATATCGACTATTGGGGAGCCCGTGCACTGAGAGCCCGTGCATATCTCTACATGAATGAGAACAGTAAAGCACTTGAGGACGCCAAATATGTAATCGAAAAATCTCCATACAAGCTGTACACCAGAGATGAATACGAAACAGTATGGACCAAAGTTGGAAGCAGTGAAAGCATTTTCGAGTTCCTGATTACCTCACTCTACAATGCACAACGTAACTCTCTCGGATTCTACACACATGCCGAAGGTTATGCTGAAGCCGGTATCACCGAGGGATTCAAAACTTTCCTTCAAGAACGTCCGGAAGATGTTCGCAGCACTCTGATTGCTGAAGAAAGCGACGGTGGAGATAACGAAGGCTGGTATATCCAGAAGTATCCGGGACGCGACGGAGAAATATATGTAAATAATCCGAAAGTAATCCGCCTGTCCGAAGTATATCTGATCGCCGCAGAAGCTGCATTAAAAGCAGGTGGTGCTGATCCTGCCAGCTATATCAATGACTTGCGTAAGCAAAGAATAGCCGACTATGAAGACGTTGCTTCTGTTACTATCGATGATATTCTGACAGAACGCAGACTGGAACTTTATGGTGAAGGTCATAACGCCTGGGATACATGGAGAAACAAAAAGGCAGTAACGAATGCCCAGGTTCCGGCCGGTCCGATCAACTATGACGACTATCGTACCGTAATGCCTATTCCGGTTTCCGAGATCAATGTATCTAACGGTAAGCTGAAACAAAACGAAGGCTACTAATACACTGAAACCATTTTAATAACAAGCCCGTTTAACTTTAAGCAGTTAAACGGGCTCGCTTTTTATTTTCCATTTCCGAATTTACACATGAGTGTAATCTTATCCGTTCCTCCCCACAATACAGACTTCTACTTGCAGATACCGCTCAGCCCTTCTCTTACAATATCCGCCAATATCGGCTTCGCTCCACTCACAAAGCATTCCACTGCAATTACCATCAGAATCAATCCCATCAAACGCATCATCACATTATTTCCGGTCTCTCCCAGTACTTTCACCAGTCGGGTGGAAGCACGGAGAATGAAGAACGTCAACAGATAAATCAAAGCGATTGTTCCGATCAATATACCTTTCATGGCGTAAGTATGAGAGTCCTGCATCAAAACGATGGCGTTAGCGATAGCCCCGGGACCACACAACATCGGAATTCCAAGAGGAGTAATGGAGATGTCATCGGCATAGGTTTTAATCTCTTCGTCTTTAAGTTTCATCGGAGTATACCGTGCCTGAAGCATATCAAAACCAATCTTAAAGATAATTACTCCACCGGCAATACGGAAACCATTGGTAGAGATACCAAAGAATTTGAAAAGGAACTGCCCGGCAAAGACAAACACCATCAACGTTATAAACGACACGATGGTGGCACGGCGCACAATAGTCTGCCGCTCCTTATCTGTCATTCCGTGTGTCATGGTCAGAAAGACCGGCATTGTCCCCAAAGGATTGGTCAGCGTAAAGAACGAAGTAAAACAAAGTAAGGCAAATGGCAGAAGCGTACTATCCATGATGTTATCGTATTTTATACATTTATTAAATGCAACAAAAATACGACTTAATCCATAAAACCTATAATAAATTCATTAATTCTTTCAGAGAATGAATATGATAGGTAGGCTGAAAAGGAAAGACGGTTCGTTCCGTCACATTATAGAAAGCCTGATGCATCCCTACCCCATGCGCTCCAGTCATATCAGCTTCCCAACTGTCACCGATCATTAACGATTCGCGTAACTCGGACTGGGTGGCAGATAAAGCAAAATGAAAGATTTCGGGCCAAGGCTTTAATACGCCAAGGTCCTCCGAAAGAATGATCTTCTTAAAATAACGATCTACTCCTGCCGAACGCATCTTACGCGACTGCAGCTCCCGGAAACCATTGGAAAGGATATACAAATTATATTGCGGCGCAAGATACTCCAACACTTCTTTGGCATGGGGCATCAGACCGCTTTTGGTAGGAATAATGGCAAAGAAATCTTCCGAGAAACGCTCAGCCAAAGCCTCATCCTCCACTCCTACTGCCTGTAAGGGATAAAAGAAACGCTGGCGGTTCAGTTCCTCCTTCGTCACCTTTCCCTCTCCATATTCAAGCCAGAGTTCGGTATTGCGTCGTTGATACAGTGTGTAATAATGATCGAACGAGTCAAAATAGCGGTCAAATGAATATTTCTGATATACTTCTTCAAAGGTGTCGCGTGCATTTCGTGAGAAAGCCCAGATGGTGTCATCCAGGTCAAAAAAGAGATTTTTATATTTCATTGGCTCCGTGATATATATAATATGAGAAATAAAAAAGCCAATGTGCTAATTTCTTGAATTCAGGAATCAGCACATTGGCAATTCTAACCAGGTATGTCTACCTTATTTTACCTGAATAACCAAGTATCTGGATACGCTCCAGAATTCGGCAGGATTAGTAATTTTCAAAGTCAGCTGACCTTTGTCATCTTTCACCAGTTCATAAGAACCTGTCGGATGAGTAGTCAACAACTCAGCACGTTTGGAGTACAACTTGATTTCTTTTGTTGTACGGATATCGATCTGAGTAAAATAATCCTTGTTGAAATCAGCGCTCTTCAGCACGTCACCGCTCTGAAGAATCTTCTGGGCTTTCAACTCTGATTTTGTTCCGAATACGAACCATGCGGCATTCAGACTCTTATCCTGTTCGGCAACGGTTTTAGCTTTCGCTTCGTTCTCGGCAGCCAAAGATTCTTTGGCAGCAGACAGGTCGCTGACAGCTGCATCCAGTTCCTGGATACGAATGTTCTTAGATGCCAGTTCAGTCTGAAGTTCTTCGATACGTTGTTGTTTAGCTTTCAATTCAGCAGTCAGAGCTTCTACAGCTTTCTTCATCTGAGTAGAGTTGTACTTGCTGTTTTTCAGCTGAGCTTCCAGTTTTGCAATCTGAGCTTTGTTTTCTTCCATTTGCTTGGAGATGAATTCAATGTCAGAAGCAATCTGTTGCTTGGCACTGGCTGAATTTTCGGTAATAGTACCACGCTGCAAGTCCACACGGCTTTCGGCAGCATTGATCTTACGGAATCCTTCCTGCACTTCATTGAAAGTTCCCATCATATCATCCAATTCAGCGTTACGCTGTGTCAATTCCATTAAAAGAGAGTCATTTTCAGCCTTAAGGTCTTTGCTTCCACCTTTAAAGTCACACGAAGCCAACATGGCTGCGCACATAAATAAAACTGCTAACTTTTTCATACGTTTACGTTTTACGTTTTTAAATGAAGTTATTTTAATCGTCTATTCCTGCTAATACTATCACAATCTCGCCCCGGGGCTCGGTAGCGGTAAAGTGTTCTATCAATTCCGCCAAACTTCCCCGAACGGTTTCTTCGTGGAGTTTGGAAATTTCGCGAGACACGGTTGCCTGACGTCCAGTGCCGAAATATTCGGCAAACTGTGTCAACGTCTTCAACAAGCGGTGAGGCGATTCATAAAACACCATAGTACGATGTTCTTCTGCCAATGCCTTCAGTCGTGTCTGTCGTCCTTTCTTCTGAGGGAGGAACCCTTCGAAGCAGAACTTTTCATTCGGCAGTCCCGATGCTACCAATGCCGGAACAAAAGCTGTCGCTCCCGGCAAACATTGCACTTCGATACCGTTGCGCACGCATTCGCGGACTACCAAAAATCCCGGATCAGAAATCCCGGGTGTTCCGGCATCCGAAATCAATGCCACGGTTTCACCTGCCTTTATTCTATTAACAACACTTTCCACCGTTTTATGTTCATTAAATTTGTGGTGAGATTGCATTGCATTCTTTATTTCAAAGTGTTTCAGCAAAATACCGGAAGTACGTGTATCCTCTGCCAAAATCAGATCGACCTCTTTCAGCACCCTGATTGCCCGAAAGGTCATGTCCTCCAGATTTCCTACCGGCGTAGGTACTACATATAACTTTCCCATAAACTTTTATGCTGATTGATTAAAATACTTTTTTAGCAACTCCAGAAAGTCGGTCATCGCCTCATTCTCTTCGTTTACGCTGACTTTCGAGGCAAGAAATGCCACGGCAGTCTTATAAGAACTCATGACTGATATCTGCTCGATAACACGGTTCATCAGTTCAAGATCTCCACCGAATATCTCACGTGAGAAACGGAAAGAATCATTCAGGCTGATGGAATGACGTAATCCGGCAGCCATCTTTATGCTTTCGCCCAATACGGCAGCTTTCGGCTCCTCTATCAGAAGCGATTCGTCATCTTCCGACTCATCTTCCGCTTCTTTCTCTTCCATTTCGTCTTCGACAACAGGTTCCTCAATTACTGTTTCTTCCACAACAGTCTGCGGTTCCTGTACTATCACAGGTTCATCTTCTCCCGGTGCTGTCGCTTCATTCTCTTCCACTACCGGTTCTTCTATCGCCGGACATTCAACTTCCTCTATTACAGAGGCTTGTTCTTCAACAATGGGAATGGGGGCTTCTGTTTCCGCTTCCGCTACAGGAGAAGGCGAAGCTTCCACCGGCACAGCACTTATCTCTTCCGACAACTGTTCCAAACGCTCCTGCATACGTAGGATGCTCCGCTTCAACAGTTCAGACAAAGTCTGAGTCGGCTCTTTAGAAAACGTATTCATGAGTAGCTTCAGCTCATGAACATCCAGCTCAATATCTGTTAATAGCTTCTGTTTCATTTCCATCCATTGTTATTATGGTGCGAATGTAGGAATAATTTATGCAATAACTTAAAATAATGGATAATTTAACAGTTCTTGTACATCGAATTGTTTACCTTTGTCCACTCATTTATTTAATCAAGAAAGCACAAAAATCACATGGTATTATTTTCAGAAGACCACATACAAGAGACCAGAAGAAGAGGTAGAATAGAGGTAATCTGCGGTTCAATGTTCTCCGGAAAGACGGAGGAGCTGATTCGTAGAATGAAGAGAGCCAAGTTTGCACGCCAGCGTGTAGAGATATTCAAACCGGCCATCGACACCCGTTATTCGGAAGAAGACGTGGTATCACACGACAGTCATTCCATCGCGTCCACCCCTATCGATTCATCGGCAAGCATCCTGTTGTTCACTTCTGAAATAGATGTAGTCGGCATCGACGAAGCACAGTTCTTTGATGACGGACTGATTGACGTATGCAGACAGCTTGCCAATAACGGCATCCGTGTCATCATCGCCGGACTGGATATGGACTTCAAAGGGAATCCCTTCGGACCGATGCCTCAATTATGTGCCATTGCCGACGAGGTCTCCAAGGTTCATGCTATCTGCGTGAAGTGCGGTGATCTGGCATCTTTCTCTCATCGTACCGTCAAGAATGACAAGCAGGTACTTCTAGGAGAAACAGCCGAATACGAGCCGCTTTGCAGGGAGTGCTACCTCCGTGCACGGGGAGAGGACGGACAGAAGATATAAACTCTATATTAAAACATATATGGAAAGAAAGAAGATAACATTCGACAGTTTTATACGTGGTTCCATCGGATGTGTACTGGTGGTAGGGATACTAATGCTTGTGGAACGGCTCAGCGGAGTGTTATTACCTTTCTTTATAGCCTGGCTGATCGCCTACATGGTTTATCCGTTAGTCAAGTTTTTCCAGTATAAGCTACGGTTAAAGAGCCGTATTGTTTCTATCTTCTGCGCCTTGTTTCTGATTACTCTTGTCGGAGTATCCTTATTTTATTTGTTGGTGCCTCCCATGGTTTCGGAAATAGGCAGGATGAATGACTTACTGGTAACCTACCTCACCAATGGAGCCGGGAATAATGTGCCCAAGAATCTTTCCGAATTCATTCATGAGAATATTGATCTTCAGGCGCTCAACCGTATATTAAGCGAAGAGAATATTCTTGCAGCCATCAAAGATACAGTGCCCAGAGTGTGGGCCCTGCTTGCGGAGTCGCTCAATATCCTGTTCAGCATTCTCGCCTCCTTTATCATATTATTATATGTAATCTTTATATTGCTGGATTATGAAGTCATAGCCGAAGGATGGCTGCATCTGCTGCCCAACAAGTATCGTACCTTCGCATCCAACCTCGTACATGATGTACAGGACGGCATGAACCGGTATTTCCGTGGTCAGGCACTGGTTGCCTTTTGTGTGGGGATTCTGTTCAGTATAGGCTTCCTTATTATCGATTTTCCGATGGCTATCGCTCTGGGGCTTTTCATTGGAGCGCTTAATATGGTTCCTTACCTGCAAATCATCGGTTTCCTCCCTACGGTCCTATTGGCGATCCTCAAAGCTGCCGATACGGGAGAGAATTTCTGGATTATCATTGCATGCGCACTGGCAGTCTTCGCCATCGTCCAAATTATACAGGATACTTTCCTCGTCCCCAAAATCATGGGAAAGATTACGGGGCTGAATCCTGCCATCATCCTTTTATCCCTTTCTATATGGGGTTCATTAATGGGAATGCTGGGCATGATAATTGCCTTGCCTCTGACCACTTTAATGCTTTCCTACTATCAACGCTTTATTATCAACAAAGAAAGAATAAAATATGATGAAGTAGAAACTACTGATAATCAAGAAACAAGCGATAAAGAGGAAAAATAATTGGAACTTTTTTCTACGAAACACTTGCAAATTAAATAAAAGTAACTACCTTTGCACCCGCAATCAGGAAATAACTGATTCGCAAATAAGGATTGATTCAGTAGCTCAGCAGGTAGAGCACAACACTTTTAATGTTGGGGTCCTGGGTTCGAGCCCCAGCTGGATCACTGAAATTCAAAAAAGTAATTTAAGAAAATCCCTGATAATCAAACATTATCAGGGATTTCTTTTTTCTGGCAGATAGCAAGAAACATCTGTTTCAAGTATATTATTACTTTTTCTGAAACTTGAAGGACTACATCCCTTGTATTTCTTAAAGAATTTACTCAAATGGCTTTCATCAGTAAATCCTAGTTCTTCGGCAATCTCATTTATTCTCATTTGACTATGTAACAATCTGCTTTCGACCAATTTTAGTTTATAGCTTAATATGTATTGCTGCATTGTTTCGTTGGTGTGCTTTTTATATAACGTCCCAAGTAACTTTCAGATATACCGAAGTGCTGACTGATTTCTTTTGCTCTAATTTTACCTGTTTGATAGATATTTACTTGGATATATTGAAGAATATCGAGAGACTTATCATCTGAACACTCATCGACTTGTTGAGGTAGAAACATAGCTATATTTCTTGCCACGACAATAATTATAGTATTTATCAACTGCGTGATAATCTCTTTACTGTACAGATTCCTATTTACATACTCCCGAATAATTGCTTCAATCATTGGTTTCACTAATAACTTATCCACCTTATTTCTAAGGATGCAACCCGGTTGATGATTTGCATGTTGCAAAATAAATTCTAATCTCTGGATATTCTCTGAACCAAATATGGCTGAATGTATATAGATGTCATTAAACTTGATGTTAATGAATTTTGTAGTTGTGTGAATCTCAAAGGAATGAGAATCATTTGGAGTTATCAAGAACAAGTGTCCATCATGATATGGGAACATATTATTGTTAATCCATTGAATACCTGTTCCTGTTAAGATGTAGACTAGTTCAAAAAAAGTATGCTCATGCTCAGTCAATAACGATTCATTATGCTCGCTAAAGCTGATCTCAAATGGTTGATGAAGATTTTCTTTTTTCATACTCCAAATATAACACATAAAGCAGAATTATACCAATATAACGAAAACATATACCTTTATTTGAAATAAAATAGGTATAACTTTGCCACAAATCAAAATTAGATTACTTATGAACTTTTTAGAACCATCAAAACAACGTTATTCAGGAAGAAGCAGAAAAGATATAACCGAAATAGTTTCAATCTTATAAACGTAACAATTATGAAAACAGAAATGGAAAAATGTCTGGCTGGTGAATGGTATGATTGCCACAACCAAGTTTTCTTGGATTTAAAGACCCGAACACATAAGTTATTGATGAAATATAATTCATTACCTTATGAGGATAAAGAAGAAAAACACAGCTTGCTAAAAAAGATGCTAGGTAGTATCGGAATGAAAGTCTCGGTTGCCAGTCCATTTATTTGTGATTATGGCTGCAATATACATATAGGGGATAATGTTACTGTAAATACCGGTTGTACCTTTGTGGATTGTAATAAAATCACTATCGGAAGTAATGTTCTTATTGCCCCTAATGTTCAGCTTTATACAGCAACTCACCCTATTGATTTAGATGAACGGCTAGCGCCTGTTGAAACAGAAGATGGAATAAAGCGAGTTCGCCGCACTTACGCTTTGCCTATTACAATTGAGGACGGATGCTGGATTGGTGGAGGTGTAATAATCCTTTCCGGAATAACAATTGGGTACGGTAGTGTAATTGGAGCAGGTAGTGTTGTTACAAAAGATATTCCGGCAAATAGTTTAGCTGTTGGAAATCCATGTAAAGTGATACGTCAAATCAATCAAACTAAGAAACTATGATAAAATTGGTCGCTTTTGATTTGGATGGTACAATTGCCGATACAATCCCAATGTGTATCGAAGCCTTTAAGCAGGCAGTATCTCCCTATGCATCAAAAATATTGTCAGAAGATGATATTGTAAAAACATTCGGACTTAATGAAGAAGGAATGATTAAAGAGGTCGTTTCAGAAGATTGGGAAAAAGCTCTGATTGATTTTTATGTGAAATACAAAGAAATGCACACAGTCTACATTCAACCATTTGTGGGGATAAGAGAATTGATAACAGAGTTGAAGAAGAACTCAATTATTGTATCTTTAATAACAGGTAAAGGTCAAAGGAGTTGTGATATTACACTTCACCATTTTGAAATGGAAGCTCTTTTTGATAGTATTTCAATCGGATCGCCAGATAGAAACACAAAAGCGGAATCAATGACGGAACTAATGTCAAAATATAATATCCAACCAGCAGAAATGGTATATGTTGGAGATGAATTTTCCGATATTACCGCTTGTAGTAAAGTTGGAATACAATGCTTATCTGCTGCATGGATAGCCTCACTCTCAAAAATGAAGAAATTAGAAAAGGAAAATCAAGGATATGTGTTTAGTTCTATCAAATCACTTCATTCTTTTCTAAAGAAAGAAGCTCATTTAGTTTAGATTCATATTCGTAGATTGATTTTAGTATTTTCTGGCATAATGGATATTTATTGGTAATATAAAAGCATGAAATCAGACGTTAAGTCTTTCTATATAATACTTACCATTAAAATTATGCTTATGAATGTATTGTTAAACATGAGGATGTTCGGACTATTCTCTGAAACCTCACAAGAAGTAACTAATAACGAAATGCAAGAAGCCTATGGCGAATTTGTTGAACAGATTAGAACTATAAGTAATGGAAATGATTATTCAACTACTTATCGAATTCTTGCAGCTACCCGTATCGAGATAGCTTTACTTGAAACAATACCTCTTTACGGGCAGGGGGAAAAATGCGCTTAAAAAGCTGTTCATACAAAAGGTACAGGCTACTATTACCGCAGAAATGGAACTGCTGAATCTAAAAATTCAGTACCCCAGCCAATTTCAAAATAGAATAAGCAGCCTTCCACCTTCACCACTCTATTTGACCGACAATACCAACCTAGTTGAAATCATGGAGTTGATTAGTGGACTATTCCTATCACAAAGAGTAGTAACCCATGCCGGAACAAAATCACCATTAACAGAAATTGGGAGAGCATTTGAACACCTCTTTAATATCAAATTAGGAGATGTTCACAAGAAACACGAAAGCGTCATAAAGCGCAAGCCATCTAAAGTAACTGAATTTTTAGATACACTTCGCAAAGCTATTGCCGAAGAAAGTAAAAAGAAAGGCTATCTATAAATCAGGAACTTACCAACAATTGTTAGGGGAGTAGATATACTACACCCCTAACTTATTTGCATCCATTTACCGTACTTTGCTTCATCAATCGATTGAAAATAATAATGTTGAATTAAAAAATGAAGCAAAATGTATATAGACAATGAAAACTTCGAGAAGTGGATGGAAAAGCTATCCAAAAAGCTCACCGTAATCAGACAAGATTTGAAATCTCTTATCAATACTGATACAGTACTAGATGATAATGAGAAGATTCTTGATAATCAGGATTTAGCTTTTCTCCTGAAAGTATCTTTCCGAACTCTTCAACGCTACAGAGTAAATAATCAACTTCCTTATTTCACTATCGGAAGGAAAACCTATTATCGGGCTGTAGATATTCGAGCTTTTGTTCGTGAACGTGCCGATTCTCAAACCTACAAACGGTTTGAAAAAGACAATCAGTTGACAAATCAGTCATGATAGCAAAACGCAGTAGAGGGAAGAAGCCTGTGTGCGGGCTATTTCTTTGTGTTGTCACCTCGATTTAACAGAAACTGCTTCACCCATCGGTTCAGCCCGTTTCGCTAAATCGAGCAAGAGGGAACTGGACAAGTCCTGTTCTTCCCTCTTGCCCTGCGGGGCAAAGCCTTCGGCTTTAGCGTGTTACAAGAACACGCTGTAATGACACCTGTAATAAGAATTTTCTTTGTAATGCTTATTGTCAGGTATTTATCTATTCATATTTCTATAAAAAAGTAATTACCATGCCAAATAGCAGTCGAAAAACGATATTTACTACCATTTCCATAGACAAGGAAACGGCAGCCTTGGTAGAGAAGATATGCAAACGATATTCACTGAAAAAAAGTGAAGTTGTAAAGTTGGCGTTCGGGTATATAGATAAGGCACATATCAACCCATCCGAAGCCCCTGAATCCGTAAAATCGGAACTGGCGAAAATAAATAAGAGACAGGATGATATTATTCGCTTCATCCGTCACTATGAGGAAGAACAACTGAATCCCATGATACGGGCTACAAATTCTATCGCTTTGCGTTTCGATGCTATCGGCAAAACTTTGGAAACTCTTATTCTCTCTCAACTGGAAGCCAGCCAAGAAAGACAAGCAGCCGTGCTAAAAAAGTTAAGTGAACAGTTCTGTAATCATGCCGATGTGATAAACAACCAATCCAAACAGATTAACGCACTCTACCAGATACACCAACGGGATTATAAAAAGTTGCTTCACCTGATACAACTCTATTCGGAACTTTCAGCTTGCGGTGTGATGGATAGCAAAAGGAAAGAGAACCTGAAAGCTGAAATTATCAATCTGATAAGTACATAGGATTATGCACATAGACTTTGCCCCGCCATCGAACGGCACATATAATAATGCTGGGAGTTGCCGACAGCTAGCTAATTACATGGAACATGAAGATTTAGAACGGATGGAGAAAGGTATCTATACCGAAGGCTTTTTTAATCTGACGGAGGATAACATATATAAATTAGCCGTCATAAAAGATATAGATAGCAATATCGGGCAACTCCTGAAAACTGATGCAAAGTTTTATGCTATTCATGTCAGCCCATCGGAAAGTGAACTTCGGGCAATGGGAAACACCGAACAAAAGCAAGCCGAAGCCATGAAACGCTATATTCGTGAGGTGTTTATCCCTGAATATGCCAAGAACTTCAATAAAGGACTATCCGAAGCAGATATAAAGTTTTATGGTAAGGTTCATTTTGACCGCAACCGTTCCGATAATGAATTGAATATGCACTGCCATTTGATTGTAAGCCGGAAAGACCAAGTGAATAAAAAGAAGCTATCACCACTTACCAATCATAAGAACAGCAAAATGGAATAATCAAAGGTGGCTTTGATCGTGTAAACTTGTTCCGACAAGTAGAACAAGGGTTTGATAGATTGTTCAACTACGATCGCCAGCAATCAGAATCATTTGACTACCACAATACAATAAAAAACAGTTCTATCTCTGAACAACTTAAAATACAGGAACAAGAATTTAAAGCCAATGAAAGAAAAATAGAAATCAATCAGGAGAGAAATCCGGATTACAACCAATCATCAAATCTATTCCTATCTTTTATTCCATCAAGAGCCGACTTTATCCTCAATTCCAAAGAACAGACTCTCAAACATAAAAAGGGAAAAAGAAAAAAACGCAGATTGTAATCAGTAATGTTCTTCTTGTGGGAATAAAGAAAACATTTAGTCATTCACTAATCCTAATTCGAAAAATGAGTATAGCTGAACAATCTAATCTCAAATGTATCTGCAAGATCCATAATCTATTGATATGAATCCAAACAGTGTCTTTTTGCATTATATAGTCTAAAAATGATCTAAAATTCCTTATGACCTTATATATGAAATTTGTATCTTTGCGCCCTAAATTCATTATTAGTTTTATGATTGGAGTAGATTTATTCTCTGGAGCAGGTGGACTTTCACTTGGTGCAGAAATGGCAGGGGTCAATATAAAGTATGCAGTCGAGTACGACAAGTATGCTGCAGAGACTTATGCCCACAATCATAAAAATATCCCCATTTTTGTTGAAGACATTAGATTGTTGTCTGAACTACCATCCCATCTTTATAATAATCATAAAGCAAAAATATTAATGGGAGGACCGCCATGCCAAGGATTTTCATTATCAAATCTTAAAACAAGGAATAAAGAAAATGAGAACAATTGGCTTTTTAAAGAATTCATAAGAATTACGAAATTATGGATGCCAGATTGGATTGTCTTAGAGAATGTAAGTGGCATTTTAAAAACAGAAGAGGGTTTCTTTTGGGAACAAATTATAAATGAATTTGAAAAAATAGGGTATACTGTCAGTTTTAAACTACTTTATGCTACAGATTATGGGGTGCCCCAAAAAAGACACCGAGTCTTTTTAATAGGGTCTTTACATGGAATTCAGTATGAATTTCCACCAATAGAGCAAAATCAAATAGCTGTAACTGTTGCCGATGCAATTTCTGATTTGCCATCTTTACCCAACGGCGCCAATTTCGAAAAATTAGAATATAAGAATAACCCAACCTCTAGCTATGCTCGATTACTAAGAGGAGCATCTAAGTTCTCAACTAACAATTTTGTCACAAAGAATTCAGAGCTTACAATAAAACGCTACAGTTTTATTCCACAAGGCGGTAATTGGGAGAATATACCAAAGGAGCTAATGGCGAACTATAAAGATTGTAGTCGTTGTCACACAGGTATATATCATCGTTTAGAGGCAAATAAGCCATCCACAGTTATTGGCAACTATAGAAAAAATATGCTAATTCATCCGTGGGAAGATCGGGGTTTATCAGTAAGAGAAGCAGCAAGAATACAATCTTTTCCTGATTCTTTTGAGTTTAAAGGAAGTATTGGTTTTCAACAACAACAAGTTGGTAATGCAGTCCCTCCCCTTTTAGCAAAAATTGTTTTTGACAAATTACTAAGTTATTGAAACATGTGGACTGAACAAAAAATAGAAAAACATTTAAAGGAGATTCTGACTTCAGAGTTTGAAGCTAAAGCAGAAGATTATATCTCATTATATATTACCGCTAGAAAATATATAATAGAAGAGGTTTTAAAAGAAATCAAAGGTATAGAGCCTTCATTAACAGACCATTCAGCTGACCATGTAGCAAATGTGATGGAAAGAGCATGGGATCTAATTGAAGACCAACAAGATAGGTTTTCTGGTATTGAAATATATTTATTATGTCTCATTATTTTATTTCATGATGTTGGCAATATTGAAGGAAGAGGAGGACACAATAAGAAAATAGCAGAAATTTATAATAACATTCGAAATAAAGTTCCAACCTATAACCAAGAACGTCGTTTGGTATTAATAGCTACTGCTGCACATTGTGGTAGTTCCAAAAAAGGAGATAAAGACACCCTAAGTGATGTTGATGAAATATCCAATTTGTACAACAAAGAAATTAAACTGAGAGAACTAGCTAGTATCTTAAGGTTTGCTGATGAACTTTCAGAGGGTCCGCAGAGAACTTCACATTATTTGAATAGCAAATCTAAAATAGCGGAGGATGCTCAAATATACCATGAATATGCAAGTATCACTAATATATTTGTTGATAAAGGTAATAATCGTATAGCAATAACTTATAATATAGATTATACATCTAGTGAGAGAATAGAAGAATTGCTTGAATTTACATACCGGAGAATATTAAAACTTGATGCAGAACGTAGATATTGTAAATATTACGCTCCAATCTTAGATAAACTAAAAAAAACAGATGCACAAATTAATTTTACTATAAATGGTGATATTTGTGATTTAGACTTACCTAAAATTGAGTTAGGCGATAAATATAATTTAATTGACGATGGAAATGATACAAACATTGTTGATCATTTTATAAAGAATAATCCTGTTTTTAACATTCATAATATTGTTGAAAAATTAAATAGTAACAAAGATGAATAATATTACTAATCCATTTGAATATGAAGGTGCAAATAATCTGCCTGACAATGATATTATAGGTTATTACATTGAGGATTACAATTTTTCTCGTTTCATTCAATCGACAAAGAATATATTCTTGATAGGCGAAAGGGGGTCCGGGAAAACAATGACTCTTTTGTATAATTCTTTCAAAATACAATATAAAATAGCAAATCAAAAATCAAAATCTATAAGTTTTGATAAAATAGGGATTCATGTTCCATGTAATACCCCTCTATTTCATAAAAAGGAATACTTGTTGTTGAATGATGATTTTAAGAAGAGTATCATTTGTGAACATTATTTAGTTCTTTCTATTTTATATGCAATTGCCGATACTTTATCTGAAATTCCTGAAATTATTGAATCTTCTCAATCGCAAAAATTAGATTTCTTCTCAGAGATAGAATATATTTGGGGAGTTGATTTAGATCATAGCTCAATAAACTTTTTTGAGTCAATTAAAAGATATGTTAATAAAGAAATGATTGCAACTCAAAAAAAAATAAACACATATAATTCTGATGCTTTTTATGAAAATGCACTGTCATTTTCTTCATCTATTATGCCATTTTTCACTTTAATAAGAAAGATCTCTTTATTGCAGTCATCACATTTTCTTATTATGATAGATGATGCTCATGATATGAATAAATATCAAATTCAGACATTGAATTCATGGATTGCTTATAGAGATCATTCGATTTTCAGTTTTAAAGTTGCAACAGCAAAAGTTAATCGTCCTGTATTTATCACATCAACTGGCGGATCTATATTAGAAGGTCATGACTTTATTACTGTTGATATGGAGCGAGCCTATCAAAATGAAGAAACAGATTTCTTTAAACTAGCAAAAAAAATCATTGAAAGGCGTTTGGAAAACATTGGATTGAAAGGCGTTACTGCAGAAGAATTCTTTCCTGTTAATGAAAGTTTTTCAAAAGATATAGAAAAATATAAGGCTATAGCCAAACAGCAGGCAGAGGAAAAATATGGTACAAATGCAACAAAATCAGTTCAAGACTATATTTACAAGTATCATAGAGCAATGTACTTTAGAGAACGAAGTGCAAAGGCTAACAAACCCCCATATTCAGGTTTTGAAACAATTGTTGATATTTCAACTGGAATTGTCAGAAATTTACTAGATCCATGTTATTGGATGTTTGATAATGCGTTAAACAACAACAAGGATGGTATTACTCAAATCTCTCCAAAAATTCAAACTCAAATAATAGTTGAACGTAGTCAGCGGATGTGGGATGTTCTAAGAAATGGATTAGACAAAATAATTGATAATTGTACGATAGAGCAAGGAAAACAAATATTTCAATTATTTGAAAACTTAATGATACTATTTTCTAAACGATTAGTATCTGACATTTCAGAGCCTCGTGCTATTGTTTTCTCTATTTCACAAAAAGACACTCACCCAGAATTGTATAAAGAGATCATTGCACTAATAGATCTTGCAAGGAAAGTTCAATTCATTTACACTAGGATTGGAAATGCAAAAGATAAAGGAAAACAGGAAATTTACTATGTGCCAAATCGCTTACTTTTCCCAAGTTTAGGGCTAGATCCTCATGGACAATACTCTAGAGTATCATTAAAAGTATCGGATATATGGAATGCTGCAGTTAATAACAAGCAATTTCCTATAAACGAAGAAACTAGTACTAGTATTAATCTTCAAAAAAACTTATTTGATGAATAATATATTGTTTATATATCCCAGTTGGGAGGAACGAGCTTTTCTAGGTTTCAAAACCGATGTGGAATATCACAAAATCCACACAGTCTATATTATTAAAAAGACAAAATCTTTAAATATTGAAAAGACATCATTTTATTTAAAGAAAATTGAAGAGTATTGCGTCTCTCACAATATTCAAGCAAGGTTTATTGATATAGAAACGAATGGTGTAGTCATTTGGAATATTCTAAAAAAGTATATTAGTGAGTTAAATAGGGAAGATAATGTATTTTTAGACATTACCACAATGTCTAGAAATATAATCTGGGCTTCACTTTTCTTTTTCAGAGAAGCATTTAAACAAATAACAATTATTTACCACAAACCTAATAGTTATTCAGACACTTGGATTAGTAAAGAACCAGAAACTCCTAGATTGTTATTTAAGCATTCTGGAATAATAGAATTAGGTCTTCCCACATATCTTATTATTATAACAGGCTACGATCCTGAACGCACAAGACAAGTTTTAGGATATTACGAACCTCAAAAGGTATTTCTTGTAATACAAACGGGAAATCAGTTAAACAATAACATAAAAAACACTAAGGAATTACACTTATCTGCATGTGATAATGTGGGTATTTCCGACATTGAAATAAAATCAATAGACTCTTATGATAATAATTTTGGATTTGATAGTATTAATAATATTATTATGGCTAATAAAGGCAAGGCTAATTTTATATTAACCTCGTTAGGTCCCAAATTATCAGCTATATCAGCATATCAATGCTATCTAGAGCATCCAGAAATAGCATTATCATACCTTCCATGTAAAGAGTACAATGTTGACTACTGTCATGGAATAGGAGATCGCTTTAGTAAAACTATACAATTTGACAATAAACTCAAATTGTAATTGTTATAAATAGACAATGAGCATATGTTCCTCAATGGAATGGGTATTAGATAACATTTTTATCTAACAAATTGAACGATTTATAAAACAAGAAAATATATAATAGGCTTCTACTTTTTGTAAGCCCCCGATAAAGTACCCGTATAAAAAAGAATCGCTATAGCAAATCGA
>OMDR01000684.1_pt1 | contig 20771 bp, 16 predicted proteins | sample 1645251 | NCBI WGS metagenome assembly OMDR01 (sample SAMEA103958142, study PRJEB25191) | human gut metagenome | biome: human-associated habitat [ENVO:00009003]; feature: intestine environment [ENVO:2100002]; material: feces | place: Germany | collected 2013/2015 | reverse complement strand
CGCGATCGGCCTCGCAGAGATACTCCCCTGAGGCTGCCGCCATAAAGCGAGCCTGACCGTTGCCCGAGATGCCGGCAATGCCAACGATTTCACCCGCACGCACGGCAAGCGATACATTATCAATACCGCAGACGCGAGTCGATCCGGGTGCGCTGACATGACGCATCTCAAAAACCACTTCGCCAGCCTTGGCCGTGCCTTCGCGCACCGTCGGCGGATCATTGCCGATCATAAGGCGGGCGAGATTTTCCTCGCTTTCAGCCTTCGGATCAACGCTCGCCACAACCTTGCCCGCACGAAGCACAACGCAGCGGTCTGCAAGCTCACGAATTTCATCGAGCTTATGTGAAATAAAGAGAATGGAGACACCCTCGCTCGAAAGCTGATGCAGTGTCTTGAAGAGCTTGCGTACCGCCTGCGGCGTGAGGACGGAAGTCGGTTCATCCAAAATGAGGAGCTTCGGCTTAGTCATCAATGCGCGAAGAATCTCGACGCGCTGACGCTCACCCATCGAGAGTTCCATCACAACCGAGGCGGGATCCACCTCCAAACCGTACTTTTCACCGAGCAAGCGAATTTCACGTTCGATCTCTGCAGCCGAAATACCGGTCGAAAGACCAAGCGCTACATTTTCCGTAACCGAAAGCGTATCGAAAAGCGCGAAATGCTGGTGCACCATTGCAATGCCAAGTTCACGCGCCTGTGCCGGGGTTTCAACGCCGAGCGGATGCCCGTCAAAAGAAATTTCGCCCTCGTCTGGACGGGCGGCACCGTAGATGATTTTCATCAAGGTGGACTTGCCCGCGCCGTTCTCGCCGAGGATGGCGAGCACCTCACCGGGCGCAATATCAAGCGATACATGATCGTTTGCTGTAATGCCCGGATAGCGCTTCGTAATGTTGCGAAGGCTTAATCGTGGAGTCATGCCGATGTGGTCGGGCGCTTCAAAGGCGGCCGAATGGGATGAGAGTTGAACCGATGCGCCCATAGTTTCCGTCATCTTTCGGAAAGGGAAAGTGCGCCCGATTGAAGCCCATTATTTTACTTGCTGCGAGGCGCGTCTTCATCAAGTTATTTCTTTTTCAACCTGTGTTTTCACCTTATTGGGTCATCACGCAAATATGGCATATACCATTAAAACACTTGCACTTTCCCTAAAACGAATGCACAATTCTCCTTCTCAGTGCGCCAGTAGCTCAGTTGGATAGAGTATCTGGCTACGAACCAGAGGGTCGTGGGTTCGAATCCTGCCTGGCGCACCACAGATTACATGCCTCTGCGCATCCAGAACAATGATGCGGAGAAGTGGCAGAGAGGTCGAATGCACACCCCTGCTAAGGGTGCAGGTCCAAAATGCGGGCCTCGAGGGTTCGAATCCCTCCTTCTCCGCCATTGTTTCTTATGCGTGAGGCAGATGAAAGCTCTTCCAATCTTGATTGGCGGAGCTTTTTTCTTATGTCTGCCGCAAAACTCAAACGACATATACAGACAAACAAGCGGCAAAAAACGCAGCAGGCATTCCATGCTATAAGATAGACGCTTGAGTTAATAACGTTTAATACATCTGTCCACACGTGTTTTCATGAGATATCCTGTCGCTGTTTGGGAAGAAGATAAAGGTGCTTTTTCCGCTTCTGTTCCAGACCTCCCAGGCGCCATCACAATGGGCAGCAGCCTCAAAGAACTCGAAAGCATGGTTAAAGAAGCCGCTGAGGGATGGATGGAATGCGTCTTCGACTTGAAGGAAGTCATTCCTCTACCGTCCACGGTTGAACATCATCTTGCCGATCCTTTCTACGCTGATGCCTTCTGGATGCTCATAGATTTGCCCAGAGAGCGGTTCACCACCCCAACTCCGTAACAGCAAATTCTTTCACTTGCTGCAAAGCATCTGCAAAAGCTCTGCAACATGTTCACGCGCAGCGACGCCTTTCATCACTTTGAGAAACCGTCCGTTCTCATCGATCAACAGAGTTGATCGATTGATGCGGATGCGCGATTTTCCATCTTTCACCTGTTCGGACATCAGTCCGCAGTCATTCGACAGCGTGCGGTCCACATCGCAGAGCAACCGGAAATTCAGGCCGTGATGATCACGGAACCCGCAGTGCGCCGCCACATCGTCGTTAGAGACGCCGACCGGCTCGCGCAAAGTCTTCAAGGTGATCACGAAATCCCTGAGCCTCGATGGTGCATCCAGGCGTTTCATCTTCCGGATAAAAATAAAGAATCAGTTTCCTGCCTTGGAAATCCTTCAGCGTGCGCACGCAGCCGTGGTCATCCTTCAACGCAAAATCCGGTGCGGGCTCCCCGACTTTTAATACCTCTTCGGTCATCCAAAACTCCTCATCGCAATCCTCGGTCTGCACACTGCATACCGCCGTCATGACATTCATGGTGCAAAGAACCTACACCTCTTTGACTGCGCTTGGCAGGGGCTAATTGTGAAAGAGCGAAACCGCTCAGCGTCATCAAATCGTCATCATTGCTTCATTAAAACTTGATGCATGCTTTATAGACTCGCAAGCTCATAGGGTTAGAAATTCTTTCCTTTTCAAATCCTTCCGCCAATATGGCGGTTGGAAAACTGGAAACAGAACATGAGTATTGCGCTTCACGGCATCACGAAGTCCTTCCAAGGCGTAACAGTGATTCCGCCGCTCACCATTGAATTCAGCAGCCGTGCATTTACTACGCTCCTGGGTCCGTCAGGGTGCGGCAAGACTACGCTCCTGCGAATGATTGCAGGATTGGAAACGCCTGATGCCGGAGAGATTCTCTTTGACGGCAAGCCCGTCTTCAGCGCAGATTTAGGTCTCAATCTGCCCCCTGAGAAACGCAATATCGGGTTCGTATTCCAAGATTTCGCGCTCTGGCCGCATCTAACGGTTTTCGAAAACGTTGCATTTCCTCTGCGTGCACGCAAAGATCTCAGCGACTTGAAATCCAAAGTGACAGATGCGCTTTCGCTTGTCGGCCTGGCCGACTTTGCCGGCCGGCGCGTTTCGGAACTCTCAGGCGGACAGCAGCAGCGGGTCGGTTTTGCCCGCGCAATCGTTTCACGCCCCAACATTGTTCTCTTTGACGAACCGCTCTCTGCACTTGACGCTCAGCTGCGTGAAACCATGCGCAGCGAAATTAAACGAATCACCAGTGCCCTGGCCATGACCTCCATATTTGTGACGCATGACCAGGAAGAGGCGATGAGCATGAGCGACCGCATCCTCGTGCTGAATCACGGCGCTCTAGAACAAGCCGGATCGCCTATCGACATTTACACCCATCCGGCCACTCGCTTCGCAGCGGAGTTTGTCGGGCAATCCAACTTCATTGATGATCAACGCATGTTTCGTCCGGAATTCGCCGAAATCATTGATTTAAAAAAGAATTCATCGTCCAACCATTCTCTCATTTTCTCCGCTCGCGTCGAACAAACGGAATACATCGGGGGCCGCTGGCTTATTGATGTGAGTGTCGGTGACAAACACTGGCGGCTTGCCCACAGCGCGCCGCAAACCATTGGTTCTCAGATTCACATTGCCGTTAATCCTGCCGGGATTGTCACGATCAGCGGCTGACTTCAAACGCATTCATTTCAGGAAGGTACTGAATATGTCCAAAAATCTTTTAGCCGCAGCCGTTTCTGCAGCCGTTCTTTTCGCGAGTCCCTTTTCGGCAGCTCAGGCCGATGAAGGCGTCGTTACCGTCTACATGCCTTCGCCCACTGGACTCAATGCCAAGTATGTTGCTCAATTTGAAAAACAGACCGGCATCAAGGTAAAGCTTTTTGAAGGCACCACGGGCAAGATTCTCGCTCGTCTGGAAGCAGAAAAAAGCAATCCCGTTGCCGACGTCGTCGTGCTCGCCTCTTGGTCTGATGGCCTTGCCGTCAAGCAATCCGGCATTCTCGCTTCGTACCCGAACGCCAAAAACGCTGAAAAACTGCGCGCCGACTTCATTGACGCGGACCGCACGCTCTTTGGCACTTCAGCCTCCGCAATGGGCGTCATCTGGAATAAGACGCTTATTCCGAATCTCAATGCCGACTGGAAGGAACTGGCCGATCCCAAGTTCAAAGGCCAAATAGCCATTCCCGATCCGGAAAAATCCGGCTCATGCAAAGACTTCCTCGCGGGCTATCTATATGCCACGAAGGGCGATTGGGCCACCTGGGAAGGCATGGCGAAAAACGGACTGGCTGTCGCGGGCGCCAATAAGGCAGCGCTTGAATCCGTCCTTACGGGAGCCAAAGCCATTCTGGTTGCCGGCGTTGACTACAACGCCTACTCGCAGATTAAGAAGGGCGAACCCATCGGCATTTATTACCCGGCCTCCGGGACCGTTGTGAACCCGCGCCCGGCGATGATTCTGAAGTCGACGAAGAACGAAGCGGCAGCACGCGCCTTCATTGATTACCTGCTCTCAGATGATGCGCAAAAACTGGTGGCTCAGGCCTTCCTTCTGCCGGGGCGTACGGACGTCAAGGCAAGCGGCCGTCTGGGGCTCGATGACATCCGTACTTTCAGCAATCTCGACTGGAACACGATGATGCAGCAGTCTGATGATACAGCAGCCAAACTTCTGCAGATGACCAAAGGCAATCGTTAAACCTCACCCGCGAAACCAGCAAATTTCAGCCGCCAGAACATCCCGGCGGCTGAGTCATCTTTCAAATTATCGAGGTACGCATGCATCCGAGCGCATCTGCCGGCGTCCGGCTCTCCGCTATTGTTGCGCTTGCCGCACTCGTCATTTTTATCGTTTGTCCTCTGGGAAGCATTTTCATCACGTCCTTCACCGGCAGCGGGAATGAATCCCTGCTTGTGCAGCATGCACTGGATGCGGCGCTTGCTTCAGAGAACGTCGAAACGGTCGTCAATTCGATCGTGCTTGCCGGCTTGGTCGTTGTGCTCACAACGGTGATGGCCACCCCTCTGGCCCTGCTTCTTTCCCGCACATCCTGGGGTCAAAGTCATTGGCTCGATGTCGCGCTTTTGATCCCCTTCATGACGCCGCCCTACATCGGTGCGATGGGCTGGATTCTTTTCATGCAAAAGCGCGGACTGCTCGAACAGCTTCTGCCGCCCGCAGGCGCAGTTACGCCGGCATTTTTCAGCTTGGGCGGGCTCGTTTTCGTAATGAGTCTCCACACGCTTCCCTTCATGACGACGATCATGAAGAATGCGCTGATCCGTGTGCCCGGCAATCTTGAGGAAGCCGCGGCGGTCTCCGGTGCGGGTTTCAGCAAACGTTTAAAGCAAGTCCTTTTGCCGCTTGTGACCGGCAATTATGCAATTGCGATGCTGCTCGTCTTTGTAAAGACGCTTGCAGAGTACGGCACGCCGTCGACATTGGGCCGCCGCATCGGCTTTGATGTCTTCACCACGAAGATCCATGCCTATGCCACAACTGCTCCGGTCAATTTCGGAGCTGCAGCAACACTCTCGCTCATTCTCATTACGATCTGCATGGCGATGTGGATGCTTCAGAGCTGGATCACTGCCAACCGCTCCTTTCGGCTGGTCGGCGCCAAGGGAGCACGTCCGGCCTTCTGGAAACTCTCTGGCTGGCCGCGCCGCGCTGCCGCTTTATACATTGGCATCGTGCTGCTCCTCGCTGTCGGTGTGCCATGGTTTTCCGTGATCGCCACCTCGCTCATTAAGATTCGAGGATATGGGCTGGCGCTGGGCAACTTTACGCTGATGCACTACGTTGAGCTCTTTACCGAAAACCCAAAGGGGCTCGACGCCTTCGTCACCTCCTTGATGCTTGCGCTTTCAGTCGGCTTCATTGCGAGTCTTCTCGGCACAGTCATCGTCTGGCTCATCCGTCATTCAGGACGGATGGGACGCCTTCTGGAAGGCATCGGACTGCTCCCAGAAATGCTCCCCAGCATTGTCATGGCAATCGGTCTGATGCTCTTTTGGAACCAGATCTACACCTGGATACCGCTCTACAACACCATGGGCTTTATGGTGTTGGTATACGTCATACTCTTTCTGCCCTACGCCATCCAGTACACGACGTCTGCCTGGATGCAGGTGAGCCCGTCACTCAGAGAAGCCGGCAGCGTCTGCGGCGGATCACCCTTTTTCGTCTTAACGCGCATCACGCTGCCCCTCATTGCCGTCGGCATCGTACAGGGCTTCATCATGATTTTCATCATCGTGCTGCGAGAACTTGTTGCGGCAAGTCTCATTTCGCCGCCTGATGTTCTGGTGATTTCAACCTTTATTGTCAACGAGTTCGAACAAGGCTCGGCCTCGGTTGCAATGGCGATGGCGCTCATCTGCGTTTTAGTCTCTGCGCTCATGCTGTTTGCACTGCGAATGCTGCTCAGCCGCATGAAGCACATCTCGGCGGTGTGAACACACTTCATCCGCCTCGCGCTTTCTGGCCGACGGCAAACACTGCCGACGGCCAGAGTTCTTGGGCAGAAAAGAACGACCGAACGTCTTTTAAGGTTCAAGTCCATTTCGCTCAAACCATGCTTTGAGCCAAAAAATGCCCGAAATGGTTTTCACATCCGTAATGCGTCCGTCAACAGCCATCTCCCAAGCCTCGCCAAACGGCACACGGTAGACCTCCAGGAACTCGCCTTCGTCGAGCTTTTGCTCAACTTCAGTGAGACCTCTGGCCAGATAGATGGCGATGTGCTCATTGCTGTAGCCGATCGCATTGTTGATAACGCCGAGTTTGGTCCATTCCTGCGCTTGAACGCCGCACTCCTCAATCAACTCACGCTTAGCGCAGGCAATTTCTTCTTCATTGGGATCTATCTTGCCCGCGGGCAGTTCCCAGAAGCTGCGCTTGAGCGGATGACGCCACTGGCGTTCGAGCAGAATGGTGCCGTCGTCGCCGAGCGCAACCATGGCGCAGGCCCCGCCGTGAGTAAGGTAGAGACGCTTGGAAAGTCCCCCGTCAGGCAGCTTGATATCGTCTCTCACCATCTTTACGAAACTGCTGTTGAAAAGCACTTCCTCTTTGAAAGTCTTCTCTTCAAGCGGATCATTGGGGCGCTCTGCGCGGGGCGCAGGCAATTGAATAAGCGGAATGCGGCTCATGATGGAACTCGGGTGTTCGTGCGAACGGACAGAATATTTGATGTTGATATTGTGCCTTCACGGGCGCTTTTCGGTGCGCCTTGATCCGTCTGATTGATCCGCCTTTAGAATGACGGCACTGTTGAAAAATTGAGAGCTGCGCACAGCATCTGCGCTGCATACCAGTGAAATCCGCTCTCATACATCGAAAGGACCCAAGATGAGTCGAACCATCATGAACCTTGAAGAGTCGCGTGAACTCGAAGCCCGCTGCGCCGTGCGCATGGGCCTAGACACTTTGATGCGCCGTGCGGGCACCTTCGCCGCAAAGTGGCTCGACGAACGTCTGCCGTGTCCGCACGTCACAGTGCTTGCCGGCCCAGGCAATAACGGCGGCGACGCCATTGTCTGCGCCTGTGAGCTCAAGCGCCTCGGTCACACGGTGCAGCTCGTCATGCCGGGCGGAGAACCCAAGACTGAGCTCGCCCGCGAAATGCTTGCCGACTGGATCGCCCTCGGCGGCACCGTGATCTCCGACCCATACATGACAGAAAAGGCCGATGCCGTTGTGGACGGCCTCCTCGGCACTGGTCTCAAGCGCCCGATCACCGGCGACTATCTGGACGCCATACTCTGGTTTAACGAACGCCAATGCTTCAGACTGGCTCTGGATGTGCCCTCTGGACTTCACAGCGAAACCGGTCACTGGGTCGGCACGATGCCCGGCGTAACCGCTGATGCCACTGTTACATTCCTCTCGGCCAAATCCGGACTCTATATGAATGAAGGCGTCGACGCGGCCGGTGCAGTGGTTGTGAGCGAACTCGACGTTTCCGTTCCGCTCACGCGTCTCGGCCTCATCGAGTATTCCGACTTTGACCACATTTGCCAGCCTCGTCCGAAGTTCTCCCACAAGGGCACCTTCGGGCACGTTGCCGTCGTGGGCGGTGCGGAAGGCCACATCGGCGCGGCGCTCCTTTCAGCCCGTGCGGCGCTGCGCATGGGGGCAGGGACCGTAACGGTTGAGCTGCTCACGCCCAACGCCATGATGGTGGACCCGGTCGCGCCGGAACTAATGTTCTCGAGCACCCCGCTTGACTTCAGCCGCTTCACCGCTGCCGTTATTGGTCCTGGACTCGGACAGAGCGCCGCTGCCAAGGCTCGGCTTGAAGCCGCTCTGGCCTCGAATATCCCGCTCGTACTTGATGCCGATGCCCTCAACCTCATTGCCGGGGACAAAGCGCTCCTTACCACACTGCTGCACCGCACGGTAGCTACCGTCCTTACGCCGCATGAAGCTGAAGGCGCCCGACTGCTGAAAGTGACGCCTCAGATCATTCAGAGCGACCGCGTCAATGCCGTTCGTGATATTGCCCTGCAGACTGGCGCCATCACCGTTCTGAAAGGACCGGGCACGCTGATTGCCATGCGAAGCTCTCGCACATGGCTCAGTCCCTACGCTACGGCTTCGCTCGCCACTGCGGGCAGCGGTGATGTGCTTTCAGGCATGATTGCAAGCTTCCTGGGGCAGCGCTACGACACAGTGGAATCAGTGCTTGGCGCCGTCATGCTGCACGGTTACGCAGGCAAGGAACGTGTTGCAGGTCTTACGGCCAGTGAAATTGCTTCTATTGCTGTAGAGCCGCTTGAAACCTATCGACGCACCAATGCAAGACCATATTGGTAAGGCAATATCTTTAATGCAATTCGAATGAACTGCCAACAAGGCCAAGTGCCGCAGACCATTCATGATTTGTTACAGCCTTCACCAATTAGAAATCCCTATGGCAGGCTTATCGGGTTATAGTTTTCTCACGATGAAAGCGACGAGAGAGACGATTTCATCGTGTTTCTCCTGACTTTAGGTTGAGAAAATTGAGGGTTGAGCCTCGCGGGCGACGGGAAAACGCCTGCGAGGCTTTTTTTGTCTGCGGATGAGTGAATACTGGCTCCGACGTGATTGCGAGCCATTCCTGCAAACACCCCAAAACTCTCCGGCTGCCGCACCCCTAGCGTCGTCATTCACCCTCGGCGCCGTTGACGCACAGGCAGTTTCACAATTCGCAAATCCCTTTTTTCAATCTATATGATGATGCGGGGAGATTCCCGCAATTTCAGGTATTTCGTACACTTAGCACTACCCAAAGTGGCTGCGGCGTTCTTATACTCCTTCTCGCTTAGTTCTTAAGCGTCGCTCTGTACTCCTTTAAAGAGTCACTCTGTGATGCTTTTGCGCCGGTCGGCCCGCGAACCTTTCACTCGGAAACGCACGGGTCTTGAATCGACACACTGAATTCGAACCGTACAGAACTTTGTACATAAAGGAATAGGACACATCACCATGCTTCGCCGCACTTTCATCGCTTCTGCCGTTCTGTTTGCGACTGCCGCCGCCGCTCCTGCCGCCTTCGCCTTTACGGAAGGCAAGGACGCGGACTACATCACCCTTGAAAAGCCCCTTCCTGGCGGTGAAGACAAGCTCGTGAAGGTTTGGTCCTACGACTGCCCGTTCTGCTTCAAGTTCGACGTGGGCGTTGACCCGAAGATGGTTCCGCTTGCTGAAAAGGCCACCGGCCTTAAGTTCGACATGGTGCACATCGAAACGAAGGGCAAGTACGGCCGTGCCGGTTCTGAACTCTTCGCCTGGTGCCAGCTGCGCGACAAGGCTGCCGGCATCACCGACTGGGAAGATCCCAAGTCGATCTTCAAGAAAGCCAAGGATGCGATCTACAAGGCTTACCACCGTCAGGGCGAACGCTGGGCCTCTGGTGAAGCTGCCTTCCTCAAGACCGGTCTTGATGCGATCGGTGCCACGGCTGAAGAATTCGAAGCCGCCCGCAAGACGCCTGAAGTTCAGCAGCTCGCTGACAGCTGGAAGCCCAGCTACGACGTCGCCAAGATTCAGGGCATTCCGGCCTATGTCGTCAACGGCAAGTACCTCATCATGACGAAGTCCATCCGCTCCGTTCAGGGTCTCGTTGACCTCATCACGGAACTTTCCAAGAAGTAATCCCTCAGGATCTGAGAAATGAATACGCTTCTTGACCGCATCGGTCTGTTCTCCCAGACGCGTTGGCCTTGGCTCGTGATCGCCATCCTGAGTGCTGGCCTCGTGCTGATCGCCCACAACGTGTTTCAGGTGTGGCTCTACATGAAGCCGTGCGAACAGTGCGTGTACATCCGCTTTGCGTTCTTGTGCATGACGTTCGGCTGCCTCTTCACGCTCGCCTGGCCGAAGGCTCTCATCATGCGCATCATCGCCTATGTGTGCGGCGTTTACGGCTGCATCTACGGCATCATGTGCTCGGTGAAGCTTTCCTCGATTCACCACGCCATTCACTCTGAAGACCTTGATGCCCTCTTTGGCATGCAGGGCTGCTCGCTCGAACCGCACTATCCGTTCGGTCTGCCGCTTGAAAAGTGGGCTCCGGACTGGTTCCTGCCGACCGGCGACTGCGGCTATGACAATTCCGATGTCCCCCTCGGAACCGTGCTCTCTCCGCTGCAGGAATCCATCATCCAGATGTATTCCGATGCGGGTGGCTGGTATCTCATCCCGTCCATGAAGTTCATGTCCATGGCTCAGTGCTGCCTGCTCGGCTTCGCTGTTGCGCTCCTTATCTACGTGATTCTCTTCGTGGGCGATATGAAGCATACGTTCGGCAAGCCCGCAGCTTAATGCGAGCCCCGACCGCAAATCTTTAACTCTCTCTTTCCTCCTGTCTCAGGCCGCAGCCGCTCAAGGTTGCGGCCCTTTTTTATCTGCGGCCGAATGAAAGAAAAGGAGACATCCGAAAAAATCGAACATCTCCTTTGGAAGGAACACGTGCTGTCAGACGTTTAGCGGCTTAGCGCTGCTCCGAAAGCGGCACCCCTGAAACGATGGCCCGCAGGCCTTCCGCATCAAAAATACGAACGTGCTTTTGGTTGACCTCAATGAGCCCGTCGTGCGAGAAGCGCGACAGAACGCGGCTCACGGTCTCGAGCTTCAAGCCCAAATAGGAGCCGATTTCCGCTCGTGTCATGCGAAGCACAAATTCACTGCGCGAGTAGCCGCGCTGTTCAAAGCGCTGAGAAAGCGAAAGCAGGAACGCCGCCAAACGCTCTTCTGCGTGCATCGAGCCCAAAAGCAGCATCACGCCGTGCTGACGCACGATTTCGCGCGAGAGCATCTTGAGCACATGAGCGCCCATGGAGCGCATGGAGGTCGCAGCCTCTTCAAACTTGTCGTAATTGATGACGCAGACTTCCGTATCTTCAAGCGCGGTGACGTCACAGGAATGCACGCCGCTCGAAATGCCGTCAAAGCCGATCATCTCACCGGCCATAAAGAAGTTGGTCACCTGCTCGCGGCCGTCGCTGCTCATCACCGTGCTCTTCAAAAATCCAAGACGGACGGCGTAGAGCGTGTCAAAACGGTCACCGGCACGAAAGAGCGACTCTCCGCGCTTGATGCGCCGGCGATTGCCGGTCACCAGTTCTTCAAGCCGCTCGATCTCCTTCAGGGTCAGTCCCGTCGGGAGGCAGGATTCACGCAGGTTGCAGTTCGAGCACGTTGACCGCAGGAGCATTGCCGGATTATTAAGTGCCACCACTTCTTCCTCATCTTGGTGTGTCGTCCGGTCCTGAGGGGTCATGGGCCGGCAGCTGTTCATAGTTCCGAAGCAGAGGACGAGAATGCAGCAGTCGTAGGCTAAGAAGCCTCACCGCAGACGTATCGTCTGACGGCAGCGCTTTATTGGCGACAATCCACATACAGGGAGCGGAGCTTCGAAAAGCTAATTTTTGAATAATCTTGACTGCCTAGAATCAAGGCGTTGGCTCTCATAAAGATGAATTCGCAGGGAAAATCCCTTCGATCCAATCGACCTTGATCCTCACGTTGATAATCATCAAGAAAGACACTCAAGCTTCCAAAATAATAGCAGGAAGTTTAACCCAAGTCATAATTAAACATAGGCCCCCACAAAATGACGAATTCGGAAACCAGCGGCGTCGAGCTGCCTGACATGGACCTCCTCAAGAAGTTCGACGTGCCTGCTCCGCGCTACACCTCGTATCCGACAGCAGACCGGTTCAATGCCGAATTCACTGCCGAAGACTATGCCCGCGCTTTAGCGGGCCGCGGCACAGCCAAAGAACCGGCTCCGCTTTCACTTTATGTGCATGTGCCGTTCTGCAACGATGTGTGCTTTTACTGCGGCTGCAACAAGATTGTGACGCGCGACCATAGCCGCAGCGCGGCATACATCGATTTAATCGGTCAGGAAGCTGATCTGGTGAAGGCGCATCTGACGGGGTCGCAGGAGCTCGAACAGCTGCACTTCGGCGGCGGTACCCCCACGTTCCTCACCGAGGATGAGCTCGAACTCATGATGGACACGCTCACGAAGCGCTTCCCGCTCGCTAAAACCGGCGGCGAATTCTCCATTGAGGTGGATCCGCGTACCTGCGGTCCCTCGAAGGTGAAAAAGCTCCGTGAAATTGGTTTGAACCGCATGTCGCTGGGCGTCCAGGACTTCAATCCCGATGTGCAGAAGGCGGTCAACCGCATTCAGCCCTTTGAAATGACGAAGGAAACGATGGATGCAGCCCGCGCCGAGGGGTTCCACTCCATCAACATGGATCTGATCTACGGTCTGCCGAAGCAGACCCGCGAAACCTTTGCGCAGACGATCGACCAGGTGCTTGAACTCTCGCCCGACCGCATTGCGCTCTACCACTACGCGCATCTGCCCAACCACTTCAAGCCCCAGCGCCGAATTCTGCCCGCCGATCTGCCCGATACAGTGACGAAGGTGCACATCATGTTTGATGCCATCAAGCGCCTCACCGCCAACGGCTACCGCTACATCGGCATGGATCACTTCGCCAAGATCGACGATGAGCTCTCGCGTGCGCAGATCGAAGGTACGCTGCAGCGCAACTTCCAAGGCTACTCGACCAAAGCAGAATGCGACATGGTCGCTTTGGGCGTCTCCTCCATCTCGAAGATCGGCAGCGCCTATGCCTGCAATCCCCGCGAACTCGACGATTGGGCCGCCGCCATTAAAGAAGGACGGCTGGCCACGAACCGCGGCTATCACCTCAACGAAGACGATGAGCTGCGCCGTTATGTGATCATGAAGATCATGTGCAACTTCGAGCTGAAAAAGAAGGATGTGGAAGACAAATTCGGCATCCATTTCGACGAAGTTTTCGCCTACGAGCTTGGAAAGATGAAGCCCTACGTTCATCACGATCTGGTTGAGCTTTACCCCGACCGCCTGGTGGTGCTCCCCAAGGGCAAGATCTTCGTTCGTGCCGTCGCTATGCAGTTTGACCGCTACCTGCGCGAGTCCAATCGCGCCGGCGGCTATTCGCGCATTGCCTGATACACCGTTCGAAAACGTCTGATATGAATCATTGGGCGTTCGGCATCAAGCCGAACGCCCAATCTTTTACGCACAGACCCGTCCGGAGAAAGATTCTGTCGGGCCAATAGGTCTAAAATTATTAGTTTCGGATCCATCATCCCTGCCGGAGAGCGGCGGATGACGCATCTCTCCATTTATCCGCGCCGGCGGCAGAGCAGACCCTTTGGTACACGCACCGACGCAGCAGATCAACTAAAACCGATTTCCAATGAAAGTCGCAGACATTCGACGGACCTTTCTAAAGTTCTACGAAAGCAAAGGTCACACCATTGTGGCGTCCAGCCCCGTCGTTCCCGGCAACGACCCGACGCTTCTCTTTACCAATGCCGGCATGAATCAGTTCAAGGACGTCTACCTCGGATTCGATCATCGCCCCTATAAGCGCGCCACAACGTCGCAGAAGTGCATCCGCGCCGGCGGCAAGCACAATGACCTCGACAACGTCGGCTACACCGCCCGTCATCACACCTTCTTCGAAATGCTCGGGAACTTCTCGTTCGGCGACTATTTCAAGAAGGATGCCATTCATTTCGCCTGGGAGCTCCTCACCGAACACTTCCACCTGCCGCCGGAAAAGCTCTGGGTGACGGTCTACGCCGAAGATCAGGAGGCCTATGACATCTGGCATAAAGAAGTGGGCATCCCCGCCGACCGCATCGTGCGCATCGGCGACAACAAGGGCGCCCGCTACATGTCAGACAATTTCTGGATGATGGGCGATACAGGCCCCTGCGGCCCGTGCTCAGAAATCTTCTATGACCACGGTCCTTCCGTCCAGGGCGGCCCTCCGGGGAGCCCCGAGGAAGACGGCGACCGCTACATGGAGATTTGGAACCTCGTCTTCATGCAGTTCTATCGTGACGAAAAGGGCGAAATGCATAAGCTGCCGCGCCCCTCTATCGACACGGGCATGGGTCTCGAACGTATTGCTACGGTGCTTCAGGGCGTCCACAGCAACTACGACATTGACCTTTTTAAGAACCTGCTCGCTGCCGCCAAGGCCGCGGTCGAAAGCGTGTCGACGGTTCCTGCCGACATCAATTCGCCGTCCCTCAAGGTCATCGCTGACCACATCCGCGCCTGCGCCTTCTGCGTCGCTGACGGTGTGGTGCCGGGCAACGAAGGCCGCGCCTACGTGCTGCGCCGCATCTGCCGCCGCGCTCTGCGCCACGGCTACAAACTGGGCGCCCGCGGCCCCTTCTTCTATAAGCTCGTCGACGCCGTCCGCAAGGAAATGGGCGAAGCCTATCCCGAACTCATGAACCATGAGATCGAAAAGGTGATTGAGGCCGAAGAACGCCGCTTCCTGCAGACGCTCAGCAAGGGCATGGATATTCTCGATGCCGCTATTGCCGAAAACAAGACGGGCGTCCTGCCGGGTGATGTGGTCTTCAAGCTGCACGACACCTATGGCTTCCCGGCTGACCTGACGGCCGACGTCTGCCGTGAACGCGGTATTTCGGTCAACACGGCTGAATTTGACGCCGCGATGGAACGCCAGCGCGCCGCCGCGCGCGCATCGGCCAAATTCAAGATGGCTCAGGGTCTGGATTACACCGGTGCTGACACGGTCTTCACGGGCTACGAAACCCTCACCGAAAAAGACGCTGAAGTCGTGGCGCTCTACGCCAACGGCGAACCGGTTGACCGGGTTGAAGCCGGCAGCGAATGCGTGGTGGTCTTCAACCGCACGCCGTTCTATGCGGAATCGGGCGGTCAGGTGGGTGATCAGGGCGAAGCCAAGAACGCCACGGCTATTCTGAAGGTGCTCGACACCTTCCGCGTGAAGGCCGCCGTGACAGGTCTGCAGTGCCACGTTGCTGAAGGTCATGTCGCCGTGGGCGACAAGTTCGATGAAGCCCGCCGCGAAGCCACTGCCCGCAACCACTCCGTGACGCACCTCATGCACTTTGCACTGCGCACGGTGCTCGGCGACAAAGTTGCCCAGAAGGGTTCGCTGGTGACGCCCGAATCCACGCGCTTTGACTTCTCTTACGGCAAACCCGTGACAGCCGAACAGATCGCCGAGGTCGAACGCATCGTCAATGCGCAGATTCTCAAGAACACACCGGTTCAGACGCGCGTGCTTCCGATTGAAGAAGCCAAAAAGACTGGTGCAGTGATGCTCTTTGGCGAACGCTACGGCGAAGTCGTGCGCGTGCTCGACATCGGCAAGTCCACCGAATTCTGCGGCGGCACGCATGTCAAGGCCACTGGCGACATCGGGTTCTTCAAAGTCGTGTCTGAGTCGGGCATCGCTGCCGGCGTGCGCCGCATCGAGGCCGTCACCGGCATGAATGCGCTCAGCTGGGTGCAGAACACGGAAAGCCTCCTTGCTGCAACTGCCCGCGAATTCAAGGCCCCGGTGAGCGAAGTCCCCGTCAAGGCTGCCGATGCTATCGCGACGATCCGCACGCTCGAAAAAGGCATTGATCAGCTCAAGAGCCAGATGGCCGCCAAGGCCGGTGATGCGCTCATCGCTGAGGCTCGCGACGTCAAAGGCGTGAAAGTTCTGCTGGCTCGTCTTGACGGCGCAGACGCCAAAGCGCTTCGCGAAACGATGGACAAAGTCAAGGACAAGCTCGGCAGCGCCGTAGCGGTTCTCGCCTCTGTCACCGGCGAAGACCGCGTCCAGCTCGCCGCCGGCGTTACCAAGGATCTCACTGGCCGGGTGAAGGCCGGCGAGCTTGCCGGCTTCGTAGCCGGTCTCCTCGGCGGCAAGGGCGGCGGCAAGCCTGACCTCGCCATGGCCGGCGGTTCTGACGTAAAGAAGCTCCCGGAAGCCCTCGAAGCAGCCCGCGCCTGGATCGAAGGAAAGCTCTGATGACGAACGTGCACAACGAACCTCAAAGCGTGGAGACGCTGCGGCTTCCCGGCCTTTCGTGCCCGATGCCTGTTCTCCGTGCCAAAAAGGCTCTTGCAAAGATGACGCCCGGAGCCGTGCTGGCGGTTTGGAGTACCGATCCGCACAGCACGCCTGACCTTTCCGATTTCTGCCGACAGACCGGTCACGGTCTTCTTAAGCAGGAAGAAGTGGATGATGACGGCCGTCATTGGTTCGTAAGCGAGATTCAGCGCCGTGCGGATTGATCTGTGATCGCTTCCGCCCAAACGTGAATCTTTCTTCAAAATGCCCGGACAGTTCAGACTGCCCGGGCATTTTCGTTTCCTCAGCAGCAGCCGCTTCGTTTGCGGCGGTATACCTGCATTCGATCAGGGAATATTTTCTCGCAACTCTTGCTTTTTCACTTTCGAGTATGTATAGTTCTCCTTCTGCGAAATTTGTGCGCCAGTAGCTCAGTTGGATAGAGTATCTGGCTACGAACCAGAGGGTCGTGGGTTCGAATCCTGCCTGGCGCACCATTCGTTTTTGAGGCAGATAAGTTAGGAGCGGTTGAAGAAATTCAACGGCTCTTTTTTGTTGTCTGTTGATTGTGAATTCGCCAATAAACCTTTTTATATCAAATAGATGAGTAATTTACAGATGCTTAATTTTTAAGCATCTCCTTAAGCATCTGATTTTGAGGGGAAGGCGAATCTTCTCCCCCGAACGTTCTTAACTTATGCACAGAATCTGTGGACAAAAACCGCATTGCCCCTGTGGAAAAGTTTGAGCATCGAAGACTTATGCTGGTCGAAGAGCCGTGCGCCGCCGCCAACGGCGGACGGTCACAATGACTCAGCAAAAAGCCCGGAAACGCATTTGCACTGCCGGGCTCGCTGTGGACATCTTTTTTGAGAAGGCGTTAAGCGCCTGAACGTTTCGTCCAGCACTCAAAATCCACCCGCCAAGGACGCTTCGCAGAGGGCAAGAGCGTACGGAAACATTCCCCTCTGAATCGTCCGCGAGGAATGGTCGGGAAATAGGTATCCCCCTCAAAGTCGTGATCGATCTTGGTGAGCCACACTCGATCGGCAATGGCGATCGTCCGGCGGTAGATTTCACCGCCGCCGATCACAAAAACACGCCCTGTACGAGAGCGCGCCTGAGCGAGCGAGAGTGCTTCATTGAGCGACTTCACGACCACGACGTTCTTCACCGAGATGTCCGCAGGCTGCAGGCGTCGCGACACAATCACGTTGAGCCGCCCAGGGAGCGCCCGTCCGATTGAAGCCCAAGTACGGCTTCCCATCACCACGGGCGAACCCATCGTTGTCTTTTTGAAGAAGGCAAAATCCTCTGGGATGCGCCAGAGCAGCTTGTTTTCGGCGCCGATGACGCCGGTGCGCGCAGCAGCGGCAATAAGTTCAATCATGGTTGAAGGTTCCGCGAGAAACTTGGGGGTTAATCGGATTTAAACAGCTACCGGCGCCTTGATGCCCGGCCATGGATCGTAGCCCTCGAATTCAAAGTCCTCATACTCATATTCAAAAAGAGACGCCGGACGACGCTTGATCACGAGCTTCGGATAGGGACGCGGTTCGCGGGAGAGCTGCAACGCCGTCTGCTCAAGATGATTGTCGTAAATATGGCAGTCGCCGCCCGTCCAGACGAAATCGCCCGGTTCGAGATCACACTGCTGCGCGACCATATGCGTTAAAAGCGCATAGCTTGCAATATTGAACGGCACGCCGAGAAACATGTCGCAGCTGCGCTGATAAAGCTGGCAGGAAAGCCGCCCGTCGGCGACATAAAACTGAAAGAGGCAGTGACAAGGCGGCAGCGCCATCTTGTCCACTTCAGCCGGATTCCAGGCCGTTACCAACAGACGCCGAGAATCGGGGTTCTTCTTGATGCGCTCGAGCACCTCTGAGATCTGGTCAATCGTGCGGCCGTCCAAAGTAGGCCAAGCACGCCACTGCCGGCCGTAGACCGGCCCGAGTTCGCCGTTTTCGTCGGCCCACTCGTCCCAAATCGTCACCTTGTGGTCATGGAGGTACTTGATGTTCGTTGAGCCCGAGAGGAACCAGAGCAGTTCGTAAATAATCGAACGCAGATGGAGCTTCTTGGTGGTCACAAGCGGAAAGCCGTCAGCCAGCGGAAAGCGCATCTGGCAGCCAAATAGCGAGCGCGTGCCCGTGCCGGTACGGTCCGATTTGTGCGCTCCCCGTTCATAAATATCCTTGAGGAGTGTTTCGTATTGATTGCTGGACATGATGCTCCCGTGGGCCTCCTCAAAGAAAAAACTGAACGCTTTCTGCCGCTAAAGGCAGGTCTGAAGGCCGGATTATAGGCGGGCATTGCAGCAAGCATCGCAGCGTACATCGTCTACGATACAGGTCATTCCAACATGAGAAAAGCACTCGGCAGCGCAAACCGCACGAGTGCTTGAAGAGAGTCCGGATCGTCGGAGCCGACGGTTTTTAATGACGACCGTGCGGCTCCAGCAATCCTTGCCGATAGTTATTCCTCGACGATGGTCTTCACTTCCACGCCGTACTTATCTTTGACGGTGGTGTGGATGTTGAGAAGTACCATCCAGCGGCGAAGGACGCCCACGATCACGAAGAGCATGAGGCACATCACGAGCGCCGAGAGGAAGGCCAGCAGATACTGACCAGACGGCAGATACTGATTGATGATCAGCCAAATACCGGCCCAGAAAGTGATGAAAGTCATCAGAATGCCGGGCGCACCAGTCGTCCACGCATACTTGACATGATTCATGCGGATGATGACGGTCGTACCGATCAGAAGCGTCACAGAGGCAAGCAGCTGATTGCAGATACCGAAGAGCGGCCAGATCGAACCGATGTCTCCCGAGTAGACGAGGTAGCCCCATGCGCCGGTAAAGACCGCAGAGGTGATGATGATGCCGGGCCACCAATCCTTATCGGCGAAGCGCGGCCAAACCTTGCCCACCATTTCCTGCAGGAAGAAGCGGCCCACACGGGTGCCGGCATCCACTGCAGTCAGAATGAACACGGCTTCAAACATGATGGCGAAGTGATACCAATAGGCCATCAGGCTTTCCATGGCCGGGATCTTCGAGAAGATGTGAGCCATGCCTACGGCGAGCGACACAGAGCCGCCCGGACGGTGCATCAGGTTTTCCTGAACCTCTGCTTCAAGCGTCGGGAGTTCAACAACATCCATGCCGAGCTTGGCAAACTTTTCTGCCGGAGCATTGATGGCAAAGTAGTCAGCCGGAACGAGCACGCAGGCAGCAACGAGCGCCATGACGGCCACGAAGCCCTCCATCAGCATTGCGCCGTACCCGACAAACAGAACATCCTTTTCATTGTTGATCATCTTCGGCGTCGTGCCCGTGCCGATAGTGGCATGGAAGCCCGAAAGCGCACCGCAGGCGATGGTAATGAAGAGGAACGGAATAACCGGACCGCCGATGATCGGGCCGCCGCCGTGGATGAATTCCGTAATGGCCGGCATGTGGAACGTAGGCATCACGAAGGCGATGCCGATGGCCAGCGCGCCGATCGTGCCGATCTTCAGGAAGGTGGAGAGGTAATCGCGCGGAAGGAGCAGGAGCCACACCGGCAGAACCGAAGCGAGGAAACCGTAAGCCGGGATGATGAGGCTCATCTCAGGCTTATCGATGTCGAGCCATCCGAAGTACTCGGGGTGCGAGGCAACCCACGGGCCCGAAAGGATGCAGAGGAAGAGCAGTACGACGCCCATGATGGTCGCGCCGCGCACGTCGCCCTTACGCCAAACCTGCATGTAAAGCCCCATCAAAACGGCGATAGGAATCGTGCAGAAGACGGTGTAGGTCGACCAGAGCGAATTGTGCATCGCGTTCACGACAGCAATCGAAAGACCTGCCAGCGTGAGCAGCAAAATGGCCAGCACAGCCCACGCAGCAACGCGGCCCGTAGTGGTGTCAATTTCCTGCGAAGCGATGTAGGCCAGAGACTTCCCGCGGTGGCGAACCGAGCAGAAAAGCACGACCATGTCGTGCACGCCGCCGGCCAGCACGCAGCCGATCAAGATCCAAAGCAGACCAGGCAGATAGCCGAACTGCGCTGCTAGCACCGGACCGAGCAGCGGACCGGCAGCCGCAATGGCGGCAAAGTGATGCCCGAAGAGCACGTATTTATTAGTGGGGACGTAGTCTTTGCCGTCCTCAAAGCGGTTTGCAGGGGTTTCGCGCGCCGCATTGATGTTGAGCACCTTTTGCGCCACCCACAAACCGTAGAAACGGTATGCGATGGCAAAGATGCACAGCGCCGCAAATACGATGGTGATTGCATTCACCCCGTTTAGCGATTCCATGACGATCTTCCTTAAGTGGGTTGATGATGCGTTGGAATTGCCTTGGATCTTGATGTCCCTTAAAACCTAAGTCGAGCCATCCTTTGCGGGTGTTCGTGCCTCTGCTTACTCAGAGCTTGATTGTGTTTGCTCAGGTCT
>OMDR01000638.1_pt1 | contig 21956 bp, 19 predicted proteins | sample 1645251 | NCBI WGS metagenome assembly OMDR01 (sample SAMEA103958142, study PRJEB25191) | human gut metagenome | biome: human-associated habitat [ENVO:00009003]; feature: intestine environment [ENVO:2100002]; material: feces | place: Germany | collected 2013/2015 | reverse complement strand
CCGGGATCTGGACTGTGACGCCGTGGACTTCGTGGACAACTACGACAACACCACCAAGGAGCCTACCCTGCTGCCCACCACCTATCCCAACGTGCTGGTGTCGGCCAATCAGGGCATCGCCGTGGGTATGGCCTCGCAGATCTGCGGCTTCAATCTGGCGGAGGTGTGCGACACCACCATCGCCCTGCTGAAAAATCCCGACCACGACATCGCCTCCACCCTGCTGGCGCCGGATTTTCCCACCGGCGGGCAGCTGGTGTGTGACCCGGCGGAGCTGGCGGAAATTTACCGCACCGGCCGGGGCGGCGTCAAGGTTCGGGCCCGCTGGCGCTATGACAAGAAGGAGAATCTCATCGAGATCTTCGAGATCCCCTACTCCACCTCCATCGAGGTGATCCTGGACAAGGTGGCGGAGCTGGTGAAGGCCGGCAAGGTCAAGGAGATCAGCGATATGCGGGACGAGTCGGACCTCAGCGGCCTGAAGCTCACCATCGACCTCAAGCGGGGGGTGGACCCGGAGAAGCTGATGCAGAAGCTGTATAAGCTGACGCCTTTGCAGGACACCTTCAGCTGCAACTTCAACATCCTCATCGCCGGGATGCCCCGTGTGCTGGGAGTCAAGGCCCTGCTGGAGGAGTGGATCGCATGGCGCACGGAGTGTGTGCGGCGGCGGGTGTACTTCATCCTCTCCCGCAAGAAGGAGAAGCTGCATCTGCTGCTGGGTCTGAAGCGCATCCTGCTGGACATCGACAAGGCCATCGCCATCATCCGGGAGACGGAGGAGGAGGCCGAGGTCATCCCCAACCTGATGATCGGCTTCGGCATCGACGAGAAGCAGGCGGAATACGTGGCGGAGATCAAGCTCCGCAACATCAACAAGGAGTACATCCTCAAGCGGGTGCAGGAGACGGAGAGCTTGCAGGGAGAGATCCAGGACCTGGAGGACACCCTGCAAAAGCCCGCCCGCATCCGCAGGATCATGGTGGAGGAGCTGACGCAGGTACGCAAGAAGTACGCCCAGCCCCGGAAAACCGAGATCATTTACAGCCACGAGGTGGAGGAGTATCGGGAGGAGGAGCAGGTGGAGGACTATCCTGTCACCGTGTTCCTGTCCCGTGAGGGGCGAGCAGAAGTACAAGGAGGGCGACGGCCCCGGCCAGCAGGCGGAGGCCACCAATGCCGCCGAGGTCATGTTCTTCACCGACCGGTGTCAGGTCTACAAGACCCGCCTCAGCGAGTTCGGGGACAGCAAGGCCTCGGTGCTGGGAGACTATCTGCCGGCGAAGCTGGGCATGGACGAGGGCGAGAGCGTGGTATATATGGTGCTGCCGGGGGATTACAGCGGGCATCTGCTGTTTTTCTTTGAAAACGGCAAGATCGCCCGTGTGGAGATGAAGGCCTACGCCACCGTCTCCAACCGCCGCAAGCTCACCGGGGCCTACTCCGACAAGAGCAGGCTGGTGGCCATCCTGCCGCTGGCGGAGGATCGGGAGCTGGCGCTGCTGTCCACGGAGCCCAGGGCGCTGATCTTCCACACGTCCCTGCTGCTGCCCAAGGCCACCCGCTCCACGCAGGGCGTGGCGGTCATGACCCTGAAGCCCAAATACCAGCTGCAACGAGTCTGCACGCCGGAGGAGTCCGGTATCGTGAATCTCCCCCGCTATCGGGCCCGCAGCATCCCCGGTACCGGCGCTCTCCTGCGGCCGGAGGACCGGGGCGAGGAGCAGCTGACCCTGTTGTAAGAAAAAAGGAGGAGCCTATGAAACGGAACGTCCTGACGCAGTATCTCATCATCACGGCGTCCTGCGCCCTGTATGCCGTGGGGTTCAACTGGATGTTTGACCCCAACCACATCAGCGTGGGCGGCTTCACCGGTCTGGGGCAGATCATCAACTACCTGCTGCCGGGCCTGCCCATCGGCACCATCGTCATCATCCTCAACGTGCCGCTGTTCGTGCTGGGCTGGCGGTTCATCGGCAAGGATTTCCTGTTCTCCTCCATCTATGCCACGGCCGTCAGCTCCCTGATGATCGACGGTCTGGCGGCGGTGCATACCTTCAAGCCTATGGAGCCCATTCTGGCCTGTCTGTACGGCGGCGTCCTCATCGGCGTCTCCTGCGGCATCATGCTGCGGGAGGGGGCCACCACCGGCGGCACGGAGCTGGCGGCCCGGCTGCTGAAGCTGAAGCTGGAGAGCCTCAGCATCGGTACCCTGTGTCTTGCCATCGACATTCTGGTGACGGTGACGTACGCCCTGATCTTCCGGGATCTGACCCGTGCGCTGTACGGCATGATCTCCCTGTCTCTGATCTCCGTGTCCATCGACAAGGTGGTCTACGGCCCCAATGCCGCCAAGGTGGCCTATATCATCAGCGACTGCCATGAGGAACTGACCCGCCGCCTGCTGGAGCTGGACCGTGGTGTGACGCTTTTGCAGGGTAAGGGGGCTTACAGCGGCAGGGACAAGCAGGTAATCCTGTGCGCCTGCGCCCGGACACAGATCATCCCCGTGAAGCGGGCGGTGCAGGAGATCGACCCAGACGCCTTTGTCATCGTCTGCGACGCCCACGAGATACTGGGCGAGGGCTTCGGCGTATATGCGCCGGGCGGACTGTAAGGGGCGGCCATGAGAAAACGTGTATGGGCGCTGGCGGCGGCCCTGCTGATGCTGCCCCTTACCGGCTGCGGCTCCCTGCTGAACCGGGATTACAGCGTCACCGAGCCCCACAGCTCCAGCTACTACGAGAGCGAGGACCGATCCGTCCTCCGGGCGGAGAGCTATCAGGATCTGGTGAATGCCCTGCTGGTGCTGATCAGCGGCGGGGCCAAGGAGGGAACCATCTGGCTCTACCCCGACGACAGCGGGCTTCCCGCCCCGCAGGCGGCGGAGCGGGCGTGTCTGGAGGTGCAGAAGGAGACGCCGCTGGGAGCCTACGCCGTGGAGTACCTGACCTATACGGTGGACGAGACACCTCGGAACTATGACGCCATCCAGCTGACCGTCGGCTATCGCCGCACGGCGGCTCAGGTGGCGGGCATTGTGCATATCACCAGCACCTCCGCTCTGGGGGATCTGCTGCGGGAGGCCGCACGGAACCACGCTGCGGAGCTGGTGGTGCAGGTGGGCTACTTCGACCATCAGGCGGAGGAGGTCCGCACACAGGTGACGCAGATACAGGCCGAGGTGGAGCCGAAAAGCAAGGAGCCGTGGACGGTGAATTTCTACCCGGATTCGGGGAACGCCGGCATCATTGAGGTGCTGCTGAGCGGCGCAGGGAGCGCAGAGGGTGCAGAACAAAATACAGAAAATGCAAATTAGCGCTTGACAAATCCGAAAAACGCAGGTATAATCAATCTTGCGTTTGCGGGCGTAGCTCATCTGGTAGAGCGCGACCTTGCCAAGGTCGAGGTAGCGAGTTCGAGCCTCGTCGCCCGCTCCAAAAACAGAGAAAACGGCGAACCTCGCCGTTTTCTCTTATCCGGTGACATAGCCAAGTGGTAAGGCAAGGGTCTGCAAAACCCTCATTCCCCAGTTCAAATCTGGGTGTCACCTCCATATGAACGCGGCCCGTGTTTCGAACTTTTTTATCGAAACACGGGCCGCTTCGTATTCGGAAAGCCTTGATTTATCATGGCTTTCCGTTTTTGCGTATTCTTGAGTACTTTTCTTGAAAGGCCAAAATCGAAAAGAAGATTTCGCTATCCACCCCCGCTATTTGAACACGTCTTTTCGATATAATCGTTGGTATATGCAGCCTCAAACGCCTGCGGTGTCTTATATTTTAGTGTCGCATGTGGGCGGACTTCATTGTAGAAGCAAATGTACTCGTCTACGCTTTGCCGGAAATGCCGTTCAGATGTATATTCTCTGCGGTAGGCTTCTTCCTTTTTGAAGGTCGCAAAGAAAGCTTCCGCCACAGCGTTGTCATGAGGACGGGCAGTTGCGGAAAAGGATTGTTTGACACCAAACTGTTGCAGTAGTTTGGAAAATGCATCAGAAATATACTGTCCACCTCGATCACTATGAAAAGTCAAATTTTTCGGCATTCCGCGTTCAGCATAGGCAGCACGAAATGTTGTTGTCACGAGCCGTGTACTTGCAGAACGAGAGATGCGGTGAGCGATGACTTTGCGGGAAAATAAATCAATAATGACGCAAAGATAGAGCCAAGATCCTTTGATTTTAAAATATGTGATGTCACTTACCCAAATATGATTTGGATGATCAACACGAAACTCACGATTAAGGAGGTCTTGCTTTTTGCGCTGCTGTGCTTTATAAAGCTTCTTTGCATCCGTGCGAACACTATGCAGGCCAAGCTCTTGCATAATGGCTGATATGTGTTTTTTGCTGACATGCAGACCATTTGAGATCAAGATTGTGCGAATCTTTTCCGCACCGTAACGCTGCTCGCTGTCATCAAAGATTTGCTTGACTTTCAATGCAAGCTGTGCTTGTTCGCTTTCATATTTACTGCGGTCAGCACGACGGAAAATATGATTATAAAATGTGCCTCTGGCAACATCCAATGCCTCGCACAACTCATGAACGCTGTAAACCTTCGTAAATTCAGTATGGAGATGTTCCAAAGTCGCTATCCTATCCTGCAATGGGACTTTGGAAAGATATCCCGATAGCTGAATGATCTCAAGCTTGTGTTCCGCTTTTTGAAGACGCCTTGTGATGGAATCGAATTCTTTCGGCGTGTAAGTGTGCGTTGCGGTTTGGATGGAACAGTATTCCCGCCGCCAATGATATAGCGTACTCTGAGATATGTGCAGTTCTTGACATAGGGATTGAATGGATTCACCCTTCTCATAGCGCCGAATTGCTTTGACTTTGAATTCATCTGGATATTTTTTGGGCATGACCTCATCTCCTTTTGCAAGATAAGGACATTATAAACCACACGGTGACATTTAACATAAAGTAAAAACAGCAGTTGTATAAAAACAGATTTCATGGTAAAATTCAACAAAACAGAGGGCGTAAAATAAAGACAAGGAGGATTTCCAATGAAGTTGCAAGAAGTGATACTGAGAAATTATAGAGGCTTTCGCATTTCTCTCCAATACATAATTGCAGCCAGAGAATATGAAAAAAAACTGAAATGGTGAATTCTGTGTTCTGATCGTTGTGAAGGATTAAATGTAAACCGTTGGCAAGGGTGGGCAACTATGACCAATTTGAAAGAGCAATTCTATCAAACGAAAAATATCGAGTTTCTCAAGAAAACACTGGGAAGAGAACTTTGGGTCCAGGTGTCGGGAAGCAAAGATATAAATGGGGCTTCTGCTGCGTTTTGGGCAGCTTTAATGCCTGTAGAGAATATCGACGAAGCTTACAGAGATTATTCTTGGAACAGTTATATAGGAACACAATGCCCCGGCTTTATAGAATACGGGGACAAAATAACATATGAGGCAAATCCCCTGAATTTTGATTCATGCTTGAATATAGTGCAGTATAGGGAATTCTATGGAATCAAGCCAAATTATGTCGAGATTTCAGAAGAATTTCGCTTGCTGAACAATTTATATCATGACATAAATACAAATATTTTTTATGAAATTGAAGAAAACGGAGAATGCACCGAAGTTGCTAAAATTATAAACAATGACTGCGCATATATAAAACTTAAAAGCTTGATGAAATTTGCTGCAGCGAAACAAATGGCGCTTCTACTATTCTTTGATATTCGTGTTAAGATTTCCGGCTCACTACAGAAAAACGGACTCAAAGAGTTCTCTACTACTGTAAATGAAGACGGATTGTTTTTTGGACTATGGGGAGGTGAACAGAGACTACTTGAAACATATTCTTACAGTATTTTGATGGGGAAAAGAATTTTGCTTCCCAAACCTGTTGAGGAGTGCGGATACGAACCATATTCTCGCAATGAAGAAAACGAGTATCCTGAATATATTATTGGAATAGATGAGTATGGAGAGCCAAGAAGTTATACATCAAACCCTGCGAAGTTATCAAATTATTTTGGAGCAAATCCCGGTGCTCCCCATTATTTAACGCCAGTCTTTTTCAAGAAAGAGGTGTTGCAAAGATATCTATCTCGGCCTAATATTTTTAGTGTAGAGGCAGGTTACCTTCGTTGCCAATCCTTGTGGGGAATCGAAATTGACAATGAACACAAAGACATGGTATCGGTATATCTGGGAGATCTTGGGAGGGATTTGCCAGTTCAGGAACACTCACATTGGAAACAGTATAATATTGCGACAGATGCAAGACTCAGTACAAATGCGGTGAAAAGAGATTTTTTATGTGCCTTTACGCAACCGGAAATTTCTGATTTAAAGTTCAAATCGAATTTTAAGCAGTTTGTAAATACTTGGAGAGAACAGTATCAATGGGATTTATTCCTCCCCCTTTCTCAGAATGATGAGTACAATTTTAAAACTTTACATCTCCCGATAACAGATGGGCAAGAAGAATTTGACCATTTGGTTTTATCCTTGGTGAAAACAATGATTGACTCACTAAACGAAAAAGAAATTGTTAAACAATTCAAAAATCCAACCGATCTCAAAGGAGGAATTAGTAAGTTAGAATACTGGCTTTCCGAGTTAAACTTTCCTGATTACCAGCAACAAATTAAGTTCTTGCGCAATCTACAAGAACTTCGGTCAACAGGAACCGGACATCGAAAAGGAAAGGGACATGAGAAAGCTGCCGGAGTTTTTGGACTGAATACCGACAATTATGTTGATGTATTTGACAGAATCTTACTGCAAGCCAATGCATTTATCCTCTTTTTAGCTAAAAATTTCTTGAAGGATTGGACCGTTACCCTTTCTTGAGAGTGATATTGCCCAAAGCGGTCGAAGAAAAATATCCGAATTGAAGCCGCCTGACAGAGGGAATCCCTGTAATCTCAATGGTTACAGGGATTTTTTTGCCCTCATTTTTTAAAAAAACTTATTTTTACCCTTATTGGCTTCTTAGCCGGAAATACGGCAACAGGGCACTCCGTGCATGCGGCACGTTTCCGCTCCGCTTCTGTTCCTTATGGGCTGCCCTGCCGGATAAAATATGACGATGCCGAACATCGGCACCGTCCTGCTGTATCGTGTATTCAGTTCGCCTTTTTCAGCTTTGCAATATCCTCCGCCATTTGGTGTCACATGAGCTTGAGGAATTTCACCTCGTCCTCCAAATCGTCCATGCGGGAGCGCGGCACGAGCTTCTCCTGAATGTCCTTAATGCCGTCTGCCAAAAGGTTGAACTTCGGCGTGACGTCACTCTCAATAAGTATGGCCATGCTGCGGGTAATTCTTTCTTCCATCTCCTGCAGGTAAGCAATTTCCTTTTCATCAAACATTTTTCTATCCCCCTTTGTCTTGCATTATACGGTGCCGGTATTCGGTTGTCAAGGTGCGCTCTGCCGCCCGCCGGTATTCGAATTTTCTGCTTTCCCCATATTTTAATCAATAATCTTTCAAATCTTATGAATATTGGCTGTTGCATCTTCCGCTGCTTTGCCGTATACTCCTATATTATTTCAAAGTAGGATGGGATGGAACCGTATGAAAACCTATTCATTTGCCTACGGCAGCGGCACGGTGGAGCTGCCGCTGGACGAGAAAAATGTGATCGGCGAGTTGCACGGCAACGCCGTCGCCCCGCTTGCCGATATCCGCGCGGCGCTGTGGGCCTCGCTCGACGCACCGATCGACAGCGCGCCGCTGTGCGAGCGCGCCAGGGCGGGCGATACCGTCGCGCTGGTCGTGAGCGACATGACGCGCTTCTGGATGCGGCAGGACCTCGTGGTCCCGCATCTGGTGGATTACCTCACGGAGCGCTGCGGCGTGCGTGAGGAGGACATCACCATCGTCATTGCCAACGGCACGCACATCGGCGGCGACGAGCAGGAGCTGCGCACGCTCGTGACCGACGCGGTCTACGACCACGTCAAGGTCAAGAACCACGACTGCGAGGCCAAGGACCTTGTCTATCTCGGCACCACGCCGCACGGCACGCCGGTCTCCATCGACCGCACGGCGGCCGAGGCCGATCTCGTGGTCTGTCTCGGCGCGGTGACGCATCATGTGATGGCGGGCTTCGGCGGCGGACGCAAGAGCATCCTGCCGGGCATCAGCGGGCGCGAGACCATCTTCCACAACCATGCCTTCTCGCTCGACGCGGCGCAGCTGCGCTCCAACCCCGCCATCGGCAACGGCGTTTTGAAGGGCAACCCGCTGCACGAGGATATGTGCGAGGCGGCGGGGCTGGTGAAAAATCTCTTCATCGTCAACCTCGTGATGAACGCCCAGATGCAGCTTGCCGCCATTCTCTCCGGTCACTACCTCACCTCGTGGGAGGCGGCCTGCCGCATGGTGGACCGCATCTATCAGGTGGACGTGCCGGAAAAGGCGGACGTGATCGTTGCCAGCTGCGGCGGCTTCCCGAAGGACATCTCGCTCTACCAGGGCACCAAGACCATCGACAACATCGAATCCGGCCTCAAGCCGGGCGGCACGCTCATCCTCATCATCGAGGCGCGCGAGGGCGGCGGCCCCGTCGAATACTTCGACTGGGCGAAGGACCTCGTCGCCGGCACCATCGAGCAACGGCTGCGCGAGCATTTCACCGTCGCAGGCTACATTTTCTTCCTCAACTGCGAGCAGGCGCAGCGCTACAACATCCTGCTCTATTCGAGCATTGCCCCGGAGGACGTTGCGCCCATGGGCATAAAGGCGTTTTCCGATGTCAACGCGCTGCTCGACGCCGCGCAGCTGGAGGGCAAGTCCATCTATGTCATTCCGAACGGCTCGACCGTCATTCCACATGTCAAGGAGGCCTCCAAGCATGAAGCGTAGCTACATCGCCAAGCGATTTCAGAGCAGCGGCGCCGGACTGTCGCTCGACACCGAGGCGCTTGCCAAATACAAGGACATCATCGACCTGAGCATCGGCGACACCGATTTCACCACCGACGAGAGCATCATCAACGCCGCCTTCCGCGACGCGAGGGCCGGTCACACGCACTACGGCGACCCCAAGGGCGACCCCGAGCTGATCGACGCGGTCTGCCGTGCGTGGGAGGAGGACTTCGGTCAGCGTCTCCCGCGCGACCATGTGCTCGTGAGCGCGTCGAGCTGCCTCGGCATGGCACTCGTGATGCTCGCCATCCTCGACCCCGGCGACGAGGTCATCGTCTTCTCGCCCTACTTCCCCATGTACCGCGAGCAGATCGAGCTGGCAGGCGGCGTATGCGTGGACGTGCCGACCTACGCGAGCGAGGACTACGCCATCGACGAGGCGCGTCTGCGCGCCGCCATCACGCCGCGCACCAAGGCCATCGTTTTCAACAATCCCACGAACCCCACCGGCATGGGCTACGACGGGAAGACGCTCGAGCTGCTCGCCCGCGTCGCGCAGGAGCACAACCTGCTCATCGCCGCCGACGAGATCTATACCACCTATCTCTACGAGGGCGACTTCCGCCCCATCCGCACGCTGCCCGGCATGGCCGAGCGCACCATCACGCTCAACAGCTTTTCCAAGAATTTCCTGATGACCGGCTGGCGCGTGGGCGTGATCATCGCCGAGCCGGAGCTGCTGGCGGTGATGAACCGCATCAACGGCTCGCTTATCTACTCCGCGCCGTCCGTCTCGCAGCGCGCCGCCATCCAGGCGCTCGCCATGCGAAAGGAGATCCGGGAGAAATATGTCACTGCCTACCGCGACCGCATCTTCTACGCCGCCGATCGCATCGAAAAGCTCCCCTACCTGAGTCTGGTGCGGCCGAAGGGCACGTTCTACCTTTTCCCCGGCGTAGAGAAAACGGGACTGGACGAAAAAGCCTTCTGCAAGGTCCTGCTCGATCAGGCCCATGTTCTCGTCAGTCCCGGCACACCCTTCGGCGTGAGCGCCGCGGGCCACTTCCGCATCGCCTGCACCGTCGGCATCGACCGGCTTAAAGCCGCGTTTGACCGCATGGAGAAGCTGTCGTTCTGACAGCTTCTCCGCCTTTTTGCATAAATTGCACAATAATTTTGGATAACTTTTCACTATCATCGGTTGAGGCGGCTATTTACAAATCCGTTCTACAGAGTATAATTATCCACATCAAATACGAAATCGCGCATACAAATGCACGGAACGGAGGAAAAGATGAAAAACTTTAACATGATGAAGAAGCTGCTGGCGCTGACGCTCGGCGCCGCGATGCTGCTGGCCGTGATGACCGGCTGCGGCAAGAAGGACACCGCGCAGGAGCCCGCTGACGATCAGCAGCAGCAACAGGAAGAGCAGCAGCCCGCCGAGCCCGCCACCCTGCTTGAGCAGATCAAGGCCAAGGGCAAGGTCGTCGTCGGCACCGAAGCCCAGTACGCTCCCTATGAGTTCAAGGATCTCGACGCCAACTTCGCCGGCTGCGATATGTGGCTGGCCCAGCAGATTGCCGACAGCCTCGGCGTTGAGCTGGAGGTCGTGGACATGGCCTTCGACGGCATCATCCCCGCCGTCCAGTCCGGTCAGGTGGACCTTGGCATCGCAGCCTTCACCAACACCCCCGAGCGTGCCGAGGAGATCGACTTCAGCGACCTGTATGAGACCAGCGCTCAGCTGCTGATCGTCAAGGCCGGCAACGCCGACACCTACTCCACCAAGGAATCCCTTGTCGGTCTGAAGGTCGGCGCACAGAAGGGCACCATCCAGTCCCAGCTGATCCAGTCCGCTCTGCCCGAGAGCGAGCTGTTCGAGCTTGAAAAGTACCCTGCCCTCGCCCTTGAGGTCCAGAACGGCAACATCGCGGGTCTGGTCGTCGATCAGGCAGTCGGCGAGGCGCTCGTCGCCACCAGCAACGGCGCGCTTGAAGTCTCCAACTTCACTTTTACCGCCGAGGAAGCCTCCTTCGGTAAATCCGTCGTCATCGCCAAGGGCAACGAGGATCTGGTCGCGGTCGTGAACGAGGTCATCAACAAGGTCATTGCCGACGGCAGCTATCAGAAGGCCTACGACGAAGCTGTCGAGCTGGCTGCCAGCCTCGGCCTGTAAGCAGAGAAAAACATAAAAAGCAACCTACGGGCTTCGCCGTTTCGGCGGCGAAGCCCGCTGTGTACTGAGGAGGAGTCCCCATGGAATTTATTCAGACGATCGGCAAGCTCATCGTCCGTTACCACAGCTTTTTTGAGGAAGGCATTGTCAATACGCTCATCATCGCCGCATTTACCGTGTTTTTCGGCACGATCTTCGGCACGCTCATGTCCAGTATGCGCATGAGCAAAATTCTGCCGCTCAAGTGGCTGGCGGTCGCTTACATCGAGTTCATCCGCGGGACGCCCCTGATGGTGCAGCTCATGTTTATTTTCTACGGACTTCCCATGGTCGGCTTCACGCTGCCGGACATTTCGTGGATCCCGAACTTTTCGCGTTTTTCCGCAGGTATCATTGCCATGAGCATCAACAGCTGCGCCTACGTCGCTGAGATCATTCGTTCCGGCGTGCAGGCCGTGGACGTCGGGCAGATGGAGGCCGCGCGCAGCGTCGGCTTCAGCCACGGCCAGGCCATGCGCCTCGTCGTGCTGCCGCAGGCGATCAAGAACATTCTCCCCGCACTCGGCAACGAGTTCGTCACGGTCATCAAGGAGTCGTCCATCGTTTCGGTCATCGGTCTTGCCGACCTGATGTTCCGCACGAACGACGTCATCGCTCTGACCTTCAAGAGCCTTGCGTGCCTTGCCATCGCGGCGCTGTGCTACTTTGCGATGACCTTCACCGGTGGCCGCCTGATCGCTCTGGCAGAAAGGAAGATGAATCATGGCAAATGAGAAGATCCTTCAGGTCGTTGACCTGTGCAAGAGCTTCCATAAGCTCGACGTGCTCAAGCACATCAGCGTTGATTTTGAAAAGAACGAGGTCGTGTCCATCATCGGTCCCTCGGGCGGCGGCAAGAGCACTTTTCTGCGCTGCCTGAACCTGCTGGAGACGCCGACCTCGGGCCAGATCCTCTTCGACGGCGTGGACATCTGCGCCAAGGGACAGAGCAAGCACATCGACCAGCACCGTCAGAAGATGGGCATGGTGTTCCAGCAGTTCAACCTCTTCAACAACATGAACGTGATGCACAACCTGACCGCTGCGCCCACACGCATCAAGGGCATGGACAAGGAGCAGGCTGAGGCCAAGGCGCTCCAGCTGCTCGGCCGCGTGGGCCTTGCCGACCGCGCCGACGCCTATCCCAGCCAGCTCTCCGGCGGTCAGAAGCAGCGTATCGCCATCGTGCGCTCGCTGATGATGGACCCCGAGGTCATGCTCTTCGACGAGCCGACCAGCGCCCTCGACCCCGAGATGATCGGCGAGGTGCTCGACGTGATGAAGGACCTCGCCGAGAGCGGCATGACGATGATCGTCGTGACGCACGAGATGCGCTTCGCACGCGAGGTCAGCAGCCGCACCATCTTCCTCGACGGCGGTCACATCGAGGAGGATAAGCCCTCGCACGAGCTGTTTGCTCACCCCGAGAGCCCGCGCCTCGTGAGCTTCCTCGATAAGGTCCTCTGAGTCCAATACGGAAAACAGAGCCGCAGCCGCGGCTCTGTTTTTTTCATTTTTTACGCGATCTTGCCCTTGCTTTGCAAGCGGATGCGGTCGGCGATCATGGCGATGAACTCCGAATTGGTGGGCTTGCCCTTGGTGTTCGACACCGTGTAGCCGAAGTAGCGCTGGAGCGTTTCCAGGTCGCCTCGATCCCACGCAGTCTCGATGGCGTGGCGCACGGCGCGCTCCACGCGCGAGGGCGTGGTGTTGTAGCGGCGCGCGACCTCGGGGTAGAGCACCTTGGTCACGGCGTTGATGACGTCCATATCCTGCACGGCGAGGATGATCGCTTCGCGAACGTACTGATAGCCCTTGATGTGCGCCGGCACGCCGACCTCGTGGATGATGGAGGTCACAAGGCGTTCCAGCGCGACGGGGCTTTCCTCCTCCGTCTCCCCGTTCCGGACGGCCTGACGCATCCGCTCGAGCAGCGAGCCGGCCTCGCAGGGCTTTGCCATGAAGTAGGCCGCGCCCTGCTCCATTGCCTGCATCACCATCTGCTCGCGGTAGAAGGCGGAAACCAGGATCGTCTTCGGCCTTGCCGGCAGCTTTGCCATCCGGTCGAGCAGCGCGAAGCCGTCCAGCTCCGGCAGGATCACGTCTGTAATTACAAGCTGCGGACGTTCCCGTTCGATCATCTTCCATGCCTCCGCGCCGTCCCCGGCGCTCCCCACCACGTCAAATTCACCCGTATTTTCTATCGTCTGCTGCAGCATCGTGCGGAAATTTTCGTTGGCATCCGCCAATACGACCTTGATCCTGTTCTCCATTTGCCTGTTCCTTTTCCTTCCTCCTCAATACTTGGGCTTCGACAACCGCATTCCGACGCGAATCGGATGTTTCGTTTTGCCTTGGCTATAAACTATCACATTTGGACAATGTTTTCAAGTAGATTTTTGTCGTTTAGCACAAATTTTATACGACATCGTTCGAGCTTTTTGGACTCTTAGCACAAACTTAACAGCAGGATAACATCTCCTGCCGTTAAGTCCTCCGTCAGGCGCTCGCCGCGCTTTGCGCCGTCATGCCGGAGGCGGAAAGCATATTTTCCGCGAGAATGCCATAACCTCTCTGCGGGTCGTCCAGCAGGACGTGCGTCACCGCGCCGACGAGCTTCCCATCCTGCACGATCGGGCTGCCGCTCATGCCCTGCACGATGCCGCCCGTGAGCGCGATGAGCGCCGGGTCGGTCACCCGCAGGAGCAGATTGCGCGTGGGTGCGGAGCCGCCGTAGAGCTTTTCGATCTCGATCTCATAGGCACACACCTCGTCGCCCCTGCAGTTTGCCAGAATGACCGCCTTGCCGGTGCGGACCTCCGTGCGCCGCGCGACGGGGATCGCCTCCCCGACAGCCTCCGGCCGGTTCTCCTGCGGCAAAACGCCGAATATGCCGCACTCCGTGTTCGCGTAAAGCGAGCCGAGGTCGCGCGTCAGATCAAAGTCGCCGCGCAGCTCGCCCGGCGCGCCGCTCGCGCCGCGCTTGACCGCCTTGACACTCGCCGCCATCACGCTGCCGCGTGAGAGCGGCATGAGCTTACCGGTGTCCACGTCTGTAATGCCGTGGCCGAGCGCCGCGAACGCGCCCGTCTGCGGGTCATAGAAGGTCACCGTGCCGATGCCCGCCATGCTGTCGCGGATCCACGCGCCGAGGCGGCACACGCCGTCCTGCCCTTTTTTCGGACAGACGGCGAGCTTCACGAGCCGACCGCCGCGGCGCACGCCGAAGGCTGCCTCTCGCTCTCCGTTCTCCGCAAGAAGCGACTGCAAATGCTCCGTCGAGCCGATGGTGACGTCGTTCATCGTCAAGATCAGATCGCCGGCCTTCATGCCGCCCTTCTTCGCGGGAGAGACGGCGCCCTCGTTCTCCGAAAGTCCCACGACCAGCACACCCTCGGCAAAGAGCTTCACGCCGATCGCCTTGCCGACCGGCACGAGCAGCTGCGTCTCTCCGCCCGGGTCCGGCGCACTCACGGCTCCCGCCGGCACGAGCAGGGCGGAGAGTGCAAAGACCAATGCCGCGCAGACGGCAGCGCCATGCCGTCTGCTCCGTTTCCGTCGCCTTTCATCCATCCCATCACCTCTCCTGTTCAAAAAGAAATCGTTTCCTTTTGAAATTTTTTTGCCGCGTTTTTGCTTGCGGCCCCGTTACTTTTTGCAAAAGCGCAAAAAATAGCCCGCACAAAATCTGTCGGCATTGGCATGGAAATGACTTGCTTTCGCGGCAGAGAGACAAAAAAAGAAAACCGCAGGTCAAAACCTGCGGTTTTCGGAAAAATTCGGAAAAATCAACGCTCACGATTGAAAATCTTGAAAATGTCGGCAAAGGGATCGTCTTCCTCCTCAGTCTTCTTCTCCGCCTCGGCAGCCGCCTTGTCCTCTTCATAATTGATGGGCTCGATGCTAGGCTTCGCCTCCGCCGCCTTCTTTTCCTCGGCGGGCGCGGCAGCCGCGGCGCTCTTACCGTCGGCAAAGCCGGTGGCAATGACCGTGACGCGGATCTCGTCGTCCATCGACTCGTCGAAGGTCGCGCCGAAGATGGTCAGCGCGTCGGGATGCACCGCGTCCTGCACCAGCGACGCGGCCTGCTCGACCTCCTCAAGGCCGATATCCATGGAGCCGGTAACGTTGATGAGCACGCCGCGCGCACCGTGGATGGAGGTCTCGAGCAGCGGGCTGGAGATGGCCATGCGGGCGGCCTCCTCGGCCTTGCCCTTGCCCGCCGCGCGGCCCACGCCCATGTGCGCCATACCGGCGTTCTTCATGATGGCGGTGACGTCGGCAAAGTCGAGGTTGATGAAGCCGGTGTCGCGGATGAGGTCGGAAATGGACTGCACCGCCTGACGCAGCACATCGTCCGCGATCTCAAAGGCGTTAGCGAAGGTGATCTTCTGATCGGTCGCATGCTTGAGGCGCTCGTTGGGGATAATGACGAGGGAATCGACCTTGCCTTGCAGCTCCTCGATGCCCTTTTCGGCCTGCTGCATCCGGCGGCGGCCCTCAAAGCCGAACGGCTTGGTGACGACGCCGACGGTCAGGATGCCCTGCTCGCGGGCGATCTCGGCCACGATGGGCGCGCCGCCCGTGCCAGTGCCGCCGCCCATGCCGGCGGTGATGAACACCATGTCGGTATCCTCCAGCGCCTTGGAGATCTGGGCGCGGCTCTCCTCCGCGCTCTTGCGGCCCACCTCGGGATCGCTGCCCGCGCCCTGGCCGTGGGTCAGCTTCTCGCCGATCTGGATCTTATAGGTAGCGCTGGAAACGTTGAGCGCCTGCTTATCGGTATTGACCGCGACGAAATCCACGCCGCGGGTCCCGGAGCGCACCATGCGGTTGACCACGTTATTGCCGCCGCCGCCGACGCCGATGACCTTGATCCTGACGACGTTTTCAACGCCGGTATCCAATCCGAATGCCATATCGGTTCCTCCTACTATCTCTTGTAGAATGCGGGCGGATCATGTCGGTGCCGCCACAACATCAAGTGTATTCTAAAACAAGTCTATTGTATAACGCTTTTTTCTCGCGGTCAATAGCCGCGTGCGATTTCCCGAAAACTTTTTTACGCGCCCGGCGCGGACGGGATAAAGTGCATCTCGCCCTTGGACTTGAGCAGCATATAGTTGATCTCGCCCGTCTCGTTCGACTCTAGACCGTTTACCAGATCCTGCACGCTGCGGAAAATATAGTCGAGGTCGGAGTCCCACGGGAGGCGCACGGTGAAGCGGCCCAGATAGGTAAAGGTGATCGCCTCGGCATCAGACAGGTCAATGCTCCCGATACCCGCGAGCATACCGTAACCGCCCGCCGTCCGCACGAGGGTGAGCAGTGTCTCCGTCATCAGCGTTTTCTCCTCACCGAGCGAGAGCTGCGCGCTCAGCGCGGGCGACTCCGGCTCGACGCCCGTGATGCCCGGGCAGCCGGACGGCAGCGTGTCAGTCTGCTCGAGGAGCTTTCCGTTTTCGCTGATGAGCCAATAACCCTCCGGCGTGACGATCCCCGCCGCCGCCGCGCACTCCCGCACCGTGATAACGATGGTGTCGGGCAGAGCGCGGTTGATCGTCGCCTCCTCCACATAGGGCAGCTTTTCAAAAATAGCCTGTGCGGCGCTGTACTTGTTGAGCAGGAAGAGGTTATCCTCGATCTCGATGCCCGAGGCCGCGACGACCTCCTCGCTCGTGTAGCGCGCGTTGCCGCTCACCGTGATGCTCTGCACCTTGAAAAAAACGGTCAGCGCCGCGACGACCGCGCCGGCGATGAGCAGGATGCACAGGAGCTTCGTCAGGAAAGAAAATCTTCCCCGCCGGCGTCTGCGATTCGTGCTGCGATTTCGTGCCATAGCTTTTGTATCCTTTTCGTTTCTATGTAGTCTCCCTGCGGATCTGTGCGCCGAGCGCGGCCAGGTCGCGCTCGATAGCGTCGTATCCGCGATCGATGTGCGTGAGCTCCGTCACGCGGGTCGTGCCCTCGGCGGAAAGCCCCGCGATCACCAGCGCCGCGCCGCCGCGCAGGTCGGTGCACTTGACCGCCGCGCCGTGCAGCGTCCTCACGCCGTTCACCACCGCCACGCGTCCCGCGACGCGGATCTCCGCGCCCATGCGTGAGAGCTCGTCAACGTGTCGGTAGCGGTTTTCAAAAATGTTTTCAACAAAGACCGTGCAGCCCTCGCTCCTGAGCAGCGCCGCCATCAGCACGGGCTGGGCGTCGGTCGGAAAACCCGGGTAAGGCGCAGTACGCACGGGGCGCACGGAGCGCAGCGCTCCGGTCGAGCGCAGGGAAACGGCGTCCGCCTCGCTCCTCACCTCGCAGCCGCTCTCGGCGAGCGAGAGCGCCACGGTGGACACCGCGCGGTAGTCCACCGCGCCGCCCTCGACCGTGATGATGGAGCCGCCCGCGCCGTTCACCCGTGCGCCCATGCTCCGCAGCAGCGCCTGAAGATCGACGATCTCCGGCTCGCGGGCCGCATTGTAGATGACGCTTGTGCCCTCCGCGCCGCAGGCGGCGAGAATGGCGTTCTCCGTCGCGCCGACGCTCGGAATGGCGAGGGTGATGTCCGTGCCGCGAAGGCATTTCGCCTTGCAGCGCAGCTCGCCGTAGCGCTCGGTAATCTCCGCGCCCAGCTCGCGCAGGGCGGCCAGATGCAGGTCAATGGGCCGCGGACCGAGCTCGCAGCCGCCGGGGTAGGACAAGACCGCTTCTCCCTGCCGCGCGAGGATCGCGCCCAGAAAAATGATGGACGAGCGCATTTCGCGCATCAGCTCGTCAGGAATGTCGCAGCGCGCCATCGGCGCAGTGTCCACCTCCAGCGCTGTGCCGTCGCGCCGCACGCGGCAGCCGAGGTGGCGCAGAATGGCGACGGACGCGTCCACGTCGCGCAGACGCGGACAGTTCTCGATGCGGCAGACGTCCCGCGCGAGGATCGTCGCCGCCAGCACGGGCAGGACGCTGTTCTTGCTGCCCTGTATCGTCAGTTCTCCGTGAAGCGGCGCGCCGCCCTCGATGCTCAGATAGCTCATGTGCCGTTCCTCCCTTTCCCGATGGGTCAACAAACTAAGCCATAGTATGCGCCCACGGTGCGCCGTGGTTCCGGCGCGGGAGGAAAAGGGGGTGTACTTTCGCGGTGTTTTATGGTAAAATTCCGAAAAAATCCAAAAGCGAGGTCATATCATGAAGGGAAAAACGATCTGCAAAACGCTTGGGCTCGTACTGCTCGCGCTGCTCATTCTCGTCGTGCTGTACGTCGTCTATGTGTTCGCGAGCTACCACCGCGTCGGCGACCAGAGTCTCAGCGTAATGCATTGCAGCAGCAGGGACGCAGTCCCCATGGAGGACGCGGTCGAGACCGGCGCCGTCTACCGCGTTTCGTCCGCGAACGCGGGCTTCGGCGCCTACAGCGCCGACTACAGCTTCTTTATGGACGGCGGCAGGGAGAGCCGCGCCCGCAGCCGGCAGGCGGTCGACGAAAATATGCGCGGCATCGTCGCGTTCGTCAAAGGCCTTTCGCCCGACTTTGCCCTCTTTCAGGAGGTCGATACCGACGGCACGCGCAGCTGGCACATCGACGAGACCGCCTATCTGAGCGACGCCATGACGGGATGCGAATTTGACGAGGTGTTCGCGCAGAACTACGACAGCCCCTATCTTTTCTACCCGCTCATTCAACCCCACGGAGCGAATCAGTCCGGCATCGTGACGCTTTCGCGCCACCCCATCGCTTCCGCTGCGCGGCGGGAGTTGCCGGTGGAGAGCGGCTTTATGAAGCTCCTTGACCTCGACCGCTGCTATTCGGTCAGCCACATCCCGACGGCGAGCGGCAAGGAGCTTGTCCTCTATAATCTCCACCTCTCTGCCTACACCTCGGACGGCGCCATCGCCACCGAGCAGCTTGAGCTGCTGTGCGCGGATATGCTTGCGGAATACGAGGCGGGCAATTACTGCGTCGCGGGCGGCGACTTCAACAAGGACCTGCTCGGCAATTCGCCGGAGATCTTCGGTGTGGCCGCCGGGGAAAACGACACCTGGGCGCAGCCCATCCCGGAGGGAACGATCCCCGCGGGGCTGACGCTCGTCGCGCCCTTTGACGAGACCGCGCCCACCGCCTCCTGCCGCACGGCGTCCGAGCCGTACAGCATTGAGACGACCTTCCGCCTGACGGTGGACGGCTTCCTCGTGAGCGATAACGTGGAGGTCGTGGACAGCGCCGTGCTGGACGCCGGCTTCCTCTACTCCGACCACAATCCCGTGTGGATGGATTTTACGCTCAAATGAATATGCTCTGAGCCTGCGGCTTGCGCCGCAGGCTTTTATTTTACAAGCGCCATGACGGTCTCATAGATGCGCTCGGTCGCGTCGCGCACGCCGAGTCGGAGCGAAGCCTCGTGCATCGCCGCGAGCCGCGTTTCGTCGCGCAGCAGCGCGGCGGCCTCCGTAAACAGGCGCTTGCCGTCCAAACCCTCCTCGGGCAGGACAAGCGCCGCGCCGTGCTCGCCGAGCACGGCGGCGTTCTTCTCCTGATGGTGGTTCGTCACATTCGGCGACGGCACGAGGATGGCCGGCACGCCGAGCGCCGTCAGCTCGCTGAGCGTGGACGCGCCCGCGCGGCAGATCACAAGGTCGGCGGCGCGCATGACGTCCGCCATGTCGTAGATATACTCGCGCACGTCGAGCGAGGGATGGTCGCGCAGGTCCACGCCGTACCCGCTCACCCACTCGTGCATTTTCTGCCAGCCGAGCGAGCCGACGGAGTGGACGTGATGGAACGGCTCCTTTGCCGCCTCAAGATAAAGAAGCTCCGCCGTGACGCGGTTCATGTTCCCCGCGCCGAGGCTGCCCCAGAAGGAAACGACGAGCGGGCGGCCGTCGTTCACGCCGAGCTTTTCCTTGGCCTGCGCCTTCGTCTGCGTGAAGAAGTCGCCGCGCACCGGCGTACCGGTGACGACCACGCGGTCCTTGTGCTTATAATACCGCCGGCAGTCCTCAAAGCCGACAAGAATGCGGTCGCAATGGTTCTCGAGCAGTCGGGTCGTCAGCCCCGGAACGGCGTTCGACTCGTGCACCGCCGTCGGAATGCCGCGCGCGTGGCCGTAGCGCACGACGGGATAGCTCGCGTAGCCGCCCGTACCGACAATGAGGTCGGGCTGAAATTCATCGAGAATGGCGTCCGCCTCACGCTTCGCGTGCATCAGATTGCGCACGGAGACGAGGTTATGGCGCAGCTCCTTCGGCCGAAGGGAGCGGTGGAAGGACGAGATGTTGACCGTGCGGAACGGATAGGGCGTGTGCGCGATCAGGTCGCGCTCCAGTCCGCGCTCCGCGCCGACGAAGAGGATGCGGGTCTTCGGGTCTCTCTCCCGCAGGAAGCCTGCGAGCGCCAGCGCGGGGTTGACGTGTCCCGCCGTGCCGCCGCAGGTGAAAATAACGTTCATGCCTTCCGTCCCCCTTTCTTCCTCGCGGCGGTCTGTTTTCCGCCGCGGCATATTTTTGAGCTTTTCAGCCTGGCGGCATCTGCCGCGAAACACTCAGCACCACGCCCATTTCCGCGAGCTGGATGGCGAGCGCCGTGCCGCCGAAGCTGAAGAACGGCAGCGAGATGCCGGTGTTCGGCACAAGATTCGTCACGACCGCGATGTTTAAGAAAACCTGTAAGGCGATCTGCGTGGTAATGCCCACGACAAGAAGGCTGCCGAAGCGGTCGCGCGCGTGGAGCGCGATCCAGTAGCCGCGGATGATGAGCAGCGCGAAGATGGCCATGATGAGCGTCGCGCCGATCAGGCCCAGCTCCTCGCAGATGATGGAGAAGATGCAGTCGTTGTGCTCCTCGGGCAGGAAGAGGAACTTCTGCCGGCTCTTGCCCAGTCCCACACCCAGCAGGCCGCCGGAGCCGATGGCGATGAGGCTCTGGCTGATCTGCCAGCCGTCGCCGTGGAACCACGCCTCGTTGAAGGGGTCACGCCAAGTATCGATACGGCCCTTACCGTATTGAATGATGCCCTTTTCCACCAGCTGCACATACAGCACCGCCACGATGCCCACGCCGCCCAGACCGGCGGCCACCAGCCAGCGCTGGATGCCGCCCACGATCATCATGACAATGCCCGTCCCCACGATGAGGATGGTGCCGGACAGGTGAGGCTCCAGCATCATCAAAATGGCGATCAGGCCCAGCACCGCCAGATACGGCACGATGCCGTAGCGCCAAGTCTCCATTTTCCGTTTTTTCTTGGAGATACTGTCGGCAAAGTAGACCACCACCGCCAGCTTGGCGATCTCGGAGGGCTGGAAGGAGAAGCTCTGCGTACCCAGCCAGCGGGTGGCGTTGTTGTTGGTGATGGCCAGAGGGTTCTTCGGCACGATCACCAGCACCAGCAGGAAGACGGCAAAGCCCAGCAGCAGCTTGGAGGCCCCTCGCAGCCGCTGGTAGTTGATGCGGGACATGACCACCATGGCAAACAGCCCCAGCACCGCAAAGATCAGCTGGCGTTTGAAGTAGCATGTCCCATCGCCGGTCTCATAATAGGCCGAGGGGAAGCTGGCGGAAAACACCATCACCAGCCCCACGCCGGTGAGCAGCAGCGTCAGAAGCAGGAAGGGAAGATCCATGGGTCCCATGAGGGACTGGCGCTCCAGCTGCGTGGTGCGCTGCCGGCGGTCCCGGCTGGTGCGGGCCTGCTCCCGGCGCTCCGCCTCCTCTCGCTGGCGGCGGCGCTGGGCCTCCCAGCGGCGTCTGTCGTCGTCGGGGCGGCGTACCGTATTAGGCATAGGGATCCCTCCTTTCCCGCAGAATGTCAATGAGTCGTTACAGGGAGAAGCGATCGGCCACGCCCCAATAGGCCAGCAGGCACATCAGGGCGCTGACGGCGGTGAACACCGCCACGATCTTCTTCTCGTTCCAGCCGCA